>Ga0256835_1000213_pt1 | contig 46642 bp, 40 predicted proteins | sample PIR30metaG_FD_185972 | JGI IMG/M metagenome (GOLD analysis project Ga0256835, IMG submission 185972) | Hydrothermal vent microbial communities from East Pacific Rise, Pacific Ocean - PIR-30 | ecosystem: Environmental > Aquatic > Marine > Hydrothermal vents | place: Pacific Ocean: East Pacific...
CAGATACAGCTGCAGGTCCCTTCCCTTTGGGGGAGGCGGCTCGACAGGTCGTGACGGGTTCGCCAGTACCGGCATTTTGGGAGCTGGCGCCTCTTGGGGGCCGGGCTGCTCGTTTACAGACTCGTTGTCGACCGAAGCAGTTGTTTTTACAACCGGCAGAACATTTTCGCCCTCGGGCCGGGAAGCATTTTGACTGCGCAATGACAAAGCCTGCGGCAGATTGTCTTCCCGGTCGGGTTGGTTGTGTTCCGTGCTTTGCCCGGTATCGGTACTGAAGGCTGCGTATTCATCGGCTATTTGGGTCGCGGCCGGTTCAGGCATGTCGTCCGCAGCGGTAGAAGCGGCCGGCATTGATTCTGTCTGCTTGTCCACCAGCTCCACATCTATGCCCACGCGGAAAGGGTTTTGGAGGTTGAACCATTTCAGCCGGCCATGCCGGGGACTGAACAGGAGACGGATTTCCAGCTTGTCGTCCCGGTGGGTGATGATTTCCAGGTTGCTGATCCGTGATGTGTTCTCGAAAGGGATCCGGCGTACGAGCTTGGGATGGGTCCCGGCCAGGGTTACAGTCAAGACCCCGTTTTCGATTTTGGGTGGCGATATCAGCCGTGGTTCCGAGTCGAATTCAAGGACGATACGCGTGGAGGATTCGTATTCACCGATCCTGATATCACGCAGCAAAGATCCTGCCGCCGGCAGAGCATTGGAAAATATGACACCCACCGCTCCAAGGAAAAGCAGCACCGACCTGCATCTGCTTCTTGCCCTATTCATAAGCGGTCCTTGTCTTTGGAAGGGGAGGTCCTGCCGGATCTTTCAGCCGCCGGAGGCATGCCCGGGCTTGCTGATCGGCGGTTTTGAAAATATCCAATGCAGCCGATATTTGTCAAGACCATGGACTCTGCCCCTGGAGGGCCGGCTTTCTGCAGGAGCGGATGGCTGTCCAAAAGTCTGTAATCAGGGTTTTCGGACGACTCGGCAAGGCAATCCGGGGTCCGCCGCGCCGCACTGGCCGCGGGCGCAGCTTTACGCAGAATTTGCAAAGTCATCATTGCATGACGGCAATGACCTCAAACCCGGCTGCCCGAAGGGCGGTCTCGATTTTATCGGCGTCACAGGGCTCCAGCCTGAAACAGTAGCTCCGCTGGCTGGTCTGCCGGGTGGCCAGGCTGACGTTTATGATGTCTCCGCCGTTGGCGGTTATTACCTGCATGGCCCTGTTCAGCGAGCCCGGCCCGTTGCCAAGGTTTACGTCTATTCTGACACTGGCCGACAGGATGCCCATCAGGTCTATGAACGCCCGCAGCAGGTCGGTTTCGGTTATGATGCCCACCAGGTACTGGCCATCGACCACGGGCAGGCCGCCTATTTTCCGCCGGTAAATAAGCTGGGCGGCAGTTTCTATATCGTCGTCGGGCTGGACCGTCAGCGGGTTTTTGATCATCATGTCGTGCAGGGTGAGATCTCCCAGCATATACGGCAGCAGGCCCCTTTTCAGGTCGGCCAGGGTAAGAAAACCTTTCAGACGGCGGTTTGAGTCGACTACCGGCAGATGACGAATGGAATTGGCCTGCATTATTTCGATGGCCTGTTCGACCGTGGCGTCGTCGGTCACGGTGATCGGGTCGGGTATCATCAAATCGCGTATTTTCATGATGCAACCAAGTCAATTATACGGTTGCGGCCAAACAGCCCGATGCCAACGGAATCGTACCTACCCGCAGCGACTGCGGTCCGCTATCGTCCTGCCGCCCTCGGCCTTTTAAAGAAGTAAAGTGAACAAAAGTAACTATTTAGTACACCCTACCACAATTTTGACGACTTGTGAATCAGATTATCCCGGCCGGTAACATTCGGTCAGGGCTGATACAGACAGAGAGGCTCTTCAGCCATGAAATTGCCGGTGGCTTCATAGGCCCGCGCCCGGCATCCGCCGCATACCCGGCGGTACTGGCAACGGCCGCACTTGCCTTCCAGGCTGTCCAGGTCACGCAGTTTGGCGAAGATTTCGGAATTGCTCCATATTTCATCGAAGCGGCTGCGGGTCACATCCCCGCAGTTAAGATCGAGAAAGCCGCAGGGCTGTACGATACCCCGGTGGGAGATGAAGCAGAACCCCGTTCCGGCCAGGCAACCACGGGTTACGGCATCCAGCCCGTGGCTCTGGAAGGTGACCTTGATTCCCTCGGCCCGTGCCCGCTGGCGCAGGATGCGGTAGTAATGGGGTGCGCAGGTGGCCTTTAACTGCAGCCCGGTCTTGTCGCGCTGATCGTAGAACCAGTTCAGGGTATCTTCATACTGGCGCGCGTCGATGGCCTGGTCGACTATATATTTACCCCGGCCGGTGGGAACCAGAAGGAAGATGTGGTGGGCCACGGCGCCCAGCTCTTGAGCCAGGGCCAGGATCTTGGGAATCTGATCCAGGTTGGTCTGGGTCACGGTGGTGTTGATCTGAAAGTCCAATCCGGCTTCTCTGGCGGCCTTGATGCCCCTGAGGGCACCATCGAAGGCTCCCGGCACTCCCCGGAAGCGGTCGTGGGTCTGGCTGCTGGCCCCGTCAAGGCTGATACTGATGCGCTTGATTCCGGATTCCACCATTTTCGATGCCATTCCGGCAGTAACCAGCGTGCCGTTGGGGGCCATGACCATCCGGAGCCCTCTTGCCGTACCATGGGCCGCTATTTCGAAGATGTCCGGCCTCAGCAGCGGTTCGCCGCCGGTAAGGATTATGATCGGCTTGGCAACTTCGGCGATCTGATCCAGCAGAGCCAGGGCCGCTGCGGTATCCAGTTCGCCCGTGTAGGGGCCGCTTGTGGCCGAGGCCCGGCAATGGACGCAGGCCAGGTTGCAGTTGCGGGTCGTTTCCCAGGCGACAAGCCGTAAAGTCGGTTCCGAAGGCTGACCCGGATGGGAACCGGGATGGTGGCCGGGATGGGCAGATGGGCTTTCGGTCATGAGCCGTTCCTATCTTAAGCTGGTCGATCTGTGAAAATGAGCGACAAGTCACTGGTTGAGCAGGCGGGCGGCGTCCATGGCAAAGTAGGTCAGGATCATGTCCGCTCCGGCCCGCCTGATGGCGGTCAGGGTTTCCATCATAACCGCGGTGCCGTCTATCCAGCCCATCCGGTCCGCCGCCTTGATCATCGAATATTCACCGCTCACATTGTAGGCCGCCAGGGGCAGGTCGCATTGTTCCCGGATGCGGCAAATGATGTCCAGGTAGGCCAGGGCCGGTTTGACCATCACGATGTCGGCCCCTTCCTCCATGTCCATCATTGCCTCGCGGATGGCTTCGCGGGCATTGGCCGGGTCCATCTGGTAGGTGCGCCGGTCGCCGAAACGGGGGGCGGAATCGGCCGCCTGTCTGAAGGGACCATAGTATGAAGAACGGTACTTGGCGGCATAGGACATTATGGGCAGGTTTTCATGACCGGCCTCATCCAGTGCCAGGCGGATGGCGGCCACTCTGCCGTCCATCATGTCGGACGGCGCCACCATGTCGGCCCCGGCTGCAGCATGGGATACGGCGGTGCGGGCCAGCAGCTCGAGGCTGGCATCGTTGTCCACCACCTGGTCGCGGACCACGCCGCAGTGGCCGTGATCGGTGTAGGCGCACAGACAGACGTCGGTTGTCACCAGCAGTTCCGGAACCTTGTCCTTGACGGCCTTTACCGCCTGCTGGACGATGCCGTCGTCCGCATAGGCTGCCTTGGCCAGGGGATCCTTGGCGTCGGGTATGCCGAACAGAATCACAGCCGGTATGCCCAGCCGGTAAGCCTCCAGGGCCGTGGCGGCCAGGTGATCCAGTGACAGCTGATAGTGCCCCGGCATGGCCTCGATTGGATTCCTGACATCCTTTCCGCCGATGGCGAAAAGGGGCAGGATAAAATTGTCGGGATGGAGCCTGGTTTCGCGCACCATCCGCCTGAGGGCCGGATGGAGGCGGGTTCTGCGGGGTCGGTATTCCGGAAACAACATACTGTTTTCCTTTTTGATCAAGCAGGTTCAGATATTTCCTCGTCTGTCAGGTAACAGGCCGGGTCCGGGGCCCAGACATTGCCGGTGACCGCCTCTGCCCGGACCCTGAAATTGCCGCCGCAGATATCGAGCCAGCGACAGGCGGCGCAGCGGCCCTGGACGTAACGCTTCTTGTCCTTGAGCTGGAGCAGCAGCGGATCTTCGGGCTCGGTCCATATCTTGGAAAAGGGTCTGTTTCTCACATTGCCGAAACTGTGGTGCCGCCAGAACTGGTCGGCATAGACCTCGCCGTCCCAGCTTACACAACCGATGCCCCGGCCGGAGTTGTTGCCTTCGTTCATCTTGAGCAGCTCCAGGACCTCGGCGGCTCTGGACGGGTTTTCCCGCAGCAGCCGCAGGTAGAGGTAGGGGCCGTCGGCATGGTTGTCCACGGTGAGAACCTCTTTGGCCTTGCCCCTGGCGTGCAGGTCGGCGGTGCGGTCGATTATCAGGTCCACGGCAGCCCTGGTCTCGGCGTGGGTCAGGTCTTCTTTCACCATCTCTGTTCCCCGGCCGGCGTATACCAGATGGTAGAAGCAGACCCTGGGGATGTCCATCTTTTCCAGCAGGTCGAATATGCCTGCAATCTCCCTGACGTTGTGCTTGTTGATGGTAAAGCGCAGGCCGACCTTGATTCCGGCATCCTGGCAGTTGCGGATGCCGTCCATGGCTTTGTCGAAGGCCCCCTTGACCCCCCGGAACATGTCGTTGACCGGTTTCAGGCCGTCGAGGCTAATTCCCACATACGACAGGCCGATGGCTTTCAGGGTGCGGGCAGTTTCCGGATCTATCAGGGTTCCGTTGGTGGAGATCACCGCCCGCATGCCTTTTTCCACGGCATAGCTTGCCAGTTCCGGCAGATCCCTGCGCACCAGCGGCTCTCCGCCGGAAAAGAGCAGCACCGGCACGCCGAATCGGGCCAGATCGTCGATCAGGGCCTTGCCCTCGGAAGTGGTCAGTTCGGATGCGGCTGTCTGGTCGGTTGCATGGGCATAGCAATGAATGCACTTGAGGTTACAGCGGCGGGTGATGTTCCATACCACCACCGGCCGCTTGTCGGCTGAAAACTGCAGCAGATGGGACGGGAGCCGGGAGGATTTGCGACCGTAGCGCAGGGCGTCGGAAGGCTCCACGGTCCCGCAATAGAGCTTGGAAATTCCGATCATGAATTTTCAATTCCTTTCCCCGGGCAAGGGAGGCAGCGTTGGGCTTCTGGCTGCCGGGCGGCTTTTCCGGCCTTCTTTCAAAAGTTCCCCGATGAAATTTTCCGGGTTCATCAGGGCCTGCCGGGTGATGAAGAAGCGGTTGGCGCCGGTCTTGTCGCGCACAAGCTTCAAACCGTATTCAAAATCCGAACAAATTTCACGATAGAGGGCGTCCATGTCCCTCTGACCGCCATCCAGGGCGCGCTCGATCAGGTAATCGACGGCCTCTTCCTCCAGGACCACGGTTATGCCCTGTTTTTTCAGAAACAGCATCTCCATGGTCTTGATCTGCTCATGGATGCCGTTGATGATCTTGAGAACCCTGTCGGTATCCATAATGTGCTGGCAGTAAAACCCTGCAATAAGCCGGATTCGTTCGGCGGTCAAGGGGATTCCGTATTTTTCGCTGAACGAGTTCCGGTTGGCCTCCAGGTAAAGGGCCACGTTTTCCGTCTCCCGGGCGCGCAGGCGTTCGAAAATTTCTTTGACCCGGCCCGTCTGTTTGCGGTCGGTAAAGATGGCGAGCCACTTTTCAGGTTCCTGCAACACCTGTTCGGTTACCGGGAAGTATTCGATTCCTGCCGACGGCAGCTTGCGTTCGAAGGTGATCAGGGCTCTTTCCACTGCGCTTACCAGCCCCCGGGCACCGGTATTTTCGGCGTGGGCCTGGCGGGCCAGAATTCTCAGGGCGGCAGGTTCGAACTTGACGGAAATGCCGTAGGCGGCAAAGTCCAGCTTCTTGCCCAGAATGATGGGATTGTTGGGATTGGCCAGGATGGCATAGAGGTCGTCTTCACTCAAGGGTTCGAATACCGTCCTGACCGGCAGGCGGCCGATGAATTCCGACTCGAAACCATACTCGATCAGGTCCTCGGATTTGATCCCGGCCAGGATCCGGTCGTCGTCCAGCTTGTCCACCCGGGAGCTGAAACCTATCGCATGGGCGGCAAGCCTTTTGCGGATTATCTTCTCGATGCCGCTGAAGGCGCCGCTCATGATGAAGAGGATGTGGCGGGTGTTGATGGCGCTTTTGTCGCGTTTGCCGGTTTTACGGAAGCGTTCGATCTCCTGGAGCATCGATATGGGATCGTGGGGAACCTTGAGGTCCACCTCGGTCTCTTCCATCGGTTTGAGCAAGGCCCGCTGAACCCCGGTGCGGGACACATCGGCTCCTGCCAGATTCTTGCTGGAAGCGATTTTGTCGATTTCGTCGATGTAAATTATGCCGTACCGGGCCCGCTCGATGTCGCCGTCGGCTTCGCGCACCAGGTCCCTCACCAGGTCTTCCACGTCACCGCCCACGTAACCTGTCTCGCTGAACTTGGTGGCGTCGCCCTTGACGAAAGGCACTCCGATTTTCCGGGCGATCAGGCGGATCATGTAGGTTTTGCCGACCCCGGTGGGGCCGAGCATCAGCACGTTGTTCTTGATTCCGCCCACAAGTTCGGCCGCCCGGTCCGGATGCTTTTGCCAGTACCTGATGCGGTTGAAGTGGGTGCAGATCTTGGTGGCCAGGATTGCCTTGGCCTCGTCCTGCTTGACGATGTACTGGTCCAGGTAGGCCACCAGGTCCTCGGGTTTCAGATCGAAATTGATCCTTTTTGGATGGCGCGGGGCCGGTTTTTCGACTTCATCGGTGGGCACTTCCTGGCTCATGACGATGGGCGTGGCAAGCTTGACCGTGCCGCCGAATTTCTTGGCCAAAAATTCGCCCAGTTCCTTTTCAAGCTCTTTGGGATCCGGTATTTTGTCGTTTCTGGTACTCATAACGGACCAAGTATAATCACCAGGCAAGTAGGATGCAAGGGCGGGTGGCCCGGGGCCGCCCGGAGCCGCCTCCAGGGCCTGCTAAAGGGCTTTTTTGCGTGTCATTCCACGATGCAAAGCAGCCCCTTCAGGTAAGCGCCTTCCGGGAAATTGAGCGCCACGGGATGGTCTTCGGCCTGGGAAAAGCGCCGTATGATGCATGCCTGGCGTCCGGCGTCCAGGCTGGCATCGAAGACTATCTTCTGAAAAAGCGCCGGCTCGATGAGCCCCGAGCAGGAAAAGGTGGCCAGCATGCCCTCGGGGCTGATGATCCGCATGGCCTGGAGATTGATGTCCTTGTAGGCCCGGGATGCCTTTTTGAGGTGATTGTAGGATTCGACGAACTTGGGAGGGTCGAGGATGACCATATCGAAACGGCGTCCCTGGTCGCGGTATTTGCGGAGAACGTCAAAGACGTTTCCGTTGACAAAGTCCGCCCGGGAAGGGTCGAAACCGTTCAATTCCAGGTTTCGCCCGGCGGTGTCCAGGACAGCCTTGGACGAGTCGATGCTGGTCACGTGAGCTGCCCCGGCCGCAAGGGCCGCCAGGGAAAAACCGCCGGTGTACGAAAAGCAGTTCAGAACCGTTTTGCCACGGCAATAACCGGCCACCAGGGGCCGGTTTTCAGCCTGATCCAGGTAGAAGCCGGTCTTGTGCCCGTTGTGGACATCCACCAGGATTTTGATTCCGGCCTGCTCGATGATTAGCCGGCGGGGCGGCTCCCGGCCCCACAGGACGCCCTTGACCGGCGCAAGCCCCTCCTTGGCTCTTACGGCGGCATCAGAGCGTTCGAAGATACCGCGGCAGGGGACCAGCTCGGCCAGGATCGCCACTATGTCCTGCTTCCATCTTTCGGTGCCGGCAGTCAGGAACTGCGCCACCAGATACTGGCCGTAACGGTCGATGACCAGCCCGGGCAGCCCGTCCGACTCCCCATGTACCAGCCGGCAGGCGCCTTCGGCGACGGCCAGCTGCGCCTGGCGGCGGCCGATGGCGGCGGCAAGCTTTCGGGCGAAGAATTCTCGGGTTATCTGTTGCTGATCGAAGGCCCAGATCCGGACCCTTATCTGGGAGCTGGGACAATAAGCGCCCCGGCCGAGGAATCGTCCGTCCGAGGCCACCACGTCGGCGGTTTGTCCCGGCTCGGGACTGCCCTTGACTCTGCCGACGGCGCCCGAAAAGACCCAAGGGTGCCTGCGCAGAAGCGATTTCTCGCGCCCCCTCTTCAGGATTACGATCGGTTCGGAACGGCTCACAGACCCGGATGCTCCTGGTTAAGGTTCGGTTCCATATGACGGCTTTGGTTCTTTCCTGTCAGGAGGTGATTTCCCTGATTATCCTGATCAATACCTCTATGTCCAGCGGCTTGGCCAGGTAGTTGCCGGAACCGGCTTCATCCGCCCCTGACAAATAGTCCTCGCCTGATCCATGACCGGTTAAAAACAGGAATTTCATTGCGGGCCGGATTACCTGCAGTTTTCTCTTCAGCTCGATGCCGTTCATCTTCGGCATCTTCACATCCAGGACAGCCACGTCGTATTCTTTCTGCCCGGCCATTTCCAGGGCCTGATCCACATCGGCCGTCCATTCGGCCTCGATGTTCCTTAGCGCCAGGCGTTCGGCCAGGGCTTCGATGAATTCCGCCTCGTCATCGACAAGCAAGATTTTCATTTTTTACGTTTTCCCCGGAGCTGTCAATCTTTTTGGGCAGGCTGACAGTAAAAGCCGTTCCCTCTCCGACCCGGCTTTCCACCCTGATGGAGCCGCCCAGTTCCTGGACCAGGTTGTAAGTTATCGACAGCCCCAGCCCCGTTCCTCCCCTGTCGGTCTTGGTGGAGAAAAAAGGCTCGAATATCCGGCCTATATTTTCGGCAGCGATTCCGGCGCCGTTGTCCCTGATCTGAATTTCGATGTTACCGCTGCCGGTATCCCGGGCCTTGATGACTATGGTGCCACAATCCGGCACCGCGGCAAAGGCATTGTTGATGATATTGAGCAGAATCTGTTGCAGACGGCTGCGGAAAGTTACGATGGGCGGAAGCTGATCCGGGATGTCGACCTCTATGTCGAGCCCCCGGTATTGGGCTTCCTTGTTGAGAAACCCCAGCACTTCTTCCACCACTTGGCCGACGGCCGCAGGTTCAGGCCGGCTGTCGTCGTTCCTGGCGAACCTGAGCAGCCGGCGGGTTATGGTTGCGCAGCGGCTTACCGAATTCATGATCGAGTCCGCCAGGGACAGCAGGCGCCGGTCGTTCTGGTACTGGCCCCGGATCTGGAACAGATCCTTTATCAGACCGGCCTTTTCGGCGATTATGGCCAGGGGGTTGTTGATCTCATGGGCTATGCCGGCCGCCAGGCGGCCGATGGAGGCCATCTTGTTGGCGTATTGCATTTGTTGGAGGCTGGCCAGCCGCTGCTTGTCGGCTTCATACAACCGGCTCACAAGGTAGGTGGCTGAGCTTGTGACCACCAGCAGAATAACAAAGACACTGAAGCCCAGGAACCATATTATCCGGGATTTGGTTTGATGCCACGGGCTCATGAGGCGCTGTTTTTCCTTGATCACCATCAGGATCAGGGGGGTGCCGGCAATGTAGCGGTAACCGATTATCAAAGGGCGCCCCCTGGCGTTCCGGCACTGGTATACTCTCGTTGCAGGGGCTTGGGGAGGGATTTCCAGATCGAGGCGGCCCATGATGTCTCCGTGGAACCTGGATGGCGTCTGAAGAATGCCTTCCCGGTTTACCAGAAACACGTCACCGTTGCCCTCCACTTTCATCTGAGCCAGTATCCGGCAGAACCTGTCGGTGTCGATGGCGGCCCGGATGATGTAGAAACGGTTGTCCGGCAGTGGTTTTTTGACGGCGATCACAAGGTGGGGAACCTTACGGTAGCCCAGGAATATGTCGCTGATATAATATCCCTGTTCGACCACGTTCCGGAACCACGGCTGGATGCCGTAGTTTTTGCCCTCCAGGCCGAAGGGACCCCAGTAGGCGATCTGGTCGCCGGCCATGTCGATTATTCCCAGATCAGAAAATCCTCCGAAGGTGGCCTTTAGATGAGCAAGGAGGCTGGCCAGCTGCCGGTGATCACGCAGGTCTTCCAGGCTGTAGTCGTGGGCGATGAAATCAAGGGCCGCTTTGCGTTCTTCCAGGAAGAAGCTGATGGTCCTGCGGGTGTTGGAGACCAGGCGGCCCGTACGCAGCATTATTTCCGATTCGGCGGCCCTTTTGGTGACGTTGTAATCGATGGTGGCCAGAAACAACAGGGGAACGACGGCCGCAATCGAGGTGAAAAAGACCGTCCGGTACCACAGCGCCTTGAAATTCAGGGCATCCTTGCGAAGTGAGGAGGCATGGTCTTTATGGCCCCAGAAAGCGGGCTTCAGTCTGGCAAGTTTGATTTTCACCCGTCGCTTTTCTGCCTGCGCTCCAGGTTTATCTTTTCGTTTGCCTGTTTTATGGTTTCACTGAGCTTTTCGATATCCACCGGTTTCTGAAGATAGGCGAAGGCACCCAGTTGCATGCACTGTTGCCGGTCCGCCTCCGATCCGTGGCCGGTAAGAACGATGACCTCGATGTCCGGGTTCATGCTCTTTACCCGGCGCAGGACCTCCATGCCGTCAATGCCCGGCATCTTGAGATCGAGAATCATCACCTCCGGTTGATGCTCTTCGATCATTTCCAGGGCCGAGGCCCCGTCGTAGGCCACCGCCGACCCCATCTCCCGCATTATAAGCCTTTCGGAAAGGGTTTGCACGAATTCCCGCTCGTCGTCCACCAGCAGGATCCTGGAAGGGGTTTCGAAGTCGTACTTGCGGTAGATGTCGGCCTGGTGAAAGCCGGAACCCACTTCGCATCTGACCGATTTCACTCCCTGCACCTTTTCCACCAGGGCCTCAAGCTCCGCTTCCAGGCGGTTGAGCATCAGGACCTGCTTGTTGATCACCAGGGTCACCCGGCCGTCTTCGGCCTTTACATCTATGTTGTGTCCCTCTTTTGCCAGCATGGCACCGACCCTGGCGGCCAGCAGAAAGTCTTCCACCGCTTTTTCGGAGCCTCCGGTCTTTTTCAGAACGTTCTTGCCGATGTTGTCCATTATCAGGGATACGATCTTGTCCGGCTCGGCTTTATCCGCCGGAATGATAATGTCGTATAAAGCCGTGTTCCAGGGATCAGGCGAACCCCTGTGCAGCTTGACCCAGGCGGTACAGTCCTCATCGTGCTGGCGGATCAGCTTGACAGCCTGCCTTTCGGACAGATCCTGTTCAAGGGCGCTTTCAAGCCGGGACTTGGTGTCGGCTATAAGGCATACCTTCAGGATGTGGGATATGTTTTCCGGGATAAGATGAGCGCAAAAACCTTTGACCAGGAGGCGGTCTTGACGCAACTGTTCGGCCAGGGCCAGCCTGATGAAGGCGATGGCGCGTTCCTTTTCATGGGTGAACCTGTTGAAGACGGAAGTCTTGGCGCTGAAGGCCCGGGCAAGCTTGTCAGGCGCTATTGCCGAAAGTTTGGCGGCCTTGGCCACCAAGTCGCCGTCTGTCAGCAGCCTGTATCCGGTTTTTGCAACCAGCGGCTCGATGATACGCTCTTCGTTGCAGAAGTTGCCATGGAACAATGAAATGACGGCCATGATGTCCTCCTTTGCGTTCTTCTACTGGGTGTCGCGGCAAACAGTCAGCAGGGGGCAGGATTTTTCCCGGCTGTTGACGTGGGCCTTTTCATGGGTGGCGTTGATGGCGCTTTCCATGGTCGGAAAGATATGATCTTCGCCGATTTTGGCCACCAGGTGGGTACGCTGGAGGACTTCCATGACAGATTCATTGACCCCGCTGAGGGACACGTCGATACCGGCGCTGCGGATTCGGTCTATCAGCAGGGACAGCACCTCTTCGCCCGATGCATCTATGTCGTTTATTCCGTTGGATACGATTATTATGTGACGCAAATGTTTTTTCTGGCGCATGATATCCATTATCTTGTCTTCCAGGTAGCTGGCGTTGGCGAAAAACAGGGGACCGTCGAAACGGACCATGGCGATATGGTCACATTCCTTGAGGCCATGGGTCTGGACGCACCGCAGGGCCTTGTCCGGAGACCTGGCCAGGGTGGCCACGGTCGGGCGCATGCTCTTGTAGAGAAATACCAGCAGGGACAGCACCACCCCGATCATTATACCCCGGTCGAGATGGGGGGCAAAGCCCAGGGTGGCCACGAAGGTGATGATCGATATGGCTCCGTCATACCACTTGGCGCGCCAGGCGTGGATGAAGCCGGTTACGTTTATCAGGCCGATGACGGCCATCATGATCACCGCCGCCAGCACGGCCTGGGGCAGGTGGTAGAGCAGGGGAGTGAAGAACATCAGCACGATCACGACCGCCAGGCTGGTAAAGACGCTGGAAAGGCCGGTTACGGCTCCGGCCGCCAGATTGACCGCGCTCCTGGAAAACGACCCTGAAGTGGGATAGCTCTTGCCCATTGAACCGGCGATATTGGCAAGACCCTGGCCGATCAGCTCCTGGTTGGGATCCAGGCGCTGACCGGTTTTGGCCGCCATGGCCTTGGCGATCGAGATGGCCTCCATGAAACCCAGCAGGGAGATGATGGCGGCATACGGCAGCAGGTGAAAGATGATCCTGAAGTTGATTTTGGGCACCGACATGGCCGGCAGCCCTTTGGGGATCACCCCCACCACGTCGCCTCCGCCCACCATGGTCAGGTTCATCGGGTCCAGAGGCTTGTTCTTCACCTTGAAGCGCCAGATGCGCTCATCGCAGTTTGCATGTCTCCTGCCATCCTGGATGAGGTGGAAAGCCTGGCCGTCATCGGTGGTTACGCGGCACAAAAGCATGGAGCGCAGAGCCTTGCGATATTCGTGGGCCAGTTCCTTCTGCTCGGCGATCTTGATGGTGATTATGTTGATCTTGTTCTGGGTTTCAAGGGCATTGATCACGTCGTGCCGGGAACGGAATCTGTCCAGCTGGCGGGACAGCTCGGTGCGCTCCCGGGCCAGCAAAGGAATTTTTTCAAGGGCTTCGTTGAACTTGTAAATGGCCTCCACGGCCTCGGGGACCTTGATCTGGTCCACGGTGGCCACCGTGTTGTGCTCGAATCCGATGGCCCAGGAGACGATGGTTGTCAGGGCCACGGCGATCAGCACGTTGGGAATCCTGGGATTCAGCCTTTTCAGACCGTACATTATGCCGAAAGCAGCCGCTCCCATGGCCAGGGACGGCCAGTGGGTGTAATGAAAGGCGGCCCTGATCACTCGGGCGATGGTTTCAAGGTGGTGTTCGGCCTTGTCGACGTGGACGCCGAAAAGCTTGGAAAGCTGTGAAGAGGCGATGATTATGGCCGCGGCATTGGTGAAGCCGTTGACCACGGGATGGGAGAGGAAATTGACCACCAGGCCGAGCCGCAGGACGCCGAGGGACAACTGGAAGACCCCCACGATCAGGGCCAGCAAAATGGCATAGGCGATGTAACCTTCGCTTCCGGCCGATGCCAGCGGTTCAAGGGAGGCTGCCGTCATCAGGGAGACGACGGCCACCGGTCCGGTCGCCAGCTGGCGGCTGGACCCGAACAGGGCCGCCACCATGGGCGGCAGGAACGAGGCGTACAACCCGTAGTATGCAGGCAGGCCGGCAAGCTGGGCATAGGCCATGGACTGGGGAATCAGGACAAGGGCAACGGTCAGTCCCGAAATGGCGTCGGCTTTGAGGTCGTTCAGGTCGTAGTTGTGGAACCAGTCAAGGAAGGGAAAGATCTTTACCATAATTTTCATGCTTCACTCCGTCGATACCGTGTTTGCCAACATTCGCCTGCACAATTCCAGCAATTCCTCGTACAATGAGGATGCCTCGTATAGCTGATAGGTCTCCAGACGCACCAGGCCGTCGACCATGGTGTGCAAAATCAGGGCAGCTTTCTTGGGAGGCAGGGCGACGATGCTTCCGTCGGTCTGGCCCTGTCCGATGGCCTGCTCGAAGATGTCTACGAAACAATCGAAGATTGCCTCCATGCACCGGCGGCAGCCAGGGTTTTGCAATGCCAGTTCGTAGGAAATGTGGCGGTGAAGGACCATGAAACGGTCTTCCAGCCGGGAAGCCAGATCCAGGTAGAAGGCGATGGCCCCTTCCACCATCTCCAGCCCGCAGGAAAAGTTTTCATTGCGGTAGAACTCTTCAAAGGCTTCGAGAACCCTGGTCTTGAGATCCTCAAGGATCGCCAGCAGCAGTCCTTCCTTGCTCTTGAAGTGATAGAAGATGGTCCCCTGGGCGACTCCGCTTATCTTCGACACTTCAGACATGGAAGTTTCGTTGAATCCTTTCCGGGCAAAAAGGATCGCGGCGGCCTCCAGAATACTCTCTTTCCTGCGGGTCATGCGGGTCATGGCCTGACTGTCTTTGTAAACCGCATTTGAGCATGCGGTAAAAATCCGAACCGGCTGAGCCCAGCCGGACTGCAACCTTGTAATCGTTGCCGCTGCACCGGATCACCGGGCATTTCCGTGTGGCCGGCTGATCCGGTCTCAAGCTTGACTGACTGATCAGTCAGTATCTAATTGCTAATAAAAACAGTGTCAAGCAATTTGGGTTGCCGGAAAATGGTATTAAAGTGTTGCATTTTGCAACTTGTTAATATCATAAATAAAAGCGTATGGCCAAAAATATGGGGGATGAAACGAACTTGGCCGGGCTGTGAGCGAGCGCGGGCCTGAGGTACCCTTTCGCAGTGCTGAAAACCATCGGGTGTGATCTTTATCCGCAAGACCGGGCGCTGTCTTGACAGGGGGTGATTTGAGGAAATGGATGGTACGCCCGGCAGGAATCGAACCTGCGACACCCAGCTCCGGAGGCTGGTGCTCTATCCCCTGAGCTACGGGCGCACACGGCAGGAAACTAAACGATGACGGGCCCGGAGTCAAGTGTCATTTGCCATCTTCTGTCATCCGTGAAGGCAGCCATGCAGACAGGGCCGTTTTGGCTTCACCAACGACATACAGGGAGCCGGCGATACAAACGACCTCGTCTGCCCCCGCCGCCTCTATGGCCCGGCCGACCGCTTCGGCCACCGGGACATGGATTTGCCGCTCGATATTGTAAGCAGCCGCGGCCCGGTAAAGGCGCCGGGCCGGCACGGCCCGGCCGATTTCCGGCTGGGTGAAGATCATCTTCCGGCAACAGCGGGCCAGGTGTCCCAGGATGGAGGCAAAAGGCTTGTCGTCCAGGATGCCAACTACCATGGTGATCTTGCGCCCCCGGTAGCTGCTTTCCAGGTGGCGGGCCAGATTGCGGGCGGCGGCCAGGTTGTGGGCCCCGTCGAGAATCACCAGGGGACGGTGCATGACGATTTCCAGCCGCCCCGGCCAGCGGGCCATGGCAAGCCCGCGGGCAACTGTGTTTCTGTCAAGATCCAGTTGCCCGCGGTTTTTGAGCAGGTCGCAGGCGGCAAGCGCGTGGGCCGCATTTTCCAGCTGGTGACGGCCGATCAGGGATGTGTGCAGATCGCGCCACTTGTGGTGGATACCGTGATAGTTGAAATGGTCGCTGCCGGGTTTTTTGCGGACCCGGTAATGGCGGCCGAGAAAATAAAGAGGGGCTGACATCTTTTCGGCCCGGGCCGTTATCACCCCGCGGGCCGCCGCCTGTCTTGCTCCGCACACCGCGGGAACGCCGGGTTTGATTATGCCGGCCTTTTCCCCGGCGATGGCCGCCAGGCCGGTGCCGAGGTACTCTTTGTGTTCCAGGGAGATGTTGGTTATTACGCTCAGCTGCGGCACGATCACGTTGGTGGCGTCCAGACGGCCGCCCATACCGGTTTCGATTACGGCCCACTGAACGCGGTGGCGGGCGAAGGCGTCCAGGGCCATGGCCGTGGCAAACTCGAAAAAGGTCGGCTCCCGGTCCAGGTCACCCACGTTCCTGACGCGCCTGTATGTGTCAACCACCTCGTCGTCTGCAATGGGCCGATCGTCGATGCAGATCCTTTCATTGAAGCGTTCCAGATGGGGAGAGGTATAGCGGCCGACCCTGTAGCCGGCACACTTGAGGATCGCCGAAAGATAGGCGGCCACCGATCCTTTGCCGTTCGTCCCGGCGATGTGGATGGTACGGTAGCGTGTGTGCGGGTTGCCGAGCCGGTCCAGGATGGTCCCGATCAGGTCCAGGCCGAGTTTGATTCCGAAACGGCGCAGCCGGAACATCTGCTCCAGGCATCTTGCGTAAGGGTCGTTTTTCATCCCTCTGTCTCCGGGCAGGACTTGCTGCCGATCTGGCTGGCGGGGATAAAAAAACCCGACCGCCCTGGCGGCCGGGTGGCTTATTAAAGGATTGCTTAACGATATCTTGCGCGGCGGGCAGCAGCTATGCGCTGCCGGCGTAAAGCCTCACGCTGTTTGCGGCGACGGTATTCGCTCGGTTTCTCGTAGCTTTTCTTAAGCTTCAAGCGCTTGAAAAGCCCGTCGTTCTGAATCTTTTTCTTAAGGATTCGCATGGCTTTTTCAAGATCGTTGTCTTGAACCTTGACCGTGATTGCTTTCAAACTGTCTCGCCCCCTTCGTCCCGCCCGGACATCGCTGGCCGGGTGGTTATTCATTCTCAATTAAAACAAAATTATTTAGCCAGGTTTTTAGAAATTTGCAAGCATAAAATTTCCCCGGACCGGCCGATGCCTCCGGCCGAGTGCGCCGGAGCCGCAGGCAGTGTGGCCGGAAACCGATGGAAAGTATGTGACCGGCCTCTTGACATCAACCTATCATTCTGTAATAGTTGGATTCCTTTTTTACGGTCCTTCTTTCCGCAACGGAGAGAAATCTATTCAACCAAACAAAGGCAGGAGGAGTTGAGATGCGTCTTATCCTATTAGGCGGACCCGGTGCGGGCAAGGGCACCCAGGCCAACTTCATCAAGGAGCGTTACCAGATTCCCCAGATTTCGACCGGTGACATGCTGAGAGCGGCTGTTAAGGCCGGTACCGAGCTGGGCAAGAAGGCCAAGCAGTACATGGACTCGGGTCAGTTGGTGCCCGATGATGTCATCATCGGGCTGGTGAAAGAAAGGATCAAGGAAGACGACTGCGCCAAGGGCTTTTTGTTCGACGGCTTTCCGCGTACCATTCCCCAGGCCGACGCCCTGAAGGAAGCCGGGGTCAAGATCGACGCCGTGGTTGAAATCCATGTGCCGGACGAAGAGATAATCAAACGCATGAGCGGCCGGAGGGTCCATCTGGCAAGCGGCCGTACCTATCACGTGATTTACAATCCGCCCAAGGAGGAAGGCAAGGACGACGTGACCGGCGAACCCCTGGTCCAGCGGGATGATGACAAGGAGGAAACTGTCCGCAAACGTCTCGAGGTTTACCACGCCCAGACCGAACCCCTGGTGGCGTATTACAAGAAATGGGCCGATTCCGGAGACTCCGATGCTCCCAAGTACATCCGGATTGAGGGTGTGGGCAAGGTGGAGGAGATCAGGGACCGGATTTTCAGCGCCCTTGACGCCCTGTAGATTCTGGCGGAACAATAAGCGGAGCAAATAGAGAACGCCATCCGCCCGAAGGGGCCGTTTGGCGGCCCCTTCGGTTATTCGACCGTTGGCATTTTGCTGTTGGGACCCGGGAAGGGAAATGGCTCTTTCCGGGTCCTGTTTTTTTGTAATTATTGGCAATTATTCAGCGTTTAAAACCAACCTATCCTGTGGTCTGCCCACGGCCTGTTTCTGAAAGGTGTCCGGCAACCCACTCCAGGGCCTGTTCTCTGGTGGTCAAAACTCCGCCCAGGTACAGTTCGGCGACCCGGTCCAGGACGGTTTTGAAAAAAGGCGAGGGCTCCAGGCCGAAGATTTCGATCAGGTCGCGGCCTGAAACCAGGCGCGGCTCGGCCTGCCTTCTTGAAAGGGCGGCCAGGTAGTGATCCAGGAGAAGGCGGCAGAATTCCGCCAGGCCCGGGACTGTCCGTCCGGGGCTGCGTCCCTTGGCCAGGGTGTCGGCCACAAAGAGCGCAACCAGGCAGCCGGCCATTTCGCCGGCGGTCCTGAAAAAACGGCCCATGGCGCGCCGGCTTAGACTTTTGGCCTTTGCAAGCTGAAATAGATGGAAAAGGTGCATGTGGTGGCCGATCAGAAATTCCAGATTTTTCTGCTCATATGCCGAACAGCGCAGCTTCCGGGCAATGCCGGCCGCCATGCCGGCGCCGGCGGCGGCATGGCCGTGGTAAGTCGCCGGGCCGGCGGCGGAGGCTTTCATCGTGACCGGTTTGCCCATGTCGTGCAGCAGCCCGGCCAGTTTCAGCACCACAAAAAGGGGCTGTCCCGGCTCGGGTAACCATTGGGTCCAGCCCTGCAGCCAGACGGGCGGATTTTCCAGGCATTCTTCCAGGGCGCTGTAAGTGGCGATGCCGTGGGCCAGGCCGTCGAAACCATGGTGCCGGGACGGAGGGCAGTTTTTCAGCAGGATCAGTTCAGGGAAAAGGGCCGTCAGAAGCCCGGTCTGATGCATCTGCCGGATCAGGCCGGCGGTGCGGCATGCCGACAGCATCCTGAACAGTTCCGAATGGACCCTTTCCCCTGCGGCAGACCTGATGGCATCTGCCTTCCGGGAAATGGTCTCCAGGGTCGCACGGCAGATCGAAAACCCCAGGCAGGCCGCCATGCGGAAGGCTCTCAGCAGCCGGATGGCATCGGCGGCAAACACCTCCGGGGAAGTCATCCGGACCACGGAGCGCTTCAGGTCGTTGCGGGAATCATGAACGTCGATCAGCCTGCCGGCGGCAGGGTCATAGGCCATGGCGTTGATGGTAAAGTCACGGCGGCGAAGATCGGCCTCGAGTTCACCGCCTGCCAGGGCCGTGACATCGAAGGTGTACTCATTGGTGACCACCCGGAATAAATGGTTATCGTTCTGATGCAGGTGAATGACCCGGCTGCCGAACCTGCGGGCGATTCTCCGGGCAAATTGTCCCGGCTCCTTTTTTGCGGCCAGGTCGATATCCACCGGCTTTTTGCCCAGCAGGCAGTCCCTGACAGCTCCCCCGACTATGTACAGGCCGGCCGCAGCGGGCAGCAGGCTTGCCAGTTTCTGGAGGCGTTTTTCTCCGTAATCGTCCAAGATATGTATTTCTCCGGCCCCGAAGCCATAAAATAGCTTGACAGAGGTAATTTCATAAGATAAGTGCTCCACAAGGCAGTGAAACCCGCCTTGTGGAGCGAATACCCAAATTTTCTTCTATATAACCAATAACTTCATATTCCTCCATAAAAATCGACTGTTTCACCATCAGCGGAGCCAAAAAGGGATACCGGCAATGCCGGAGGATTGAACCCGTTGGCAAACGGTCCGACCAGATGGCGGATTCTCACATGGAAAGCCGGATGATTAACGCAAGTATTATGGTCTGTTGTTGAGGCAGGATCTTTGGACTGGTTGTCCATATATTATTAGTTACCAAGCAAGATGGGGTGTGTGGCAATGAACATTTCCGAATTGAAAAACATGAAAATCAGCGAACTTACCCAAATGGCCAAGAAGCTCAAGATCGATGGGGCGGCCGGAATGCGCAAACAGGAGCTGATTTTCGCTCTCCTGCAGGCCCAGATCGAGAAAAACGGGCTTATCTACGGCGAAGGAACCCTGGAAATCTTACCCGACGGATTCGGATTTTTAAGGGCGCCCAGCTACAATTACCTGCCAGGGCCGGACGACATCTATGTTTCGCCATCCCAGATAAGGCGGTTCAACCTCAGGACCGGGGACACCGTTTCGGGCCAGATCAGGCAGCCCAAGGAGTCTGAAAGATACTTCGCCCTGCTCAAGGTAGAAGCGGTCAACTATGAAGACCCGGAGGTAGCAAGGGACAAGATCCTGTTCGACAACCTTACCCCCCTGTATCCTGACAAGCGGGTCGTGCTGGAAACGGACCCCGAAAACTACTCCACCCGTATAATGGACCTGCTCACCCCCATCGGTTTCGGCCAGCGCGGGCTGATCGTCTCTCCTCCGCGCTCCGGAAAGACCATGCTCCTGCAGTTCATCGCCAACAGCATAGTAAAGAACCACAAGGACGTCATGTTGTTCGTGCTCCTGATAGACGAGCGGCCCGAGGAGGTCACCGACATGGAGCGTTCGGTCAAGGGCGAGGTCATAAGCTCGACCTTCGACGAACCGGCCGAAAGGCACGTTCAGGTTGCCGAGATGGTTATAGAGAAAGCCAAGCGCCTGGTCGAGCACAAGCGCAACGTTGTGATCCTGCTCGACAGCATCACCCGCCTGGCAAGGGCCTACAACTCGGTCATGCCGCCTTCGGGCAAGATACTTTCAGGCGGTGTCGACTCCAATGCGCTGCAGCGTCCCAAGAGATTCTTCGGGGCTGCCCGCAACATCGAGGAAGGCGGCAGCCTGACCATCATCGCCACGGCCCTGGTCGATACCGGCAGCCGCATGGACGAGGTGATCTTCGAGGAATTCAAAGGCACCGGCAACCTGGAGATCCAGCTTGACCGCCGCCTGGCCGACAAGCGTATTTTCCCGGCCATCGACATAAAGAAGTCCGGAACCCGCAAGGAAGAGCTCCTGCTGGACGAAATGACCCTGAACCGGGTCTGGATTCTGCGCAAGCTGCTCGCATCTTTGAATCCGGCCGACGCACTCGAATTTTTACTTGAAAAAATGCACGGGACAAAGAATAATAAAGAGTTTTTGGAGTCAATGAACGCTTAAAATTTATATAGGGAGCTGAAAATATTATGAAAGCTGATATCCATCCCGACTATTTCGATACGACCATCAAGTGCGCCTGCGGCAATTCGATCCAGGTGGGTTCCACCAAAAAGGACATCACCGTGGAAATCTGCTCCAAGTGCCATCCTTTTTTCACCGGCAAGCAGAAGCTGGTCGACACCGCCGGCCGTATCGAACGTTTCCGCAAAAAATACGCCAAGTTCCAGAAAAAGTAGCTCTGCTTGGCAGGGGTTGGAGGCAACCCACGCTATCAAGCTGTCCGGCCCGGGGCCGACAGCTTGATCGTTTTTGGGCCATGCCTGTCCGGGCAACCGCGAGCCGCCCCCTTGAGCGGGGGGATTTCAGGGGTTTATCATGTTTAACAAACTCCAGGGTGTGGAAGAAAAGTTCGAGCAGCTCGAGCGGCGCCTCAGCGATCCCGAGGTGGTCAAGGACCGGGCGAATTATGAAAAGCTTGCCCGGGAGCACTCCGAGCTGAGCAAGATCGTCGATGCCTACCGCAGATACCGGCGGGTCGATGAAGATCTGGGCGAAAGCCTGGAGCTGCTCAAAGACAATGACCCCGGGATCAAGGAGCTGGCCAAGGAAGAGATCGAGAGCCTGACTGCGGCCAAGCAGGATCTCGAAGCCGAGCTGAAGAAACTGCTGGTGCCCAAGGATCCCCTGGACGAAAAGAATGTCTTGCTGGAGATCAGGGCCGGGACCGGAGGAGACGAGGCGGCCCTGTTCGCCAGTGATCTTTTCAGGATGTACAGCCGCTACGCAGAGGGCCGCAAGTGGAAGATCGAGCTGATGGACCACCACCCCACCGGAGTGGGAGGACTCAAGGAAGTCGTGGCATTGATCCAGGGCAAAGGGGCTTACAGCCGGCTGAAATACGAAAGCGGAACTCACCGGGTGCAGCGGGTGCCGGTTACCGAAACCCAGGGCCGCATCCACACCTCTGCCGTGACCGTGGCCGTGCTGCCCGAAGCAGAGGAAGTCGATGTCCAGATAGATCCCAATGAGCTTAAGATCGATGTGTTTCGCGCCACCGGTCCGGGCGGGCAGTCGGTCAACACCACAGATTCGGCGGTGCGCATCACCCACCTTCCCACCGGGCTGGTGGTCACCTGCCAGGACGAGAAATCACAGCACAAAAACAAGGCCAAGGCGCTCAAGGTTCTGCGGGCCAGGCTGCTTGACCAGAAAATTCAGCAACAGAAGGCCGAGCGTTCCCGGCAACGCAAGAGCCAGATCGGAAGCGGGGACCGCAGCGAGCGGATCAGGACTTACAATTTCCCCCAGGGCAGGGTCACCGACCACCGCATAGGGCTGACCCTGTACAAGCTGGATAGCATTCTGGAAGGCGAGATAGACGAAATAATCGACGCTCTGATCACCCATTATCAAAGCCAAGCTCTTCAAGATGCCGACTGAAGATGCAGATGCGGCCAAACAGTGGACCATCATGCGGCTGCTGCGCTGGACCGCCGATTATTTTTCCGGCCATGGCATAGATACTCCCAGGATCGACGCCGAGGTGCTCCTGGCCCACTGCCTGGGCCTGAGCCGGATCGACCTTTACCTGCGGCACGACCAGCCCCTGGAACAAGGCGAGCTGGCCCGTTTCAGGGAGCTTGTCAGGCGCCGGGCCCGCCGCGAACCGGTAGCCTATATCACGGGGGGTAAGGAATTCTGGTCACTGGAGCTGCAGGTGTCGCCGCATGTCCTGATTCCCAGGCCCGAAACCGAACTGCTGGTGGAGCAGGCCCTGGAAGTCATGGGGCCCAGGAAAGAGGCCGTAGCCCTGGAGCTTGGCACCGGAACCGGTGCCATCAGCCTGGCCCTGGCAAGCCAAAGGCCCGGCTGGTGGATTGCCGCCAGCGACATCAGCCCTGAGGCCGTGGCTCTTGCCAGGGCCAATGCCGTCAAACACGGTCTGGAGGGCAGGGTGTCCTTTTTCGTGTCCGACTGGCTGGCGGCCGTGGCTACAACCGAGCCGCAATTTGATTTGATCGTTTCCAATCCTCCCTACATCCGCTCTCGGGAGATAGGACGGCTGGAGCCCGAGATCAGCAGCTACGAGCCCCGCCTGGCCCTTGACGGGGGCGTCAGCGGACTGGAATGTCTGACCCGCATCATTTCGGCTGCAGGTCCCTGCCTGAAAGCGGGAGGTTTCATCCTGCTGGAGATAGGACACGATCAAAAGGATGCGGCCGAGAGCCTGTTCAGGGACCGGGGCGTCTACCATCAGGTGACGACGGTCCGGGATTACGGCGGCAGCTGGAGGGTCGTCATGGGCCGCAAAAAGGACGCGGGCTAAAAAATTATTGCGCCCGGCAGGGGGATTTGGTAAATTTCGTCGATTTTGAAAACCGCACGTCCGGGGACCTGTTTCCCGGTGCCCTGCAGGGCAGGGTCGGAAACAGGGCGGAACCGGGCGAAGGCCGAACCATTTATTATAAGGAGACATCATGGCTTACATTACGATGAAGGAACTGTTGGAAGCCGGTGTTCACTTCGGACACCAGACCCGGCGCTGGAACCCGAAAATGAAACCGTACATCTTCGGCGCCAGGAACGGAATTTACATCATCGACCTGCAAAAGACCGTCCGCATGTTCAAGACCGCCTACGAGTTCATCGTCGATACGGTGGCCGGCGGAAAGTCGGTCCTTTTCGTCGGCACCAAGAAGCAGGCCCGGGAATCTATTTACGAGGAGGCCAACCGCTGCGAGATGTTCTACGTTCACAACCGCTGGCTGGGCGGCATGCTTACCAATTTCCAGACCATCAAAAAGAGCATCGACCGGCTGAACTATCTCAACCAGCTTGAAAACGACGGTTCCATAGAGATGTTTCCCAAGAAGGAGCGTCTCAAGATGGCCAAAGAGCGCAGGAAGCTGGACGCCACCCTGGGCGGAATCCGGAACATGACCAAGCTGCCCGGCGCCATCTTCATCGTCGATCCCAAGAACGAGGCCATCGCCGTGCGCGAAGGACGCAGGCTCAACATACCGATCGTGGCCATTGTCGACACCAACTGCGACCCGGACGAGATCGATTACATAATTCCTGGTAACGACGATGCGATCCGCGCCATCCGGCTGATCACCTCGCGCATAGCCGATGCCTGTATCGAAGGCCGGCGCCGTTTCGAGGAGCGCCGCCAGGCCGAAGCCGACAAGGCAGTGGAAGAGCCGTCAGAAATGGAAAATGCGGCAGCCGACCTCAAGCCCGGCGAGCGCAAGGTTATTTCCGACGGTTCAGAAGGCCCCATAATCGAGATCATCAGAAAGACGCCGGAATCCGAAGCCCAGGGCACCGAAAGCGCCGCTGACGCCAAGGAAGCTTCAGAAGCCGAACCGACCACGACAGGAGAGTAAAAAATGGGAAATATATCTGCCGCAATGGTAAAGGAGCTCCGGGAAAAGACCGGAGCCGGGATGATGGATTGCAAACAGGCCCTTGCAGACTGCGGGGGCGATATGGAAAAGGCCATCGATTTTCTGCGTAAAAAGGGCTTGGCGACAGCCGCCAAGCGCGCCGGCCGGGCCACCAGCGAGGGAACGGTCCAGGCTTACATCCACATGGGAGGCAAGATAGGCGTGTTGGTGGAAGTGGACTGCGAAACCGATTTCGTGGCCAAGACCGATGACTTCAAGGAGTTTGCCCGCAACCTGGCCATGCATATCGCCGCCACCAACCCGGTGGGTATCACCGCCGAGGATGTTCCCGAACAGGTCATCGAGCGGGAGCGGGAAATCTATCTGGCCCAGGCCAGGGAAACCGGCAAGCCGGATCATATCCTGGAAAAGATCGTCGACGGCAAGATGAAAAAGTTTTTCAAGGAAAACTGCCTGCTGGATCAGTCCTACGTCAAAGATCCTGACAAGACCATCGCCGACTACCTCAATGAGATGATCGCCAGGACCGGGGAAAAGATAACCATCAAGCGCTTTGCGCGCTTTCAGATCGGAGCGGAGTAGAAATTGACCAAGCCGGTCTTCAAAAGAATCCTGCTGAAGCTCAGCGGTGAAGCCCTGATGGGAGATCAGGGCTTCGGTATCAGTCCCGAGATGCTGACCTTCGTGGCCGGGGAAGTCCGGGGCGTCTGCGACCTTGGAGTCGAGCTGGCCATCGTGGTCGGCGGCGGCAACATCTTCAGGGGAGTCAAGGCCACATCTTTCGGCATGGAGCGGACGTCGGCCGATCACATGGGCATGCTGGCAACGGTCATCAACAGCCTGGCGCTTCAGGACGCCCTTGAAAAGCGCGGTATCCAGACCAGGGTACAGACAGCCATCTCAATGCACGAAGTGGCCGAGCCGTATATTTTGCGCCGGGCCCTGCGGCACCTGGAAAAAGGCCGGGTGGTGATATTCGCAGCCGGCACCGGCAACCCGTATTTCACCACCGATACGGCCGCAGTCCTTCGGGCCAAGGAGATCCATGCCGAAGTACTGCTGAAAGCCACCAAGGTGGACGGGTTGTACGATTCCGATCCGGAAACAAATGCCGGGGCGCGCTTCATAAGCCACATAAACTACATGCAGGTGCTCGAACGCCAGCTGAAGGTCATGGACATGACCGCCATTTCCCTGGCCATGGACAACGATCTGCCGCTGGTGGTTTTCAACATGAAACAACCGGGCAACATAGAGAATGTGGTTTGCGGCCGGCAGGTGGGAACGATCATAGACAACAAAGAAACCGGCTGAAAAAAAGTTGGGGAATCTTCTAACCCTTTCAAAACGCACGAGAGGCAAGCCATGATTGAGGAGGTCTATCAGGATACCAAATCGAGGATGGGGAAAACCATCAGTGCGTTGGAAAACGAATTGAAACGCCTGCGCACCGGGAGGGCATCGACTTCGCTTCTGGACGGGATAAGGGTTAATTACTACGGAACCCCGACGCCGCTCAACCAGATGGCCACCATTTCGGTTCCCGAAAGCCGCCTGATTACGATTCAGCCCTGGGATGTGTCGGTAATCAAGGATATCGAAAAAGCCATCCTCAAATCCGATCTCGGCCTGACACCGAGCAACGACGGCAAGCTGATCCGCATCGCCATTCCGCCCTTGTCCGAACAGCGTCGGAAGGAATTGGTAAAGGTGGTGCACAAGATCTGCGAAGAGCACAAGGTGGCCATCCGCAACGTGCGCCGGGACGCCAATGAGTTCATCAAGGGGATGAAAAAAGAGGGCGAAATCGGCGAGGACGACGCTTTCAGGGCCCAGGAGCAGATCCAGAAGATCACCGACGAGTATATCGCCCGGATCGATGCCCTGTACAAAGAAAAAGAGAAAGAAATCCTTGAATTCTGAGCGCAGCGAGGTTTCACGATTCGGACTCGATCCGGAAAAGATGCCCCGCCACGTGGCCATAATCATGGACGGCAACGGACGCTGGGCCCGGAAAAAACTGATGAACCGGGTCAAGGGCCACGAGCGGGGCGTCCAAACCGTGCGTGATATCACCAGGGCCTGCCGGCAGCTGGGAATCCCTTTCCTTACCCTGTACGCTTTTTCCACCGAGAACTGGCAGCGGCCCGCCCGCGAGGTCTCGGCCCTGATGAGCCTGCTGGTCAGATTCCTCAGGTCGGAGACACCGGAGTTGATGGCAAAGGGCATAAGGCTCAATGCCATCGGCCAGCTGGACAGGCTGCCGGACAAGGTCAGGCATACCCTGGACGAAGCCATCCGGCAGACGGCCCAGAACGAATCTTTGACCCTGACCCTGGCCCTGAGTTACGGCGGCCGCGCCGAGCTTGTACGCATGGTCAGGTTGCTGGCCGCCGGAGTCAGTCAGGGCCGGATCGATCCTGAGCAGATCGACGAGGCCATGGTGGCCGGGCATCTTTATACAGCCGGCATGCCTGACCCGGATATCCTCATCCGGACCTCGGGTGAAATGCGGATCAGTAATTTTCTTTTGTGGCAGATCGCCTACACTGAACTTTTCGTAACCCCGACTCTCTGGCCTGATTTCAACCAGCAGGAGTTGATCTCCATCTTACAGGATTTTCAAACACGCGAGCGAAGGTTCGGCAAAGTGGAGACCTGATCGGCCGTCCCGCACAATGGCGGACCGGGTAATTCTGGCAGAGCCGGCAGGCGGAAACAGTAGATAAGCCCATGCATCAGAAACGCTGGATAACCGGCATCGTCGCCGTCCCCATCCTTTTTGTCATCCTGTACTATGGCGGGCGGCCGGCTTTCGGCCTCCTGATAGGAGCGGTGGCCTGCCTGGCCCTGGCCGAATATTTCGGTATCGTTTACGCCGGCAGGAACACTTTTGCCCATGGTTTGCTCAAGGCGGCCGGGTATGCCAGCGCCCTGGCGATCCTGGCCTGCGTTTTCAATGCCGATTACCACCTGGTGCCGGCGGTGATGGCCGTCGACCTGGCGCTGGTCGGGATGGTCGTGGTAAGCTCTTACCGGCATGACAGCTCCTTGCCCACAGGCGCTGCCTACCAGGTCCTGGGGGTTGTCTACATCCCCCTGCTGGCATCCTATCTTGTCAGGTTGAGAAACGCCGATCATGGCGGCGCCTGGCTTTTCTGCCTCCTGGTGGTGGTGGCTGCCGGCGACATAGGGGCATATTACTTTGGTTCATACCTGGGCCGCCACAAGCTCTGCCCGGCGGTGAGCCCCAAAAAGACCGTCGAGGGAGCTGCCGGGGGGCTGGTGGGCAACCTGTTGGCCGGGGCCTGTTTCAAGCTCTGGCTGCTTTCCCGGGTCGGCTGGTTTCAGATGGCGGCCTTTGTCCTGGCGGCCGGAATCCTGGGGCAGGTGGGCGACCTGTTCGAATCGGCTTTCAAGCGCAGTTCGGGAATCAAGGATTCCGGCAGGCTCCTGCCGGGCCACGGAGGATTCCTGGACCGCATCGACGCCTTGCTGTTTGCCGCGCCGGCGGCCTATTTTCTTCAGCAGTGGATTTTGCAATGAAAAGACTGGCGATTCTGGGTTCAACCGGCTCCATCGGCCGCAGCACGCTGAAGGTCGTGGCCGCCTTTCCGGAACGTTTCGCCGCCGTTGCCCTGACGGCCCGCAGCAGCGTTGAAAAGCTCGCCCGGCAGGTGGAAAGGTTTTCGCCGCAACTGGCGGTGGTGGAAAAAGAAAAGGATGCCCGCCGCCTGAAAGAATTGCTCGGTGCCGGCCACCGGGTTGAAGTCATGTCCGGCAGGGCCGGCTACAGGGCAGCCGCCACCTTTGAAGAGGCCGACATGGTGGTGGGGGCCATGGTAGGGGCGGCCGGGCTGGAGCCGACCCTGGCCGCCATAGAAGCCGGCAAGGACATCGCCCTGGCCAACAAGGAGACCCTGGTCATGGCCGGTGAAATCGTCATGGCCCGGGCCGCTTCCAGGGGTGTGAAAATCCTGCCGGTGGACAGCGAGCACAGCGCGATCTTTCAGTGCCTCCAGGGGCAGCGTTTCCGGGACCTGGAGCGGATCCTGCTGACAGCTTCCGGGGGGCCCTTTCTCGATACCCCGGCCGAGGACTTTGAAAAGATCCGGCCCGGCCAGGCCCTGAAGCATCCCAACTGGTCCATGGGACCCAAGATAACCATCGATTCGGCCACCCTGATGAACAAGGGGCTGGAAGTGATCGAGGCCCGGTGGCTTTTCGGGGTCAGCCCGGAAACAATCCGGGTGGTGATTCATCCCCAGAGCATAGTCCATTCCATGGTCGCTTTCAGAGATGGCGCTGTCCTGGCCCAGATGGGGGCGCCCGACATGCGGGGGGCCATCGCCTATGCCCTTTCCTGCCCGGACAGGCTGCCCCTGGATTTGCCGCGGCTTGATTTTCCCGCTCCGGGCAGCCTCGAGTTCCGCAGGCCGGACCTGGACAAATTTCCCTGTCTGGCCCTGGCCCTGGAGGCCTGCCGCCTGGGCGCAACCATGCCGGCGGTGCTCAATGCCGCCAACGAAATGGCGGTGGAGGCTTTTCTCGCAGGGAGACTGGCCTTTACGGAAATAGCGCGGGTGATCCGGCAGACCATGCAAGAGCACCGGTTGACGGAGTCGGCCGGAGTCGGCGTTATAATGGAAGCAGACAGGTGGGCCAGGCAGCGGGCGGCGCAGATCATTCAGGCCGCATCCGGCTGATGCAACCGCACCTGACCGCGGTTTACAGAATTACGTGAGGTCTAAATGGGAACCAATATATTCGCTTTTTGCATAGTCCTGGGGGTTCTGATTTTTTTTCACGAGCTGGGCCATTTCATCGTAGCCCGTCTGTTCGGGGTGGGGGTGGAAAAGTTTTCCCTGGGATTCGGACCCCGGGTGTTCGGCAAAAAGATAGGGCGTACGGATTACTGCCTGTCGGCCATTCCGCTGGGCGGATATGTCAAGATGGTGGGTGATGAACCGGATCAGGAACTGCCTGAAGAAGACATTCCTTATTCGTTTACCCACAAGCACGTGTTCAAACGGATCCTGATAGTTGCCGCCGGCCCGTTTTTCAATCTTTTCCTGGCGGCATTTATTTTCTGGATGCTTTTCTGGATCCATGGCGAATTCATCCTGGAACCGACCGTGGGAGCGGTCACACCGGGCTCACCGGCCGCCATTGCCGGGCTTGAACCCGGTGACCGGATTATGGCCATCGACGGTCACCCCATCGAAAGCTGGCAGGAGATGGCCGAGCTGATTGCCGGCAGCCGGGGACGCAGCCTTTCCCTGGAGGTCAGGCGGCAGGACAGGATCCTTGATTTCATGGTCAAGCCCCGCAAGACCGTCACCAAGAATATTTTCGGGGAAGACGTCGAAAAATGGGTCATCGGAATAACTTCGGCCGGCGATTACACCACCAGGCCCATGGGGCTGCTCCGGGCCGCCGGGGCAGGGGTGCTCCAGACCTGGGAACTGGCCCGCCTGACGGTGGTGAGTATTGTCAAGATCATAACGGGCAGTGTTTCCAGCAAGACTCTGGGCGGTCCGCTGATGATCGCCAAGATGGCCGGCCAGCAGGCCAAGGCCGGTGCCACCAGCCTGATTGCCTTCATCGCCTTTCTGAGCGTCAGCCTGGCGGTGTTGAACTTTCTGCCCATACCGGTTCTTGACGGCGGCCATCTGCTGTTTTTCATCATCGAAGCCATCATCGGCAAGCCGGTCAACGCCCGGGTGCGGGAGATCGCCCAGCAGGCCGGAATTTTTATCTTGATCTTGTTGATGATTTTCGTTTTCTATAATGACGTCATGCAGCTTTTTTTCAACGCTTCATGACGGCCGCCTTTTTACGCCAACCTCAAAAGTTTTGTCAGAGACCGACATGCCATACCGAATCGAAATCGCTTTGAAGCCGGAGCTGATGGATGCCGAAGGTGAGTCTCTGCGCAAGAAGGCCGGTGACTATTTCGGCCTCCAGCTGGGACAGGTCCGTACCATCAGTATCGTCACCATCGACGCACCGCTGACCGCGCAACAGGTCAAGCGCGTGCAGGATGAGATTTTCACCAACCCGGTCACCCAATGGTCCTCCCTGGAGCCCCTCCCGGTGGATTTCGACTGGTGTATCTGGGTGGGTTACCGGCCGGGGGTCAAGGACAACGCGGGTGACACCGCCCTGGAGGCCATGGCCGATCTGTTGCAGCTGAACTTCAGCGACGATGACGCGGTCTATACTTCCAAGCGTTACTGCATCCGGGGGCAGGGGCTTGCCGCCGGGCAGGTGGAGATGCTGGCTTCCGAGCTGCTGGCAAACGACATCATCCAGCAATGGCGGATCTACGGCCGGGAAAAGTGGGACCCGGCCGAAGGTATCGGCTACATCCTGCCTAAAGTCCGCCTGGATCACCGCCCCACGGTGACGACCATACCCATCGATTCGGACCGGACTCTGGAAAGGATAAGCGCCGAAAGGAACCTGGCCCTCAACCCGGCCGACATTCCCATCATCAGGGCTTACTTCATGGACCCCGAAGTCCAGGCCCGGCGCCGGGAAAAAGGCCTGTCAGATCCCACCGACGTAGAGCTGGAATACATTTCCCAGGCCCGCAGTGATCACTGCAACCACAACACATTCCGGGGCAAGTTTTACTACCGCAACCTGGCAACCGGCCGGCAGGAAGTGGTCGACAGCCTGTTCAGGACCTGTATCGAGGCTCCCACCCTCGAGCTGAAACAGCGGAAACCGTGGGTGGTCTCGGTCCTGTGGGACAACGCCGGGGCCGCCGTTTTCGATGAAAAAAACTACTATGTCATAACCGGCGAGACCCACAACTCGCCTTCCAACATGGAGGCCTACGGCGGAGCGATAACAGGTATTGTGGGCATCTACCGCGATCCCATGGGAACCGGCAAGGGCGCCCGCCTGATAATGGGCAGTTACGGTTTCTGTGTCGGCCCCCGTGATTACCGGGGACCGTTGAAGCCCAAGCTCCATCCCCGGCGGCTGCTCGACGGCGTCATCGAAGGGGTCAGGGACGGCGGCAACAAGAGCGGTATCCCGACTCCTTTCGGCAACGTGCTGTTTCATCCCGGTTACATGGGCAAATGCCTGGTTTTTGTCACCGCCCTGGGTATCATGCCCAGCCGGATAAAGGGCGAGCCGGCAGAGGAAAAGACCATCTTGCCGGGCGACTTGGTGATCATGTGCGGGGGGCGGGTAGGCAAGGACGGCATCCACGGGGTGACGGCCTCGTCCGAATCTTTTTCAGAACATACTCCGGCCGGCCATGTCCAGATAGGTGACCCTTACACCCAGAAAAAGATGCACGATTTTCTGCTGGAGGCGCGGGACGAGGGGCTCATCCGCTTTATCACCGACAACGGCGGCGGCGGGTTGTCGTCATCGGTGGGTGAAAGCGCCCGTTTTTCCAACGGCTGCCACATAGAACTCGACAAGGTTCCCCTCAAGTACCAGGGCCTGGACCAGTGGGAGATCTGGGTCTCTGAAAGCCAGGAACGGATGACGGTGGCCATCGCCCCTGAAAACAGGGACAGGTTTTTCCAGCTGGCGGCCAAGCACGCCGTGGAGGCAACGGTCATCGGCACCTACAACGACAGCGGCAAGCTCCACATAACCTACGAGGGCAAGACCTGTGCGTATGTCGATCTGGATCTGCTGACCGCCGGTTTTCCGCAGTGGGAATTCGAGGCCTGCTGGATGCCGCCCGAGCGTCGGGGCCTGACCGAGCCGGTCATCAGCCGCCCGCAGGATTTCAACCGGCTCCTTCTCGATATCCTGGCCGCACCGAACATCTGCTCCAAGCAGTGGATCAGCCGTCAGTACGACCACGAGGTCCAGGGGACCAGTGTCATCAAGCCCCTGGTGGGGGCCGAACGCGATCTTCCTTCAGACGCCGCCGTGCTGCGGCCGGTGCTCGAATCCGAAAAGGGGCTGGCCTTTGCCCAGGCCCTGCTGCCCCATTACAGCAAAATCGACGCCTTTCACATGACCACCTGCGTCATCGATGAAGCCGTGAGAAGGGTGATCGCCGTGGGGGCCGATCCTGACCGCATCGGCGGGGTGGACAATTTCTGCTGGCCCACCATCCAGTACCATCCGGAGAAAAATCCGGACGGAAAGTTCAAGGCGGCCCAGCTGGTCCGTTCCTGCCGCGCCTTGCGGCAGATGTGCCTGGACTACGCAATACCGCTGCTTTCAGGCAAAGACAGCATGTATGTTGACGGCCATCTGCCGGCCACCTACGGCGAGCGCCACAAGGTGTCGGCCCTGGAGACCCTCCAGTTTTCCACCACCGGAATCGTCGAAAGGGTCGATCTGTGCGTTACCATGGATGCCAAGCTGCCCGGTGACAAGGTCTATGTCCTGGGGCTGACGGCAGATGAACTGGGCGGGTCGGAATATTACGATTTCATGGGATATACCGGGCTTAACGTCCCCAGGGTGGATGCCGCGGCCTTCATGAAGCTTTACCGCGGACTGCACACTGCCATCGGCAGGCGGCTTGTGGCCTCGGCCCACGGTGTCTACCGGGGCGGTCTGGGGGTGCACCTGGCCCAGGTGGCCATGGGCGGCGACCTGGGACTGAAGATCGATCTGGGCAAGGTGCCCTGCAGGCAGAAACTGCGTGAAGACAAGCTCCTTTTTTCCGAGTCGGCCGGCCGTTTCATCGTGACCGTGGCCCCTGAGGCGGCCGCTGATTTCGAGGCCTGCTTCGACGGCCTGCCCCTGGCCTGCGTGGGAGAGGTGACAGCCGGGTCCCGGCTGGAAATATCAGTTTCGGAGGGAAGCTTGCTGATCGACCTGGAAGTGGAGCGGCTCAAAGAGGCCTGGAAGAGTACTTTCGGCCATTTGATTTAATCACATAGTTCAACGGAGCGATACTCGCCATGGAACAGGTAAATGCACTGGTCCTGACCGGCTACGGGTTAAACTGCGACAACGAGACCGCCTATGCCCTGCAGCGGGCGGGGGCCCGGGCCGACAAGGTGCACATAAATTCCCTCATCGACGGTTCAGTCAGTCTCGAAAAGTACCACCTGCTGGCTTTCATCGGCGGTTTTTCATGGGGTGACGACCACGGGGCCGGGGTCATCCAGGCGGTCCGCATGAAAACCAACCTGGGCCGGCAACTGCTTGATTTCGTTTCCCGGGGAAAGCTCATAATCGGTATTTGCAACGGGTTTCAATGCCTGGTCAATTTGGGGCTGCTTCCGGCCATCGATAAAGACTACCGGCGGCGCTCGGTGGCCCTGACTTACAACGATTGCGGCAATTTCCGGGACGACTGGGTCCATCTTAAGGTTGACCCGCAGTCCCCCTGTGTCTTTACAAAGGGGCTGGAACACATGGAGTTGCCCATCCGCCACGGCGAGGGCAAGTTCGTGACCCAAACCGAAATTCTTGAAAAGCTGGTCGCTGCGGACCAGGTGGTCATGCGTTATGCCATGGCGGACGGCAGCCCTGCCGGCGGCCGCTTTCCTTTCAATCCCAACGGCTCCCTGGATGATATAGCCGGAATATGCGATCCTACCGGCAGGGTCTTTGGGCTCATGCCCCACCCGGAAGCATACAACCACTGGACCAATCATCCCGACTGGACCAGGCTGAAGGAAGTGCTGAAAAGAGAAGGCAAGCCCCTGCCGGCAGGGCAGAGCACACCCGGGCTGAAGATATTTCAGAATGCTGTGAACTATTTTAAAGACGGCCTTTAGAAAACTGCCATTGCAAACGGTCTGATACGGGTAAAATGGCAACGTTTCCCGTGATAGACAATAACTTCAATATCGGCCCGAAAACGGTTTGCTGACTTCCTGCCGGATTCCGTTTGCTGACGATGGCAGATTTCCCCACCGCCTGCCGTTATGTTTTCCTCGATGTTTGCTGATTGACAGCCTGTCGGACTGTTTAGTATAAATTATATTCAGGTTTTCAGCGGCAGATAGTTTTCTGTCAGATTTTCTGCGTTTCGTCCGCCTGTAATCAGGATGATTATAAAGTGACCATGCCAATCAAGCCACCCAGCGATAAGACCCCGTCCAGGCAGAATTCAGAGCCCGCGCGCCTTGAAAACAATGTGCATCAAGTCCAGTTCGACGTATGGCGGGTCTTGCTGATGGAGATGGCCCATCTGGTCACTTCGCTTTTGGATAAACCCGGTAAGGGCAAGGCGAATCTGCCGCTTGAAACCGTGATTGATGAACTGCTCAGAAACCTGAATGAGCTGTCCGAAATGCCGGGACACACCGGTATCGTGACCATCGAGCATCGGAGCGTTGAACTCGGACATGGCCGGGGCGCTAAAAATGATTACCGCATTTTGTACGGTCCTTTGGTGTTGGACAACCATTCGGCAGCCGGGGTGATCCGGAGGCTGGGGGTCCGCATGTCTCATCTTGCCGGCGGATTGGGCAGGGCCTTCGGGATTCTGGCCGATTGCGGAATAAAGAAATTTTCCATCAGCCTGCCGGCCGGCGGCCATGACGGTCCGGCGAGTCTGAAAACAGCTCTGTTGATAACATCACTGTTTTTCAGGGGTGGCTGGCAGGAGGATTGCCTGAGATTTCATGCTGACGGGAACACTTTTGAAGTGCCCGTAATCCAATATCCTTCCGGAGCGCCCAACCTGGAGCTCACGTTGCTGGCCGCCGTCAATTCGTTGCCGCCGGATCAAATGCAGGAGCTTGTTGCAAAGCATAGCGGAAAGATTACCGATTCTGCCGGCATTTACGCGGCTATTGTTGACAATACCTCTTTGAAACATCCGCCGATTGAGCTTGTTTGGCAAAAGAGGGGCCGCAAGAATATCTTTACGACCGACGGCCGGGAGCAGGAAAAGTCGGCTTCGGTCCTGGCCGGCCGGCTCCAGCTCATGTCGGGTATGCTCAATGCCGCTGAAAACCGGCCGGACAACGACAAGATCCTGCCGGTGGTGCTGGAAAAGATTCGCCAGGAGCTTGAGCGGCTTGACGCGGACGATCTGGATTCGATCCATATACAGAAACAGGGAATCTGTATTCGGCGGGCAGAACAAAGCATGATTGTGGGCCTTGTCAACAGTCACATCCTCGATCTCCTGGAACTGGTCAAGGAAGGGGTCGATACCCGCCGGAAGATATCGGCCATCGAGGCGCATGGCTTCAGGTTTTCCCATCCTGATTGCGGCGATCTGGCAAGGAATTTTCAGATGAACGAAGAAGATGTGCGAAAAATCCTCGACCTTCTCGGCAGTTGTTATGATTCCAACGGCAGGTTCCTGCGTGAAAATTTCGAAAACCGGATAGACGATTTCATAAAATACGAAAAGAGAATTTTTGAATTCCTTTGGGGCTTTCTGAAACAAACCGAAAACAGGGTGGACCGCCTGGGTTTTCTGCACGCGCTCCAAAAGGTGATAACGCGGCTCAACCGGCCCAAGCGCTTTCTGCGTTTCTTGCTTTCAGATATGTGCAGCAATCCGGACAAGGTGGAGTATGCTGACCGTAATGCGTTGATGCTGGCCAACGCGCTGCTTCGCACATACAACCAGGAACTTGACATCGATATCGAACTTACTCCCGAAGAAGTGCTGCTGGTCAGAAAGGGCATTGACGAAGATGTCGTGAAATATGCCAAATGGAGGATAGAGTCAGATCCCAAAAAAATCATGACCAAGATAAACACGATTCACGACAGCATTGAAAAACAACTGCTGGAAGGCCGGCAGCCGGAAATGCTTCCCTTACGATTTCTCCTGGCACTGGAAAGGGAGTTTCTTATTTTTTTCGCTCTTGTTTCAGGTGAGGCGGCCAACAGGGTTCTGACGAAGATGGCCGAATGCTATGCAGATCCGTCGCATCCCATTTATCGGTCCGGTCAGGGTGTTAAATATCTGCCGGAACTGCTGCAACAATTGAAAATAGCCGTTCGCGGCCTGGGGCGTATCGGGTCCAAGACCGATGTCGAAAAGTTGAATATGTTGCTGAAAAAGGCGGCCGCATTCGCAGACATGCCGAATGTGACAAACAACACGGATATAGAAAATGTACTTGAATGGATCAGGCGATCTATAACCGATATAGAACGCAGACAAGCTACCGGCTGAAATTGATGCATGAATTCAAAAAAACGGCCAATCCATTCGATCCCCGCAAGATCTGCTCCATTTTGTTGGAGCAGGGGCTGCTTAAATCATCCCATGCCCGTGAAATTCTGAAAAAGAAAGACATATTCCTCGAGCGTTTGAACCGCAGCCGGTCCCCTGATGCAACCGGCAACGTGGCAGACAGCGGCAAGAATATTATCGATGTCATAGTCTCCCTGAACCTCCGCCGGGCCGACAATCCCAATCTGCCTCTGGATGAAGAGGTGATCTACCAGGCCCTGGCAAAGAAATGGAAGATCCCGTTTGAACGGATAGATCCGTTGAGACTGGATCTGAACACCGTCACCACAACCATTCCGCGCAGCTTTGCCCTGAATCACCTGGTTTTGCCAATCAGGCTCCGGGATTGCAGATTGACCATCGCGACTCCCAATCCCTTCAATGAAGAGGTTTTCAATGACATCAAACGGGCCTGCAATCTGGAGATCGACGTAGTCGTAAGCCCCAGGACCACAATCCTGAAACTGATAAATGAGTTTTTCGGCTTCAAACAGTCCATAGCTGCGGCCAAAGATCAGTTCAGCGGGCCGTCGGTGGACCTTGGAAACCTGGAACAGTATGTCCGGCTCAAGTCCCTGGAGGAACTGCCCTCCAATGATCATCATATAGTAAATGCGGTCAACCACCTGTTCGTTTATGCTTTCGATCAGAAGGCCAGTGATATCCACATCGAGCCCAAGCGGGAACACAGCCTGGTAAGGATGCGGATCGACGGGGTCTTGCATACGGTCTACAAGTTGCCCAAAGCAGTTCATTCCGCGATTGTCAGCCGAATCAAGAACCTGGCCCGGATGGACATGGCCGAGAAGCGCCGGCCCCAGGACGGGCGGATAAAGACAGACAAGGGGGATGTGGAGGCCGAAATCCGCGTTTCCACCATCCCGGTTGCCTTCGGCGAAAAGATCGTCATGCGGATCATGGATCCCGACATCCTTTTCACCGATCTTGAAAGGCTCGGTTTCGATGAAAAGGAGCTGGAGGTCTATCGCCGGATGGCGTCCATGCCACACGGTATAATCCTGGTGTGCGGGCCGACCGGTTCAGGTAAGTCGACTACCCTTTACAGCACCCTGAATTCGATCAATTCACCGGAAATAAACATCACCACAATCGAAGAGCCGATTGAGATGGTGCACGAAGATTTCAACCAGATTGCGGTACAGCCCCAGCTGGGAATCACTTTTGGCTCCATCTTGCGCAACATCCTGCGCCAGGACCCGGACATAATCATGATCGGTGAGATGCGCGACCTGGAAACGGCCGAAAATGCCATTCAGGCCGCCCTGACCGGGCACCTGGTGTTTTCCACGCTGCATACCAACGATGCGCCGTCTTCGATCATCAGGCTCCTGGATCTGGGGGTGCCCCATTTTCTCCTGCAGTCGACCCTGGTGGGAGTAATGGCCCAGAGACTGGTGCGTAAGATATGCGTCTATTGCAAGGAAGAATTTACAGTAGAACCCGATTACTTGTCCGAGCAGGGGATTTCCCTGCCCGATGACAGGGACCGGCTTACGCTTTTCCGGGGCAGAGGGTGCCCCAAATGCCGCGGTACGGGGTATCTGGGACGTACCGGGATCCACGAGATCTTGAAATACTCCGACCGCATTCGGGCTTTGACGACTCCTGATACAGACGTCAATGCCATACGCCTGCAGGCCCGCAAAGAAGGAATGCATACTTTGCGGGAAAGCGCTGTCAAAAAGCTGCTTGCAGGTATAACTACCTATCAGGAGGTGCTCAGGGTCACCTGGGATACCGATTGACTATGGGGCAGCATAAAGAAAAAAAGCCCGGCTGCGCTCGGCAGGCCGGGCTTTTGCTTTCAATTATCGGTGTCTGATGTGGTTCTTATCCCCTGACCGGGCCGGATTGCCTTGTTGGATTCGGTTATGAAGACAGTCGAAGTTGTCTTTTCGGTATGCAGTACTATCAACGTGCCTATATCAACCGGGTGGAATGTGGTCGGATCGCCCTTCACCTTCTTGGGCTTGAAATAGACACTGTAAAGCTGTCCCGCCTCTACATTGTCGTCCTCGCCTTTGTCGATGAACGCTATGCTGTGGTCACCCATCAGGAGGGGGTGCTCTTCGCCTGCGATGATGGAACCTTCCAGTCCCGGGACCCCTTTCCGTACTGCAAACTTTGGAGACCTGGGCTTGTAGGGCATCACCAGATCGTTTACTTGCATGTCGCGGAAACTCTTGATGACCTTGGCCATGGCGTATTCAGGGGTGGCTTTGGTGATTTCAACCACTCCCAGCAGGTAGTGCTGAGTGCCGATGGTCTTACGGGAACGGCTGTCGGGGGTGGGAGCCAGGGTGCGGTAAACAGTAAAGCGCGCACCGGGGATGAACCCGGACTTTTGGTCATCGGAGGCGGGACGGATGTATATTATATCACCGGCGCTGATCATCTTTTTGTCTTCCATGGTCTTGAAAATGACGCCGGTTGGCTTGACGGGCGGCTTGCGGATGAATCCGACCTGGTCGATGGCCGGAAACTGGAAGTAGCTTTCACTGATTGACGGCGGGGGCGGTTTGATTTCAGCCGATACTTCTACATCCGGCTTTTGGGGCACTATGGCTTTTGACTCTTCAGGTTTCGTTTTTAGCTGGTCACTTTTTTTGAAAAGTCTGATCCGTTCTCCGGGGTAAATCCAATGCGGGTTGGTTATCTGGTCGTTTTCACGCCAGAGGTCCGGCCATTGCCAGGCGGAATCGTTGAACTTCTGGGATATGTCCCAGAGGGTGTCGCCTTTTTTGACGGTGTAGTAGAAACCGGCTTCAAATTTGACGTTTTCGTCTTGCTTCGTGCTTTTTTCCTGGGCAGAAACTTCAAAACCGATTGAAATAATTAGAAAACAAATAAGCGCCAGTGCCTTCCTGGCCCGAATCAAGGCGATGGTTTTCATGGTTCGGCCCCTTTGCTGCCAAATGGTCTTTAAAAAACATTTATTTAAATTTCAGTAGCCTATTTTCGGCGTACTTGTCAAGGATGAAAGAAAAACCCCCGGCCGGGAAGCCGGCCGGGGGTTTTATACCCTGAATATTGTTTGGCAACAATGTGAAGGCGGATGATTACATCATCCCTCCCATGCCGCCCATTCCCGGTGCACCCGCACCCGGCATGGGATCCGGCTTTTCTTCCGGTTTTTCGGCCACCATGGCCTCGGTGGTCAGCATCAGGGCCGCAACGCTGGCGGCATTCTGCAGGGCGAAGCGAACCACCTTGGTGGGATCGATCACGCCGGCTTCAATCAGATCTTCGTAAGTATTGGTGTCGGCGTTGTAGCCCACGGAACCTTCCAGGCCCTTGACTTTTTCAATTACTACCGAGCCTTCGACGCCGGCATTGTTGGCGATCTGGCGCAGTGGTTCTTCGATGGCCCGCATGACGACCTTGACACCGAGTTTCTGGTCGGCCTTGATTTTGATCTTTTCAAGGGCCGGCAGGGTCCTTACCAGAGCCACGCCGCCGCCGGGCACGATGCCTTCTTCCACGGCTGCGCGGGTAGCATTCAAGGCGTCTTCGACGCGGGCTTTCTTTTCTTTCATTTCGGTCTCGGTTGCTGCGCCGACATTGATCACGGCCACTCCGCCGATAAGCTTGGCCAGCCTTTCCTGGAGTTTTTCGCGGTCGTAATCGGAGGTGGTCTCTTCGATCTGGGCCCTGATCTGTTTTACCCGGCCTTCCAGGGCCGACCTTGATCCGGCGCCGTCAACGATGGTGGTGTTGTCCTTGTCGATGTTGACGCGCTTGGCCTTGCCAAGGTCTGCCAGGGTGACGTTTTCCAGCTTGATACCGAGGTCTTCGGACACCACTTGGCCACCGGTAAGGATGGCGATATCCTCCAGCATCGCCTTGCGGCGGTCACCGAAGCCGGGCGCCTTGACGGCAGCCACCTGCAGGGTGCCCCGCAACTTGTTGACCACCAGGGTGGCCAGGGCTTCGCCGTCGACGTCCTCGGCGATGATCAGGAGGGGTTTGCCCATCTTGGCCACCTGTTCGAGGATCGGCAGCAGGTCTTTCATGCTGCTGATCTTCTTCTCGTTGATGAGAATGTAGGGGTCTTCCAGGGAGACCACCATCTTTTCGGGGTCGGTCACGAAATAAGGAGAGAGGTAACCCCGGTCGAACTGCATGCCTTCGACCACGTCGAGGGTGGTTTCCATGCTCTTGGCCTCTTCGACCGTGATGACACCCTCTTTGCCGACCTTGTTCATGGCCTCGGCAATGATGTTTCCGATGGTATCGTCGTTGTTGGCGGAGATGGTTCCGACCTGGGCGATTTCACGCTGATCCTTGGTCGGCTTGCTCATTTTCTGGAGCTCTTTGACGGCAACTTCCACGGCTTTTTCGATTCCGCGCTTGATGGACATGGGATTGTTGCCGGCTGCCACCAGTTTCTGGCCTTCTTCGTAGATGGCACGGGCCAGAACAGTGGCGGTGGTGGTGCCGTCACCGGCCATGTCGCTGGTTTTGCTGGCGACTTCCTTAACCATCTGGGCGCCCATGTTTTCGAATTTGTCCTCCAGCTCGATCTCTTTGGCAACAGTTACGCCGTCCTTGGTAACTGTCGGAGATCCCCATGATTTATCTATCACCACGTTACGGCCTTTGGGGCCCAGGGTGACGACCACGGCGTCTGCCAGGGTCTGAACTCCGCGCAGCATGGCCTCGCGGGCTTTCATGTCGTATTTGATGATTTTAGCGGTCATTGCTCAACTCCTCCCTCTTAATTACTTGATATCGTATAATGCAAAACAGTTTCAGGTTGTTGGGTCTGGAAAACCGCGTGGGGCGCACGCGGCGGTAACTTGAACCTAAATGTCTCCGGATTTTTTATTCGATCACGATTCGATCACGCCCAGAACATCGTCTTCGCGCATGATAAGGTATTCTTCACCATCTATCTTGACCTCTGTTCCGGCGTATTTGCTGAAAAGCACACGGTCACCGGCCTTGATTTCCAGCGGGGTCCTTTTACCGTCATCGGCCACTTTGCCGTTTCCGACAGCGATGACCTTGCCTTCGGCCGGTTTTTCCTTGGCGGTGTCGGGAATGATGATGCCGCCTTTGGTCTTGGTCTCTTCCTCAACCCTCTGTACCAAGATACGATCCTGCAATGGTCTAAGTTTCATTTGTCTGTTCTCCCTTTCTCAATGTGAAATCAATAAATTCAAATGGTGCTCGCAAAAGGAATTCACCTCTGTTTATTTTGCTTTAACCTGGTCCGGGGTAAGGCGTCACCCCCTTTCAATTACTTTTGAAGGCGTATAGCAGAACAAATATGTTTCTTTGCTATGATTGTCCCGGCAAGTCCGGCTTGCCGTACCGAGTGGTCCCCCTGTCCGGGGGCTTGCTGCAACCGGTGCCAAGATTCAGGCTGTCAATCCGTGCTCTTTGTCCCGGTGGTATTCGACTTTGTTTCGCCTGCCGAAGCATCCTTCTTCTTCTGTTCGGTTTTTCCGGAATTGGCTTTGCGGGCATAGTCGGTCGCATACCAGCCCGAGCCTTTGAGGTGGAAGGTGCTTTGCGAAATGAGCTTTTGGAGTTTGCCCGAACAATGTTTGCACGTGGTCAGCGGAGCGTCCGAAATTTTCTGGAAAGCCTCCTCGATTTTTCTACATTTGGTGCACTGGTACTCATAAATGGGCATTTTCCCAAAACCTCCCTTGCGAAAAGTTAAGAAAATGTAACCTTAACCGGGCCTTCGGTTGCAAATCTGGACTAATATAGTGTGAGATTTTGCGTTGTCAACCCGGCCCGGTGAATTTTTGGCAGGATATTTTCAGCTGCCGGGAAAGGACGCAGTCAAGGTCTCCGCGAAATGGTGTCAGGGGCTTGCCAACCCGTCTATGGGTTCATGCCACCTGGCAAAAAAGGCCAGCACCTGATCGAGGCCTTCCATCCTGACAGGGCGCAAAACAGAGACGGTATGGCAGTGAACCCGCCTTTCTTCTCTGAGCTTTTCATGATGGGTGGCTTCGAAATTTTGCAGAAAACGGCTGAAACGGACTATGTGAATAAGTTCGTGAACGATGACGTAAAGGCAGAACGGAAGTAGTTTCAGGTAGGGACTGTCCCGCAGAGTCTTGAGAATCGTGTGATCCTGCAGGCACACCTTGTAAAAATCGTATCTGTCGGAGCCCAGAGCGGAGCCCTTGGGACTTCCCTGGTACCTGACGATTTGGGCAAACGGCCCGTTGATGATTTCACCGGCTTCCAGGTCCCTGAGGGTTTTTATATCGTACTTGGGGCTGCGCCACTGGCTGGGGGACATTTTATAATAGTTGCTCACCAGTTCCTCGGCCATATCGGCCGCCTGGTTGACGACGCCAAGCTGGTCCCTGTCGAAGTGAGGCCTATTTGCTGGTCCAACCTTCATGAGTTAACCACTAACACCTTTAGAACTTGGTGGCAACGGGTCCGTGCTCCGTCACAGGCCTGCGTCATCGCCCAACATGCAAAAAGGTGTGGACAAACGCAAAGCTATGGGTTAAGGGAGAAGCCTACATTACAAGCAAGGAGGTGATCCATTGGGCAGCGTTGTCAAAAAGCGTCGCAAAAAGATGCGCAAGCATAAACACCGCAAGCTGCTGGCGCGAACCCGCCACCAGCGTAGAAAGGGCAAGTAACTATGTACGTTCCTGGCCCCGTTCGGATTCCGCAACAAGAAAGCACTGTCTGCGACTGAAAGAGACGGTGCTTTCTTGTTGGGGCTTATTTTATTCCATCCTGGCTGTCAGCGGCCCGCCTTGTAATTTTTAAGATATTTAAGAAATTCGGAATCCGTACTGAACACAAGGGAGCTGTCCTTGCCCAAGGATTTGCCGTAAACCTCCAGGGTCTTGACGAAAGAGTAAAACTCCGGATCGATGTTGTAGGCTTTCGCATAGATCTTGGTGGCTTCGGCGTCCGCCTTGCCTTTTATTTCCTGGGAGCGCCGGTAGGCTTCCGAGAGGATCTTTTTCAGGTCGCGTTCTTTTTCTCCGAGAATCTTGCGGGCTTCCCCCTTGCCTTCCGAGCGGAATTTTTCGGCTATCTGCTTCCGTTCGGCAATCATCCGGCTGTATACGGATTCCCTTACTTCCCGGACGTAATTGATGCGCTTGATTTTCACGTCGACCAGCTCGATCCCGAACTTGGCCAGCTTGGGCTTGGCTTCTTCCAGGATGTGCTTGCTGATCTGTTCGCGTCCTATGGAAATCATGTATGTCCTGGCCTCGTCGTCCCGGAAGTCCTCCAGTCCCACCTCAAAGGTGTCCAGCTCGCGGTTGCTGTTGCGCACGGCCTCGATTAGACGGTTTGAGGTGATCATGTCGCGGACGGCCGGGTCGATGATCTCATCCAGCCGGTTTTTGGCCCTTACCAGATAACCTATCGATTTGAAAAAAACTTCCGGATTGACAATCTTCCAGCGGGCAAAAGTGTCGACCCAGATATAGGTTTTGTCCTTGGTGGGTATCTGGCCGGGATCGCCGTCCCATTCCTGCAGGTTGCGGGGATAGAAGATGGCTTTTTCTATTATAGGCAGCTTGAACTTCAGGCCGGGGGAGGTGATGGTCCGGTTTACCTTGTCGAATCTGGTGATAACCACCTGCTGGGTTTCGTCCACCACGAAGGCCGACGCAAAAGCCAGAAAGAGCACCAGGATTACTACAACTATAACTATGCCTTTTGATTTCATTTTTCAGTTCCGATATTTTCTTGGCCGAGTCTTAGAAGCGGCAGAAGGTTTTTCTGGTTTTCGTCGATAATGAACTTCTTGCCTAACTTGGGAAGTAATTCCCCCATGGTTTCCAGATAAAGCCTGCGCCTTGTTACATCCTTGGATTCCACATAAGCCTTGTACATGGAAATGAAACGCGATGCGTCACCCTTGGCCCGGTTGATACGGTCCAGGGCATAGCCCTCGGCCCCCTTGATCATCCTTTCGGCGTCACCCCGGGCCGCCGGAATCGCCTTGTTGTAGTCCTCCTTGGCCTGGTAGATCATCTTTTCCTTTTCCTGGATGGCCTGGTTGACTTCGTTGAACGACGGCTGAACAGGGCCGGGGACGTTTGTCCGTTTCATCTCGACGTTGACTATTTTGATGCCGGCTTCGGCCTTGTCCAGTTCGTTCTGGAGAACCTGCTGGGCGGCGTTGGCTATTTCACTGCGTTTGGTTATCACCTCGTTTATGCTGCGGTCTCCAACGATCAGCCGCATGCTGGCTTCGGAAAGATCACGCAACAGGCCCTGAACGTCTTTTACCTTGAACAGGAAATTGTATGGATCCTTGATCCGGTACTGGACGATCCAGGGGACCACTGCAACGTTGAGATCGCCGGTCAGCATCAGCGATGAGGTGGCGGCATCTCCAGCGCGGTAGCGTTTAAGGCTGGTGTCGCTCGGCGACCCCATGCCGAACTCTTCCTTGTAGACCCGGTCGATCCTGACCTTGGTTACTTTTTCGATGCCGAAAGGCAACTTGAAGTTGAGCCCGGGCTGTGCGATACGGACAAACTTTCCGAACTGCTGGATGACACCGACCGAACCCGATTCTATGGTGAAGATGGCTGAATAGGCCGCAACCGCAAGGACCACCACGACTATGGCGATTAAGGGGCCGCCGGGTATATTGACTTTCTTGATCTGTCTTACGATATCGTCCATCTGGGGCGGTCCGCCGCCGCTGCGGGGACTTTGCTGATGTTGTTGGTTTAATTTCTCCCAGTCCCAACCCATTTTTCTGATTCCAATTCTGTCAGGTTATTGGTTGACACAAATTTACACTGATCTATATAGCCTTAGAAAGGCAAAATGGTTATGTCATAAGGATAATCGGCCTGGTTGCACTTTATGGCCCGGAAACCAAGTGGCAAACAGTAAATAGAGTAAGGGCCAGCCGGGTCCAAGTCAAGCAAAAAGGCATATGCCGGCCTGTCGAAACCATTGGTCTGCCCCTGGATGTGAATGCCGGAGGCGGAAACCGGAGAAGACCCGAAGTAAACAGCCTCATTCGGGAAGTGGCAGTTTGCGGCAGGATATCATGATGAAAGGCGGATTTCATGGGGCGTAAGAGAAAAAACAATTCCGACCTGATGCAGATCGGCGGGATAATCGAGGATCTTGTCAGAAACATGCGTCCCCTGCGCGACCAGCAGATGGTCGAAATCTGGGACCTGTGGGGAAAGGTTCTCGATCCTTCCATCGTGGAAAATGCCAGGCCGGCAGCTTTCCGGGGCGGCAGCCTGATCGTCCATGTGGCCGGTTCGACCTGGGTTCAACACTTGCGCTTCATGGAAAGCCAGATCGTGGATAAGCTCAACCAGGCTTACGGATCAGAGCTGGTGGAGACCATTTCTTTCAAAATCGGCAAGATAGGGTAGCAGGCCATGAAGCCCGGCTGTACGGCTGACAGTTTTTTCAATGGCAGGCTGCGTATCTGCCAGATGCAAGACGGCTATCGTTTTTCTATCGATGCCGTTTTACTGGCTGACTTTTGCCGGCCGCGGCCCCAAGACAGGATTCTGGACATCGGAGCCGGCTGCGGAATAATATCCCTTCTGCTGGCCTGGCGACATCCCGGCATCAGGCTGGTGGGCGTGGAAGCCCAGGCCGAGCTTGCGGAGCTGGCCGTTTTCAATGTCAGGCAAAACAGGATGGAGGACAGAATTGCGATCGCCAATAAGGATATAAAGGATTTCAGGCCTTCGGGCGGGGAAGGACTTTTTGACGGTATCGTTTCGAACCCTCCATACAGGAGGGCCTTTTCGGGCCGAATAAATCCCGACCGCCAGAAAGCCTTGGCCCGGCACGAAATATTGCTTACCCTGGACAGCCTGCTGGACCGGGTACGGGCTTTGCTGAAAACCGCCGGTTGGTTTGCCCTGGTTTATCCGGCCGAGCGTGCGGCCGAGCTTTTGGAATCCATGCGAAGGGTGAATATCGAACCCAAGCGTTTGCGCCCGGTATATTCCACCATGGAATCACCGGCCCGGCTGGTATTGGTGGGAGGTGTCAAAGCCGGCCGGCCCGGTCTTAACATTGAACCGCCCCTGGTGATTTACGGCAACGATGGCCGTTATACGGGCGAGTTGGCGGCCATGATGATGAACTGAACCGGTGGCCTTAATCCGGTTCGGGAACACAGTACTGTTGACAGGCAGGAGGAAAAAAGATACTAGCCGCATCAAACACGGAGAGGTGGCCGAGTGGCTGAAGGCCCCGCTCTCGAAAAGCGGTATCCCGTTTACCCGGGATCGTGGGTTCGAATCCCACCCTCTCCGCCACATAACCAACTGTAATAATTATATATAAACGACAAATAAAGGCCGGCTCCCT
>Ga0256835_1000214_pt1 | contig 46359 bp, 39 predicted proteins | sample PIR30metaG_FD_185972 | JGI IMG/M metagenome (GOLD analysis project Ga0256835, IMG submission 185972) | Hydrothermal vent microbial communities from East Pacific Rise, Pacific Ocean - PIR-30 | ecosystem: Environmental > Aquatic > Marine > Hydrothermal vents | place: Pacific Ocean: East Pacific...
GGGGATATTTGATGTCATCATCGTTGACGAGGCTTCACAATGCGGTGTCGAAGCGCTTCCGCTTTTTTATCTGGGCAAGAAAATTCTGATCGTAGGGGACGACAAGCAGATTAGCCCCGAAGCAGGGTTTATCGACAATAATGCTGTATTTCAGTTGATGGAGCAGTTCCTATATGACTTTGACCACAAGGATTCCTTTCATCTTGACGCAAGCCTGTTCGATCATGGGAAACTAAGGTATGGAACCCAGCGAATTACTTTGCGCGAGCATTTCCGCTGCATGCCAGAAATCATACGCTTTAGCAACGATCTTTGCTATTCCGATACGCCGTTAATTCCATTGCGACAGTACGGAGCAGACCGTTTGACACCGCTTGAGCACGTTTTCGTAAGTGGCGGTTATCGAGAAGGAAAAAACGACCGTGTGATCAACCAACCGGAAGCCGACGCCGTTGTCGCAAAGATCGTCGAGTTATGTGAAGATAATCGGTATTCAGACAAGACGATAGGTGTTGTTGTTCTCCAGGGCCAAGCACAAGCAGGCTTGATTGAGGGGCAATTACTTGAGAGGTTGGGCGCCGAAGAGATGGAACAGAGGCGTATTATCTGCGGAACTCCTTATAGTTTTCAGGGCGACGAGCGCGACATCATGTTGCTGTCAATGGTCGCCGCCCCCAACGAAAGGATAGGTTCGCTCACAAAACCGGGGGACGAGAGACGCTTCAATGTTGCGGCAAGTCGCGCCCGCGATATGATGATTCTCTTCCATTCCGTGACGACTAATGACCTAAGCGAATCATGTCTTCGGCGGCGACTACTAGAATTCTTCGAAAACACAAAGCCTCAGGAGATTGCAGGTATCGACAAAGACGAGTTGGAACGTAGGGCCGTACAAGATAACCGGTCAGTCGTCAAACCACCCGCCCCATTTGAAAGCTGGTTCGAAGTTGACGTTGCCTTGGAGCTGATGAGAAGGGAGTATGAAGTCATTCCACAGTATGAGTTTGCGGGTAAAAGAATTGACCTTGTAGTACAAGAAGGTACACGTCAGCTAGCAATTGAGTGCGATGGTGACGTATGGCACGGAGTTGACCACTATGAGGCGGATATGCAACGGCAGCGACAACTGGAGCGCTGCGGCTGGGAATTTTTTCGGGTTAGAGAGTCCGCTTTCTACTCAAACAAAGAGACTGCGTTGAGAGAACTTTGGTTACTTCTTGAGGAGCGAGGTATCTTACCCGGCGTAATAGCCAAAGAAGACCTGCACTCCACCAAAATCGACGAGGCTGAAATTGATGAAGTTGCAAATGGTCCAACGAGGAAAACCGACAAGGTATATCAAACTGGTATATCTTCATCCAAGAATACCCGTAGTGGTTCCTTGGGACCTAGCCGTCGCCCCTCAGAGATTAGTGCAAATGAAATCAAAAACGCTATCATCCAGGCACTGTCAAAATGCCCAAATTATTCTTGCACTACAGATTCGTTGACTTCTCGCGTTCTCAAAGAAGTGGGCGTGCGAACTCGCGGGAAACCATTTTCGACATTCCGCAAAAGGGTCATGAGAGGTCTCGCCACCCTTGAAGGGGAACAACGTGTTGAGAAGTACAAGGCCAAAAATATGCGAGTAAAGCTTCTTAATGCAGAGCCCTGAGGTGATCCCATGGGTATCAAATCATAAGAGCTTTAACTATAGTAGCCACTAATTGGTCTAACATTTGGTCCTTATGGGGGCCGATTGTCAGTTTAGGTCATGGCTGTCAGGCTGCTTCCCGATTATTACCCCACATTTTCTCATGTCCACGTCCCGTCACGTGGTGTATAACCATCGGCCATCCCTCGTTGATCAAGCAGCGACCTGCTTGAGGCTTTGCTTGTCCTTCTCTTTAATTAGGATATCGAAAAATTGGGACGGATAGACGGGGTGAGTCACCGGATCACCGGTGCCCGCTCCCGGCGCCAGAGGGGTGCCGGCTGGGAATACCTAATGGCAGTTGGCTACCAGTCGCAGCTTTGCCAAACCAATCTTCAGAGCCTTGGGGCGCGGCATGTGCGTACTCGACTCTATACCCCCAGAGCTGACGGCCAGGCAGGGCGGTTCATCCAGACCAGCATCAAGGAATAGGCTTACAGCCAAGCCTACGAGTCATCCCGGGAGCGCCAGGCACACCTAAAACCCTGGCTCAATTTCTACAACAAGCAGAGGCCGCATCGCACCTTAAACCGAAAACCACAAACCACCCGTCTCCAGACTAAAATGAGTGAACAACCTGTTTGACAGCAACAGCTAGTCCAGCTCCACCCCGGCGCAGGCGGCGATAAAGGCGGCCTTGGCCTCGGCGCTATTGAACTCCTGCTCCTTGAAGCGCTGCAAGTCTTCCTGGTACTTGAAGATGCAACCCAGGGTGGAGTCCACGGTCTCCGGGTCCAGGCCGGTGGCGCCCATGACCAGCAGGGCCCGGGCCCAGTCCAGGGTCTCACTCACCCCGGGTCGCTTGAGCAGGTCGCCGTCGCGGATGCGGCCCATGAAGGCGGTCACCTGCCGGGCCAGTGATTCCCCGGCCTCGGGCACCCGGGCCCGCACGATGGCCAACTCCTTGTCAAACTCCGGCAGGTCGATCCAGTGATAGAGGCAGCGGCGTTTGAGGGCGTCGTGTACGTCACGGGTGCGGTTGGAGGTGAGCACCACCAGGGGCGGCTGGACCGCCTTGATGGTGCCTACCTCGGGAATCGATATCTGGAAGTCGCCGAGGAACTCCAGCAAAAAGGCCTCGAACTCCTCGTCGGCCCGGTCCAGCTCGTCGATGAGCAGCACCGGCGGCTTGCTCCCGGCGCCCCCGATGGCCGCCAGCAAGGGGCGCTCGATGAGAAACTCCCGGCTGAATATCTCCGGGGCCGGCTCGGCGGCTCCGCGGGCGGTACTCTCCATCATACGGATGGTGAGCAGTTGCTTGGGGTAGTTCCACTCGTACAAGGCGGCCGGGGCGTCGAGCCCCTCGTAGCACTGCAAGCGTATCAATTCGGTGTCCAGCAGCCGGGCCAGGACCACGGCCAACTCGGTCTTGCCCACCCCGGGCTCACCCTCCAGCAAGAGGGGCTTTTGCAGGGCGTGGGCCAGGTAGACCACGGTGGCCAGGGCGCGGTCGGACACGTATCCCTGCCGGTCAAGGCCCTGCTGCAAACTGTCGATGGAATCCAAAACCATGGTCACACTCTTGGCATCGGCTCTTGGGTTGTCTCGGGCCATGTTAGCCCAGCCGGCCATCCAGGTAAAGCGCATCGTGGCCACGGCCACCGGACAAAGCGCCCTAGAAAATTCACCCACCCGATTGACAAAAAGACAAGCAGGTTGCTACTGTTTTTGGGTACCTCATCCATATCGTAAAGGCATGGTAATTATTAGCCTCTCCGCAAACATTATTGCGCAGCCCCAAGCGGTAACCAGCCACCGCTGTCCACCGAACCTGTCGGCCCGGAGGCGAGGCGGTGGTGCGGTACACCGTGGGTTGCGGGTGTCGGCGGACAGGGCGGGTGCTCACGGCGCCGACAAACGCGGCTGAACTTGCAAGAAAAAAGTTAGCCCCCGGCAGGGGGTTTTGGGGTTTCCAGACCTAGCGATCCTTTGGCTTGAAGGAGGACAAGTAATGGCCCAGAAGAAGGTGTTTCTCGGTGAAGAGTTCCTGCCCAAACAGTGGTACAACCTCAACGCTGACTTTCCCACTCCCATGCCCCCGCCCCTGAATCCGGCTACCGGCCAGCCGCCGGACGATTCTTTTGTCGAGCACATGGGCAACATCTTTCCCATGAACCTGGTGGAACAGGAGATGACCGGGGAACGCTGGGTGGACATCCCCGAGGAGGTCCTGGGCATCTACAAGATATGGCGACCCAGCCCCCTGTACCGGGCCGACGGCCTGGAGAAGATGCTCGACGCGCCGGTGAAGATATACTTCAAGAATGAAGGCGTCTCACCTCCCGGCTCGCACAAGCCCAACACCGCGGTGCCCCAGGCCTACTACAACAAGGTCTTCGGTATCAACCGCATCACCACCGAGACCGGCGCCGGCCAGTGGGGTTCGGCCCTGTCGTTCGCCTGCCAGTTGTTCGACATCGAGTGCCATGTCTACATGGTCAAGGTCTCGTTCCAACAAAAGCCCTATCGCCGCCTGATGATGATGACCTGGGGGGCCGACTGCGTGGCCTCGCCCACCGACACCACCGAGGCGGGGCGCAAGGTTCTGGCCGAAAACCCCGACAGCCCCGGCAGCCTGGGTATCGCCATCTCCGAGGCGGTGGAGATGGCCCTGGCCCGCGACGACACCCGCTACTCCCTGGGTTCGGTGCTCAACCACGTGATGCTGCACCAGACGGTGATCGGCCAGGAGGCCAAGCTGCAGATGGACGCCCTGGGCGAGTACCCCGACGTGGTCATCGGTTGCGCTGGCGGCGGGTCCAACTTCGCCGGCCTGGCCTTCCCCTTCATCGCCGACAAGATCGCCGGCAAAGAGGTGCAGGTTATCGCGGCCGAGCCGACCTCCTGCCCCACCATGACCAAGGGCCCCTATGCCTATGACTTCGGCGACAACAACCACATGACCCCGCTGCTACCCATGCACACCCTGGGGCACAACTTCGTACCCGCACCCATCCACGCCGGCGGTCTGCGCTACCACGGCATGGCCCCCATGGTGAGCCACGCGGTAACCCAGGGCCTGGTGGAGCCCCAGGCCTTTGACCAGATTGCCACCTTCAACGCCGGGGTCTCCTTTGCCCGCACCGAGGGTTTCATTCCCGCGCCGGAGACCAACCACGCCATCGCCGCGGTGATCGCCGCGGCCGAGCAGGCCAAGCAAGAGGGCAAGGAAAAGACCATCCTCTTCAACTGGTCTGGCCACGGGCTGGTGGACCTGGCGGCCTACGACGCCTTCCTGTCGGGCAATCTCACCCGCTACGAGTTGCCCCAGGAGGAGATCGAACGCGCCTTGGAGGCCATCAAAGACCTGCCCAAGATAGGGTAATTTGTGGTATCAAGAGGGAGGCCCGCCGTGGGTCTCCCTCTTTCTTTTACCGAGGCGCGCCCATGTCCTACGACGTCTTTGATCACGTGGAGCTGCGCTGCCCCCAGCTGGGCGGCGAGGTCACCTTTGGCTACTGCCGCACGGTGGATGACGGCCTGCCCTGCCCCCGGGCGCTATTGTGCTTTGAGCTGAAATTCCCGGTGGAGCAGTATTTCGAGACGGTGCTCAAGCGGGAGACCTTCATCCGCATCTTCACCAACCCGCCCCGCACCCGCCTGGAACGCTTCATGGACACCGTGACCGAGGCGGCCCAGCGTCTGCAAGAAAAGAAATGACTTGCCCGGCCGACGCGGGCGGCCACCGCACCAATCCGGATCAAAATGATGGAGCGTCGCCGCGGTTGCCGGGCGGGGTGGCCGTGGTGTTGGCCGCGGGCAGCGGCCGGCGCTTTGGCGGGGCCAAGCAGTTGGCCCTCCTGGCCGGCCGGCCGCTCTTGCTCTGGGCGCTACGGGCCGCTTTGGACTCCGGCCTGGAGCGGGGTTTGGTGGTACTGGGCGGCCACGCCGACCAGGTCCGCGCCCGGCTGCCCAACGAGCCCCGTCTCACGGTACTGGACAACCCCGACTACCTGCAGGGCATGGGCACCTCGCTGGCCCTGGCCGCCCGCTGGTGCCGTCAGCGCCGGGCCCGGGTGATGGCCGTGCTGCTCGGTGACCAACCCCTGGTCGCGGCCGAGATGGTGCGGCGGGTGGCCCAGGCGGCCCTGGACTCACCGGCCGGAGCGGCCGCCGCCCTGGTGGCTAAGCGCCCGGTTCACCCGGTAGCCTTTGCCGCGCGTCATTTCGATGAGCTGGGCCGCCTGTCCGGCGACCACGGTGGCCGGGGGCTCTTGCGCCGCCTGGGCGACTCGCTGAGTTTGCTGCCCGCGCCGGAGTACAGCGCCTGGGACGTGGACCGCCCCGCCGACCTGGCCGAGGCCCAGCGCCTGCTGTCCGGCGGCCTGCCCCGGGGTTGACCTTCACCGGCCGCCCCACCCTCACCCATCGCGCCGCCCAACATGGCTCAGCGCACCAGGCGCTCCAACACCCGGGCCACCCGTTGCAGGGAGACCAGGTTGTGGCAGGCCAGGAAATGGTCCACGTGGGGCAGGGCTGCGGCCATGCCCCGGTTCAGCGGTTGGTAGTTGGGGCTCTCCAGCAGGGGGTTTAGCCAGACCAGCCGGCGGGTGCGGCGGTGCAGCCGGGCCATCTCGCGGCCCAGCACCACCGGGTCGCCCCGATCCCAGCCGTCGCTGAACACCAGCACCACGGTGGAGGGGCCCAGGTAGCCGCCGTGGCGGCGCATAAGGGTGGCCAGGGCCGCACCCAGGCGGGTGCCGCCGGCCAAGTCGGGCACCAGGCGCGGCAGGGCCTTTAGGAAGCGTCCCACCTCGCCGCGGGCCAGCCAGGGGGTGACCCGGGTGAGGCGGGTGGCAAAGACAAAGACCTCCACCTGGCGCCAGATGCCGGCCAGGCCGCTTATAAAATGGAACACAAAGGGCGCCGAGAGCTCCATGGAGCCGGAGACGTCGGCCAGGACCACCAAGCGGCGCTGGCGCTTGGCCCGACGGCGGAACTGCAACTCCACCAGCTCACCGCCGGCGGCCAGGCTGCGGCGCAGGGTGGCCCGCCAGGCCGGGGCTTGGCGGCCGCCCGGGCGGCGGCGGCGCGACAGGCGCCGGGCCAGGGGCCTGAGCAGCTTGGCCACCTCCGCGGCCATGAGCGCGGCCTGGCCCGGGTCCAGGCGGTCGAAGCCGGTGCGCCCCAGCACCTCCACCGGCGAGGCCAGGGCCTGGCTCTCAGATGGCGGCGCGGCCTCCTCGGCCGCGGCCGGCAGCAGGCCCAAGCCCGGCAGGTCCGGGTCCAGGCGATCCAGGGGCGCGGCGGTCGGCTCCTGCTCCGAGGGCCGGTCCAGGAAAAAGCGTTCAAAGAGCCCGGCAAAGGCCAGGTAGTCCTCGCGGCGGTGCACCAGGGTGGCGCGCAGGGCCCCCATGAGGTCTTGGGGCGAGCCGGGCCCCACCTCGGCCGCGGCCCGCAGGGCGTCGATGGTCTGGGCGGTGGAGACCACCACCCCGTGTTGGTTCAAAAACCGGGTGAAGCCAACCAGGCGCTCCTGCACCGGGCACCCCCTAGGAGTCCGGGAACCTCTCTTTCAAGGCGGCCAACACGTTCTCCGGGGTCATGGGCAGCGAGTCCAGGCGCACCCCGATGGCGTCGTAGATGGCGTTGGCAATGGCCGGGGCCGAGGGCACGCAGCCCGGCTCGCCCACTCCCTTGGCCCCGTAGGGGCCGGCCGAGTCGAAGGTCTCCACGATGATGGGGGTCACCGGGACCTTGTCCAGGGCGGTGAGCATCTTGTAGTCCAGGAAGTTGCCGTTGACCATCCGGCCTTCCCGCAGGCGCACCTCTTCGCTCAGGGCATAGCCGCTGCCCATCACCGCCGCGCCGTAGACTTGGCCCTCCAGCAGCATGGGGTTCATGGAGGCTCCCACGTCGTGGGCCGCAAAGTACTTGAGTATCTCCACGTGGCCGGTCTTGAGGTCCACCTCCACCTCCACCCCGGTGGTGCCAAAGGCCCAGGAGCAGGAGAGGTTGCCCTTGAACTCGCGGTCCAGCATCTGGTTGGGCGGATCGTAGAAGACCTCGGCCATGACCATGGTGCCGCCGGTGGAGAAGTGGGCCTTGCGCAGCAACTTGGCCAGGGGTATGCGGTCGCCGCTGTCGGCCGGGGGCAGGCGCTGGCCGGGCTCGCGGGGCGCGTCGCGCACGTAGACCACGCTGTCGAACATGTCCAGTTCCTCGGGGTCCCGGTTGAGCTGGCCGGCGGCCAGTTCGAAGACCTTGCGCCGAATCTCGCGGCCGCAGTGGCAGGCGGCGTTGCCGGCGATGAAGGTCTGCCGGCTGGCGTGGGTGCCCACGTCCCAGGGGCAGATGTCGGTGTCGTGACTGACGATGTCCACGTCCTCGATGCGCATGCCCACGCTGTCGGCCGCCATCTGGCGCAGCACGGTGTCCACGCCCTGGCCGATCTCCACCGCGCCGGTGAAGACCTTGAGCTTGCCGAAGTCGTCGAGCTTCATGATCATGCCGTGGCCGTCGGAGCGGTACACCCGGGCCCCGCCGCCCACGTGGATCAACGAGGCCACCCCCTGGCCGCGCGCCTTGTAGCCCGTGCTGGTTTCGCCGGCTGCCTTGGCCTTGCGGTGCTGCTGCCAGCCCAGGGAATCGCGCACCTTTTCCAGGCACTCGCTCAGGCCGCAGGTGGTGATCTTGAACTTCTGCGGGGTGATCTCGTTGGACTGGTTGGCGTTGAGCAGCCTAAACTCCACCGGGTCGATGCCGGCTTCCTCGGCCAACTGGTCGATGTTGGACTCCACCGCAAAGGTGGCCTGGGGGTTGCCGTAGCCCCGCATGGCCTGGGAGTAGAGGTTGTTGGTGTAGACGCTCTCGGCCACAAAGCGCACGTTGGGCACCCGGTACAGGGAGCTGATGGGCACCATCATCACGCTGGGGGTGGTGGCCCCCCAACTGGTGTAGGCCCCGTTGTCCAGGACCATGTGCACGTCGCGGAAGGTGAGACGTCCCTCGGCGTCGCAGCCTTGGGTGATCTCCATGATGGCCGGCTGCCGGGTGGCCTGGGCCAGGAACTCCTCCTCCCGGCTGAACTGAATCTTCACCGGCCGGCCGGTGGCGTTGGCCAGCAGGATGGCGATGAACTCGTAGCAGTGGGTATCGAGCTTGGAGCCGAAGCCGCCGCCGATGGTCTGGCAGCGGATGCGCACCTGGCTGTCTTTCAGGCCCATGGCCTTGAGCGCGGCCAGGTAGTCGTTTTGGGCCAGGTAGGGAATCTGGGTGATAGAGTACATGGTGAGGTTGCGGTTGAGGTCGAACTCGGCGATGACCCCGCTGGTGCCGAGGCAGCAGTGGTTCACCCAGGTGGTGCGGTAGCGCCCCTGGGCCACGTAGGCGCTCTTGCCGCGGGCCTGGTCCACGTCGCCGCAGATAAGCCGCCAGGGCAGCTTGAGCTTGTTGGACTTCACCGGCTTGTTGCGGGCGTCGAGCTCGTGGATCAACGGCGCGCCGTCGGCCAGGGCGTCCTGGGGGGTGAAGACCGCCGGCAGGGGCTCGTACTCCACCTCCACCAACTCCAGGGCCTCGGCCGCGATCTCCGGGCTGATGGCCGCCACGGCCACGATCTCGTCGCGGTAGGAGCGCACCTTGCCTTTTTTCAGCGGCCGGTTGTCGCGCATGAAGCCCAGGGGGATATCCGGGATGTCCTCGCCGGTGAGCACCGCCCGCACCCCGGGCAGCCGGGCGGCCTTGGTGGTGTCGATGTTCTTTATCCTGGCGTGGGCCTGCTGGGAATAGAGTATCTTGCCATAGAGCATACCGGGGCGCTTGAGGTCGTTGATGTACACGGCGCGGCCGGTGACCTTTTCCCGGGCGTCACCCCGGGGCAGGCTCTTACCCACGTAGTTTACAGGGCTCATGACTTCCTCCCGGCGGCGTGGCTGATGGCCTCCACGATCTGGTGGTAGCCGGTGCAGCGGCAAAGGTTGCCCGCGATGGCGGTGCGTATCTCCTGCTCGCTGGGGTCGGGGTTCTTGTCCAGCAGGGCCTTGGCGCTGAGCACGTTGCCCGGCGTGCAAAAGCCGCACTGCACCGCGCCCTTTTCGATAAACGACTCCTGGATGGGATGCAAGGTGCCGTCGGGCTGGGCCAGGCCCTCGATGGTGGTGACGCTGCGCCCCTCGGCCTCCATGGCCGGGTAGAGGCAGGAGGTCACGGCCCGGCCGTCGATGATCACGGTGCAGGCCCCGCACTCCCCGGCGCCGCAGCTTTCCTTGACCCCGTAGAGGTCGAACTGGTCGCGCAGTACACTGAGCAACAGGTCCCCGCCGTCCACTTCGGCGGTGACTTGCTGTCCGTTCAACTCGAATTCAATCATGCGTTTCATGGTCACTTCCTCTTGTCAACGCCTCAAACGGCGATACCCATGCGCTCTAAGGCCAAGGCGGCCGCCCGCGGGATGAGCACCCGCAGCATCTCCTCGCGGTACCAGGCCGAACAGCGGTCGCTGTCGCGCAGCCGGCACTCGCGCCCGATGGCCCGGATGGCCACCTGTTCCTTGGTGGCCTCGGCCACCGGCGCGCCCACCAATTCCTCCTCGGTCTGCTTGAGACGCACCGGGGTGGGCGCCGCCACCCCAGCGGCCAGGCGGGCCTTGGCGATGGTGGCCCGGTCGGGGTTCACCCAGAGCTGCACCGCCACGTTGATCAGGGCCAGGTCCATGGCCGCCCGGCGGGTGAGCTTGAAAAAAGCGCCGGAGCTGATCGCCCCACCGGCGGCGGGCAGGGGAATCTCCAACCCGGCCAGCAGCTCGTCGGGCTCGGCCGCGGTGGTGCGGGGCCCCACGAACATCTCGTCCATGGGCACCCGCCGCTCGCCGCCGGGGGAGACCAGGCGGCACACGGCGTCCAGGCACAGCAGGGGGCCCAGGGTGTCGCCGCTGCTGGCCGCGGTCATGACATTGCCCCCCACGGTGGCCATGTTGCGCATCTGGGTGGAGCCCATCACCTGCACCGCGTCGTGCAGGATGGGCAGCTCGCGGGCCACCTCGCCGTTTTCCAGGATGTCGGTGAGCGTGGTGGCCGGGCCCAGGTGCAAGACATCGTCCTGGAGGCTGATGCCGGCCAGCTCGGGGATGCGGCGCAGGCTGATCAAGGCCCGGCAGTCGAGCTTCTTTTCCCGCGCCAACACCAACACGTCGGTGCCGCCGGCGATGTAGCAGGCCTCCCGGCCCATCTCCTGCTTTACCCGCAGGGCCTGGTCAATAGTCGTTGGTTTGAAATACTCGATGTTCTTCATTTGCTTCCACCAGTACGGTTTCGTCTATCGCGGCCCACTGGCCACCGCCGGCCTAGGGCATGAGGTTGGGCAGGAAGGTGACCACCCCCGGAAAAATCATCAGCAGCAAAACACAGATGATATAGGCCGGCAAGAAGTAGAGGACCCCCTTGAAGACGTCTTGCAGGGGTACGTCCTTGGCCATGCCGGCCACCACGTAGGTGGTGGCCCCCACCGGCGGGGTCACCGCGCCCAGGGTGGCCACCACGGTTATCACCACCCCGAACCACAGCGGATCGTAGCCCAGCTTGGCGGCCACCGGGAAAAAGATGGGTATGGTGATCAGCAGCAGGGCCAAGGCGTCCATCACCGCCCCACCGATGATAAAGATCAGGAAAATGATCGAGAGAATCACGTAACCGGGTACCGGCAGGCCGGCCACCCAGTCGGCCACCTCAAAGGGGATGCGGGTCACCGCCAAAAAGCGCCCGAAGATCACCGCGCCGGCCACGATGACGATGACCATGCAGGAGATGCGGATGGTCTCCAGGATCGAGGCGATGAGCCCCTTCCAGGACAGCCGGCCCTGCACCGCCGAAAGAGCCACCGCCAGTCCCGACCCGGCCGCGCCGGCCTCGGTGGGGCTGAAGATGCCGAAGTAGAGTCCCAACATCACCAGGGCGAACAACAGCACCATGTCGATGGCCCCGGGCAGCGAACGGAACTTCTCGCCCCAGGTGGTCTTGGGCCCCACCGGCCCCCAGGAGGGATGCCGCAGGCACATGGCGTAAACCGTCAGGGCCAGCAGAACGGCCAGGATCACCCCGGCGCTGATGCCGCCGTAGAACAGCTTGGCGATGTCCTGGCCGGTGTACAAGCCGATGACGATGAGCACCACGCTGGGCGGGATAACCACCCCCAGGGTGGAGCCGCAGGCGATGGCCCCGGTGCTGAGCATCGGCTCGTAGTGAAATTTTTTCATCTCCGGCAGGGCCACGGTGGTCATGGTGGCCGCGGTGGCCGCGTTGGAGCCGCAGATGGCCGCAAAGGCCGCGCAGGCCATCACCGTGGCCATGGCCACCCCGCCCTTGAACTGTCCCACCCACTTGTGGGCGGTGCGGTAGAGCTTTTCATTCACCCCGGAGTGGAAGGCGATCTGCCCCATGAAGATGAACAGGGGGATCACCGTGAGGCCATACTTGGAAAAGGTCATCCACAGGTCGGTGCTGAGCATGCCCAGCCCGGCGGTGATATTGACCACGTAGCAAAAGCCGATGAAGCCCACGATGGCCATGGCAAAGCCCACCGGCATACCCAGGAGAAACAACACGCCCATCAGGGCGACGATACCGGTGACTCCCACCGAGGTAGGGCTCATTGGTCGTCCTCCTGTGGTTTAGGGAAAAACAGGCGCAGAATCTCGGTCAGGAAAACCAAGGCCAAAACGGCGCAGCCCAGGGCGGTGGCGTAGGTAAAGGGATAAAAGGGTATCTGCAGGGTCTCGGTGAGCTCTCCCTCCTCCACCAGCACGTTGGACCACATCACGATCTGCCAGGCGGCCAGCCCGAAGAAGGTCATGCAGAAAAGGCCATTGATAATGGTCAGCACCCGCCGGGTCCGGCTGGCGAAGCGGTCCACCAGGATGTCCACCGCGATGTGCATGCGATGCGCCTGGGTATAGGCCAGGGCAAAGGAAGCGGCCACCGCCCCGAACATGCCCAGCAGCTCAAAGGTCCCCCGAATGGGCAACCACACCAAGCGCAACAAGATATTGGCGCAGGTCAACAGCACCATGGCCGCCAAGGACAACCCCGCCACAAAGGCCAGGACTTTGGTGCAATACCGGGTTAGGGTCTCCAGAAAAGACATACCTCTCCTCTTTGGCCAAGCGGCGGCCCGGCCTTAAGCGCACACCCGGCGCGGGTGCGCCGCGCCCCGGGGCGCAATAACCGGTTGGGCTGCGGCCGGCCGGGACGGCCGGGGGAGACCGCCCCCCCGGCCGCCCGGCTATGCCTTACTTGGTGTACTTCTTGATCAGGGCCTTGATGTCGGCCACGATGGCCTTGCCGTTAACACCCTTGGCGCTGACCTTCTTGATCCAACCGGCCACGATGGGCTTGAGGCGCGCGTCAAACTTGGCCTTCTCGGCCGGCGACAGCCTGAAGACCTTCACGCCCTGGGTCTTCTGGGACCAAGCCAGGGACTCGGCGGCGTGCTTGTCCATGTACTCGCCGGTCCAGATGCCCTGCTCGCGGAACAGGTCGTCCATGACCTTTTTCACGTCGGCCGGCAGCGACTTCCACTTGGCCAGGTTCATCACCACCACGAAGGGGTAGATGCCGGTGTCGGTCATGGTCACGTACTTGCAGTAGGAAGCGAACTTGAAGTCCATCAGGACTTCCACCGAGGAGAACAGCCCCTTGACCACGCCCTTCTGAATGGCCTCGGGGGTGGCCGGCATGGGCATGCCCACCTGGTTGGCGCCCCAGGCCTTGAGAATCTGGGCCGCGCCGCCGGAGGCCCTCAGGTCCACGCCCTTGAGCGAGGCCAGGGTGGGCAGCGGGATGCGCGACATGATATTGGAGGGGCTATTGGTGTAAAGGGTGAGCACTTTCACCTTGCGCAAGGAGGCCGGCTTATACTTCATGAACAGGTCCAGCAGCACCTTGGAGCCCACCGTGGCGCTGGGGATACCCAGGGGCAGAGCAGTGGCGTTGAGGATCGTGAAGCGGCCCGGCTGGTAAGCGGTGGAGGTGGTGCCGATGTCGGCCTGGCCGGCGATCACCCCGTCGATCATGTTCTTGCCGCCCAAGAGCGACCCGCCCGGGAACAGCTTGAACTTCACCCTACCGTTGGTGCGGCGCTCCACCTCCTTGACCCAGCGCACCATCTGGACATGCACAAAGGTCTTAGGCGGTGCGAAGTTAGCGTAGGTCAGTTCGATTACGTCTTTGGCCTGTGCCGGTGCGCTGGTCAGTCCCAGGCCCAGGGCCAGGGCGCACAGCACGCCGACTATTGCCAGCCAATATTTACCCTTCATTTCTCTTCCTCCCTTAAAGAAAGTAGGTTCCTACCGTATCTCACTCCCGGCCGTCCCAGAAACGCCTTGGACTCTTTCGCCGGTTGTAGCCAAACCATTCATCCCCCCAAAGGAACAAACGGTTCAAAAACGGCGCGCTCTTGATGCCGGTCCGCACCGCCTCGTGCAGCCATCCCCGCGGCTTGTTAAAGGGGCACACCCGGATGCAGTTCAAGCAAGAGCACGACTGGTTACGCTCCCAAAAGGCCAGGCAACTCTCCCCCCTCACCGGCCAGCGGCGCATGCCCTGGTTGTTGGAGACGCTGTGCACCTCGGTGGTGGCCTGGCCGAAGTTTATGGATTGGCTGGGGCAATGCTCGGCGCACTTCTGGCAGGTTTGGCAAAAGCGCCACACGCCAAACTCTATGGGCCGGTCCGGGACCAGGGGCAGGTCGGTAAAGACCTTGGCCAGCCGCACCCGGGGACCATAGCGGGGGGTGATCAACAACCCGTTGCGCCCCAGCTCCCCCAGGCCGGCGTCGATGGCCAGGGGGATGCTCAAGGCGGTGTCGTTGCCGTTGGGGATGGCCCGGTAGCCCAGGCCGCGGATGAACTGGGCCACCATGGCGGCCACAAAGGGCATCTTGGAGTAGCACAGCCCCGCCCCGGCGCTGGCGGTCATGGACGGGGAATAGCGGCTCAGCTCGTAGTCCATCTCAAAGGCCAGCACGATGGCGTAATCAACGCCATCGGGTATCTCGATGGGCACGCTCTCGCCCTGGGTCAGCTCGTCCAGGTTCAACTGGCCGCCCACAAAGGGGTTGCGGATGCTGGGGTAGTAGGCGTGGGAGTAGACCCAGCGCTGGTCCAGCCGGCAGATGCCGGTGAGCGAGGCGCCCAGGAAAGCGGCCGCCTTTTTCACCGCCCGGGTGAGGGCGGCCGGGTCGTCGGCGTTCTCCTTTAGCCCCGGCGGCGGCGGGAACTCGCCCTTGGGCGGGCGCTCCCAGTCGTAGAGCATTTGCCGGCCGCCGCGGTTACCCATGGCGAAATCGCGCTCCAGGTCCCAGGCGGCGTTGCGCAGGGCCACGTCGCGCAGCTCGTAGCCGGCCTTGCCGGGGCGCGGCTGCTTGGGGGTGAAGTAAAGCTTGCCGGCCAACTCGGGCATCTCCCACATCACCCGGCGGAACATCATGTAGCGTTCGTCAAAGCGTTTGACCTCGCCACACACGTAACGCTCAGCCCCGAGCTCGCAGTAGTTGGGTTTCATGGCAATACTTGTCCCCCGCCCTCGCAACGGACCCTGGGATCAATCGTCAAAGCGCCGGTCAAACACCCGCTGGGACTTGCGCTCGGTGCGCGGCAGGCCGGCGTAGTCCACCACCTCCACCTGGGGGCTTACCATGAGCTGCGACTTGACCGCCCCGGCGATGGCGGCGGCCACCGCCGCATCATCCCCCGGCGAGCCGTTTTCGGCCCGCTCGATCTTGATGAGCATATAGTCCTTGCCGTCACCTTCGCGCGAAAGAATAATCTGGTACTCCGAGGCCACCCCCTCGGCCTGGCTAAGTATGGCGTCGATCTGACCAGGGTAGATGTTCACCGCCCGGAAGATGATCATGTCGTCGCTGCGTCCCAGGATGCGGTCGTGCCGCGGCAGCGGGCTGCCGCAGGGGCAATCGCCGAGGATCAGCCGGGTGAGGTCGCGGGTGCGGTAGCGGATCAGCGGCGCGGCCTGCTTGCACAGGGTGGTGACCACCATCTCGCCCAGCTCCCCGGGTTCCACCGGCTCCAAGCTCACCGGGTCGACCATCTCCAGGATATAATAATCGGCCCAGTAATGGATACCCTGGTGAGCGCTGCACTCCAGGCCGGTGCCCGGGCCGTAGAGCTCGGTCATGCCGGGGATGTCGAATATCTCGGCTCCCAGTTCGCGGCCGATGGTCTGGCGCATGGCGTCGCTGGTGCGCTCGGAACCGCAGATCACCTTGTTCACCGCGATCTTGTCCTTCAGGCCCCGGCGTCGCACCTCCTCGGCTATCAGCAGGGCCATGGACGAGGTGCAGCACAAAGTGGTGGTTTGAAAGTCCACCAGGAAGTCGCACTGCATGTCCAGGTTGCCGGGACCGGCCGGGATGGCCAGGGCGCCGAAGCGTTCGCAGCCCAGTTGGAACCCCACCCCGGCGGTCCACACCCCGTAGCCCACCATGATCTGCACCCGGTCCTCGGCGGTGAGTCCGGCCATCTCGTAACAGCGCGCGAACATGTTGGCCCAGTCGTTGATGTCCTTGGCGGTGTAGGGCAGCACCTTGCGCTTGCCGGTGGTGCCGGTGGAGGCGTGCACCCGCACGATCTCGTGGGGGTCGACGCTGAGCAGGGCAAAGGGATAGGTGGCCCGCAGGTCGTCGGCCGTAGTGAAGGGCAGCTTGGCCAGGTCATCCAGGCTGGTGATATCCTCGGGTCGCACCCCGGCCTGTTCCAGGCGGGCCCCGTAAAAGGGGCTGTTGTTATAGGCGTGGCGCACGGTCCACTGCAGGCCTCGCAGTTGGTGCTCGGCCAGGGCCTCGGCATCGGCAAAGGTGGGCATAAAGCTCATGGTCTGGTCGCTCCCTGAAAAATATCCGGTTGGTCTCAACGGCCGGCGTCGCCGCGCAGGCGCTGGGTTGCAGCCTGGTCCACGGTGAAGTCATCCTTCACCACCACGCCGTAGAACTCGCGGGCCGCCTCTGGGCTGATGATTTCGTCGCGCACCTCCTGGGCCACCTTTTCGGCCGGCCGCAGGTGCGGATCGCCGTATCCCCCCCCGCCGCCGGCGTCCTGGTGGTACAGGGTGCCGGCCGGCACGCCGCGCACCAGGTCCTTGGTGGTGCACTGGTAGCGCTCACCGCCCGGGTATTCCAGCCAGATGGTGTTGAGGGCGCCGTCGCCGCCGCCGTGGGCCCCGAAGGCCGGTTCCACGTCGCCGTCGCCAAAGGTTACCACTTGGGTGTCGTCGCTGCCGATGATGAACTCGGTGACCACTCCCAGGCCGCCGCGCCAGCGCCCCGGCCCGGCCGAGTCGGTCCACAGCTCGTGGCGCTTGAGCAGGTGGGGGGTCTGCTGCTCGAACATCTCGTAGTCCTGGTCCAGCACCCCGCCGCTGGCGTCGATCATGCCGATGTGGTCGTAGCCGTCCACGCCCTTGAGCGCCCCGGAGCCGCCCTTGAGACCCATGAAACCGATGTCCACGTAGGGGGAGCCCTTGCGGGGGTCTATCCCGGTGGTGAGCGAACAAAGCAGCTCGTTCCACTCGGCCGAGACCCGGTCGGGGATGGCCGGGGCCAGGGCCCGCATGATGGCGTCGGCGTTGTTGGGGCACAGGTGGTTGCCGTAAGTGGTGGCCGCCGGGTAGGCGGCGTTGAGTATGGTCCCCTGCGGGATGTCGATGCTGATGGGACGCACCATGCCGTCGTTGTGCGGGATGTCGGGGTTGACCATCTGCAAGAAGGTGAGCAGACAGGCCGAGGCGCTGGAGGTATAGGTGCCGTTGACAAAGCCGTTGGTCTGGGCGTCGGTGCCCTGGTAGTCGAAGCGAATCTCCTCGTCTTCCACCGTGATGGTCACCCGGATGGTGTAGACGCTGCCCGGGTTCTTGCCGTCGTAGTAGGCCCGGCTCTCGCCCTGGTAGACCCCGTTGGGGATGTCGCGAATCTCGGCCCGCATGATCTTTTCGGTGGACGCGAACAGGTGCTCCTTGTGGGCCTCCACCACCTCGCGGCCGTAGCGCTCCATCAGGGTGTGGATGCCGCGCTCGCCCACCACGCAGGAGCCGATCTCGGCCCGCATGTCCTCGGCCACGATGTCCAGCCGGATGTTGGCGAAGATGAGGTCCCAGACGTCGCGGCGCAGCTTGCCCTTTTCATAGACCTTGATGGGCGGGATGCGCAGGGCCTCCTGCCACACCTCGGTGGCCTCGGGGTTGTAGCCGCCGCGCACCGCGCCGCCGATATCGGCCTGGTGGCCCTTGCAGGCGGCCCAGGCCACCAGCTCGCCCTCCCAGAAGATCGGTTTGAAGGCGGCCACGTCGTTGTTCTGGTTGCCCATGGAGAAGACGTCGTTGTGGAAGATTACGTCGCCCTCGTGGATGTCGTCGCCAAAGTAATCGATGATGTACTCGCACACCGGGCCCAGGGAAAAGGCCAGGATGGGCAGGTTCTCGCACTGCTCCAGCATCTTGCCGCGCGCGTCGTACAGGCCGGTGACAAAGTCCTTGGCCTCGCACAAGATGGGCGAGCGGGTGGTGCGCGACAGGGCGATGGACATCTCCTCGGCGATGGACTTGTAGCGCCGTTGCAGAATCGAGACCAAAACCTTGTCAATGGCTGGCTTGCTCATTATCCGATCCTCCCCAGGACCTCGTCCTCCTTGTCGGGCAGATAGATGGCCATGGTGCCGTAACGGTCCACCGCCAGGTGGTATTCCGGGGTTACAAAGGTGGAGGTGTTCACCTGCTCGATGATCACCGGCCCCTCAAGCCGGTTGCCGTTTTGCAGCAGGGCCCCGTCGTAGACCGGCACCTCCTGGAACTCGCCGGCGCTGGGCACGTAGGCCGGCCGGGAGCCCTTGCGGGCGGCCGAGGCGTCGGGCCCGGCCGGGGGTTCTTCGGCAAAGCGCGGCTTGTCGGTGACCCCGATGGTCTTGAGCCGCATGTTGATCAGCTCCACCGGGGTGTCGGTGTCGCTGAGTTCGTAGCCGTAGAGCTGGAAGTGGGCCGGGTGGAAGCGGCCGGCCATGTCGTCCAGGCGGCCCTGCTGCACCTCCTCGGCGCTCACCTCCACGTTCACCTCGTGGTACTGGCCCACGTAGCGCAGGTCCAGGGAGTAGCTCACTTGCACCTTGTCGGCGCTGATGCCCTCGGACTCCAACAGCCGGACCCCCTCCCGGCGCATCTGCTCAAACATCTCCTGGAAGCGCCCCAACTCCACGTCGAGCAGGGGGGCCGGGTAGGTGCGCACGAAGTCGTGCTCCAGGTCGCTCATGAGCATGCCGGCGGCGCAGAAGATGGAGGACTCGCGCGGCACCAGCAGCAGGGGTATCTCCAGCTCCCAGGCGATCATGCAGGCGTGGTTGGGCCCGGCCCCGCCGGCCACCACCAGGGGGAAGTCCCGCGGGTCGGCCCCCTGCTTGACGCTCACCTCGCGCACCGCCGCAGCCATGTTCACGTTGATCACCTGGTACATGCCGGCCGCGGCCTCGGCCACCGTGAAACCCAGGGGATCGGCCACGTGGGTCTTGATGGCCGCGGTGGCCTTGTCCACGTCCAGGGGCATCTTGCCGCCGGCGAAGTATTCGGGGTTGAGGTAGCCCAGCACCAGGTCGGCGTCGGTGCAGGTGGGGCGCTGGCCGCCGAGGCCGTAGCAGGCCGGCCCGGGCGCCGACCCGGCCGACTGGGGACCCATGCGCAACAGGCCGCCCTCGTCGATCCAGCCGATGGAGCCGCCGCCGGCCCCGATGGTGACCACGTTGAGCATGGGCAGGGCCAGGCGCCGGCGGTCGATGTCGCCCTCGGTGGTGACCAGGGGCTTGCCGTCCTTGATCAGCGCGGTGTCATAGCTGGTGCCGCCCATGTCGGTGGTGATGAGGCTTTCCTGGCCGTGCACCCGGCCGTAGGTGATGCCGGCCTTGGGTCCGCCGGCCGGGCCGGAGAGCAGGGTGGCCGCGGCCAGGTCCTGGGCCGCCTGGGGGCTGATCACCCCGCCGTTGGACTGCATGATCAGAAGCACCCCCTGGTAGTCGGCCTCCTCGAGCTTGCGCACCAGGGCCTGCAAATAGCGCCGCAGGATGGGCCCTACGTAGGCGTTGAGGCAGGTGGTGGAAACCCGGTCGTAGAAGCGGATGGAGGGCAGCACCACCGACGACACGCTGAGGTAGGCCTCGGGCAGCATCTCGGCCACGATGGCCGCGGCCCGCTGCTCGTGCTGGTCGTTGGCAAAGGAGTTCATGAAGCAGACGGCCACCGCCTCCACTCCTTCGGACTTGAACAGCTCGCAGGCCCGGCGCACGTCGTCCTCGCTAAGCGGGGTTATCTCCTGGCCGGCGTAGTCCAGGCGGCCGGCCACCGGGCGGCGCAGGTAGCGCGGCACCACCGGCCGCACGTTGGTGTAGCGGTTGTTGTACTGCTCCTCGCGGATGCCGCGGCGCATCTCCAGGGCGTCGCGCACCCCCTCGGTGGTGATGAGCCCGGTCTTGGCCCCGTTCTCGGTGAGCACCGCGTTGGTGGTCACCGTGGTGCCGTGCACGATGACCTTCACCTGGTCCAGGAATTCGGTGAGGCTCAGCCCCCGGTCCTCGGCCATCTCGGCGATGCCGGCCATGGTGGCCTCCGAGGGATCGTGCGGGGTGGAGAGCACCTTGTATATCTGGGAACTGCCGTCTTCCATGGTGAGCAGGAAGTCGGTGAAGGTGCCGCCCACGTCAATTCCGATCTTGTATTCCATCTTGGCTTTCCTCGGCTCCGCCCCGGGCGAACCCGCAGCGGGGCAATCTGTTTAGCGGACCTGGCAGGGGGCCCGCCGGCCAGGGGTGAACAATCTATTAGAAGATGGAGGGCTCCTCCATCTCGCCATGGACCTGGCGCAGCACCCCGGCCATCTCGCCCACGGAGCAATAGGCCCCGCAACACTCCACCAGGGCGGGCATGACGTTTTGGCCGGCCCGGGCCGCCTTTTCCAGCTCCAGCAGCCGCTGTTTCACCTCGCGGTCCGAGCGCGCGGCCCGCACCTCCTTGAGCGAGGCGATCTGCTTGTCAGCGGTGGCCATGTCGTACTCGTGCAGCTCCACGTCGGCCTCTTCGCCCTGCTCCACGTACTTGTTCACCCCCACCTTGACCCGGGTGCCCTCCTGCAGCTCGCGTTCCCACTCGTAGGCCTGGCGGGCCACCAGGCGCTGCACCTGGCCGCTCTCCACCGCGGCCACGATGCCGCCCCAGGTCTCCACCCGCTCCATCTCCTGCAGGATCTTCTCCTCCATCTCCTTGGTGAGGGTCTCCACGAAATAGGAGCCGGCCAGGGGGTCCACGGTGTCGCGCAGGCCGATCTCCTCCATGAGGATATTGCAGGTGCGCAGGCTGATGAGCGCCGACTGCTCGGTGGGGATGGTGTAGGCCTCGTCGTAGGAGCACAGGGCGGTGGTCTGGGCCCCGCCCAGGGCGGCGGCCAGGCCGTAGTAGGCCCCGCGCACGATGTTGTTCAGGGGCTGGGCCTTGGTGAGCCCAAAGCCGCCGCCGCCGAACAGGCCGCGCAGGAACAGGATCTTCTTTTCCTGGATGTCATAGCGCCGGCGCAGCAGCTTGGCCCAGAGCTTGCGGGCCGCCCGGAACTTGGCCACCTGCTCCCAGAGATTGCCGAAGATGTTGAAGTTGAAGCTGAAGCGACCGGCCACCTGCTCCGGCCGGTAGCCCCGGGCCACCACGTTGTCGATGTAGGCAAAGGCGATGGCAAAGGCGAAGCCGATCTCCTGGGCCGGGGTGGCGCCGGATTCCCGGATGTGATAACCGCAGACGCTCACCGGGTTGCAGCGGGGCAGCTTGCCCTGGGCGGTGGCGTACTCGATGACGTCGCAGGTGAGGTCCACCGCCGGCCGCACCGGGAATATCCAGGCCCCGCGGCCGATGATCTCCTTGAGGATGTCGTTTTGGGGGGTAGCGCTGATCTTGGCCGGATCGATGCCCCGGCGCCGGGCCAGGGCCTCGTACATGGCCAGCATGATGCAGGCCACCGCGTTGATGGTGAGTCCGCTGCCGATGCTGGTGAGGTCGATGCCCTCGAAGGCCACCTCGAAGTCGGCCAGGGTGTCCACCGCCATGCCCACTCGGCCCACCTCGCCGAAGGCCATCTCGTCGTCGGAGTCGTAGCCCATCTGAGTGGGCAGGTCAAAGGCCACGTTGAGCCCGGTCTGGCCGTTGGCGATGAGCAGCTTCCAGCGCTGGTTGGTCTCGGCCGGGGTGCCGAAGCCGGAGTACTGCCGGGTGGTCCAGGCCCGCGAGCGGTAGCCCTGGGGATGCAGCGAACGGGTGAAGGGGAACTCGCCGGGATCGCCGAGGTCCTGTTGGTAATCAAAACCCACCCGCTCCAGGTCCTCGGGGCCGTAGAAGGGTTTCACGTGGATGCCGCTGGCCAGCTCCACGTCTTCGATGGCGTCCTTGTGGTTCTTGATGTACTTGGCCACGCCCATGGCTCAGGCCCCTCTCTTGCGGGCCACCGCCTGGCGGGTGCCCTCGATGAACTGCTCGAAACCGGTGCCGCCGGGGAAAACCCCGTCGACCCCCATGGCCTTCAGCGGCTCGATATCCCGGTTGGGGATCACCCCGCCCACCACCACGGCCACGTCTTCCATGCCTTTCTCCCGCATCAGTCCCAGCAGCTTTTGGCAGATGGGCAGGTGGGCCCCGCTCATTATGGACAACCCGATGACGTCCACCGCCTCTTGCATGGCGGTGGCCACGATCTTTTCCACGCTCTGGTGCAACCCGGAGTAGACCACCTCCATGCCCGCGTCGCGCAGGGCATGGGCCACGACCTTCACTCCCCGGTCGTGGCCGTCCAGGCCGGGTTTGGCCATCAGTATGCGGATGGGCCGCGGGTTGCTATGGCTCGCCGACATGTTTCACAACTCCAACTCTCCCTTGGCTATGCGTTCCATCATCCAACGGCCGCCGCGCCGCAAGTGGTCGCGGCACCTGCGCCGCGCCTGGTCCGGGTCGCCCTTTTTCAGGGCGGCCAACAATTTGCGATGGTCACCCAAAGAACGCGCCGCCGCCTCCAGGTCTCCCAGCAGGGCCCGGCGAAACCGGAAGAGCACGTCGCGCAGGTTGCTGATCAGCTCGAACAACATGTCCGAGCCCGCCGCCTGGTACAGGGTGTCGTGGAACACGGTGTTGAGATCCACCAGCCGGCGGCGATCCCCGCGCTGCAGGGCCTTTTCAAACTGGGCCACGTTCTTTTCCAGCTTGGCCAACTGGGCCGCTGATATCTTGCTGGCGGCCAACTCGGCGGCATAGGATTCCAGCACCTCGCGCAGGCCCACCGCCTCCTGCACTTCCTTTTGGCTAAGCGGCCGCACCTGGTAGCCGCCCTGGGGCCGCTTTTGCAAAAGCCGCTCGTGCTCCAGGCGCACCATGGCCTCGCGCACCGGGGTGCGGCTGGTGCCCATGCGCTTGGCCAGCTCCACCTCGTAGAGCCGCTCGCCCGGGGGCAGCTCCCCGCGCACGATCATCTCCTTGAGCATACGAGTGGCCTCGGTGCTCAAGGACAGGCGCGCGATGGCGGGGGTGTTGCCGGCCACTTCTAGTTCCTAAAACCGCATGGCGCGGGCGATGTTTTGGCGCAGTACCTCGTGGGTGCCACCACCGTAGAGCAAAAAGCGCGCGTCGCGGAAGAAGCGCTGCACCGGGTACTCCATGGAATAGGCGTAGGCCCCCAGGATGCGGGTGGCTTGGTCCACGCAGCGGCAGGCCACCTCGGTGGCGAAGTACTTGGCCATCATGGATTCCTTGTCCACCCGCTGGCCCTGGTCCAGCTTGCGGGTGGTGTCATAGATCATCAGCTCGGCCGCCCAGATGTCGGTGGCCATGTCCGATATCTTGGCCTGGATGAGCTGGTACTTGCTGATGGTCTTGCCAAAGGCCTTGCGCTCCTGGGCGTACTGGAACGAGGCGTCAAAGGCGGCCCGGGCCACCCCCAGGGCCAGGGCGGCGGTCATGGTGCGTATCTCGGCCAGGATGGCGAAGAAGGCGCCCATGCCCTTGCCGGGCAGGCCCACCAGGTAGTCCTTGGGTATGCGGCAGTCGTTGAAGGCCACCTCCGATATCTCGGTGGTGCGGGTGCCCAGGGTGTCAAAGCGCGGGCTCACCTGCACCCCCGGGGTGTCGCGGGGCACAAAGAAAAAGTTCAGTCCCCTAATGCCCTTGCCCGGCTGGGTCTGGCACAGCACCGTGAAGTAGCTGGCAATGGGCGCGTTAGTGATCCAGGTCTTCATGCCGCTGATGATCCAGTGGTCGCCATCGTCCACCGCGGTGGTGGTCACCGACCCCAGGTCGCCGCCGGCCTCGGGCTCGGTGAGGCAAAACGACCCCACCATCTCGCCGCGCATGGAGGGCTCCAGGTACTTTTCTTTTAGCTCGGGCGAGCCGAAACGGTAGAGAAAGTTGGTGCCCATGAGGCACTGCTTGGCCGTCTCGGCCGCCAGGCTCACCAGGCCGCGGGCCAGTTCCTCGCAGATGATGCAGTAGAGGGTGGCGTTGCCGGTGGCGCCTTTTTTCATGCCCAGGTAACGAACGTTGAAGACGTTCATGGAGGCCAGCTTCTTGAAAAGCTCCTGGGGGAACTCGCCGCGCTCGTCGATCTCCCGGGCCCGGGGGGTGACTTCCTGGTCCACGAAACGGGCCATCACCTGGCGCAGCAGCTTCTCGGGGTCGGACCTGATCGCAGGGTTGGTCATTTTCTATACCTCGGCCAAGGCCTGGCGCAAGGCCGGCACCAGGCTGAACAGATCGCCCACCAGGGCGTAATCGGCCACGCTGAAGATGGCCGCCTGGGGATCGCGGTTGACCGCCACCAGGTAGCGGGCCCCGGCCACGCCGGCCCGATGCTGGATGGCCCCGCTGATGCCAAAGGCCAGGTACAGCTCCGGCCGTACCGACTGGCCGGTCTGGCCTATCTGGCGGTCGGCGGTGATCCAGCCCTCTTCCACCGCCACCCGGGTGCCGCCCAGCTCGGCCCCCAGGTCGTCGGCCAGGGCGCGCAGCAGCTCGAAGCCCTCGGCCCCGCAGCCCCGGCCGCCGGCCACGATGACCTTGGCCTGGGTGAGGTCCACCGCCTCTTGCCGGCGCTCCTTGAACGACACCAGCTTGACCAGCAGGTCCTCGGCGCCCAGGCTCACCGGGTGGCGCAGCAGCTCGGCGCGCGCCCCCGCCTGCCGGGGCAAGGGAGCCATCACCCCAGGGCGCACGGTGGCCATCTGGGGCCGCACCCGGGGAGTGACGATGGTGGCCATGACGTTGCCGCCAAAGGCCGGCCGGGTCTGGCGCAGCCCCTGGTTCTCGGGGTCGATGGACAGCTCGGTGCAGTCGGCGGTGAGACCCAGGTCCAGGCGGCCGCTCACCCGGGGGGCCAGGTCGCGGCCCAGGGGGGTGGCCCCGATGAGCAGCACCGCCGGCTGGTGGGCGGTGATCAGCTCGCCCAGGACCTTGGTGTAGCCCAGGGTGGAATAGTCCGCCAGTTGCTCGTGCTCGGCCAGGTACACCCGGGCGGCCCCGGCCTCGGCCAGCTCGCCGGCCAGGTGCTCCACCTGGTGGCCCAAGAGCACCGCGGCCAACTCCTGGCCCAGGGCCTGGGCCAGGCGGGAGCCCTCGCCCAGGAGCTCGCGGGTCACTTGGGCCAGGCGGCCCTGGTGATGCTCGGCCAACACCCATACCCCGCGGTACATGGAGAGGTCGGGGATGGGCTGCTCCTGGATGTCGGATGCCATCGCCTCGAACTTGCAGGCGGCCACGCAGGCACCGCAGTTGGTGCAGCGGTCGTTGATGGCCGCCAGCTTGTCTTCGATATCAATGGCGCCGTAGGGGCAGGCCTTGGCGCACAGGCCGCAGCCGGTGCAGTTTTCCTCGATAACCCAAACCGGCATCAGAGCACCTTCTTTTCGCGCAGGTCGGCCACCAGGGCGGCGGCCTGCTCGGCCGGCGTGCCCTCCAGCCACCGGGTTTCTCGTTTGGTCTTGGGGCTAAAGGTCTCCACCACCTGGGTGAGGGAGCCGCGCAGGCCGGTCTTGTCGGCCGGGGCCCCGATGTCGGCGGCGTTCCAGGACTCCAGGGGCGCCCGGGGCCGGCAGGCCTCCAGCAGGCGCTCCACCCGCGGCCAGCGCGGCTCGCCCGGGGTGTCGAGCACGGTCACCACCGCGGGCAAGGGACACAGCACCTCCTGGTCCCCGTCGGGCAAGCGCCGCCAGGCCCGCAACTGGTCGCCTTCGGACCGCACCTGGCCCACGTAGGTCACCTGGGGCCAGCCCAGGTGCTCGGCCAACTGGGGGCCGATCTGGGCGGTGTCGCCGTCTATGGCCTGGCGGCCGCAGATCACCAGGTCCACCGGCTCCTCGGCCGCCAGGCGCTCCACCACCTTGCCCAGGGTGTAGCTGGTGGCCCAGGTGTCGGCCCCGGCGAAGTTGATGTCGGTGAGCAGCACCCCGCGGTCGGCCCCCATGGCGTAGGCCTCGCTGAGCACGTCCACCGCCTGGGGCGGTCCCATGGACACCGCGATCACCTCGCCGCCGGCCGCGTCCTTGAGCGACAAGGCCGTCTCCAGGCCCAGGCGGTCGTCGGGGTTCATCACGCTGGCCACGCCCTCGCGGATCAAGGTGCCGGTCTTGGGATCAATGCGCACCTCGGTGGTGTCGGGCACCTGTTTGACCATTACTACTATTCTCATGCCTAGGCTCCAGGCGTTGGCGGCGGTCCCGTACTACGCGGCCGGTGGCTCCCGCCATTCGGCAAGCCATCCCCGGCCGCCGGGCAAAAACCGCAACCGGCTTTAGATCACGCCGTCGTTCTTGAGAGTTTGCAATTCCTCCGGGCTCACGCCGAGGCCCTGGTAAATCTCCTGGTTGTGCTCGCCAAAGCGCGGCGGGAAGCTGAGGGTGTTGTTATTGGCCTGCAGGAAGGGGGTGGGGTGCGGCGGCGGCGCCAGGGTGATGGTGAGGCCGCTTTGGGGGTCGGTGGCCTTTAGCAGGTTGGGTTTCACCAGGGGATCGGCGATCACCTCGGGGATGGTCTGTATCTTGGAGATGGGCAGGCGGATGGCGTTGAACTTGGCGATAAGCTCGGCGGTGTCCATCTGCCGAGTAATCTCGGCGATGGCCTGGTTGAGCTGGTCCACCGCCTTGATGCGTCCCAGGTTCTTGGCATACTCGGGCCGGTCCAAGGACTGGAACTCGGGTATCTCCACCATGGCCTTGAACTGGCGGTCGTTGCCCACCGCGATGTAGACGTAGCTGTCCTTGGTGGGGAACACGCTCACCGGCGCGAAGAACTGGTGGGTGTTGCCGCGCCGGGTGATTTCCTCGCCAAAGGTGTCGGTGAGGGTGATGGGCACCGTGAGCCAACTCACGGTGGAGGCGAACATGGACAGCTCCACGGTGGAGCCCTCGCCGGTGCGCTCGCGGCGGTAGAGGGCCTTCATCAGCAGGCAGTAGGCGTGCTCGCTGGTGCCCATGTCCGGCAGGGGGATGCCCACCACCTGGGGTTCGCCGTCCTGCTCGCCGGTGAGCTCCATCAGCCCGCCGCGGGCCTGCAGGATGGGGTCGTAGGCCGCTTCGTCCACGTCCGGGCCAAAGCCGGTGACCCCCAGCCAGATGAGGTCCGGCTTGATGGCCCGCAGGGTGTCGGGGGCGATGCCCAGCTTGTCGTAGCTGCGCGGGAGCTGGTTGGTGGCAAAGATGTCCACGTCCAACTCCAGGATGAGCTTCTTGAGCAGTTCCTGGCCGCGGGGGTCGCCCAGGTTGAGGGTGAGCGCCTTCTTGCCGGAGTTGATGCACAGGAAGTAGCGGTTCATGCGCTCTTCGCCGGGCAGGGGCTCGCCCACCATGCGGTTGGGGTCGCCGTAGACCGGGTGCTCCAGGCGTATGACCCGGGCCCCGTCCTGGGCCAGGCGGTAGGTGAGGTAGGGCAGGACCGTGGCCTGCTCCAGGCTAAGTACGGTCAGGTCGGAAAAGAGCTCCATGTTTTCCCCCGGGTGCTTGGCATCCGCCCTTGGCGCCCGCGGTTACTTGGCGCGGGGCCGGCGGTTGGTTTGCAAAGGTGGTTGACGACCCACCCCTTGGCGCTTTATATTTAAACCCGTCGTGTATGTTGTATGCAACATACACGGGGATTATAGGAGGGCGTCACAGCCAGTGTCAACCCCTTTGATGCCTCTCTCCCCGCCCGGTCGCCCAAAAGGCGTTGGGCGGGTTACAGCAGGAGGACTTTGTGCAATTACCCCCCATGGATTACCTGGCCCCGGCCGATTTAAGCGAGGCCCTGGCGGCCAAGGCCCGCCTGGGTGACGAGGCCGTGTGGCTGGCCGGCGGCACCGACCTGCTGCCCAGGGCCAAGCAGGGGATCGCCGCGGCGCGTACGGTCATCAGCCTCAAGCACCTGGCCCCGGAGCTCAGCGGGGTGCGCGTCCAAGACGGCCGCATCACCATCGGGGCCCTCACCACGCTCAAGGCGGCCGGCGAGCATCCCGAGCTGTCCCGGCGGCTGCCCGGGCTGCGCGACGCCTTGGCCTCCATCGGGGCCGAGACCCTGCAGCAGTCGGTGGGCACGGTGGGCGGCAACCTCTGCGCCGACACCCGCTGCCTGTACCTCAACCAGAGCCCGGCCTGGCGCGCCGGCCTGGCCCCCTGCTTCAAGCTGGGCGGCGAGGTCTGCCACCCCGGTGGGGCCTCGGCCGACCGCTGCCGCTCGGTGTGCCAGTCCGACGGCGCGGTGATGCTCATGGCCCTGCAGGCCGAGGCCCAGGTGGCCTCGCCCCAGGGACAGCGGACCGTGGCCCTGGATGAGCTCTACACCGGCAAGGGTGAGACGCCTTTGGCCCTGCAGGCCGACGAGCTGCTCACCGGCGTCAGCCTGGAGCTGGGCGACGATCCCCTGGGCACGGCCTACCACAAGCTGGCCCTGCGCGGGGCGTTGGACTATCCCCTGCTCAGCGCGGCGGCGGCGCTGTGGTTGCGCGATGGCGTAGTGAGCCGGGTCCGGGTGGCCCTGGGCGCGGTCTACGCCGCGCCCCTGGTGCTCATAGACGCTGTGGCCCCGCTGGTGGGACAAGAGCCCACCCCGGAGAGGCTGGCCCAGGCGGCCCGCAAGGCCGGCGGCCACGCCGAGCCGTTCTTGGTGGACAACGTGGGGGCCGACCTGCAGTGGCGCAAAGACATGGTGCGGGTGGTGGTGGCCCGGGCCCTGGAGCAAGCGGTCCAACGGGCCAAGGGAGGTGCCTGATGAGCCTTGCAATAAAAAGCCAAGGACTGCGCATGACGGTCAACGGTGAGCCGGTGGAGCTCTTGGTACAGCCCCACGAGACCCTGCTGCAGGTGCTGCGCGAGCGCCTGGACCTCACCGGGGTGAAGGAGGGCTGCGGCGAAGGGGCCTGCGGCGCCTGCACCGTGCTGGTGGACGGCCTGGCCCGGCGGGCCTGCCTCACCCTGGCCCTGGAGGCCGACGGCTGCTCGGTGCTCACGGTGGAGGGCCTGGCCGACGACCAGGGGCTGAGCATCGAGCAACAGGCCTTTATCGAGGCCGGCGCGGTGCAGTGCGGTTTCTGCACCCCGGGCATGCTCCTGGCCAGTCACCATTTACTTGAACAAAACCCCCGGCCCGACGAGGCCGAGATTCGCCGCCACCTCTCGGGCCACATCTGCCGGTGCACCGGTTACGCCAAGATCGTCGAGGCGGTATCAAACGCGGCGGCGCGCAAGAGAGGCGAGGAGCCGTCATGAGCAAGCAAGAGTGGCTGATCGGCACCCGCATGCCCCGGGTGGATTCCGAGCCCAAGGTAAGGGGAGAGGTCCAGTTCACGGCTGACATCAAGCTGCCGCGCATGCTCCACGCCAAGGTGCTGCGCTCGCCCTATCCCCACGCCCGCATCAAGTCCATCGACACCACCGCCGCCGCGGCCCTGCCCGGGGTGAAGGCCATCATGACCGGCCAGGACACCGCCGGCGTCAAGTGGGGGGTGTTCCGCTATACCCGCGACCAGCAGCTACTGCCGGTGGACCGCGTGCGCTACGTGGGCGAGGAGGTGGCCGCCGTGGCCGCGGTGAGCCCCGAGATCGCGGCCCAGGCCCTGGAGCTCATCGAGGTGAAATACGAGCCCCTGCCGGCGGTGAGCGACATCTGGGAGTCCATGGCCGACGGCGCGCCCCAGTTGCACGACGACCACCCCAACAATATCAACGTGCACGTGGCCATCGAGGTCGGCGATGTGGAGGAGGGCTTTGCCAAGGCCCACCTGGTGCGCGAGGACGTCTTCACCGCACCGGAGGACTCCTACTTCATGACCGAGCCCTACGCGGTGGTGGCCAATCCCCGGCCCGACGGCTCCCTGGAGCTGTGGATGCCCAACGCCGCGCCCCATCAAAAGGCCAAGGCGCTCTCCAACGCCCTGGTGATGCCACTGAACAAGGTCATCGTGCGCAAGGTGGCCATCGGCGGGGCCTTTGGCGGACGCAGCGACGTGTTCCCGGCCGAGTTCATCACCGCCTTCCTGGCCCTGAAAACCCGGCGGCCGGTGAAGCTGGTCTACACCCGCGAGGAGAACTCGGTGGCCACCCGCCAGGGCCACGCCCTGTTCACCACCATCAAGACCGGGGTGGACGCCGAGGGCCGGGTGCTGGCCCGGGACATCACCTGCTACATGGACGGCGGAGCCTACTCCAGCACCGGGCCCATCGCCACCAGCGTGCCCTTCTTGTGCATGGAGCAGACCTACCGCCTGCCGGCGGTGCGCTACAACGGCTACCGGGTATACACCAACAAGCCCATCGGCGGCATGATCCGCATCCACGGCCGGGCCTTTGCCGGCGGGGTGGATTTGCAACTGGACATGATGGCCCAGGAGCTGGGGCTCGATCCCCTCCAGGTGCGGCTGCGCAACGCCCGCCAGCCCGGCGACACCACCCCCACCGGCAGCTACGTGCAGTCCTGCGCCCTGAGCCAGTGCATCCAGCAGGCGGCCGAGGCGGCCGGCTGGGCCGACAAGTACGGCAAGCTGCCGCCCTACCACGGCATCGGGCTGGGCACCAACAGCGTGCAGACCGGCTTCCCCCTGGGCATCCGGGGCGGGTCCCAGGCCATGATCAAGTTCAACGAGGACGGCGGGGCCACGGTGATGAGCGGGGTGGTGGACAACGGCCAGGGCAATGACAACATGCTGGTGCAGATCGCCGCCGAGGTGCTGGGCCTGGACCCGGGGCACATCCAGCTCATCAGCGCCGACACCGAGGCCACGGCCAACGACCCGGGCGCCTATTCCATGATCGCCACCTTTGCCGGCGGCAACGCGGTGCTGGCCGCGGCCGAGGACGCCCGCCGCCAGATCTTCGAGGTGGCCGCCGAGGCCCTGGAGGCCCACGTGGACGACTTGGTGGCCCAGGACTCCAAGGTCTTCGTGGCCGGCGCGCCGGACAAGGGCCTGCCGGTGGGCAAGGTCATCCGCATGGCCCTGATCCAGGGCCGGCCGGTGATCGGCACCGGGTCCTTCACCCCCAAGGTGGACCACCGCCGCGAGTGGCTAAGCAACCCCGCCGGCCAGCTCAGCGAGACCTTCAGCTTCGGGGCCTCGGTGGCCGAGGTGCGGGTGGACCCGGAGACCGGCATGGTCGAGCTCCTGGGGCTGTGGCTGGCCCAGGACTGCGGCCGGGCCCTCAACCCCATGGTGGTGGAGGGCCAGTTCGAGGGCGGCGCGGCCATGGGCGGGGTGGGCGGCATGCTGCGCGAGGAGCACCGGTGGTCCGACACCCCCCGCTGCCTCAACCCCACTTTCCTGGAATACAAGGTACCCCTGGCCTGCGACATGCCGCCGATCGAGAACATCATCGTGGAGAGCATGGACCCCACCGGTCCCTTTGGGGCCAAGGAGGCGGGCATGTCCATCGCCATGAGCGCGGCCCAGGCCATCATCGGCGCGGTGTCCAACGCCATCGGCGCCCCGGTCTATGACTATCCCCTCACCCCTGACCGGGTGCTGCGGGCCATCAGGGCCAAGCAGGACGGAGAAAAGCAATCGTGAAGGCCAGGGCCATAGACCACATCTGCCTGGCGGTGCGCGACCTGGAGGCCGCCCGCCGGCAATACGAGGATATCCTGGGCCTGGAGCTGGACGGCCTGTACGAAGCGCCCGGCGAATCCATCCGGGTGGCCCGCTACTACCTGGGCGAGGTGGCCCTGGAGCTGATGGAGCCCATGACCGCGGACTGCGAGGTGGCCCGCTTCCTGGCCAAAAAGGGCGAGGGGGTGTTCCTGATCTCTTACCAGGTCGACGACGTGGAGGCCGGGCTGCAAGAGCTCAACGAGGCCGGCCACCGCACCATCGACCGGGCGCCGCGCCGGCTCATGGGCAACCGCTACGCCTTTATCACCCCGCCCAAGTATACCTGCGGGGTGCTCACCGAGATCGTGGACGGCCGTTTTGACCACAGCTACGACAACCCCGGCGCCGGCTGAGGACCCCGGCCGGGGGCGTCAGCCCGACTGCTGCACCAGCAGGAACTTGCGTACCTTGTCCAGGGGGGTGCGGGGGAAGTCCTGGCAAAAGCTCACCCGCGAGGGGACCTTGTAGCCGGCCAGGTGCTCGCGGCAGTATTGCCGGAGCTCTGCGGCGCTTACACCTTGGCCGTCGCGGCGGATGATAAAGGCATGACCGGACTCGCCCCACTTAGGGTCGGCCACCCCGACCACCACCGCATCGCGCACCGCCGGGTGGCGGCGCAGCACCGCCTCCACCTCGGCGGGGTAGACGTTTTCGCCGCCGGAGATGTACATGTCCTTGGCCCGGCCCACCAGGTAGTAATACCCGTCCTGGTCCATGCGGGCCAGGTCGCCGGTGTGCAGCCAGCCACCCCTGAGGGCCGCCTCGGTGCGCGCCGGGTCGCGCCAGTACTCCTTCATCAGCACCGGCCCGCGCACCACGATCTCGCCCACCTGGCCGGTGGGCACCGGCCGGCCGTCTTGGTCCAGCAGGCGGATCTCGGCGTAGAAGACCGGGCGGCCCACGGTGCCCGGCTTGCGGATGCCGTCCTCCTCCGAGGCCCACAGCAGGATGGAGGTCTCGGTCTGGCCCATGATCTGGCGGGCCGGGAAGCCGGCGGCCCAGCAGCGGCGCAGCAGGTCGATGGTGACCTTCTCGCCGCCGATGGCCGAGACCTGCAGCGACGACAGGTCGGTCTCGCCGAGCTGCTTGGCCTCGAGCATACGGCGGTAGACCGTGGGCACCCCCAGGAACTTGGTGACCCGGTGGCGGGCGATGTCGGCGAACATGCGCTCGGCCTTGAAGCGGCGGTGCAGGATGATGGTGCCCCCTTGGTGCAGGCAGGGCGAGGCCTGGATGAACAGGCCGCCGGAGTGGAACAGGGGCAGGATGACGAGCATGGTGTCGTCGGCGCGCAGCTTGAAGAAGATGTTGGCGTTGAGGCAGTTGAAGAAGGTCTTGCGATAGCTCAGCACCGCGCCCTTGGGCTGGCCGGTGGTGCCGGAGGTGTACATGATCACCTGGGGCTCGTTGGGATCGGCCGGGGCCAGGGAAGCGGTGAGCACCGGGCGGCGGCCGGCAAAGCCGTCGACCTGACCGCGGTAGTCCAGGGCGCCTGGCGGCGGCGGCTCCCGGCCCACCACGGCGGCCACCAAGGGCGGCTGGTAGGCCGCCAGGTCCAACGGCCGCACCGTGGCGGCCAGGCCCTGGCTGAAGACCAGCAAGCGGGGGCGGCAGTTGGTTATGAGGTAGTCGATCTCCGGGGCGGCCAGGCGGAAGTTGAAGGGCACGAAGATGGCCCCCAGGCGGGCGCAGGCCAGGTAGAGCTCCAGGAACTCGGGGCAGTTCTCCAAGAGCACCGCCACCCGGTCGCCCTTTTCAATGCCCATCTCCTGCAACCAGCAGGCGGCGCTCTCGGCCCGGGCGTGCAGCTCGGCGTAGGTGGTGGTGCGGCCCTGGAAGATGACCGCCGGCTTGTCGGGGTTGATCTGGCTCCAGCGGTGAACCCACCAGGCCACGTTCATGGAATCGATCATAGGCGCCAACACCCCCGCCCGCACGATAAAGTAAACGGCCGTTGCCACGGCCCGCCGCATGGTTTCATATTATCCCGGCTGTGGTTAGCGTCAAGGGGGGGCCACGGCCAAAACAATTGCGACACGCGTTCTTGACTTGGACGCCCCCGGCGGCCAAGCTTGTTTAAGGCGCAGGTCACGGAGGTGCCGTGGCCGCGCAACGGAGGGTCCCAGCCATGAAACTTGACTTGGTGGTGTTGATCAAGGGAGCCGGCGAGATGGCCAGCGGCGTGGCCTGGCGGCTTTTTAACAGCGGCTTCAAGGTGGTCATGACCGAGGCGCCGCGCCCCCTGGCGGTGCGGCGGGCGGTCTCCTACAGCGAGGTGCTCTACACCGGCAGCAAGGTGGTGGAGGGGGTGGAGGCCCGGCTGGTGGACGACCCCGACCAGGTCGCCCCGCTGTGGGAACAGGGCGTGATACCGGTGGTGGTGGACCCCAAGTTGACCCTGCTGGAGCGGCTGCGGCCGCCGGTGCTGCTGGAGGCCACCGTGGCCAAGCGCAACACCGGCATCCGAATGGACATGGCCCCCCTGGTGATCGCCCTGGGGCCGGGCTACCAGGCCGGGGTCGACGCCCACTTCGTGGTGGAGACCAACCGCGGCCACAACCTGGGGCGCATCTACAGCCAAGGCCGAGCCGAGCCCAACACCGGCATTCCCGGCACCATCGCCGGCAAGTCGTGGGAGCGGGTGCTGCGCGCCCCCACCAACGGCGTCTTCCAGCCCCGCTTCGACCTGGGCGACATGGTGGAGCAGGGGCAGGTGGTGGCCACGGTGGCCGAGGAACCGGTGGTGGCCCTGGTGGGCGGCATCCTGCGGGGCTTGCTGCGCGGCGGGGTGGACGTGGTGATGGACCAGAAGCTCGGCGACGTGGACCCCCGGGGCGAGATGGAGTTCCTGCACACCATCAGCGAAAAGGCCCGCTGCATCGGGGGCTCGGTGCTGGAGGCTATTCTGCGGGTGTACAACCGCTAAAGCCGGCCGCGAGGTCCAAGGGAGAGGTGAAGGCCATGACGGGCGGGTTGCTGGAGGCCCTGGGACTGGAGCGGCCCCAGACCGTGGCCATCGCCGGCAGCGGCGGCAAGACCACCCTCATGTACGCCCTGGCCGCCGAGTTGGGCCGCGCCGGCCAAGCGGTGATCGTCACCACCACCACCCGCATCTACCCCCCCGGCCCGGACCAGGCCGCCGGCCCCTGGCTCATCGGCCGGGCCGTGCCGCAGCGCGGGGAGCTAGCAAGCCGCCTGGCCCAGGGCTCTCCCCTGTGCCTGGCCGCTGAGCTCAACCGCCAGGGCAAGCTCACCGGGCTGGCGCCACCGCAGTTGGCCGCCCTGGCCGCGGCCGGGGGCTGGACCCTGGTGGAGGCCGACGGCGCGGCCGGCCGCCCCCTCAAGGGCTGGGCCGAGCACGAGCCGGTATGGCCGGAGGGCGCCGCCGTGGTGATCGTGGTGGCCGGGGCCTCGGCCCTGGGCCGCCCCCTGGACCAAGGCTGGGTGCACCGCCCCGAGCGCTTTGCCCGGGCCGCCGGCCTGGGCCCGGGCCGGGCCATCACCCCCGCGGCCGTGGTCCGGGCGCTCACCGGCCCCCAAGGACCCCTGCGCCGCCTGCCGCCCGGGGCCCGCGCCGTGGCCCTGGTCAACCAGGCCGACGCGGCCGGGGAAGAAGACCTACGGGCCCTGGAACGCAGCCTGGCCGACGCGGGGGCCTTTGAGCGGGTGCTGGCCATGAGCCTGCGGCCAGGGCCGGGGGCCTGAGGACCCGGCGGCCCAAAGCAAGGCCGCGGCCCCACCCCTGCCAGGGGCGAGCCGCGGCTGGTTTGTCTGCCGGCGCGGCCTAAACCGCGCACTCGGTGATCTTGCCGGCCACATAGCTGAACACGTCGCAGAGCCTTAGAAAGCCCACCACCGTTTCGTCCTCGCTAACCAGCAGGGACAGCTGGCGGCCCATCACCATTTGGTGCATGGCCTCGCCCAGGGTGGCCTCGGCCGGGACGTATTCGTCTTCCTGCGGTCGGTTCATGCAGTCGGCCACGCTGGTGGCCACCACCTTGTCGCACAGGGAATCCAGGGGGTCTCTCCACAGGTCGTGCTTTTGCACCATGGAGCGGATGAACTCGGGGTTGAGCCCCCAGTGGGTGAGGCGGTTGAAGTCGCCGATCTCGCCGTACTTGGGCTCCAGGGCGCGGATGCAGTCGCGCAGGTCCAACTTGCCCACCACCACGCCCTCGCCGTCTACCACCAACACCGCGCGGGGATGGTAGCGATGATCCGGCAGGCAGTCGTGTGAATCGTAGAGGGTGATGATGGCCTGGTAGAGCGTGGCCTCGACCGGCACTTGGGGGAAATCCTTGAGCGGAATCATTATTTGCTTAACGCTGGTTTCCATGGCTGGCCTCTTGCTGTCATGGGGCCGCGGGGTCGCGGCCGCCCGCGACGCCGATCATGCGCCACGGGCGGTTATCGATTACTTGGCGCCGGCTTCCAGCGCCGTCTTGGCGGTCTCCAATATCCCGTCGGGGAACCCGACGATGTTGTAAATGACCAGGAACCCAACGACCCACACCACCAACATGCTGATGATAAACAGCACGAAGCCGTACTTGAGGAAGTCCATGGGGTGGATGGCCCGCCGGCCGGTGTCGGGGTACACACCCAGGCCGTAGACGATGGCGTTGTTGGGGGTGCCCACGATGAGGAAGTGGGCGAAGGAGGTGGCAAAGGCCACGGCCAGGCCCACGGCCCACGGCTCGCCGTGCACCCCGGTCATGATGCCCATGGGGATAACGATGGGGCCCAGCAAGGCGGTGGTACCGGCGTCGGACATGAAGTTGGTCATGATGCCCGACAGGCCCGAGAGGCCCACCCACAGGCCGAAGCCGGAGTTCATGCCCACGCCGCTTAGGATATCCAGGAAGGTCTGGGCCAGCCATAGGGCCGCCCCGCTCTCCTTGAGCAGCGCGCCCAGGGTAAGGGCGCCGCAGTACATGAACCAGGCGTCCCAGGAGATGCCGCCGAGTATCTTGCGCCAGTCGGTGGTGCGAAAGACCACCGGGATCAACAGGGCCAGCAAAGAGGGGCCGCCCAGGCCCAGTTCCTCGCCGCCCACGATCCAGAGGATGAGGATCAGGATGAGCATGCCGAAGGTCACGTACTCGGCGTAGTTCATCTTGCCCATCTTGCGGGTCTCGTCCTTGATGGCCGCCAGGCCCGGGGTGAGGTCGGTGGTCTTGATCTTGCGCTTGAACAAAAGCAGCATGTACACCGCCACCAAGAAGCCCAGGATGGGCACCAGGGGCAGGCCGTACTTCATCCAGGTGAAGAAGTCCATGGGAACGTTGTACTCGCTCCAGAACCCCATCATGATGACGTTGCGGCCGCCGGCCGCCGGCGAGCCCACCCCGCCCACGTTTAAGGAAAAACAAAGCGCGAATAGCAGGAACTTGGCCAGGGCCGGGTCGTGCTCGATGCGGCCGCCCTGGCTCTTGGCCGCCACCGCGCCCAGGTATACCGCCATCATCACCGGGGTCATGAAGGCGCACATGGCGTGGGCCGAGATGAACGAGCCCACGATGGCCATGCTGATGCACAACACGAAGATGGGCACCGTGAAACCCTTGGTCCAGCCCAGCAACCAGGCGGCCAGGCGTTTGTGCAGCCCCACGTCCACCACGGCCACCCCCATGGCCAACACCCCCAGCAGGAACATGGGGGCGTCGCCGGCAAAGCTCTTGCCGATGGCGTTGCGGGGCAGCAGGTGCAGGAAATAGGCCAGGGTGGGCATTAGGATGCCGGTGAGGCCGATGGGAATGGCCTCGGTGGCGAAGAAGATCACCGCCATAGGTATGATGCCCAGCACCAGCATGGTTACGTGGGCTGCTTCGGCCACGCTGTGGGCGATCTCCCAGTCCATCATCTTTTTGGCAAAGCCGTATTTTTCAACTACCTCGAGTATGCTATGTGGCGTTGGCAGTATGAAGCCGATGAGGATGAACACCCCCAGGCCGACTCCTATCCATAATATATTGTTGGAGAGGATGCCCCCTCCTCCAACGTCGTGCTCAAGGTCGTGGCTCATTTACTCATTCCTCCAGGTGATGACCGGTCACCAGCCGCTTTGCCCTTGCGGTTCAGCGCCACTCATATCGTTTAATGCCAATGAAGTAGGGATGGCCAAGCCATGCCGTGTTATTTTATTCACTTGCCAAACCATAACTATCCCCGTCGGGGTCGTTCCTTGCTTGTGCTTTTTGGAGCATATTACGGCCTTTTGAGAAAATCAACCGAAAACGACGGTACTTATTTTACCCAAAGACCCAAAAAAAGCAGTTGTTTACGGGCTTGACCTGCTACTGGGCACGCAAACGCCAGCCGCCGCTCTCCCCCTGCCGCCGCCGCAAACCGCCGGGCGCACTATGCCCCTGCGCCCTGGACCGAGACGGCCGCGGGCGCCTTGTTCAGCGGTTCGGCGGCCGCTTTAGTCGGATACCAGGCCCAGCTCGCGGGCGTACTGGTCACGCATCTTGAATTTCTGGACTTTACCCACCGCGGTGAGAGGATAGTCACTTACCAGCTTCACATGTGCCGGCAGGTGGCTGGGGGGCAGGCGGTCACGGCAGTACTGGATCAGCTCCTCAGGCCCCAGCTCGCTGCCGGGCTGGAGCTTGACCCAGGCGGCCACCTCTTCGGCGCCGCGGCCGTCGGGAACACCGAAGACCTGGGCGTTGACCACCACCGGGTGGGTGAAGAGCACCTCCTCCACCTCGGTGGGATAGATCACCGCGTCGCCCTTGTTGATGGTCTCCTTGAGCCGGCCGGAGATGCGGACATAGCCGTTCTCATCCATGCTGGCCATATCCCCGGTGTGCAGCCAGCCCTGGGGGTCCAGGGCCCCGGCGGTGGCCGCCGGCATGTTGTAGTAACCGATCATGTTGAACCCGCGGCAGCAGAACTCGCCCACCTGGCCGGGCGGGAGGTCCTGCCCGGTCTCCGGGTCCACGATCTTCAGCTCCACGTCGGGCAGGGCCCGCCCCACGGTGGACACCCTAAGTTCCAGTGGATCGTCGGGCCGGGTCTGGCTGGCCCAGGAAGAGGCCTCGGTCTGGCCAAAGCCCAGCAGGATATCGGCCACCCCCATCTCGCCCACCACCCGGTCCATCACCTCCAGGGGGCACTGGGCCCCACCCATGATGCCGGTGCGTAGCGAGTCCAGACGCCGCCGGGCGAAATCCGGGTGCTCCAGCATATCCAAGAACCCGTTGGGCGAGCCGAAGATGGCGGTGCAGGCCTCCTGCTCCACCGCCCGCAGCAGGCTGCCGGCCGTGAAGTCCTGGGAGGGGATGACCAGGGTGGCCGCCTGGGTGATGGCGGTGAGGGCCACGCACACGCAGCCGAACATGTGGCTAAGGGGCACCGAGAGGCACAGCCGGTCCTGGGAGGTGAGCCCCAGGTTGGCGGCGCTGCGCAAGGACACGTTGATAATGCCGTAGTGGGAGGACATCACCCCCTTGGGCGGGCCGGTGGTGCCGGAGGTGTAGAGCAAGGTGGCCGGGTCGCGCGGGTCCACCCGGCCGTGGCGCGCGGCCAGCTCTTGGTCCGATAGCGCCCGGCCGGCCTGCAAGAGCTCTTCCCAGGAGAACATCCCCGGCCGGGGCTGGTCGTCGAGGATGATCACGTTTTGCATTTCCGGCAAGGCGTCGCTCTGCAGCCGGCCGGGCCGGCAGCCGGCCAGCTCCGGGCAGACCCGCTCCAGGGTCTGGACGAAGCGCTGGTCGTTGACCCCCGGGGCCAGGATGAGGCTGTGGCAACCGGCCTGTTGGAGCACGTAGGCCAACTGCTCGTGCTCCGCGCCCAAGTCAATGCTCACCAGCACCCCGCCAGCCTTGGCCAAGCCCAGCCAGGCCGGCAGCCAGGGAGGCAGGTTGGGGGCCCACAGGGCCACGTGACCGCCGGGCGGGACCCCCAGGGCCAGCAGCCCCTTGGCCACCCGGTTGGCCTCTTGATTCAACTCGGCGTAGGTAATCCGTTGGCCCGAAGGTAGGTCCACCAGGGCCTCCACCTCCGGGTGCTCCCGGGCCATCTGCTCCAGGAGCCCGCCCAGGGTGAGGTTTAAAAATTCGGCCATGTTTCCCCCTTGCCGCGACGGCAACATCTTTTCCTGCCACCTTAGCACATCCCCGCCGGCCAGTTAAGCTGGCCGCGCTTGACACCAACCGCGGGCCTTCCTATACTTCCGCGTACTCGCTAGTTTTTCCACCCTCCCGCGGACCGGGCCATGACCCGCAAAGAGTACCTGCAACACCAGAAAACCCAGCGGCATCGCCGGGTGGTCGGCGTGCTGCCGGCCCTTTTCCCGCGTGAAATCCTCTGGGCCGCCGACGCGGTGCCGGCCGAGGTATGGGACCCGCCGCTGGCGGTGTCCCGGGCGGGCGCCCACCTGCAGCCCTACATCTGCTCGGTGGTGCGGCAGTCCCTGGAGCTGATCCTCTCGGGCGGGGCGGACTTGGTCGACGCCCTGCTCTTTCCCCACACCTGCGACTCCATCCAGAACATGGCCTCGGTGGTCCACGACTACTGTGGCCTCGATACGCCCTGCCTGTTTTTTTACCACCCCAAGGCCCCCTACACCCAGCACTCCCGGGTCTACTACCGCGACCAGCTCCAGGCCCTGCTTGAGCGCCTGCAGGAGCTCTTCGGCCCGGCCGAGCCCGGCGCCCTCACCGCGGCGGTGGAGATGGGCCAGCGGATGTACCGGCGGCTGGGCGAGATGTACGCCCGCCGGGCCGGGGGCAACCTGGGGCTGGGCAACGAAGAATTCTACCGGGTCCTGCGCCGGGGAGAATACCTGCACCCCGAGGACTTCATAGCCGAGTTGGACCAGGTGCTGGGCCGGCCCGCCCCGGCCGCCGCGCCGCCGGGTCCCGCGGTGATCCTCAGCGGGGTGGTGCCCAACCCGCCGGGGCTTTTGAGTCAGCTCGACCGCCTGGGCGTGGCCGTGGCCCACGACGACCTGCTCATGGGCTCGCGCCGCATCCCCAGCCGGCTGCCGGCCGAGGGCGACCCCCTGGACCGGCTCACCGAAAGCTATTTCTCCCTGCCCCCCTGCTCCACCCGCAGCAACTCCCTGGCCCGGCGGGCGGCCTACCTGGGCCAACTGGTGGAGCAGACCGGTGCGGCCGGGGTGATTTTCCTTATCGTCAAGTTCTGCGAGCCGGAGTATTTCGACCTGCCCAACCTGGTCGAGGAACTCAAGGCGCGCGGGGTGCCCTCGTTGGTCCTGGACACCGAGACCAACCAACCCTACGACGGCCGCATGGCCACCCGGGTCGAGGCCTTTATCGAGATGATAGGATAGGGGATACTCATGTCGTTTGCCGCCGCCATGCGCTACCGCTTCATGAAGGACCTGGGCGCCCCCGCCCTGATGGCCGCCCGTCGCGCCATGCGCAAAAAACGTCCCTCCCGGCCCGACCCCCTGTTCGGCCCGCCGCTTAAGAGCCTGGCCCGGCTCAAAGAGATCATGATGCGCCACTACTTCCTGGCGCGCTACGCCCCCGGCGCCCACCCGGTGGCCTGGGTCACCTCCGGCGCGCCGGTGGAGCTGCTGCGGGTCTTTGGCTTCTACACCTTTTATCCCGAGAACCACGGCGCCATGTGCGGGGCCGCCCACATGGCCCCCGAGCTGTGCCAGGCGGCCGAGGACCACGGCTACAGCCAAGACCTCTGCTCCTATGCCCGCTGCGACCTGGGGCACTACTTCACCGGCAAGTCCCCGGCCGGCCAGCTGCCCAAGCCGGACCTGCTCTTTGCCTCCAACAACATCTGCCAGACGGTGACCTACTGGTTCAAGGCCCTGGCCCACTACTACGACATCCCCCTGATCCTCTTTGACACCCCCTTCAACTTCGACCAGATCACCGAAAGCGACCTGCGCTACATGGCCGGCCAACTGGAGGAGATGATCACCCCGTTGCAGCGCATCAGCGGAGTGAAGTTCGACCAGGCCAAGTTCCTGGCCAGCCTGGAGCTGGGCCGGGCCACCTCCGAGACCTGGGGCCAAGTGCTTCAGACCATGCGGCACCGTCCCTCGCCGCTGACCATCTTCGACACCTTTTTCCACATGGCCCCGGTGGTGAGCCTGCGCGGCCTGCCGGTGGCCTACGACTATTACCAGACCCTGCTGGAGGAGCTGCGCGACCGGGTGGCCCGCGGCATCGGCGCGGTGAAGCTCGAACGCAAGCGGCTGATGTGGGACAACATCGCCATGTGGTACAAGGTGCGCGACTTCTCCAACCTCTTTGCCGAGCACGGCATGAACTTCGTGGTGGCCACCTACACCAATGCCTGGGCCGAGACCATCCAATACCTGGACCCCGACGACCCCTTCCGGTCCCTGGCCAAGACCTACAGCCTGGTGATCCTCAACAACAACCTGGATCACCGCCTGTCCCTGATGGAGCGCCTCATCGCCGACTACCAGGTCGACGGCCTGGTGATCCACTCGGCCCGCTCCTGCAAGCCCTACTCAGTGGGGCAATACGACCTCAAGCGCCTGCTCATGGAGCGCCTGGCCATCCCCTCGGTGGTCATCGAGGCCGACATCACCGACAGCCGGGCCTACTCCGAGGAGCAGACCCGCACCCGCTTGGAGGCCTTTTTCGAGGCCCTGGAGGACTAAAGCCTTGTCCCTTTTCGCCGGCATCGACATCGGCTCGCTCAGCACCGAGGCGGTGATCATCGACCAGCAGGCCGCCATGGTCGCGGCGGTGATCCTGCCCACCGAGGCCCACAGCACCAAGGCGGCCGAAACGGCCCTGGAGGCCGCCCTGGAGCAGGCCGGGGCCCGGCGGCCGGAGTTGGCGCGCATAGTGGCCACCGGCTACGGCCGGGTCTCGGTGCCCTTTGCCCACAAGGCGGTGACCGAGATCACCTGCCACGGGGCCGGCGCCCACCACCTGTTTCCCGGCACCGGCACGGTCATCGACATCGGCGGCCAGGACTCCAAGGTCATCCGCCTAGGCCCCGGCGGCAAGGTGGTGGACTTCACCATGAACGACAAGTGCGCCGCCGGCACCGGCCGCTTCCTGGAGGTGATGGCCGCCAAACTGGGAGCCGGGCTGGACGAGCTGGGCCCCCTGAGCCGGGCCGCCCGGCGCGAGGTGGCCATCTCCAGCGTGTGTACCGTGTTCGCCGAGAGCGAGGTGGTCTCCCTGGTGGCCCGCAACGAGCCGCGCGAGGATATCATCCGCGGACTGCACCGGGCTATAGTCAACCGGGTGTGGTCCATGGTCCGGGCCGTGGGGGTGGAGGGCCAGGTGACCATGACCGGCGGGGTGGCCAAGAACTCCGGGGTGGTGGAGCTGCTGGAGGAAAAAGTGGGCCAGCCTATAAACGTCTACCGCGAGCCCCAGATCGTCGGCGCCCTGGGAGCCGCCCTGCTGGCCCGCGACCAGGCCCGCGCCCTGGGCTGAGCCCCGCGGCCGGCCCCCGGCCAGGCGGCTTGCGCCCACGGCGGTGGGTTGAGTACAGTGGGGGGGAGTCTTTGTCTGGGCCGAGCCGCGCGCGGCCCCTGGAGCAGCCGGTGGCAATTATCCGCAAGGCAAAAGACCTCCTGCCCATCGCCCTGGCCCTGGTGGCCTTGTCGGTGGCCATGTATTTCGCCCACTGGCTCATCTACCGCGACCTCAAGTACCTCACCAGCTACTTCTTCCTGCACCTGTCCTTCCTGCCCATCCACGCCCTGGTGCTGGGCCTGATCATCGAGCAGATGGTCTCCCACCACGCGAAACAGGACCTGCGCCGCAAGCTGAACCTGTTCCTCGGCGTGTTCTTCCGCCAGATGGGGATGGAATTCCTGCTGCAGATCGTGACCATGCTCGCCAACCGCCAGGAGTTCGACGCCCTGATCACGGTGCAGGAAAACTGGGACAAGCGCCAGTTCCGCCGGGCCCGGCAGGCGGTGGAGCGGTTCCAGCCCCGGATGGAGGCCACCGCCGACGACATCATCGCCCTGATGGAGCTATTGGAGTCGCGCGAGGCCGAGATCACCTCCATGACCCGCAACCCCCTGCTGCTGGAGTTCGAGCTCCTGCACCCCACCTTGATGAGCCTGTTCCACCTCATCGAAGAGATGCACTTCCGCCAGCCCCTGCACCGGCTCACCCCGGAGGAGGTGAACCACCTGGCCCGCGACGCCGGCAAATCCCTGCGGCACCTGGCCCAGCTCTGGCTGCGCTACATGGAGTATCTCAAGGCCACCCACCCGGACCTATTCCAGTGCCGGGTGGGGGTCTGCACCATGATCCAGCCGTTCTTGCTGGAAGACCGGGTGACCGATTAAATGTATCGCCTATCCGACACCAGGTTGACATTCATCCCCCGGGCCAGTATATGGCTTTGGGGCGGCTTGGTTTTATCGATGCCACTTACGCACAAGGGGTTGATATCTTGCCTGATATCCGAGAACTAGACGTGGCGGCGATCCAGGAGGCCGTGGCCGGGCTCTGCGGCCCTTCCTGCCTGGATTTGCCGGCCGACGTGGAGGCCTCCCTGGCGGCGGCCCAGCAAAAGGAGCGCTCGCCGGTGGGCCGCGAGGTGCTGGAGCGGCTGCTGGAAAACGCGGCCATCGCCCGGGACGAAAACCTGCCCATCTGCCAGGACTGCGGCCTGGCCGTGGTCTACGTGGACCTGGGCGCCGACGTTCACCTCACCGGCGGTGACCTGTACCAGGCCATAAACGCCGGGGTGCGCCAGGGCTATGAAGAAGCCTACCTGCGCAAGAGCGTCTGCCACCCCTTCACCCGCCAGAACACCGGTGACAACACCCCGGCGGTGGTGCACCTGCGCCTGGTGCCCGGCGACCGGGTACGCCTGGTCCTGGTGCCCAAGGGCGGGGGCAGCGAGAACATGTCCCGGGTGTTCTTGCTCACCCCGGCGGTGGGGCGCAAGGGGGTCAAGCAAAAGATCATCGAGACCCTGGAGGCGGCCGGCCCCAACCCCTGCCCTCCCAATATCCTGGGGGTGGCGGTGGGCGGCACCTTTGACGACGCGGCCGTACGGGCCAAGCGGGTGCTGTTGCGCGAGATCGGCTCGACCAACCCCGACCCCGAGGCGGCCGAGCTGGAGCAGGAGCTGATGGAGGATTTGAACAAGCTGGGCACCGGGCCGGCCGGCCTGGGCGGCGACACCACCTGCCTGGCCGTGTTCGTGGACATCAAGCCATGCCACATCGCCAGCCTGCCCCTGGCGGTGAACGTGCAATGCCATGCCGCCCGGCACAAGGAGGTGGTGCTGTGACCGACCAGATCAAGCTGACGCCGCCGCTGGACGACGAAGATGTGAGCCGGCTCAACGCCGGCGACCGGGTGCTCTTAAGCGGCACCATCTACACCGGGCGCGACGCCGCCCACCAGCGCATAGTCCAGGCCCTGCAGACCGGCGGCGAGCCGCCTTTCCCCCTGGAGGGCGCGGTCATCTTCTACGTGGGGCCCAGCCCGGCGCCTCCCGGCCGGGTGATCGGCGCGGCCGGCCCCACCACCAGCTACCGCATGGACGCCTACGCCCCCACCCTCATAGCCCACGGGCTCAAGGCCATGATCGGCAAAGGCAAGCGCAACGCCGAGGTGAAACGGGCCATGCGCGGCCACAAGGCGGTGTACCTGGCGGCCATCGGCGGGGCCGGGGCCCTCATGGCCCGCTGCATCGAGGAAGCCGAGGTGATCGCCTATCCCGAGCTGGGCCCCGAGGCGGTGCGCCGCCTCAAGGTAAAGGACATGCCGCTGATCGTGGTCAACGATGTCACCGGCGGCGATTTGTACGAACAGGGCCGTCAGGCCTATCAACGCACCTAGTGACGAGGCCACCGTATGAAGTACTATTCCCCTAAGGTGCACTATCGTTTGCACGCCGGTTACCTGGCCTGGTTGCTGCACCGGGTGACCGGGTTAGGTTTAGCGCTGTATCTTTTCCTGCACATCTGGGTGACCCACACCATTGGCCGGGGGCGCGAGTCCTTTGACCAGGTGATGGTTCTTTTGCAGTCTCCCCTGGCCCACGTGGCCGAGGTGTTGCTTTTGGGCGCGGTGGTGTTCCACGGTCTCAACGGTATTCGCATCGTTCTCATCGACTACGGTTCGGCGGCCGACCGGGGACCCCACCGGTCCTGGGTGTGGGGCACCCTGGCGGTCAGCGTAGCCCTGGCGGTGGCCGGTGGCATCCCCATGCTTCGTTTGGCCCTGGGTCACTAGGAGGTCGTTGACATGCAGTATCTTGGTTCGGGACGCAGCGGCTCCCTGGCCTGGCTGGGCCAGCGGGTAACCGGGGTGGCCCTGGTGTTGATCCTGGGCGTCCACTTCATTATTTTGCACTACAGCGGCAGCGGCCCCATCAGCTACGACACGGTGGCCCCGCGCCTGGCTGATCCCTATTACAAGGCCTTCCAGCTCTTGTTCTTGTGCCTGGCCCTGTACCACGCCCTAAACGGCCTCAAGCTGGTGATCGACGATTATATAAAGCGCGATGGTCTTCGCCTGCTGGTCACCGGCGGACTGTGGGTGCTGTGCCTGGGCTTCTTCTTGTTCGGCGCGGTGACGATTCTGACTTTTACTTACCAGCCGGGT
>Ga0256835_1000215_pt1 | contig 46212 bp, 41 predicted proteins | sample PIR30metaG_FD_185972 | JGI IMG/M metagenome (GOLD analysis project Ga0256835, IMG submission 185972) | Hydrothermal vent microbial communities from East Pacific Rise, Pacific Ocean - PIR-30 | ecosystem: Environmental > Aquatic > Marine > Hydrothermal vents | place: Pacific Ocean: East Pacific...
AGGCGGAGCGCGGAGCGCGGAGCCGTTTATCAAAGGCGTTCGAGATGCTCGACAGCGACCGATAGGCCGGACCGCTGAGCGCAGCGAAGCGGAGATCCGCGGTCCGGCCTATCAGTGTTGATATATGCAAAACTTTTCCTGATATTACCTATATAGCATGGCATATTTTCCAGTTATATGGATATCATCTTACAAAAGGTGGAAATTTTAGATCGAGATTTCTGTTTATCCACCCTACACCGCAAAAACATGGAAAGCAAGCCGAAATACGGAAGGTATCGCCGAGACAACGGCTCAGTACGGATTAGAGCCTGCCACGGTGGTGACGCGCAATGAAAAAGATAAAATCAGGGTCGGCGTCGGAAAAAAGATAGAGGCTTGCAGAGCCATGGCGTTTTCCGCTCGGTCTGCCGGAAAATCAGGCCTGACAAAAAAAGAAAAAAGCCACCCGCAACCGTTTACGAAGGTGGCTTTAAATGAACAACTTGTTGATATTATATGCTGAATTTGGAGGCGGCATCCGGATTCGAACCGGAGAATGGAGGTTTTGCAGACCTCTGCCTTACCACTTGGCTATGCCGCCCAAAAAAAATGGAGCGGGAAACGGGATTTGAACCCGCGACTTCAACCTTGGCAAGGTTGCACTCTACCACTGAGTTATTCCCGCTCGTTTTGAAGTTGCACATATACAGTTTCAGAAGCCCGTTGTCAACGAAAAATTGACGTTTCCGCGGCCGAATTTTACCGGCTTACTCTATTTATCCGGGACGTTATATAATCCGGGCTGATCGTTTCAAATAAAGCGCTCAACGCAGCATCACAATCCGTCCGGCTTGTGTGTGCCCCCAAAGACGCAAATCAGGCATCAGGTCTGTAGCAGCTTGCGATAACGCACGAAATAATCGATCCCCGACCAGACCGTGAAAACAGCGGCTCCCCAGAGGAAAAACATGCCGATGGCATGAAAGTCTATCCCCAGATAAGGATAGTGCAGCAGCAGCGGAATTATGGCCGCAATCTGGAAACCGGTCTTGTATTTACCCAGCCGGGAAGCCGAAACGTCCATCTTGTTCTGGGCCACGATATTGCGCAGCCCGGTCACGGCCAGCTCGCGGCCGATTATGATGCAAACCAGCCAGGCCGGAATCCTGCCAAGCGATGCCAGCATGATGAACGCGCTTGAAACCAGCAGCTTGTCGGCCACCGGGTCCATCACCTTGCCGAGATTGGTCACCTTGCCCTGGCTGCGGGCGAAAAAACCGTCGAAATAGTCGGTTATGGCCGCCGCGCTGAAAACGATCGCCGCCAGAAAGCTGGTTAACCGGTTCGGGGCAAGCAGCAACAGCACCACCAGCGGTGTTGCCACCACCCGAAACATGGTCAACACATTGGGATCCTGAAGCTTTTCCCTGATCCATGCCCTCAACTGCATTTTTACCCCTTGTTACCACCAGGTCGGCCGGCACCTTGCCCGAAAGGCGCCGATATCATGCTTGAGTTTTTTTCCAGTCGTCCAGAAAGGCCTTGATCCCTTTGTCGGTCAACGGGTGTGCGGCCAGCTTTTTCAGGACGCTGAAGGGGATGGTGGCTATGTCCGCTCCGATGAGGGCCGATTCAAGCACGTGGAGAGGATTGCGTATGCTGGCCACGATAACCTCGGTATCGAAGGCGTAGTTGCTGTAGATCTCAACTATCTGCTCCACCAGATCCATTCCCTCTTGTGACAGATCGTCGAGCCGGCCGACGAAGGGGCTTACGAAACTCGCGCCGGCCTTGGCCGCCATAAGGGCCTGGAGGGGAGAGAAGATGAGGGTCACGTTGGTCTTGATGTTCTCGGCCGCCAATGTGCGTACGGCCTTGAGACCGTCGACGGTCATCGGAATCTTGATGACGATATTGTCATGAATCTTGGCCAGCTCCCGGGCCTCGGAGACCATGCCTTCTGTCTCCAGGCTGATTACTTCGGCACTGATGGGACCGTCCACGATGGAACATATCTCGGTAATGATTTCCTTGAAGTCCCGGCCTTCCTTGGCAATCAGGGATGGATTGGTGGTTACCCCGTCCACCATTCCCATGGCATTGGCCTCCCTGATCTCGTCGACGTTGGCCGTATCGATGAAAAATTTCATTGGCTGATCCTCCTGGAAACTGAAATTGCACCTTCCGCAAGCAGGGCAAGCGCCTGGTCAGCGCCCCGCTTTGCGGCCGGCGATGTAGTCTTCCTTACATTTCCGGCTGCAGAAAAACACCTGCCGGCCGTCGATCTCGGCCCGGACGGCTTCTTCACGTGTGACGTAGACCCCGCACCGGGGGTCCTGAACCATATCGGCGTCCATGGCCGGCGAAGCGGACTCGTCCCCTCCTGCCCCGGCTTGCCCGCCGGGAGTTATCATGCCCTTGAGGGCCCGCCAGGCAACGTATCCCAAAACAAAAAGCAGCAGTATCCTGATCAACAGGGCACCATCCTTTGGGTGCCCGGGTCCAGCTTCGAAAGAAGCTCCCGGACCGTTTGCCCCAGCAGGGGATGAACGACAGTTGGGTCTATATCACAAATGGGTTGCAATACAAAACGCCTTTTGTGCATCCGGGGATGCGGTATGGTCAACCCCGGGCCGGAGATGATTTCATCGCCGAAAAATATTATATCGATGTCCAGCGCCCGGGGGCCGAACCGGATGGCCGTCTTCCTGCGGCCGCAGGCTTCCTGAATTTCCTGGGTAACGGCCAGCAGCTCGAAGGGGCCGATTCCGGCCCCTATCTTGACCGCCCCGTTCACGAACCAGTCCTGCTCCGTGTAATCGACCGGCTCGGTGAGGTAAAACGGACTTGTGTCCAGGATGTTGATCCCGTCCACCCCGGCAAGCATGTTCAGGGCCGCCAGGCAGTTGGCCCGGCGCCGGCCGATGTTGGATCCCAGGGACAGGAAGACCGGACGATATGCAGCTTGTGAATCCGGCATGGCTCTTGCTCAGTATTGCCAGGCATCGGGCTGCATCGTGCCATGATAAACGATGCGGGCATCGCCTTCGAGAAAGACGCGCTCAAAACGCCCGGACTGCCTGGTGGTGAAATGGACTTTCAGGACTGCTCCGCCTGCGGTCGTAAGGCTTACCGGGCTTGGCAGGTGACGGGAAGCCGCCAGTACAAGGGCCGCGGCCGTGCAACCCGTGCCGCAGGCCAGGGTTTCGTCTTCTACCCCCCGTTCGTAAGTCCTGATGGACCATCGCCCCTTCCGGTCGCAGGCGATGAAATTGACATTGGTGCCGGCCGGCTGAAATACTTCATGGTTGCGTATCTTCCGTCCGATGCCGGAAACATCGACGGCTGCGAGATCTTCCACCTCCACGACCACGTGGGGAACGCCGGTGTTGACGAAACTGAAATCCAGCCCGGTGCCTGAAAGCTTCAGACACCGCCCCAGCTCCACCCCGGAAGGGGGCGTCATCTGGATTTTCACCCGGTCGTTGTCGACCTCGGCCCTGACGATGCCGGCGTCGGTCTCAAAGGCCATGGGGCTGCCGGCCAGGCCCTGAAGTAAGGCGAAGCGGGCCGCGCACCTGGCGCCGTTGCCGCACATCTCCCCGCGGCTGCCGTCGGAATTGAAGAACCGCCACCTGAAATCGGCCCGCCGGCTCTTTTCCAGCAGAATCAGGCCATCGGCGCCCACCGACATCCTGCGGGCGCATACCCTGGCGGCAAACCCTGACAGGTCTTCGACCTCCAGCACGCAGGACCGGTTGTCGATCAGGATGAAATCATTGCCCGCGCCGCTCATCTTTACAAAAGGAAGCTCTTTCATTTTGTTTCAATTTTCTCCGCCGGCGTAGGTTATTGTGACAGAATCAGAGTACAGACCGGCGGACCTGCCCATGGATCGGATCTTGAAAGTATACCTGAATCCGGGGCGGACCCGGGTCCTGAAACTGTATTTTCCGTTCTTTCCCGATCCCCTTTCGACCACACCGATCCGCTGAAAAACCAGCGGGCATCCCCGGCACTTCTCGGCTCCCTGCGGGCTCGCGGCCTCCAGGATCTGAAAGCTGCGCACGTGGCGCACACCTGCAGGATCCACTTGCCACTGCAACACGATGGCTGGCCCATCGGAGAGTATCTTCAGCTTTACCGCCCGGGGCGGCTGCGGTGCCTGCGGGGGCACGGGCGGGCCTTTCTTGCCGCAACCTGCCAGTACAAGCAGGGCCAGGCACACCCCAAAGAGCACGGCGCGGGCCGGTCTTGTGCCGTTCATGGCGCAACCTGCTCCCGGGCAAGATTCCGGACGACAAAGATCAAGCGCCCTGCCCTCGCTCTTTTTCCTGTTCCAGCGCTTTTTTGGCTTCATCGATGGCCCTTTTCACGTTGTCCGGCGAGGTTCCGCCTTCTGAAAGGCGCCTTTGGATCATCTTTTCCAAAGTCAGGTAGTCGAAAATGTCTTCACAGATGTCGGACTCGAACTGCTGCAGTTCGTCCAGGGTCAACTGGTTCAGTTCCTTGTTCTTCGACAAGGCGTAGCTGACCGCCTTGCCCACGCAGGCATGGGCCTGGCGGAACGGCACTCCGCGTCCCACCAGGTAATCGGCCATGTCGGTGGCGTTGAGAAAACCTTCGGAAGCCGCTTTCCGCATGGCCTGCTTGTTGACGGTTATCCTGGGCAGCATACGGGCAAACAGATGAATACAGTCAAGAAGGATATCCACCGTTTCGAAAAGCGGTTTTTTGTCTTCCTGCATGTCCCGGTTGTAGCTCAGGGGCAGGGACTTCATCATCGTCAGCAGGGCCATCAGGTGGCCGTATACTACTCCCGTCTTGCCGCGTATCAGCTCGCAGACATCCGGGTTCTTCTTCTGCGGCATGATACTGCTGCCGGTGGCAAAAGAGTCGGGCAATTCTATGAACCCGAACTCGGCGGTCGACCAGAGGATGAATTCTTCAGCCAGCCGGCTGAAATGCATCATGCAGATGGAAGCGGCAGAGACGAACTCGATGATGAAATCCCGGTCCGATACGGCGTCCATGCTGTTGGCCGCGACTTCCGGAAAATCCAGCAGCCGGGCCGTGTAACGCCGGTCGATGGGATAGGTGGTTCCCGCCAGGGCCGCGGTGCCCAGGGGCATCACGTTGGTCCGTTTGAGGCTGTCTGCAAAACGCCGGCTGTCGCGGGTGAACATTTCGTAGTAGGCCATCATGTGATGGGCCAGCAGCACCGGCTGGGCGCGCTGGGTATGGGTATAGCCCGGCATGACCGTGTCCAGGTGGTTGGAAGCAAACTCCACCACTACCTGCCGTAACCGGCAAAGCCCTTTCAATACCTGTCCGGTGGCATCCCGCAGAAAGAGTCTTGCGTCCAGGGCCACCTGGTCGTTGCGGCTGCGGGCCGTGTGCAGTTTTTGGGCGGTCTTGCCGATATCCTGAAGCAGACGGGCCTCGATATGCATGTGGATGTCTTCCAGGCTGTCGTCGAACTCGAATTCGCCATGATCGAGGTCGCGCTTGATCCTCCCCAGGCCCTCCACCAGCAGGTCTGCTTCCTGACTGCTGATGACACCGGCTTTTTCCAGGGTCCGGCAATGGGCGATACTTCCCTGGATGTCGTAAGGATAAAGGCGCCTGTCGATCCGGATCGAAGAAGTGAATCTTTCAACCCCGTGGTCGGTACGCTCCGAGAATCTGCCGTTCCACAACTTGTCTTTCATTTTTTTCACCGTGGCAGTATTTGTTTCAGGTAAATCCGGCAAACTATCCGGCTATTTTCGATCTTACAAGGCTTTCGATCCTGAGACGCAGGGCATTGAGCCGGATAAAGCCTTCGGCATCCTTGTGGGAATAGACCTGGTCCGCTTCGAAGGTCGCAAACTCTTCCCGGTAGAGTGAATAATCCGACTTGCGGCCCAGCACGGTACAGTTGCCTTTGTAAAGCTCCAGGCGGACCACGCCCGAGACCAGCTTCTGGGTTTCGTCTATCATGGCCTGCAGCATCCGCCTTTCCGGCGCGAACCAGAAACCGTTGTAGATCAGCTCGGCGTACTTGGGAACCAGCGAATCCCGCAGGTGCATTACCTCCCGGTCGAGGGTTATGGATTCAAGGGCCATGTGGGCCTGCCTCAAAACAGTGCCTCCCGGGGTCTCGTAGACACCCCGGGACTTCATCCCCACGAAACGGTTTTCGACGATATCGGCCCGGCCGATGCCGTGTTTGCCGCCAAGACGGTTCAGTTCGGCCAGCATGGCCGCCGGAGAAAGCTTCTTTCCGTTCAGGGCCACCGGGTCACCGGCGGCAAACTCGATCTCGATCTGTTCCGGCTCATCCGGTGCGGCTTTGGGCGACACGGTCATGGTGAAGATATCTTCCGGCGCCGCATGCCACGGATCTTCCAGGACACCTCCCTCGTAACTTATATGCAGCAGGTTGGCGTCGGTGCTGTACGGCTTGTTGTGGGTGGTGGGAACCGGTATTCCGTGGCGCCGGGCAAAATCCATCAGGGCCGTCCTGGAATTGAGTTCCCACTGCCGCCAGGGGGCGACGATCTTTATCTTGGGGTCGATGGCAAGGTAGGCCAGCTCGAAACGGACCTGATCGTTTCCCTTGCCGGTTGCCCCGTGGCTGACGGCGTCGGCTCCCTCGATGGCGGCAATCTCCATCTGGCGTTTGGCTATCAGGGGTCTGGCAATCGAGGTTCCCAGCAGGTACTGGCCTTCGTATATGGCGTTGGCCCTGAAGGCCGGAAAAACGTAATCCCTGACGAAATCTTCTTTCAGGTCCTCTACGTAGGCCTTCACGGCCCCGGTGCGCAGGGCGTTGCGCTCGACATTTTCCATGGAGTCGGGTTGGCCCAGGTCGGCCGAAAAGGTAATCACCTGGCAGTCGTAGGTTTCGATCAGCCATTTGAGAATAACCGAGGTATCCAGACCTCCGGAATAAGCCAAGACCACTTTTTCGATTTCTGGTTTCAATCTCTTGCTCCTTGTTTCCGGCAGGCTGCCGGGCCGGCAGCCGGAATGTAAATAGATCCGCTCACACTTCAGACAGCACCTCGTCCAGGCATTCCAGCAGGGCGTCTATCTCAGCGCGCCCGATCACCAGGGGCGGTGCCAGCCGCAGGACCCTGTCCTGAATGCAGTTTATCAGAAAGCCCCTCTGCCGGCAGGCATCGACCACTTTGGCGCCCTCGATTCCCAGCTCGACTCCCACCAGCAGGCCCCGGCCGCGCACATCGACGATCAGCGGGTGTTTCTCCTGCAACCGCCTGAGCCCTTCCCTGAAGTATTTCCCCAGTTCGGCGGCCCTTTGCGCCAGGTCCTCTTGCTCGATGAGGCGGCAAACCTCCAGGGCCACCGCAGTCACCAGGGGGCTGCCGCCGAAAGTGGTGGCGTGGGCCCCGGCTCCGAAAGACGCGGCCACCTTTTCGGAAGCCAGCATGGCGCCTATGGGCAACCCGTTTCCAAGGGCCTTGGCAAGGGTCATGATGTCCGGTTCGACCCCGAACTGCCGGTGGGCAAAAAGACTGCCGCAACGGCCCATGCCGGTCTGGACTTCGTCGAAAATCAGCAGGCAGCCCTGCTCATCGCACAAGGCCCTTACCTGTTGCAGGTATTCGGGCGCTGGACAGTTTACGCCCCCTTCGCCCTGGACCGGCTCAAGGAGCACGGCGCAGGTGGATGAATTCACGGCCTTGCGCAAGGCTTCGATATCGTTGAAAGGAACGAAGCGGAAGCCCTCCAGCAGTGGATCGAAGCCTTGCTTGATCTTGTCCTGGCCGGTTGCCGACAAGGTGGCCATCGTCCGGCCGTGGAAAGAAAGCTCCATGCTGACTATCTCGTAGCGCCGGGGCCGGCCCCGGTCCTTGAAATATTTGCGGGCCAGCTTGATGGCGGCCTCGTTGGCTTCGGCTCCGCTGTTGGCGAAAAAAACCCGTTCTGCAAAGCAATGATCCACCAGCCAGGCTGCCAGCTCGGCCTGGGGGCCGGTGTAGAAAAGGTTGGAAACATGCCACAGCTTTGCGGCCTGCTCTTGCAGGGCGGCAACCAGCCGCTTGTGGCAGTGGCCCAAGTTGCAGACGGCGATACCGGCCACAAAATCTGTATAGGCCCGGCCCTTGTCGTCCCACAGGGTGGCTCCCTGTCCCCTGACCAGCATCAGGGGATAGCGGGCGTAAGTGGCAGCGATGCTGCGATCGGCAATCTCGACCAGGGAGTGACTCATGGTGATCCTCGCATCTTTTGGTGTTGGATTTCACACGGAAGACCGGACTATCTCGGTGCCTATGCCCTTGTCGGTAAAAAGCTCCAGCAAAATCGCGTGCCTGCGCCTGCCGTTTAGGATAGGTACCTTTTCCACTCCGCCTTCCAGGGCTTTGAGGGCATATTCTATCTTGGGAATCATCCCGCCGCTGACCGTTCCGTTGGCTATCATGGCGGCAGCAGCCCCGGCATCGAGGGTGGAGATCAGCTCTCCCCGGCTGTCAAGGACCCCGTCCACGTCGGTCAGCAGGATCAGTCTCCGGGCCCTGAGGGCCACTGCCATGTGGCTGGCGACAAGATCGGCGTTGATGTTGTAGGCCGCACCATCGCCGCCCACCCCCACCGGCGCGATTATGGGAATGAATCCCTTGGCCGTCAGGGTATGGATCACTTCGGGATTGACCCGGGTCACCTGCCCCACCATGCCCGGATCGATGATTTCGGGCGGCTTGTCTCCGGCTGACTGCTGAACGATCTGCATCTTTTCGGCCCGGATCAGGTTGCCGTCCTTGCCTGAGAGCCCCACCGCCTTGCCACCCTGGCGGTTGATCCGGGCGACTATGGCCTTGTTGACCTTGCCCCCCAGCACCATTTCCACCACGTCCATGGTCGGCCCGTCGGTCATCCGCATGCCGCGCACAAAGCGCGGCTTGATTCCCATCCGGTCCAGGACGGCGTTTATCTGGGGGCCGCCGCCGTGGACCACGACCGGGTTGAGACCTATGAACTTCAGCAGGGTAACGTCCCGGGCAAAGTCCTCCTTGAGGGTGTCGTCCGCCATGGCGTGGCCGCCGTATTTGATCACCACCGTCATTCCGGCAAACCGCCTGATGTACGGCAAGGCTTCGATCAGAACGTGGGCCGCGTTTTGAAAACTGTCTTCTTCCATAATGACCTGCCAAATCGTTTTGCCGGCATCAGCCGCTGTAAAAGCCCCCCCGGGGCCATCACAAGATATACCTGCTCAAATCCTCGTCTTCGATGATCGCTTCGAGCTTTTCGTCCACGTAGGCGGCATCCACCACCACCTTGGGAGGATCTACGGCCGGGGCGTCGAACAGTACATCCTCCAGCAGGCGCTCCATCAGGGTGTGCAGGCGGCGGGCGCCGATGTTTTCCGTTCTCTGGTTTACCTGTTCGGCTATCCGGGCAATGCGGGCCACTGCATCGTCTTCAAAGACAAGCTCCACGTTCTCGGTGCGCAGCAGGGCTGTATACTGCAACAGCAGCGCATTGCGGGGTTCGGTCAGAATCCTTACGAACTGATCCGCACCCAGCGATCCCAGCTCCACCCGGATGGGAAAACGGCCCTGGAGCTCGGGGATCAGGTCGGAAGGTTTCACCGTGTGGAAGGCCCCGGCGGCGATGAACAGAATATGGTCGGTCCGCACCGGTCCGTACTTGGTGTTGACGGTGCTGCCTTCCACGATGGGCAGCAGATCACGCTGGACCCCCTCCCTGGACACATCAGGACCCTGGCCGGCGCTTTTTCCGGCAATCTTGTCGATTTCGTCCAGAAATATTATGCCGGCCTGCTCCACCCTGGCAACCGCTTCTTCCACCACCTTGTCCATATCCACCAGGTTCTGGGCCTCTTCGGCCGCCAGGCTCCGTAGGGCGTCGGCAACCTTCATCTTGCGGCGCTTGACGTTGCGGGGCATCAGGTTGCCGAGCATGTCCTTGAAGTTGATCCCCAGCTCTTCCATGCCCACGTTGGAAAACACCTCCACCAGGGGCATGGACCTTTCGGTGACATCCAGCTCCACGATCCGGTCATCGAGCTTGCCGGCGCGCAGCATCCGCCTGAGCTTTTCACGGGTTGCAGCGGTATCCGGTTGCGCCGGCCGGCTTGCCCGGGATGAACCGGGCTCCGGGCCGGCATAGGCAGGAGGCCGGGCCGGCGGCTCCGGCAACAGCAGGTCCAGCACCCTTTCTTCGGCCATCTGACGGGCTTTTTCCGCCACGGCCTGCTGCTGGCGAAGCTTCATCTGGTTAACCGTCAGGTCGACCAGGTCGCGCACCATGGATTCCACGTCGCGGCCCACGTAACCGACCTCGGTGAACTTGGATGCCTCCACCTTGGTAAAAGGGGCATCGGCCAGCTTCGACAAGCGGCGGGCTATCTCGGTCTTGCCCACGCCGGTTGGGCCGATCAGAATTATATTCTTGGGAGCGATCTCGTCCCGCAGGTCTTCGGGGACCTGCTGTCTGCGCCAGCGGTTTCGCAGGGCAATGGCGACAGACCTTTTGGCCTGGTCCTGGCCGATGATGTAACGGTCGAGTTCCTTTACGATCTGGGCCGGTGTTAAATGTTTCATCGTATCCTTGTCAAAATCTGGTTCTGCCCGCTATCTGTCAGGAGACTGCGATGGTCTCCAGGGTCAGGCTGTCGTTGGTATAGACGCACATCCTGGAAGCAATGGCCATGGACGCTTTGCAGATTTCAACCGCATCCAGGCCGGTGTGCTCCATCAGGGCCGTGGCCGCCGCCTGGGCGCTTGGCGCCCCGGAGCCGATGGCCAGCACCCCTGAATCCGGTTCGATCACGTCTCCGTTGCCGGAAATAAGGAAGAGCTTTTCGGCATCGGCGGCGATCATCATCGCCTCCAGGCGCCGCAGGTACTTGTCGGTCCGCCAGTCCCGGGCAAGCTCCACCGCGCTGCGGGTGAGATTGCCGTTGAAACGTTCCAGCTTGCCTTCCAGGCGTTCGGACAGATGGAGGGCATCGGCCGTTGCGCCGGCAAAGCCGACAATGATTTTGCGGTTATAGATCCGCCGCACCTTGCGGGCATGGTGCTTGAGGATACCGTCGTTGAGGGTCACCTGCCCGTCTCCGGCCATGGCCACCTGGCCGCCGCGGCGCACGGCCAAGATGGTGGTGCCCCTTATCCTGCCGTCTGTCTTTGAAACCGATTCCATCTGCAACTCTCCCGGGAAAATCATAGTGACGCCCGTCTCCGGCCCCGCTGTCAGCTGCGCGGGTGAGCCTTGTCGTAAATGGCCATGAGGCGGTCGATACTGACGTGGGTGTAGCGCTGGGTGGTGGACAGGCTGCTGTGTCCCAGCATCTTCTGAACGGCCCGCAGGTCGGCTCCCCCATTGAGCAGGTGAGTGGCAAATGAGTGGCGGAAAGCATGGGGGGAAACCGGCACCGGCAGCCCTATCCTGTCGGCCAGGTCCCTTAAGATCCGGGCCACCGAGCGGCTGCTGATCCGCCTGAACCTGTTGTTCAGGAACAGGGCCTGTTCCGGACCTGTTTCCGTCCTGCCGGCCGCGGCAAGGGCGCTCCTGTAATCTTCTATGGATTTCAGGGCCTTCTGGCCTATCGGCACCAGCCGCTGCTTGTTTCCCTTGCCCCGGACCTTGACCAGGCCGGCCTCCTTTTCAATATCCTCCAGGTTGAGGCCGGTCAGCTCCGATACCCTTATGCCGGTGGAATAGAGGGTTTCGAACATGGCCCTGTTGCGCAAACCCAGCCAGGAATCCGCCGGCACCTGTTCCAGAAGCCTGAAGACATCGTCAACGGAAAGAAAGGCCGGCATGGGCCGCTTGTGCCTGGGGGTGGCAACCGCCTTGGCCGGATTTTTCTCCAGGACCCGGTGCTTGACAAGGAAACTGAAAAAGGAGCGCACGGCCGAAAGCTTGCGGGCGATGGTGGCCTTGGTGTTTACCGAATGCAAAAAAGCCAGGTATCCCCTTACGGCCAGTTCGTCCACCGCGTCTACGGTGAGAGCTGCCAGAACCTCGGGCGCCGGCCGGCCGCCCTCGCGGGTCGCACCTGCCAGGCAGGCGGCAAACTCGTTCAGGTCGTGACCGTAGGCCCGCCGGGTATGGGCCGAATAGCCCTTTTCCGATTCCAGGGTATCGAGGTAGCGCTCGATCCAGGCTGTAAGTCTGCGTTCGTTCATGGCCAGCTCAAAAGAGCTTCGAGTTGATCCCAGCCCGCAACCTCCAGGAAGGGATGGACTTGGCGATTCCATGGCTGCCGGAAAAGGATCGGGACGATCCCCTCTTTATCCAGGATGAAACAGGTGTCCAGCCTGTCTTCCACGAAATGGGTGATGCCGGCTTCTTTCAGCACCGCGGCCTTGGCCTCGTGGGAGCCCACGGAGACGATCCGGCAGCGGCATGGACAGCCGTCAAGCAGTTGTGCGAGCCACTTTTCCATCGGTCCGGGATAGGGCCTGGCGGTTACCATGAGCAGGTTATGATGCTGACTGATCCTGCGCAGGACCCTGCGGGCACCGGAAATCGGCCGCAGGGGCAAATCGTAGTTCCCGCCGAGAATTCGACCGATGGCATCATTTACCACTTCCTCGTCCATATCGAGGCAGCGCTCGAGCTGATATGCGACTATATCCTCTTTGCGGATGTGGCTTATTCCATGGTATCTGCGTACGATCCCTATGAAAAGCTCCATGGTGTCGGCGATAACGCCGTCTATGTCGAAAGCCAGGGATTCCACGGGGACCGTTTCCGTCCCCATCCGGGTAGCAAGGCTCACTGCCTGTTTTCCCCCACAACTGATTTCCCGCAATCCAGACCGGGGTCGCCATTGGCATCCATGGTTTATGCCGCCCTGCGGGTCTTTTTCTTCAGCCGCGAAATACGCCTGCGGTAAATCGTTGCCATTTTGCGGTCCCTGGATTCAAGGGCTTCCCGGCGCTTGAGCTTGAGTTCCTTGATCGCGGCTTTCAGCTGGCGGATGCTGGCGCTGGCCTGTTTTTTGGGCTCGTCGGTTATTCCCTTGGCCTCCTTGATGGCGATCAGCAGGTCCTGTTTGTTCATTCCATGAACACCGGTGATCTGAGGCATTTCGAGGGCGATTTCCCGCAGCTCTTTGACCGTCATCTTCTCCAGCGGTTTTTCGAACTCGGTCTTGCTTTCTTCAGCCATGGAGTTTCTCCTTTCTGCCTGGCTTGAGCGTTTCAAATGCGCCGCCAACTCGCCTTGCTTGTCCGGCAACCTCAAAAAGCGCTCAACCTCAGGTCCTATTTCAAAACAAGGTTACACCCTAAAGTGCTAAAAACGTGTTAATTAACCCCATTTCCCAAGGCGTGTCAAGAGTTGCTGATCTCCTGTCGGTCCTTTTGTTCAGCGGCCTTCAGAAAAGGGCGGAAAAGGTCCAGGGGCAGCGGGAAAATGGTGGTGGTATTGTTTTCGGCCGCCATCTCGCGCATGGTTTGCAAATAGCGCAGCTGCAGGGCCATGGGATGGCTGTGAATGATCTCGGCGGCCTCGGCCAGCTTGGTGGCCGCCTGATATTCGCCTTCGGCGTTGATCACCTTGGCCCGCCGTTCGCGCTCGGCTTCGGCCTGCTTGGCCATTGCCCGCTGCATCTCCTGGGGAAGATCGATATGTTTCAGTTCCACCGTGGCCACCTTGATTCCCCAGGGATCGGTATGGGTGTCCAGGATTTCCTGCAGGTGGGTATTTAATTTGTCACGGGCTGATAGCAGTTCGTCCAGTTCGGCCTGACCGCAGACACTGCGCAGGGTTGTCTGGGCCAGCTGGGCCATGGCGTAGTTGTAGTTTTCCACCTCCACGATGGCCTTGATGGGATCGATGACCCTGAAATAGATGACCGCGTTGACCTGGACAGAGACGTTGTCGCGGGTGATCACGTCCTGGGGATCCACGTCCATGGCCACAAGCCGCATGCTCACCCTTACCATCTTGTCGATAAAGGGAATAAGCACGATCAGTCCCGGTCCCTTGGCCTTGATGACCCGCCCCAGGCGAAAGATGACTCCCCGCTCGTATTCGTTCAGGACCTTCAGAAAAGATGAAAGAAAGATTGCCGCCAGAACAAGGGCAACGATAATCGATGTCATGGCCTAAACTCCTCTGTTCTCGGTTTGGGTTTCAAAACCGCTGTCTATGGATTCAACCCGCAGCACCAGGTCGCTCACGGCCACTATCCTCACCTTGCTTCCGGCCGGCAGGGTCTGATCGCTCTCGGCCTGCCAAAGCTCACCGTGGACGAAAACCTTGCCCGGCCTGCCCGGCTCAATACCCTGCCGGACAGTCCCGGTCTCACCTATCAGGCCGTCTGCGCCGGTCAGCGGTTTTTTCAGCTGGGCCCTGGCCACCAGGGCGACGATGGCGATGAAAAAGGCCGAAATAAGCCCCACCGTGGTCACCAGCACCTGCCAGGCCGGCCGGAACACGGGCCCGGCATCCCTGAAAAGCATGACCGACCCCAGCCCCAGGGAGACTACTCCGGCCACCGAAAGCAGGCCGTAGCTGGTAACCTTTATCTCCAGGATGAAAAAGATCACCGCCAGGCCGATCAGCAACAGGCCGGCATAATCCACCGGCAGGGTCTGAAAAGCGAAAAAAGCCAGTACGATGGCAATCCCCCCCACCACCCCCGGAAATATGGCCCCCGGGTGGGCAAGCTCGAAGTACAGGCCTGCCAGACCGATCATCATCAGGATGTAGGCGATGTTGGGATCGCTGATCAGTTTCAGGATTCTGGTCCGGATACTTTCCTCGAACACGACCTTCCGGGCGCCTGCCAGGTGCAAGACGCCCTTGCCGGCCACTTTGCGGCCTTCGAGCTTTCTGACAAGATCGGCTTCATCCTCGGCCACAAGGTCGATGACGCCTTTGTCCAGCGCCTGCTGGGCCGTTATTGAAACGCTGCGGCGCACCGCATCGGCGACCCATTCAGCGTTCCGGCCCCGCTTTTGGGCTATGCTCCGGCCGTAGGCCACCATGTCGTTGACCACCTTTTCGGCCATGGTCTTGCCGATATCCTTACCGCCGGCCCCCACGGGATGGGCGGCCCCGATATTGGTGCCCGGGGCCATTGCGGCGATGTCGGCCGCCATGGTGATCATCACCCCGGCCGAAGCGGCCCGCGCCCCGGACGGCGCCACATAGACCACCACCGGTCTGGGGCAGGCATAGATGGCCTGGACGATATCGCGCATGGAACTGTCCAGGCCTCCGGGAGTATCGAGCCGGATGATCACACATTGGAAATTTTCACGGCCGGCAAGCTCCAGGGCATCCCTGATCATTTCGGCCACTGCCGGGCCGATGGGAGCGACAGCGTCTACCGCCAGATACCGTCCGGCTCCCGCCTCGATCCGCCCTCCGGCGGACCAAAACAGGCAGAAACAGACCAGCAACACCAGGTACCGTCCGGCGGCTGACAGACAGCCGTTTCGCAGCCCTTCCGGCGGCGATACTTGCCGTTTTCCGGTATGAGTCTGTATTTTACTGCCGTGGTCCAAGGCTCACCTCCGGTCGAACCGGATCGGGTTTGAAGCCGCCGGTTGACTGAATTTTACCGGCTGACGGAAAACAGCCTGCTGTCCATGCGATCTGAAGCAGGCTTTCCGGAAGATATTCTACAGCGGGATTTTTAAAAAAGCCATGATCTTTTTAACGTCTTCCCAGACCTCGCGCTTGCGCTCCGGGTTGCGCAAAAGATAGGCGGGATGAAAAGTCGGCATCAGCTTGATGCCCATCCATTGATGAAAGCGTCCCCTGAGGACGGATATCGGACTCCGGGTCTGAAGCAGGGTTCTGGCGGCCACCGAGCCGAGGGTGCAGATCACCTCCGGCGAGATTGCAGCCAGCTGGCGCTTCAAAAAGGGCAGGCAGGCATCGATCTCGTCCTGGGCCGGAGCACGGTTTGCCGGAGGCCGGCATTTGACTATATTGCAGATATAGACCCGGGAACGGTCGAGCTTCATGGCCGCAATGATTTTGTCCAGGAGGCGGCCCGCCGGTCCCACGAACGGCCGGCCGCTGCGGTCTTCCTCGTATCCGGGGCCCTCGCCCACGAAGACCAGCCCGGCCCGTGGATTTCCTTCTCCGAAAACGATCCGGCTGCGCCCCCTGTGCAGCCGGCAGCGGCGGCAGTCACCCAGGTCGGCCCTTATCTCTTCCAGGCTCTCTTCTGCGGCCGGCCCTGATCCTTCCTTTTTCCGAACCGTCCCCGCCGGCCAGTCCATTACGGTCTTTACCGCTTCGGCAGAACAGTCGAAACCGGTTATTTCCTGCCGCCGCCAGTAGTCAAGGGTATGCCTGACTTCCTCCAGCGCCTGTTCCAGGGCATGGTTCTTCATTGCCGGTCTTCTTGGAGGGCGATTATCCGATCCAGGAGAAGATGGGCCATCTTCTCCTTGCTCATCAGTTCCAGGGGCTCTTTGGTTCCGTTGCGGAAAAAGAGCACCGCCTTGTTGGTGTCGCTGGCAAAACCCGAATCAGGAGGTCCGATCCGGTTGGCAACGATGATGTCAAGGTTCTTTTCTTCCAGTTTCTTGAGGGCATAACTTTCCAGGTCATGGGTTTCGGCGGCAAAACCGACCAGGATCTGACCGGATTTGCGGCGGCCCACTTCCCTGAGGATGTCGTCGGTACGTTCCAGGGACAGCTCCAGATTGCGCTCGTTCTTTTTAAGTTTGCGTTCCGAGACCGAACAGGGGCGGTAATCCGATACGGCAGCCGTCTTGATGATGATATCGGCGTGCTCCATGAAATCGAGCACGGCTTCGGCCATCTGGGCGGCGGTCTCCACCCGGGTTACGCGCACGTTGGGCGGTGCTTCCAGGGCTGTGGGGCCGGTTACCAGCATCACGTTGGCGCCCCGTCTTTCGGCTGCCCGGGCAATGGCAAAGCCCATCTTGCCGGTGGACGGATTGCTGATATAGCGGACCGGATCGATGGCTTCCCTGGTGGGACCGGCTGTAACCAGGATGTTCTTGCCCCTGAAATCCTTGGGCGCCATTATCCCGGCCAGGTAATCGACGATATAATGGGGCTCGGGCAGCCGGCCCGGTCCGGAAGTTCCGCAGGCAAGTTCACCGGCGCAGGGATCGACAACCAGATGGCCGTCTTTTTTAATTGTTTCCAGATTGCGCTGCACCGGCCTGCTGTTGAGCATGTTGGTATTCATCGAGGGGCAGATTATCACCGGACAGGTTACCGCCAGCATGAAAGTGCTGAGGGCGTCGTCGGCGATGCCGTGGGCCAGCTTGGCCAGGAAATTGGCCGTGGCCGGGGCGATTATTACCGCGTCTGCTTCCTGGGCCCATTGAATATGACCGATGGTTGCCTCGTCGTTACCGCTGAACAGGTCGAGCAAGACCTTCTTGCCGCTTAGGGCCTCGAAAGTCATGGGGCCGACGAAATGGACGGCATTGGCCGTCATGACAACCCGTGGTTCGGCCCCCTGTTTCACCAGCAGCCGCAGCAGCTCCGCGCTCTTGTAAGCCGCTATTCCTCCGCAGACACCAAGCACTATCCTTTTGCCCTCTAAATCGTATGGTACCATCTGCCGTCTTTCCTGCTTCGGTTTTCCGCTTCTTTCAGCCCCGGCAAACACATCCCCGCCGGGAACCTCTCATTTCTTCCGCCCGGCGGGGAAAGTAGATTGCCACCTCCAAAGGGTGGCTTTGCTTGGTACGGTTTCCTAAAAAGAATGATTTCTTCCGTAACCCAGCTTCTTGAGCCGCCTTACGGCGTTGTGCTGCATGCAAAGATCCACCCATGACCTGAAAAGGGCCGCAACTTTTTCATTCCGGTCATTGCGCCTTGCCTGATCCATCACCCGCGCAAGGGCCTGTTGGAGTTCCTGTCTGCCAGGCTCCTGCTCCAGCAGGCGCCTGTAGACTTCCGCGGCCTTTGCAAAGTGACCCTGCTCCTCGTAGACCCGGGCCATGGTGAGAGTATATAATTCAGCAAAGGACTCTTTTTCTTCCGTCATTTGTTCTTTGCCTTTCTCTTTGGCCTCACCTTGAAAATCATCTCGTCGGGCGCTATCATCCCCAGCTCCCTGCGGGCAATGCTTTCTATGTAGGCCGGATCCTCTTTCAGACGCTCGATTGATCTGAAAAGCCGGTAGTTCTCCTCGGTCAGACGCTGATTGACTTCGACCAGGCGGTCCCTTCGCTCTCGCTTGCGGTTCAGCTCCACCAGGCCATTGTCACCAAACACGATAACCAACAGGAAGTGAAACAATCCGATCAGGGCCAGCGACAAGATTATTTTCTGCCGTCTGCTCACCGCCTGCGTCCTTTGCGCCTCATAAAGGTTTTGGCCATTTCCCGCAGTTCTTCGACTTTCAACAGATATGCTAGCCCGCAATATACGCCCACGCCGGCCATTATGCAACCCATAAGACGCAAGGCCAGCCCCGTCCGGCCGTCACCTTCAAGGGGAGGCCAGGCGGCGGCCAAAGCCATCACCACCGCACCCATGACGACGGCACAGGCCGCGCTCTTGGAAACGTCCCTGACAAGGCCGGATCCTCCCAGGGGCCCAAGCTTGCGGCGCAGCCAGATCACCAGCAGGGCCAGATTCACCATGCTTGCCAGGGAGGTCGCCAGTGCCAGCCCGCCGTGTCCCATCGGCCCCATAAGGGTCAGGCCCAGAACGATGTTGGCAACGATGGAGATCGAGGCCGCCTTCACCGGCGTGCGGGTGTCCTGGAGGGCGTAGAAAAAGTTGAGCAAAATCCTGACCGCCGAAAAGGCCCACAGCCCAATGGCGTAATAGAAAAGGGCTTCGGCCGTCTTCCTTGTGCTTTCCAGGTCGAACACACCGTGTCTGAACAGAACCGCCACGATTGCTTCCCTCAAAATCAGCAAACCGACCAGCGAGGGCAGGATGGCGAAAAAGACAAGCCGCAGTCCGTGTCCGAAGGTGTCCTTCATGGCCTCCATGTCGTTACGGGAGGCCTGCTGGGACAGGCTGGGCAATACGGCGGTCGCCGTGGCGATGGCAAAGATACCAAGGGGAAACTGAACGATCCGGTCGGCGTAGTAAAGGTAGGCCACACTGCCTTCGGCAAGCAGGGACGCCAGCTGGGTGTTGACAACTATGTTGATCTGGTAGACGGCCGCGCCGAAAACAGCCGGCCCCATCAGAACGGCGATTTTTCGCAGTCCCGGGTGGAAAAGGGGCGCCGGCCGGCCCAGCCCTACCCGGTGTTTTATCAGAAACGGCAACTGGAGCCCCAGCTGGGCGACCCCGCCGGCCAAAACACCGATTGCCAGGCCGGTAATGCGCACCTGTACCGAATCCGAAGCCCAGGCAAAGACAACGGCCGAAGCTATCATGGCCAGGTTCAGCATCACCGGAGCGGCCGCCGGTGCGGCAAAGTGCCCCAGGGCATTGAGAATTCCCATGGACAGCGCCACCAGCCCGATGAAGCAGATATACGGCAGCATGATCCGGGTCAGTTTCACGGCCAGGGCGAACTTTACAGGATCGGACGTAAAACCGTAGGCCATGAAACGGACGATCCAGGGACTGGCGGCGATTCCCAGGCAGGCCACCACCAGGAGCACCAGGGCCAGCAAATGAAAGGTGCTGCGGGCAAAGCGCATGGCTTCTTCCCGGTCACCGCCGGCAAGATAACCGGTAAAGACCGGAACGAAGGCTATGCTCAGGGAGCCTTCACCGAAAAGGCGGCGCAGCAGGTTGGGAATCCTGAAGGCCGCTATGAAGGCGTCGGCCGCCATGGTTGTGCCGAAAAGATATGCGAACACCATGTCGCGGACATAGCCTAGAATACGGCTGGCAAGGGTCATGAAGCCCACGACTCCGGCAGCCCGTGTCACCTGTCTCCGTTCGGCGTCTGAATCAACTCCACGACTCATTGGGTGCCCCCGGAAAAGATTTCCGAACCTGAGCCGAGCGCTTTTTGCGATTGCCCGATATGCCGGGCGACCGGAGGCGAACCTGAAACGCCCGATTCAGGCCAAATCCGCTGTTGACAATCCTGGTAATGGTTTGTATATATCCTCATTTTTGAGGATGCCCAATACTGATGAAAGGAGAAAAACATTGGCAAATCATAAATCAGCATTGAAACGGGCCCGCCAGAATCAGCAGCGGCGGATGCGTAACAAGGCCGTCAAGACCCGCGTCAAGAACGTTGTCAAAGATGTACGTCAGACGGCCGCCGACAATGCCGGAGAAGCCTTGGTGGACAAGCTGAACCTCGCCAAATCGGTAATCGACAAAGCCGCCAAAAAAGGCGTATTGCACAAGCGCACGGCTGCGCGCAAGATTTCACGCCTTTCCAAACTGGTAAATTCCAGGCCCGCCTGAGAAGCCGCCGCCAGAAGCACAGCCAGGATAATAAAATATTGCGGTCTCGGCCCGCAGCCGAGACCGCTTTTTGGGCAAAACGGGTCCCTGCCGGCACGGCAAAGGGTAGTTCAGCTCATCCGGAAGCACTAGAACTGCCCCGTCATTCTGGCATAGGCCGTTTCGGCCAGTTTCCTGACAACCTCTTCCAGAGCCTTGCGCCGGTTTGCATCCGTGGCTGCTTTGTTGCCGTTGACCACGTCGAAAGTCCAGTCCGCCGTCAGCGTTCCCGAAGACCACAGCTTGTCGCCGGCCTGCGATCTGAGCGTCAGAAAAACAGCCACCTTCACCCGCCTTTCCTGGGATACGCTCCCTTCTTTGTGGGTTACGGTCTCCAGCCACAGATTTTCTATCTTGCCGCTCAGGACGGCATCGGCCCGGTCGGCGGGAACTATGCGGTGCTTGCGCCTGGCCAGCTCGTCCACCAGGGCCCGGGTAACCATGTTTTCCAGGCCGGTCTCGGCCGTCGAGTTTACCGGCACCTGCACCGCCACAGACCGCACGCCGCCCGGCAGGTTGCCGCTGCCGGCAAATCTGTAGCCACAGCCTGCAAACAGGAACAACAGCCCTGCCAGAAGACTGCACGCCGCCGCATGCGACAACTTGTTCGCCATCTTGGACATTGATTTTTGTAAGCCGGTCGCCGGCACGGCTCCCTGCCCTTTCAGACCACTATGTTGACCAGTTTGTTCTTGACCACGATGATCTTGCGGATCGTCTTGCCGGCAATGAATTTGGCGGCCCTTGTATCCTCGAGGGCCAGCTGTTTCAACTTGTCTTCCGGCAGATCCATGGGCGCCTCGAATCTGCTGCGCAGCTTTCCGTTGACCTGGACCACGATGGTCACCTTGTTTTCGACCAGGGCGTCTTCCCGGTACCCGGGCCAGGAAGTGTCGAGAACGCTCGCACTATTGCCGAGCTCCCGCCAAATCTCCTCGCTAAAATGGGGAACGATGGGGGCAAGCAGCAAGACCACGTTTTCGATGGCAAAGCGCATCACGCCCGCTGTCCCGGAATCCTGCCGCTCGCCGGCCCGGATGCCGTAGAGCATGTTGACCAGTTCCATCACGGCGCTGATGGCGGTATTGAAATGAAACCGGTCCTCGATATCCCGCGTGACCTTCTCGATTGTCTGGTGGGTCTTTTTGTAGATCTTCTCCAGGTCACCGTTAAGTTCTTCCGGTTTGCCGCAGTAAGGATCGGCGTCTTTGATGTGCGGCATCCAGATAAAGACCAGGCGCCAGACCCGGTTGAGGAACCTGGCGCTGCCCTCCACCCCCTGATCGCTCCATTCAAGGTCGCGTTCCGGTGGAGCGGCAAAAAGGCAGAACAGCCTGGTGGTGTCCGCACCGTATTGATCCAGCAGAAGGTTCGGGTCAACGACGTTGCGCTTGGACTTGGACATCTTCTCCACCCGGCCGACTACTACCTGCTTGCCGCAAAGGCTGCACTGCCGCAGGCCGCCTGACTCCTCCACCTGTTCCGGGAAAAGAAAACCGTGCTCCGGACAGGAAATCGTCTCTTTGCAGACCATGCCCTGGGTAAGCAGCCTTGTAAAAGGCTCCTTGAAGTCGACCAGTCCCAGGTCGTGCAGAACGCGGGTGTAGAAACGCGAATAGAGAAGGTGCAAAATAGCATGTTCGACTCCGCCGATGTACTGGTCCACCGGCATCCAGTAAGCCACTGCGTCTTTGTCGAACATCGCGGTGTGGCAATCCGGGCTGCAGTATCGCTCGAAATACCATGAAGACTCCACGAAGGTATCCATGGTATCGGTTTCGCGGCGGGCGGCCTTGCCGCACCTGGGGCAGGTTGTCTCCACGAACTCCTTCAGCTCCGGCAGGGGGGACCTGCCGCCTTCCAGCAGATCCACGTCTTCGGGAAGGACGACCGGAAGATCTTCTTCGGCTACCGGCACGACTCCGCATTCCGGGCAGTGGACCATCGGTATGGGGGCTCCCCAGTACCGCTGCCGTGAAATTCCCCAGTCCCGCAACCTGTAGCTGACCGCCTTGCGTCCCTTGCCCTCTGCTTCCAGGGCCTCCACGATCTTCTCCATGGCCTCACGGTTGTCCAGCCCGTCGAAACGGCCCGAGTTTACCATGACGCCATCGCCGGTGTAGGCCTCGGTCATGGTTTCCCCGTCGAGCTCGGCATCCGGCGGGCTTACCACCACGACCACCGGCAGATCGTACTTGCGGGCGAACTCGAAATCGCGCTGATCGTGGGCCGGTACCGACATCACCGCCCCGGTGCCGTACTCCATCAGGGCGAAGTTGGCGGCGTAGATGGGCATTCTGCGTCCGTTGACGGGATTGATGCAGAAGGCGCCGGTGAAAACGCCCTCTTTTTCGTATGTTTCAAGGGCCCGGCCGGAACGTTCCTGGCGGCTGACTTTTTCCACGAAGTCTTCTATGGCGGCCTGCTGCCGGGTTCCCCTGGCAAGCTCCAGAACCAGGGGATGCTCCGGGGCCAGGCACATGAAGGTCGCTCCAAAGAGCGTGTCGGGCCGGGTCGTAAAGACGCTGATCACCTGATCGTGATTTTCCACCTCGAACTTTATCTCGGCCCCCGTGCTCCTGCCGATCCAGTTCTTCTGCATGGTGGTGACCTTTTCAGGCCAGCCGGGAAGCCGGTCGCAGTACAGCAACAGATCCTCGGCATAATCGGTGATCCGGAAAAACCACTGCCAGAGTCTTTTCTGCCTTACCGGCTTGCCGCAACGCCAGCAAAGTCCGGCCTCGACCTGCTCGTTGGCCAGCACGGTCCGGCAGTCGTCACACCAGTTGACGTAGCTCTCCCTGCGGTAGGCGAGCCCTTTTTCGAACATCTTCAGAAACAGCCACTGTTCCCAGCGGTAGTAATCCGGCCTGCAGGTGGCGATTTCCCTGCTCCAGTCGTAGGAAAAGCCCAGCCTCTTCAGCTGGGCCCGCATGTAATCAATGTTGGCGTATGTCCAGCGGGCCGGATGGGTGTTGTTGGCGATGGCGGCGTTTTCGGCCGGCATTCCGAAAGCGTCCCAGCCCATGGGATGCAGAACATTGAAGCCCCGCATCCGCTTGTAACGCGCCACCACATCCCCGATGGTGTAATTGCGAACGTGGCCCATGTGAATCTTGCCGGAAGGATAGGGAAACATCTCCAGCAGGTAATACTTCGGCCGGCCGGGCCTGACTTCGACTCTGAAAAGCCCGTCTCTTTCCCATGCGGCCTGCCATTTCTTTTCTATCTGGTGGGGGTTGTATCTTTGTTCCATATCCTGTCACTCCATGGATTGACTGACCTGCCTGCGGCACGGGCAGCCGGGTTTCAAGACGCCGGTGGACGGACATAATCCGCCGGCGTGCCCACAAACCCGAACCGAATCTGCAAACTTTTTGGCGCCGCCGTGCAAATACCACCTCGGTCGGGCTTTTTGCGAGCCTGCCTTGAGATGCGGGGCGAGCTGGCGGCGATTTTGAAACGCCCGATCCGGGTCCCGCTATGTTTCAGGGGCCGGCATCTGGCGGACAGTGCCGTGACACTCATGCCACAAGTGCCTCCAAATAGCAAGGTGGATATGCCGGCGCCGGCAGCCGGCCCGGACCAGATGACAGGTTTTCATTTGACGTGACCGGCCACTTGGATTAGCCTAAGCCGAGAGTTTCAGAGCTTGCCGGATATCCAGCAGACGCCCTGGCGGTCAGGACGCGCCGAAACACTGCAGGTTATGCCGGCAGCGCAGCACATACGGCAAGATCGGCAAAGCCCGATATCAATGATCATTTTGGGCATCGCAGGCCACGCTCATCCTTTTACGGGCAGATCAAACGATGCCGTTCCGTCAAAGCGGGCCCCCATAAAACAAGACTTATTTTTCTGATACGGGAAAGCAATACATGAGTTGCAAGATTCTTATCAACGCCATCGATCCTGAAGAATGCAGGATAGCCAAGGTAATCGACAGCCGCCTGGAAGAGTTTCAGATCCAGAGCGCCGCCCGGGAAATCATCCAGGGCAACATATATAAAGGTGTCGTGGCACGCATAGAACCCAGCCTGCAGGCGGTCTTTGTCGATTTCGGACACGAACGTCATGGTTTTCTGCAGAAACACGAAATCCACAGCGACTACTTCCAGGCGGCCGCTTCGCCGAAACGCTCCATCCGCCAGCTCATCAAACGCGGCCAGGAACTGCTGGTCCAGGTCACCAAGGATCCGGTCATGAAAAAAGGCGCCATGCTGACCACCCTCATATCACTGCCCGGCCGCCACATGGTGTTGATGCCGGGATCGACCAACCGGGGAATTTCACGCAAGATTGCCGACGACGAAGAACGCCAGAGGCTGAAAGGAATCCTGGACAAGCTGAATATCCCGGACGGATTCGGGGTGATTGTCCGTACCGCCGGAGAAAATTGCACAAAGACCCAGCTCCAGAAAGATCTGCGCTACCTGCTGCGTCTGTGGAAAAACATCAAGCAGAAGGGCATCAAGGAAAAAGCGCCGGCCCTGCTTTACCGCGAAAGGAGCCTGGCCCTGCGTTCAATCAGGGATTACTTCACGCCGGACACCACCGAGATCCTGATCGACAACGAATCTGTCTACCAGGAAGTAAAGAATTTCATTCACATAGTATCGCCCAAGCACCAGAAAATCGTGAAACTCTATACGGCCGACAAGCCGATCTTCACCAAGCACCGCCTGGAAGAGCAGATTGCCACCATTTTCGACAACCGCGTCAATCTGAAATCCGGCGGCAGCATAGTAATCAACCCCACCGAAGCCCTGGTGGCGGTGGACGTCAATTCCGGCAAGGCCACCCAGAAACGCGACCTGGAACAAACCGCCCTCCAGACCAATCTGGAAGCGGCCGAGGAAATCGCCCGCCAGCTCCGCCTGCGGGATCTTGGCGGACTGATAGTCATCGATTTCATAGACATGCGCGATCCCAAGCACAGGCTCCAGGTGGAACGCAGCATGCGCAACAAGACCCGCCAGGACAAGGCCCGCATAACCGTGGGGCGGATATCCCGTTTCGGGCTGCTGGAGATGTCCCGCCAAAGGCTGGCTCCTCCCATCGACTTTTCCAGCCTCATCACGTGCCCCCACTGTTCCGGCCGGGGCCTGGTGCCTTCCACCGAAACCCTGGCCCTGAGGGTACTGCGCCAGCTGAAGCTTGAAACCCTGAAGGAATCCCTGGGGCAGGTCCAGTGCCGGCTGCCCATGAACGTGGCCGACTACCTGCTCAACAAGAAACGCAGAGAACTGGCAGAACTGGAAAGCCGGCGCAACCTTTCCATCGTGATCCAGGCCGATCCCGAACTTTTTCCCGGGCAATGCCACATCGAATGCCGTCCCGACCCAGCTGCCAGCGCTTAATCAGCGGGACTTGAGCGGTGATCGCCGGCCGGCCGGCAACCGGTACGGACAAAATGCGACATGAGCCTGTTGATCAAGAATAGTTTGACGCGACCGGTCATTTAAAGTATATGTGCGCCGTTTGCCCAAAATAGTGATTCGGAATAGCCTCTGGACAATCTTTCCTGCAGGACAGGCCCCCTCAATCCTTGCCGGGCCGGAACAAACGGCGGCAGGGGGCGTTGCAGCCAAAGGTGTTTCCGGCACTTCGCAAACTGCCGTTTTCAAATCAGCTGCCTGCATGGGAGTCAAGAGCAGATTGCCGTCCACAGCTCGGATGCAGCCAGAAAGTTTTTATTCGGCCGGGTGCCGGCTCACCCGGCCTGTCGAAAATGATGAAACGCGGCCCGCATGAGGCCAAAATCGTTCATTGAAAGGGAGGTTAGCTTTGACATTGACATCTGTTGCTTATGCCATGGGACAGGCAGGCGGAGGCGGCGCACAGGGTGCGGCCGGCATTTCCGGTTTTATTCCTCTGATTCTGATGTTCGTGATTTTTTATTTCCTCTTGATCAGGCCCCAGCAAAAAAAGAACAAGGAACACCGGGAAATGATCAACAACCTGAAAATAGGCGACCGGATCATTACCACCGGCGGGCTTTACGGCAGAATCACGGGAATTACCGACAATGTGCTGACGGTTGAAATAGCCGAGAAAGTCCGGGTCAAGATCAACCGCGGCAACGTTGCCGCCCTGGCCCAGCCCGCATCAGGCTCTGCGGCCCCCAAAGACAACAACAAATCCAAGGCAACCAAGGATCAAAACTGACTAAAAGCCAAGCCGATCGGGACATTGCGCCCGTGAGGACCGGTACGTTCCGGCACAACTGGCTTGCGTCATGCAACCGGGGATAGAGAACATTGAAACGGATCAATTGGCAGTCGTTGCTCATACTGGTGGTTATGATAGCGTCGGTGGTCTACATTCTGCCGACATTCAATCCCGACCTGTGGCCCCACAAGAAAATCAACCTCGGTCTTGATCTGCAGGGCGGCATGCATCTGGTACTGAGGGTCGAGTCCCAGAAAGCGGTGGAAAACGCCGTGGCCCGGATCGCCCAGGAAATCCGCGATCAAATCCGCCGCAAAAAGATCCACGGCGTCACCCTGTCACAGCCCGACAGCCTGAAAATAAGGCTGACCGTTCAGGGGGCGAAAAACATTGCCGCATTCAGGCAGCTCATGGACAAAGAGTTCCCGGACCTCCGGCAGGTCAGCCAGAAAGAAGAGGAAGATTTTCTGGAAGTGGTATACGATCTTCCCGACCAGGAAGTCGAACGTATCAGGCGCATGGCCGTCGATCAGGCCCTTGAGACCATCCGCAACCGCATCGATCAGTTCGGTGTCAGCGAGCCCGACATCCGGCGCCAGGGGCAGGAACGGATTCTCATCCAGCTGCCCGGGGTAAAAGATCCCCAGCGGGCCAAGGACCTTATCGGCAGGACGGCCCAGCTGGAATTCAAGCTCGTGGATGAGGAAAACGACCTCCAGGCGGCTTTGAACGGCAACATCCCGCCGGGCAGGGAAATTCTCTACGAAGTGCGCACAGACCCCCGGACAAAGAGAACGACCAAGGTTCCCCTGCTGCTCAAAAAACGGCCCGTTCTGACCGGCGACAGACTGACGGATGCCCGGGTGCAGATAAACTCACGTTTCAATGAGCCTTACGTAAGCATCAAGTTCGATCGCAAGGGAGCCCGGATTTTCGAACGGGTAACTGCTGAAAACGTCAACAAGCGCCTGGCCATAGTCCTCGATAACACGGTATATTCGGCCCCTGTGATCCAGAGCAAGATCTCAGGCGGCGACGCCATGATCACCGGGAACTTCACCATGGAACAGGCCCGGGACCTTGCCATCGTGCTTCGGGCGGGCGCCCTTCCGGCACCGGTGCAGATCATCGAAGAAAGAACCGTGGGACCGTCGCTGGGGACCGACTCCATCCGCATGGGCCTGATATCCATGCTGGTGGGAGGTCTGCTGGTGATTATCTTCATGGCCATCTATTACAAGCTTGCAGGCCTGATTGCCGATGTGGCCCTGATGCTCAACATCCTTTTGATCGCCGCCGGCCTGGCCGCTTTCCAGGCGACCCTTACCCTTCCGGGTATCGCCGGTATAATCCTGACCATCGGCATGGCGGTGGATGCCAACGTATTGATCTTTGAAAGGATCAGAGAAGAGCTTCGGCTGGGAAAAACGCCCCATTCAGCCGTTGCGGCAGGCTTCGACCGGGCCACCCTGACTATTCTGGACGCCAATATCACAACCCTGATAGCCGCCCTGGTGCTGTTCCAGTTCGGTACCGGACCGGTAAAGGGTTTTGCGGTAACCCTGAGCTTGGGTGTCCTGGCCAGCCTTTTCACGGCCCTGATCGTTTCGCGGACCATTTTCGACTACCTGCTCAGCGGCAAGCGGATTACGAAACTGAGTATTTGAGTCAACAGGAAAACATTCTGTTTAACCGGGCGCCTGCTCCGGCGCTGCCGAGGAATTGACCATGCAGTTCATCAAACCTGATATAAACATCGATTTTATCGGAAAGCGGAACCTGGCTTTCATCCTCTCGGGCCTGATGATCCTCATCAGCATCATCTCACTGGTCGTGCACAAAGGGCCACGCTATGGAATCGATTTTGCCGGCGGGACCCTGATTCAGGTCAAATTTCACCAGCCTGTTGAGATCAACGCCATAAAAAAGGGTCTGGCCAGCATCAACATGGAAACCGCCTCGGTTCAGGTTTTCGGCGACCGGCAGGACAACGAATTCCTGATCCGGACAGACAAGTCCACCGCCAAGGCCGACAGCCTGAGTACCGACATCGCCAAGGCCCTGCAAAGCGCCACCGGCCAGGAGGTTGAAATCAGGCGGGTTGAAATGGTGGGTCCCCAGGTGGGCAAGGATCTCAGGGAAAAAGCCCTGTTTGCCATCTTCTTTTCCCTGCTTTTCATAACCATTTATATTTCGGGTCGTTTTGAGCTCAAGTGGCTGCTCAGCGGGGTGGTGGCGGCGGCCCTGATGGGGGCAGTCTACCTGCTGTCACTGTTCCACGTCAGCGTTCCGATCCTGATCATGGCGGCCCTGATCATATCCCTGGTGATATTCTGGATCCTGGGGCTCAAGTACGCCATGGGCGCCATCGTCGCCCTCATTCACGATGTCACGATAACGATTGGTATTTTCTCAATTTTCAACAAGGAATTCAGTTTGCCCATCATTGCCGCCCTGCTTACCATCATCGGCTATTCCCTCAATGACACCATCATAGTTTTCGATCGCATCCGGGAGAACCTGAGACGCTACCGCAAGAACACCCTCGATGTCATCCTGAACCGGAGCATAAACGAAACCCTGTCCCGGACCATCCTGACTTCCCTGACCACGCTGATGGTTGTATTGGCATTGTTCATCTATGGCGGCGGCATTATCCACGATTTTGCCTTTGCTCTGCTTGTGGGCATCGTGGTTGGAACGTATTCCTCAATCTATGTGGCAAGCCCCATCCTGCTGGCCTGGCAGAGGAAAAAATAATGGGCCATGGGATCTCTCTTGCCATGGCTGTCCCTGAAGAGCGTTCCCGGCCTGACCAATCAGGCCTATCTGGGCCTGCTGGAACATTTCGGCTCCCCGTCCGCGGTACTGGAAGCCCCGGCCGCCGATCTTGTGAAGGCAAAGGCGGTTTCCACCAAACTGGCCGACGCCATCGCCCGGCACAGCTGTCCCGGTTGGGTCTATGCTGAGCTGGAAGCGGTCGAAAAGCAAAACTATACGATCCTGACCCTGGACGATCCCGGCTACCCCCGGCTGCTGCGCCATATCGCCGATCCCCCGCCGGTCCTCTATGTCCGCGGCAAGCTTTGCCCCCGCCAGCCGTCGGTCGCCGTCGTCGGGTCACGCAAAGCGACATCATACGGTCTCAATGCGGCCCGTAAAATAGCCGGGGGGCTGGCCGAACATGGCTGGACCATTGTAAGCGGCATGGCCCTGGGCATCGACAGTGCCGCCCACAAGGCGGCCCTGGCGGCCGGAAAAGAGACCATCGCTGTCCTGGGCACGGGTCTCGACGTTATTTATCCCCGGCAAAACGCTAAGCTATACAATGAAATAGCAGAATCCGGAGCCCTGGTTTCAGAATTTTTCCTTGACACCGAGCCCAGGGGGCATCATTTTCCCGTCCGGAACCGGATCATCAGCGGACTATGTTACGGAACGGTCGTGGTGGAAGCCGCCCGGCGCAGCGGCGCTTTGATAACCGCGCGCCTGGCCCTGGAACAGGGACGGGATGTCTTTGCCGTGCCGGGAAGCATAGAGTCTCCGAGCAGCAGGGGAACTAATTTCCTGATCCGTCAGGGGGCCCATCTGGTCGAAAATGCAGATCAGGTAACGGCCGAGCTGGCGGACCAGCTCGATTGCGGTCTTGTCCGGACCACGCCCGAAGTCAAATCAGGTACCGGGAAAAAGACGGATGTTGTTGAATTGAGTGCCGCCGAAAGAAAAATTCTCGACCTGATAGGCGCCGAGCCGGTTCACATCGACGAGATCGCCGTAAAGACCGATGCCGGCACAGGAGAACTGGCCTCGATCCTGCTCCACCTGGAATTGAAAGGCGCAGTGGTCCAAAGGCCGGGAAAATTCTTCCAGCGCCCCTGAAAGACGGCGGTAATGCAGGAGCCGCGCCGATGCTGCCGAAACTTGTACAATTATCATATCCAGAGGTAGACTGTGAGCGATAAACCACTCGTGGTGGTCGAATCTCCGACCAAAGTACGTACCTTGCGCAAATATCTTGGTTCTGATTACAACGTGGTGGCCACCGTGGGACACATCAAGGATCTGCCCACCAAAGAAATCGGAATCGACATAGAAAACGGTTTCAAACCAAAGTACCGGAACATAAGCGGAAAACAGAAAGTCATCACCAACCTGCGCAAGGCCGCCGGCAACACCGACGAAGTTTTCCTCGCTCCTGACCCCGACCGTGAAGGTGAAGCCATTGCCTGGCACACCATGGAAGTGCTGAAAAAGAAAGGCCGTAATTTCCACCGGGTCCTTTTCCACGAATTGACCCGCAACGCAATCAGAAAGGCCATGGCCGCCCCGGAGCCCCTCAACAAAGCCAAATACGAGGCTCAGCAGGCCAGGAGAATTCTGGACCGGCTGGTCGGCTACCAAGTCTCTCCCCTGCTGTGGAAAAAAGTCAAGGGCGGCCTGAGCGCCGGCAGGGTCCAGTCGGTGGCTGTGCGCATAATCTGCGAGCGGGAACGGGCCATCCAGCGGTTCGTGCCCCGCGAATACTGGTCCATAACCGCCCTGCTCGAAGCAGACAGCCCGCCGCCGTTCGAAGCCAAGCTGGTCAAGGAAAACGGCAAGAAAATTGACCTGCCCGACCAGCAGGCTGCCGACAGGGTCTTGGCCGAGCTGAAAAAGGGAAGCTTCCAGGTGGACAAGGTGGTCAAAAGGACCGTCCGCCGCAATCCCCAGCCGCCCTTCATCACCAGCAAGCTGCAACAGGAAGCCATCCGCAAGCTCAGGTTTTCGGCCAAAAAGACCATGGTCATTGCCCAGCAACTGTACGAGGGCATCGACCTGGGACCTGGCGAACCCGTGGGTCTGATCACCTACATGCGGACCGATTCGACCCGGATTGCCCGGGAGGCTGCCGACGAAGCGCGCCGGCTTATCGAGGAAACCTTCGGCAGGGACTATGCACTTGAAAAGCCGCGCTTCTTCAAAAACAAAAAGAAAGTCCAGGATGCCCATGAAGCCATCCGGCCAACCTCTGTCTTCAACACCCCGGACAAGATAGCCTCCCATCTTACACCCGACCAGCTGGCCCTTTACCGCCTCATCTGGCAGCGCTTCGTGGCCAGTCAGATGGAAGCCGCCCTGATCGATCAGAAGACCGTTTCCATTGCTGCCGGCCCGTACACCTTCAGCGTGAGCGGGTCCACCGTCAAGTTCCCCGGCTTTCTGGCGCTCTACCGGAGCGAAGACGAAAAGGCATCTCTGGAAAAGGACAAGCAGACTTTGCCCGACCTTCAAAAAGGCGACCTGCTGCGCTGTGTCAAGCTCGATCCGAAACAGCATTTCACCCAGCCGCCGCCGCGTTTCTCGGAAGCCTCTCTGGTAAAGGAGCTGGAAGAAAACGGGATCGGACGGCCCAGCACTTATGCCACCATCCTCTCTACCATCCGGGACAAGGGATACGTGCTGCTTGAAAAGGGCTATTTCCGGCCCACCGAACTCGGTTTCATCGTCAACGATCTGCTGGTGGAAAATTTTCCGGAAATCTTCAACGTGGATTTCACCGCTGCCATGGAGGATCAGCTGGACAAGGTCGAAACCGCCGACCTGCAGGCCATCGCGGTGCTGGAAAAATTCTACGGTCCTTTCAAGGACAGGCTCGACCAGGCCAGTGAAAACATGGTCAGCGTAAAGGGCGTCGGCCTGCCCACCGGCCTGAAGTGCCCCCAGTGCGGGAAAAACGAACTGCGGATCAAGATCGGCAAAAACGGCCACTTTCTCTCATGCAGTGGATTTCCCGAATGCACCTACAGCCGCGATTACGTGCGCAACGAAAAAGGCAAGATCGAACCGGTTGAAATCAACCACGGAACCGAGACCGACAAAACCTGCCCGGAATGCGGCAAACCCATGGTGGTCAAACGGGGAAAATACGGCGAATTTCTGGCCTGCAGCGGTTATCCCGAATGCAAGCACACCGAGTCGCTCTATGCCAACGGCGGCGGCAAGCCCATCGGAATGGATTGCCCGCAGGACGGTTGTGACGGTCAGCTGGTGGAAAAAGTTTCAAAACGAGGAAAAACGTTTTACGGCTGCAACCGCTATCCCGACTGCACCTTCGCCAGCTGGGACAAGCCGGTGCCACAGGCCTGCCCGGAATGCGGGAGCCCCTATCTGGTGGAAAAGACGACCAAGAAACTGGGAACCTTCCTGGCCTGTCCCGACCGCAAATGCGGTTACCGCAAGCTTGACTGACAAGGACACAGGCAAATGGATCAAAACAGAACCTCCGGCCGCATGCGCCGGGATGCCCTGGATATTTTCAAAGCCGGCCTGGAGGCCGTCGAAGCCCGCGACGCGGTGCGCAACGCCCTCGCCCTGGAAGGCGATATGCTGTCGGCGGCAGGACGGCTGTACGATCTTAGAAAATTCAGGCGCATTCTGATCCTGGGCGCCGGCAAGGCCTCGGCCTTCATGGCAGCCGGGGCGGAAGAAATACTGGGCGCGCGCATCGATCAGGGGCTTGTCTGCGTAAAGTACGGACACGGCACCGACCTGAAGAAAATACGTTTGGTTGAAGCCGGCCATCCCGTTCCTGACGCCAACGGCGAGGCGGCCGCGCGCGCAATTCTGGAACTTGCAACCCGGTCCGGACCCGATGATCTGATCATCTTCCTGCTTTCGGGCGGAGGTTCTGCCCTCCTGCCGCTCGCCTGGGAAGGAATCAGGCTGGAAGACAAACAAAAGGCCGCTTCCCTGATGCTGGCCTCGGGGGCCACCATCCACCAGATCAACACGGTGCGCAAGCACTGCAGCCGCATAAAGGGCGGCCGCCTGGCACAGGCCGCGGCCCCGGCCAGGATCGTTACCCTTATAATTTCCGACGTGGTGGGCAACGACCTGGACGTCATAGCATCTGGCCCGACCGTCGCCGACCCGAGCACCTTTGAAGACGCCCTGGAAACAATCGGGCAACTGGGCCTGAAAGAGAAAATGCCTGACGCCATCATCTCTCACCTGGAGGCAGGCATCCGCGGCCTGGTGCCTGAAACACCCAAAGCTGAATCTTTCGACTGGCGGCATGTCCAGAACGAGATCATCGCCGACAACCTTCAGGCCCTGGAAGCCGCCTGCGAAAAGGCCCGAAGCCTCGGCTACAACACCCTGCTCCTTTCTTCCCGGATCGAAGGTGAAACCCGGACCGTGGCACGGGTCCACGGCGCCATGGCCCGTGAAGTGGCTGCCACTGCAAATCCCATCGCCCCGCCGGCGTGCCTGCTGTCGGGCGGAGAAACAACTGTCACCATCTGCGGAAACGGGCTTGGCGGCCGGAACATGGAGTTTGCCCTGGCCGCGGCTGTCGATATCGCAGGCTGCCGAGACATGGTGGTACTTTCCGGAGGAACCGACGGCACAGACGGCCCCACCGATGCCGCCGGAGCCGTCAGCGACGGGCTGACCACGGCCCGGGCCGCCCGGATGGGGCTGGATGCCTCCGACTTTCTACGGCGCAACGACTCTTATCATTTTTTCGAAGCCCTTAACGACCTTGTGGTTACCGGCCCTACCCATACCAATGTGATGGACCTGAGGATCATGCTCATAGGTCTTCCAACAGCGTGAAAAGGATACAAGTTCAAATGGATGACAGCATGGAATTCCAAGCCGTCGACCTTGAGAGGCAAAGGCGATACAATTATTTATTGACCTTTTGTTCACAAAAAGCGTCGGATTACAGCTTCATCAACATCTGGGGCTGGGCTGACGAATACGATCTCAAATGGGCCTGGGACAGCCGCAATCAGCTGGTCTGGATAAGCCAGGGGCATCCTGTCCCCTGCCTGTGGGCACCGGTTGGTGCCTGGCAGGGGGTTGACTGGCAAAGTGTCCTGAACCGGCTCAGGGAATCAGGCCCGCTTATCTTCCAAAGGGTTCCGGAAGAACTTGTCCGTATCTGGCAGGAGTTGGAACCTGAAGGCCTGGAGATCGTCCAGGACCGGGGCCAATGGGACTACCTCTACCTCAGGCAGGAGCTGGTGGCTCTCCGGGGCAAGCGTTTTCACAAGAAAAGAAACCTTCTCAACCAGTTCAAGCGCAAGTACACCTACCGCTACCTCGAACTTGGCCCCGAAATGATAGAGCTCGCCCTGGAAATGCAGGACAACTGGTGCCTGTGGAAAGACTGCGAAGCCCACCAGATCCTGGCCGCCGAAAACCGGGTCATCTCAAAGGTGCTGGAAAACTGGACCGCCCTGGAAAGGATATGCGGCGGCGCCCTGGAAGTGGAAGGCATCCTGGCCGCCTATACCATCGCAGAAAGGATCAGCCATGATACCATGGTCATTCATTTCGAAAAGGGCGACCCTTCTTTCAAAGGCTCCTACCAGGCCATAAACCAGATTTTCCTGGCCAACTGTGACGACGAAATCAAGTGGGTAAACCGGGAACAGGACCTTGACGACGAAGGATTAAGAAAGGCTAAACTTTCATATAATCCGGCAGGTTTTATACGCAAATATAAAGTTATGCTGAAATAGATCTGTCTGCCTTCCGGCAATCACGCTGTTTGCTCTCGCCGATCAGCTCGAAAATCTTGAGGCGGCCAAGACGCTGTTCCAGCTCCATGACGTCCAGGGCCAGGCGGGCCGCCTTGAGGGTCTTTTCACTGATGAGAATGCTGTTGGGATAAGGCCGGGTCATGTCCTGGAGCCTGAACACGTCGTTGACCGAATCACCGATGACTGTATAGTCCATCTTCATTTCGAAACCGATGTTTCCGACAACGACCTCGCCGGTATGGATTGCTATGCCGATTTTCAGCTTGGCATTCAGCTCCCTGGCGATGGTGGCGTTGATCATCTCCAGGGATTTTTTCATCTCCAGGGCGGCTGAAATGGCGTTGTCCGCATCGGCAATGCTGGATACCGGCGCTCCGAAGATGGCCAGGAAACCGTCGCCCAGGTACTTGTCCACGATACCGTGGTGTTTGAAAACAGTCTCTCCCATTACCGAGAAAAAAGCGTTGAGCAGATAAACCGTCTTCTGGGGGCCGAGTGCCTTGGACAGTTTGGAAAATCCGCGGATGTCTACGTTTATCAGGGTAAGGGTCTTGAGCTCTTCCACCATCTCCATGCCCGAAGCCGAGCCGTGGAGAATCTTGTCCAGGATCTCCTTGGGGACGAACTTCTGGAACATCCGCCGGATGGCCCGCTCGTTTTCGGCCATGGCTACCGTTTCCTTGTATAGATTGGCATTCTCGATGGCGATGGATACCGAGGAGGCAATCGACTGGAGCAGATCTTCGTCGTTGGAAACGAAATCACCGTTCATCTTGTTGACGACTTCGATGACCCCGATCACCTTGCCCTGGGAAATCATGGGCACACAGAGCGCCGAACGGATTTTGCCCCCGGCTTCCTGCCGTATCTCGGGCAGGAACAAAGACGATCCGTCGGAATCATTGATGATGATCGACTCTCCCCTGGCTGCCACGTAGCCGGGAATTCCCTGGCCGAGTTTCAGATTGAGCCGCCCCCCGGCTTCCGGGTCCATGTTGAAAGCCACGGCGAACTCCAGCTGTTTGTCTTTGAGAAGATAGAGCGAGCCGGCTTCGACGTCCATGATGACCCGGATCATCTCCATGGTATAATTCAGCACCTGCCGGATGTCGAAAGTTGACGAAGCCAGGGCGCTTCCGATCTGTTTGATTGAATCGAGCTCCTTGTTGCGTTTTACCACCGCCGCATACAGCTGATTGCGCTCGACCGCCAGAGCCAGGGCCCTGCAGGCCCACTGGACAAACTGCTGCGCGCTTTCGAGCTCCCCTGTTCCGGGAGCAATAAGTGCCAGCAACCCTCCCACATTGCCGTCTATCCGCATGGGTACCAGCATGGCTGCCTTGCCGTCCTGATCGCTCAGCAGATCGCGGTCCGATTCGTCCTGGAGGTCGCCGGTATCCGGTATCAGTAAAGCGCCCTCCTGCTTCAAAGCCCTGGCTATCATGCTGCCGCGCTTTATTGGCAGATGGCTTCCCCGCGAAACCAGGGTCGGTTCCACGGCCAGGATCTCGGTCACCACGATTTCGTCCATCCGGCTGATGTCACGCCGCAGGAGGGTGGCGACTTCAAAGGGAACCAGATTGCGCATTTCAGACAGGCAGGCCTGTAGCAGCTCGCTTCCCCGGAAGCTGGAATTTATGATCTCCAGGATGGAAACAAATGTCCTGAGCTCCATGCGGAAACGCCGGTTTGCCCGCATGAGCAGGAGATTTTCATAGGTGAAGGCAGCGTTGCTCAGCAGGGGTTCGAGAATTTCGATCTGTTCGTTTGTGTAAGTCCTGTCACTGTCACGCCGCGATATTGTCAGAACACCGATGATTTCACGGCTCGTCTTTATGGGCATGCAGACGAAGGATTTTGTTCCGTACTGGGGGCGGTTGGCCCGGCCGAAGCGGCTGTCCTTCTCAACGTCGGCCACCACCAGGGGTGCCTTGTTGAGCACGGCATACTTGGCGATACTCGACTCGAAATCGACGGTGTCATTGACCCTTACCCACTTGTCCAGGCCGATGGAAGCCCGCACCACGAACCGCTTGCGCCCCGGCCGTTCAAGAATCATGATGGAGCCCACGTCGGAATCGGTCATTACCAGGGCCCTTTCCAGGGCGACATAAAGGATTTCATCAGGATCAGAGGTCACATAGCACAGGTCGGTCAGATCTTTCAGAATGGATATTTCCCTGATCTTCCTTTCGTACTGAAGCAGAAACTGGTTGTACTTGCGATCGATAACTCCAACTGACTCGGTAATACGCTGGATCTCGTTGGTGTGAGGAAAAATCTGGCACTGATCTTCGGGAAACTCCTGCTTTATCTTTTCGGCCATCCTGTTGGAAATACCGGTAATCTCTTCAAAAACCTTGCGCAGAAGGCTAAGGCCGAAAAAGGAGAAAATCAGCAGTCCCAGAAAGAAAAGGGGCAGGTACTTGTCGGTAAGAATGTTGTACCGTATTCCGAAATAGATCAAACCGGCAACCGGTGCCAGAAAAAACAGGCCAAAAATGACATTGAGCTTGTAAACCAGGGGCTTGTCTCTGAGAATCCGCTTCTCCAGTAAGCGATAGAGAAATTTCATCAATGAATGCTCCCGTGCCGGGATTACGCGGCCCCGGCCAGCTTCCGGCAACGAATATACGGGCAAAAGCTATCGGCAAGAATGAAGGCGGCTGTCACCTTCCTCTTAGAATCTATAGTATATATAATATGTTACAGTATTTGTCAAGCAATACTTGACTTTCTCTGCCCGCCTGCCTATAGCTGCTTGCGTTTGTGCCCGAAAAGCCTGTTTCTAAAACATTATTGGTATTGTGGCTGACCGACTTTAGGTGTAATTGTAACAGCTCGCAGGCATGCCGGACATCAGCCATAGCAGGTCGCCGGCAAAGCCGGCGGACACCACCAGCCTACCGCCAAAAGCAATTTGAAGCTCTCTATCGATAAAAAACACGCAGGAGCCGTAGCATAATGAATCAAACTCACGTCGAACACCTGGTCCGGGAACTTGGATTTCACGCCAGCCAGATCGAAGCTGTTCTGAATCTGCTTGCAGACGGAGCGACGGTCCCCTTCATAGCCCGCTACCGCAAGGAAGCCACCGGCAGCCTGGACGAGGTGGCCATAACCGCCATCCGCGACCGGCAGCGCCAGCTGCGGGAACTTGACGACCGTCGGCAGGCCATCCTGCAATCGCTTGAAAAAAACGGTCACCTCAGCCGGGAACTGGAAGCCAAGATCATGGCCGCAGATTCCATGGCCACCCTGGAGGACCTCTACCTGCCCTATCGCCCCAAGCGGCGCACCAAGGCGACCATTGCCCGCGAAAAGGGCCTGGAACCTCTGGCAGAAGCAATCTTCGAACAAAAGGGAATCGACCCGGAGGCAGAAGCCCGGGCATTTGTCGATCCTGAAAAAGGGGTTGCCGCCGCCGTTGAGGCCCTGGAAGGCGCCCGCCATATCATGGCCGAATGGATAAACGAAAACGAGGAGGCCCGGGCCGCCCTGCGGGACCTGTTCCGCAAACAGGCAGTCATTTCCAGCCGGGTGATTGCCGGCAAGGAAAAGGAGGGCTCCAAATTCAAGGATTATTTCCGGTGGGAAGAACCGGCCGCCGCCGCTCCTTCCCATCGCGTCCTGGCCATCCGGCGGGGAGAACAGGAAGACATCCTTTCCATGAGCATCCAGCCTCCCGAAGACAGGGCTCTTGAAATCCTGAAACAGCTGTTCGTCCGGGGCGACGGTCCTGACAGCTTCCAGGTGGAAACAGCGGCGGTGGATGCCTACAAGCGCCTCATGTCCCGTTCCCTGGAAACGGAGATGCGGCTGGAAACCAAGCAGCGGGCCGACGCCGAGGCCATCGCCGTATTTGCCGAAAACCTGCGCCACCTGCTGCTGTCCCCGCCGCTGGGACCCAAGAGGGTGATGGCCCTGGACCCCGGTTTCCGCACCGGATGCAAGCTGGTCTGCCTGGACCGCCAGGGAAAGCTGCTGGCCCACGACACCGTCTACCCCCACGGCTCCGAGGCCCAGGCCCTGAAAGCCGGAGAGACAGTCAAACACCTGTGCGACCTGCATGCCATCGAGGCCGTCGCGGTTGGCAACGGTACGGCCGGCCGGGAAACCATGGCCTTTGTCAAGGGCCTCGGCTTGCCTTCTCAGGTGACAGTCGTAATGGTGGACGAAAGCGGGGCCTCGATCTATTCAGCCTCGGAAGCTGCCAGGGAAGAATTTCCCGACCTGGATCTCACCGTCCGGGGTGCCGTTTCCATCGGCCGGCGCCTGATGGACCCCCTGGCAGAACTGGTCAAGATAGATCCCAAGTCCATTGGGGTGGGACAATACCAGCACGACGTCGACCAGCAGGCCCTGAAAGCCGCTCTGGACGACGTCGTCATCAGCTGCGTCAATGCCGTCGGCGTCGATGTCAACCGGGCCAGCGTCCAGTTGCTGACTTATGTTTCAGGCCTGGGGCCCCGGCTGGCGCGTAACATCGTGGCCTGGAGAGACGAAAACGGTCGTTTTGAAAACCGCCGCCAGCTCCTGGAGGTTCCCCGTCTTGGACCCAAGGCCTTTGAACAGGCGGCCGGTTTTCTGAGAATCAAAAACGGAGACAACCCACTGGACGCAAGCGCCGTTCATCCTGAAAGCTACCCCATCGTGGAGGCCATGGCCGCAGATCTCGGCTGCCGGGTCGGGGACCTGCTGTCCGATCAGACCCTGCGCGATCAGATCCGGATAGAACGTTATGTCAATGAAAAAACCGGGTTGCCCACCCTGCGCGATATCATGGAAGAGCTGGCCAAGCCGGGACGCGATCCGCGGGAAAGCTTCGAGGAATTCTCTTTTGCATCCCATGTCAACAGCATCGATGATCTGTCACCCGGCATGAGCCTTCCCGGAATAGTCACCAACGTCACCAGGTTCGGGGCCTTCGTGGACATAGGCGTTCACCAGGACGGCCTTGTTCACATCAGCCAGCTGGCCGACCGCTTCGTAAAGGACCCGGCCGAAGTGGTAAGGGTTCACCAGAAAGTCAAGGTCACCGTCCTGGAGGTAGACCTCGAGCGGCAGCGTATCAGCCTCAGCATGAAAAGCCAGCCGCCGGCCAAGACCAAGGGGAAGGCCCCGAAAGAAAGGACTCCCAAGAAGGCACCTTCCTCCGGCCGCCGGACCAGGGGCCGCAGTAATGAACCTTTCAACAATCCCTTTGCAGACCTGATGAAGAAGATATCATGAAAGCCGTCATCCAGAGAGTAAAGCGCTGTTCAGTAGAAGTCGGGGAGCGGACTGCGGGCAGCATTGAAGACGGACTGCTGGTCCTGCTGGGAATCGGGCCGGACGACACCGGCCGGGACGCCGACTATCTTTTGAACAAGATAATCAACCTGCGGATATTCGAAGATGCCGGCGGCAGGATGAACCTTTCCCTGCTGGATACCGGCGGCGGCCTGCTGGTGGTCTCCCAGTTCACCCTCATGGCCGATTGCCGCAAGGGCCGGCGGCCTTCTTTCGTGCAGGCAGCCCGTCCTGAACAGGCAGAACCGCTATACGATTATTTCGTTCAACAGGCCCGCAGGTTCGTCACAAAGGTTGCCACCGGCGTTTTCGGTGCCCACATGCTGGTGGAAATTGCCAACGACGGCCCGGTCACCATCATCCTGGACAGCGAAGTGCGCCGTCCGTAGGAAAACATATTCCCGGTGCGGTCAAGGTGGCAGGGCTATTTGCGTCCCACCTGGTGAAGGTTGTAGCGCTTGAGCTTGCGGTAGAGGGTGGCTTCGCCGATACCGAGCAGCCTGGCCGCCTTTCGGCGGTGGCCGCCGGTCCTGGCAAGGGCATTGCGGATGGCTGCAATTTCATAGTCCGCCATGGTCTCGCCTGTCACCTCGGCGGGCAGGAGACGGCCGGAACCGGAGCCGGATTCGGCTGCCTGTCTCACCTGCTCCGGCAGATCGGCGACGGTTATTACATCCGGGCTGCAGAATGCCGCTGCGTGCCGGACGGCGTTTTCCAGCTCGCGCACGTTACCTGGCCAGCAGTAGCTCCGCAGGCACTCCATGGCCCGGGGACTGCATTTAAGGGAACGGTCGGCTTCGCTGAAGCGATTAAGGAAATGGTTTACAAGCAGGGGCAGATCTTCCATCCGTTCGGCCAGCGCGGGCACCCTGAGGCCGACCACGTTCAGGCGGTAGTAAAGATCCTGGCGGAAGCTGCCGGCGGCAACCGCCTTTTCAAGATCCTGGTTGGTGGCGGCCGTCACCCGCACGTCGACCTTGAAATGCCGGCTCGATCCTATGGGCCGGACTTCCCTTTCCTGCAAGGTGCGCAACAGTTTGACCTGCATCGAAAGAGGCAGCTCTCCGACCTCATCGAGAAACAGAGTGCCTCCGTCTGCGGCCCGGATAAGGCCTGTGGTGGATTCAACAGCGCCGGTGAAGGCGCCTTTTACATGACCGAATAGTTCGCTGCCCATGGTGGACTCGTTCAGGGCGCCGCAATCGACAGGCACGAAAGGACCGGTGGACCGGGAACTGTGCACATGGATGGCCCGGGCCACAAGCTCTTTTCCGGTACCGGTGGCGCCCTGGATCAAGACCGGTGCATCCGAGGCTGCAATCTGGATGATCTGACGTTTCAGACGGAGCATGACCGGACAGTCGCCTATCAGGTCCTGGAATTCGAAACGCAGGCCGCTTCCATCCTTCAGGGCCCTGTTTTCCATTTCCAGCCGCCAGATGCGGTAACATTGCCCCACCTTGGCAAGCAGAGTCTCGGTTTCAAAAGGCTTGAGCAGGAAATCGATGGCTCCCAGCTTGATGGCGGCCACGGCTTCCCTGACCCCGCCCTGTCCGGTGAGCATGAGGACCTGGATTGAAGGATGAGCGGCTTTCACTTTCTTGAGGACGGTCAGTCCATCCATATCCGGCATCTTGTAATCCAGGATGATTACATCCACCTTATGCCGGCTGGAGATTTCCAGGGCCGCGAGGCCGCCGGAAGCAACCAATATCCTGTATGGGCTATTGCGGAATATCCTTTTTACCGCATCCAGCATGGCAGGCTCGTCGTCTACTATCAACACGGTGAAGGGATGTTTTTTCCACACGTCAATAACTCCCTGGATAGGCTGACACTTCAGATTTGGACCAACGGCCCTGAGCTGCACCGTTTCTTCTATCGGATGTTTCACCGGATTCTTGAATCCGGACAGGCAGGCGGCATCCGGCTTGCGTGGCGGTGGACCAAATGATAAGTTTGGTGTTTCAGAACGGTATAAAACCAACGGGCTGGCAAACACGCCGGCAGAAGCAGGGTGACAACCATTCCATGCAATCGACACGTACAGGTATGAGAATCCGGCCGCCCGGAGAACGGATCTGCCAGCTGGCATTATCGCTCTGGCTGATACTGCTTCTCTCGTCCCCTGGCATTTGCCTGGCTTTTTCAGGAAAATCCCTCCCTGCCGCCGTCAGAGGATTGCTGAAAAACCAGGATGCCGCGCTTCTTGCCGGCCCTGACGGACGCCTGATGTTTTCCTGGAACGAGAGGAAACCCCTTGTTCCGGCATCAATCCTGAAACTGCTTACCGCCCTGGCGGTCTTCGATCAGCTGGGAACTGATTACAGGTTTCCGACCAATTTTTTTCTCAACGCTGAAAACGACCTCGTCATCAAGGGATACGGAGATCCTCTGTTGATTTCGGAAGTGGTCGACCAGGCGGCTTGGCAGTTGAGTCGCAAGGCAAGGCGTGTTTCAGACCTGCTGGCAGACGGGACCTATTTCAGCCGGCGGCTCAGGATTCCCGGAACGGGGCTCTCCGCTCAGCCCTACGATGCCCCCAGCGGCGCCCTGTGTGTAAATTTCAACACGGTCAACTTCAAAACGGCAAACGGCCGCCTGATCTCAGCCGAACCCCAGACTCCCCTGCTGCCCCTGGCGGTCGCCAAGATCCGCCGGCAAAAACTGACAGAGGGCAGGATAACCTTTTCCAGCGACAGCCGGGACGCCCTGGTCTACGCCGGTCAGATGTTCGCCTTCTTCCTGGCCCGCCACGGCGTGCAGATCGAAGGCGACATCAAGCCCCTGAAAAAGGCCTGCCAGACCTGCCGCCGCCTGATGACTTTTCAAAGCCCTTTCACCCTGAGACAGGTTGTGGCCCGGCTAATGACCTACTCCAACAATTTCATTGCCAACCAGATCCTGCTGGCCGCCGCCGCCGATGCCTTCGGTCCTCCCGCCGACCTGTCCAAGGCTGTCCGGCTTCTTAACCGGTACGCTGTCAAGACCTGCGGCCTGCACGACGTCCGCCTGGCGGAAGGATCGGGAATATCGCGCCGCAACCGGATATCCGCCCTGGGCATGCTAAAAGTCCTGGAGCTTTTCAGGCCGCATTACAGACTGCTGCGTTATGACCCGGCAAAGGACCGTTTTTACAAGACAGGCACCTTGAAAGGTATCCGTACCCGGGCAGGTTTCATCCAGGACCGGAGCAAAAGACTTTATCCTTATGTCATCATGGGCCGCGCCCCGGCCCAGGTCGCCGGAATCGAAACTTTTCTTGCCGGGATGGTAAAACGGCGATAGCTCCTGAAGGTATTGCCGGACAGGAGCACCAAGCCTTGGAATCAGAAAGAAGGAGACCACATGGAACCCAAATGGCAAGTCCGTAATCCAGAAGGCCGGCACAGGGTCATCGTTACCCGCCATCTTCCCGGACAAGACTGGATCAAGGTCCTCCAAGAGGCTGACTGCAAAATAGAGATCTGGCAGGAAGATGACCAGCTTTCCACCGCCATGATCAAAGAGGCCATCGGAAAAGACTGCCGGGCAGCCATCGGCATGTTGTCCGAGCAATGGGGAGCCGAGCTTTTTACGGCCCTGAAAGCGGCCGGAGGCCGCGTATACAGCAACTACGCCGTCGGTTTCAACAACATCGACCTGGATGCCGCCACCGCTGCCGGCATAGCGGTGGGCAACACCCCCGGAGTATTGACCGGCGCCACGGCCGAACTGGCGGTAGCCCTTACCCTGGCGGCCGCCCGCCGTGTCGGCGAGGCCGAACGTTTCCTGCGGGCCGGACGCTTCCGTGGCTGGGCTCCCACCCTGCTGCTGGGAAACCTGCTGGAAGGCAAAACGGCAGGCATCATCGGTGCCGGCAGGATCGGTACGGCCTATGCCCGGATCATGGTCCAGGGTTTCAGAACCAACATTATCTATTACAGCCGCAGGCCCAATTCCGGCCTGGAAGATTTCGTTTCAGCTTTCGGCAGTTTCCTGAAATCCCGGGGGCACAAGCCGGTTGTCTGCACCAGGGCTGCCAGCGTGGATGAGCTGCTGAAAAAATCCGACTGCGTAAGCCTCCACACTCCCCTCAACCAGGATACTTTTCATCTCATCGACGCCCGGAGGCTGGGACTGATGAAAAAAAACGCCATCCTGATAAACACCAGCCGGGGGCCGGTTATAGACGAAGCCGCCCTGGTGGAACATTGCCGCGCAAATCCGGACTTTCGGGCCGGCCTGGACGTATACGAAAACGAACCCCGGCTCGCCCCTGGCCTGGCAGACCTGGAAAATGCAGTCCTGCTGCCCCATCTGGGTTCGGCCACGCACTGGACCCGGCAGTCCATGGCCGTCCTGGCGGCCAGGAACCTGGCGGCTATCCTCCGCGGCTGGCCGGCATGGGACCGGGACGACATGGAAGTATTTCTCCTCTCCCGCCCACCGGCGGCAGCACCCAGCATTTTGAACGCGCGCCAGTTGGGTATTGCCCGCTTCCATGAAGTGAGGAAGCCCAGAGGACGATCGGAGAAAAAAGATCCCCTACGTTCGTAAAAACTCGTGTCACTTGACAGCTGTAAAGGGTCGTGCCGGTATCTGGTGAAACCGTCTCAACCAGCCGGCCAAGATCGTCGTACACGTAGGTGGTTTCATGGCCCTCGGCAAAGCTGCACCAAAAATACGGAATCCAGACATCAACCGGGGACAGGCTTGTAAAAACTCGCGTCCCCCAAGATCGTAAAAGCACGTGTCACTTGACAAGGGGCGAGTAGTTACTCATATTTGTCTCATTTTCCGCGCCATGTACTTACGATGCTTTCATTCGCTTTATATTCATCACAAGCAAAACTATAAATCCAATAAAGCACAATACGGCTATAATGAAAGCAATATTCCCCCTAAATGCGTAACTGTTAGGGCTAGGGTTTGGTGGTCCACCAGCAGCCCACCAATTCGCGAAGGCTAAATTCCCAAACCAAAGACTTAAAAGCAATAGCACGATATCTGCTACCCAAGGCCAAAACATACAATTTTACTCCTTTGTATGGTGCTATTTATTCTTCACAGCATTCATATTTATCTCTTTTGCATTTCTTTAAAATGTCATTAACGAAAGTATTACAATTATTCCATGGCGTCCACCTGCCTGTTGCTTTGCCAATTTGCAATTCTTGATTAACGCAGGATTCATCGATACATTTTTGTTCTGTACAATTGCCCGTTTCACCTGAATGATTGGTAATTTTAGTCTGAACCCCCAAAGGACATGCAGGCAAAGGTCCATCCTCTGCGGGACCCATCCCTGCCGCTTTACTGGCAGTCTTTAACCAACAATGTTTGAGCCCTAGCTTCTTTGAGACATAATCAATTACTACATTTACTTGAACATGACGACAGCACTTTTCAACCTTGAGACCAAAGCGATCTACCAAATTTATAGGGTTAAAAGATGCATAAGAATAAAAATTAATTCCGCCATCCAGCCCAATCGGATCCGCCCTCAGATATCTTCCAAGGCCAGGGTCCATAGTACCGGTGGTAGTTGTAGTGCAGGCCGGTTTCTTTATCGTAGTACTGCCCCGGGAATCTCAAATTGTTGGTAACTGCTTTAATGGTAACATCGGCCCTGCCAAAGGGCAAGTAGTCGGCTGACCAGACAATGTTGCCGGACTGGTCGGTCAGCCGCTGGGGTTTGCCCATGTGGTCGTTGTGATAGTAGTATATACCACCATCGGCGGTAATCTGGGCCAGCGGCTGGCCGGCAAGCCAGACGTGGGCCCGGATGTCAAGTGACACGAGTTTTTACGAACTTAGGGGACGCGAGTTTTTACGAACCTGTCCCTGGTTAATGTTTGGGCTCCGGAGCTTTCTTCGAGCTGCT
>Ga0256835_1000216_pt1 | contig 45966 bp, 47 predicted proteins | sample PIR30metaG_FD_185972 | JGI IMG/M metagenome (GOLD analysis project Ga0256835, IMG submission 185972) | Hydrothermal vent microbial communities from East Pacific Rise, Pacific Ocean - PIR-30 | ecosystem: Environmental > Aquatic > Marine > Hydrothermal vents | place: Pacific Ocean: East Pacific...
TGGTGGAATTATTACAGGAGAATAGAGGGGAGTTTATATCAATAATCTCAGAATCATTGGAAGAATTTGCGATAGGAGAAGCTATAAAAGAGGGATTAAAGAGTAAAACAATACAAAAAGAAGAAATCCTTAAGGAATTAGAAGAATAATTTATGAAAGTAGAATTTAAAGAAAGTTTTCTGAAAGACCTTAAAAAAATAAAAGATAGTGAAGTAAAGAAAAAAATTAGAAAACTCATTAGGGAGGTAGAAAAAACCTCTTTTAATATGATAAAAGGATTAAAGAAGATAAAAGGGTACAAGGATTACTATAGAATAAGGATTGGTAATTATAGAATCGGAATTAGTAAAGAGGGAGGAACCATTGTTTTCGTAAGAGTTCTTCATAGAAAAGATCTTTACAGATATTTTCCATAATTAGATCTTCAATAAAAACTTATTTCAAAGTCCCCTCGAAGCTCAAAGCTTTCAAGCTTCCAAGCCATTTTTAAGATTTTAATCTTTAAAGTCTGCTTCTTAGATTTTCTACAAAAGCTTCTATTTTTTTAAAGTGCGTTCCTTTCCAGTAAACTTTCACACAATTATTGCATACAAAAAATTCCGAAAATTCTTCGTAAACTTTCTGCGGGACAAACCATCTGACATCATCCCTATCTCTTTTCTCAAGCTTGGAACCGCAAACAGGACAATATTTAAAAGGTTTTAAGTCGGAAAGCTTAATACCTGTTTTTAATAATACCTCTTTAATCATATCCTCTATCCCATCCGTCTCAATCAAAATTGCATCCACCCCTTTCCTTCTTGCTAACTCTCTGTCCTTTGTAATAATCAAAAGGTTTTCCCTTTTTGCAGTGTAAACTATTAAATTATCATCGGCTTTATTATCATAATTTACTTTTAATCCCAAAATTCTAAGCCACTTTGCAAGATCCCCCAACATAACATCGCAAAAAAATCCGGAAAAATCAAAGCTATCTTTCACTTTTTACCAGATCTTTTACCTTTTTCCCGAATTTCGGATGAATAATATTCTCTTCAATTTCAAGAAGAGGTTTTACAACAAAATCTCTTTCAAGCATAAGCGGATGAGGAATTTTAAGACTATCGGTTTCAATAATCTTATCTCCGAAAAAGATAATATCAATGTCAATTGTTCTCGGCCCTTTTGGTATTCTCCTCTCCCTTTTAAGTTTAAGCTCTATCTTATTTATAACAGACAAAAGTTCTTCGGGAGAAAGTGAAGTTTTGATTTTTATTACCTGATTTAAAAATTTGGGTTGATTTTCATAGTACATAGGCTCCGTCTCATAAACAGAGGACTCCTTTATTATCTCAACTCCATTTTCCTTTAAAAGCTTTATGGCCTTTTTAAGATTTCCTTCTCTATCCCCTATATTCGAGCCTAAAGACAGAAAACAGATTTCACCCATTTTTAAGGGATTTCCACAAAAGATAGAGAGCTTGCTGGGTGGATTGCCACTTTATTTTTTCCCTATCTCCTATGAATCTGTATCTGAAAGCTGATGTCTCCTCAGGAGTTGATAGTGCGATATAAACAGTTCCCACAGGTTTTTCCTTTGTACCTCCGGAAGGCCCGGCAATTCCCGTGATTGCAATAGCATAATCTGTTCCTGAAATCTTTTTTATACCTGTTACCATTTCAAGGGCGGTTTCCTTTGAGACAGCTCCATGATTTTCTATTGTCTCCTTATTCACGCCCAAAATTTCAATCTTTGCCTCATTCGAATACGTAACAACACCTCTTTCAAAGTATTCGGAGCTTCCGGGAATATCCGTAATTCTGTGAGCCAGATAGCCACCGGTGCAGCTTTCCGCAATAGAAAGAGTCTTTCCCCTCTCCCTTAAAAGCTTTCCCACAACCTCTTCCAATTTTTCTTTTCCATAGGTGAAAATATGCTCTTTCAATCTTTCTGCTATTTTCTCAAAAACCTCATTAACTCTGTCCTCAGCTTCCGCAACAGAGTTTTTCCCTCTTGCCAGAATATTTATCTCAATCTGCCCCGGAATTGCAAGAATGTTTATCCACGGGTTTTTCAATCCTGAGATAATATCCTCTATTTTCTCCTCTGTCTCGGATTCCGTAAGCCCCACTATTCTCATTGTTCTTGAAAAATAGTGGTATGAGCCATATTTTTGAAGCTCTTTGATAAGCACATTTTCAACCATCGGCTTTAACTCTTTTGGAGGACCCGGCAAAAGGGCTATTTTTATCTTTTCTTCATCTATCCATAGACCGGGAGCTGTTCCGACATTGTTCTCCATAACCAAAGCCCCCTCTATCACAAATGCCTGCCTTATGTTGATTTCAGGCATTTTAATCCCTCTGACTTCAAAATGCCTTTTTATCTTCTCCAGAATCTCCTCTTTAAGAATCAGCTCTTTTTTAAGAAAATTTGCCACAACCTCCCGTGTTATATCATCCTCTGTGGGGCCCAGCCCCCCAGTTAAAATTATAATGGGAACCCTTCTTGAAGCATCCTTTATCGCTTTGTAAAGATCCTCTCTGTTATCCCCCACCACTGTTTTGTATGCCACTTTGATTCCGACTTCCATAAGTTTTTCGGTTAGGTAAAGTGAATTCGTATCAATTTTGTAAGGAGTTAAAAGCTCAGAGCCTACTGCAATAATCTCAGCTCTCATATAAGATACCCCCTGATAAGATATAAAATTACAGCGGAATAAATTCCTGCAAGAACATCATCAAGCATTATTCCCCAACCATTTTTAACATTTCTATCAACCCAGCTAACGGGAAATGGTTTTAAAATATCAAAAATCCTGAAAAGAAAGAATGCGGAAATAAATACTTTATAATTAAAAACAACATTATAATAAAGAGGCAAAAGTGAAATCATCATTCCGATTACTTCATCAAGCACTATCCATCTCGGATCTTCAACCTCATACTTTTTCGTAATGGAATCAGCTCCAAGACTACCTAATATAAAAAAAGACAAAAGTAAAAACAGATACAGAAATATGCTCAGATGTTTGAAAGCAAAAAATATTATTAAAGCTGTGAAAAAAGATGCCCAGGTACCCGGGGCTATCGGTAAATATCCCACATAAAAGAATGTTAAAAAAGCTCTGTTTATCTTTTCCAATTTTTCCTCCTTTCTTAAAGCTGATTATAGATTAAGCTAAAAGGAAGGTCAAGCGACCCATCTCATATTATTAATGAAACAGCTGAGAGCTTTTCAGCTGAGCGTATCTTGACATCAAAATTCATTCAATTTATACTTACAAAATGGACTATAAAGCTTTTGCAAGAGATATCATACTCTCAGCCAGAAAAAAGGGGATTGAACAAACAGAAATTCTTTTGATAAGGGAAGAATCAAAGGAAATTTCCATAAGAAACGGGCAAATGGATTCAATCAATGAAAATATATCCTTAAGCTCAAGAATTAAACTTATTAAAGAGAAAAAAAATTATCTGATTTCTTTCAGTAATTTTGATAAAGCAAAGATAGAAAAGGCCATAGAGGATAGTTTGAAATACTTAAAGCTTCAAAAAGCGGATGATGCAATTTCCCTTCCTCCTGAAAAAGAATTGGGGAGTGTGAGCGGAGAGCTTTTCATCGAAGATAAGGAAAAAATCCCTTCGACTGATACAATCAAAAAAAAATTAATAAAAATGGAAAAAAATGCTTTTGAATATGATAAGAAAATTAAATATTCGGAAGGGGCTTTTTATAATTTTTCAAGGATGAATATTCACATTGCAAATTCTCTCGGATTTTACGGAGAATTTTCAAAAACAGCTCATTTATTTTATATTTCTGTGGTTGCAGAAGAAAAAGGAGAAAAGAGAACAGGAAGCTTTTGGTCTGAAAACATCTTTTTTGATGCATTGGAAAATGAAAAAATATTGGGGGTGAAAGCCGGAGAAAGGGCATTGAGAAAATTGGGATCAAAAAAGCCCAAAACAGGGGAATACCCTGTGATTTTTGACAATATAACAGCAAGTTCCATAGTAGAGATATTGTCCGAATTGGTTAATGGAGAGAATGCGTATAAAAGAAACTCTGTTTTTTCGGATAAATTAGGAGAAATTGTTGGTAGCAGTATAATAACAATAATGGATAATCCTCTTATAAAAAAACTTCAGGGAAGCAGACCATTTGATGGAGAGGGTGTTTATTCAAGGGAAAAATTCATTTTTAACAAAGGAAAGCTTGCAAGCTACATAGTTAACAATTATTATTCAAAAAAACTAAAACACAGGATAACCTCAAACTCATCTTTTGAGACAGAAACAATAAATGGAATAAGCCCTTCGAATTTTTACCTTATTCCCGGTGAAATAGATGAAGGAGACCTTATAGGTTCAGTAAAAAAAGGAATCTATATCACCGGTCTCTTTTCTGTGGACAGTATAAACACTGCCACAGGAGATTTTTCATGGGGGGCAGAAGGGTTTATGATTGAAAGGGGAAAACTAAGCTATCCTATCTCAGAATTTACAATTGCCGGAAATATTATTGATCTGTTAAAAAATACAATAGAAATATGTGATAATATAGATTTTAACAGAGGGGAAATTGCTTCTCCCTCCATTTTAGTAAACAAAGGAATAACAATAGGAGGTAAATAGATGAAAAAAGTTACAGTTTTAGTGATTATTATTTTCTTTGCTTTTTCCTTGTTTGCCATTGAAGATATTTTCAAGGAAGCCGATCAATTATACAAAGAAAGGGCAAATGTTGAAAATCTGAAAAAAGCTATTTCAATAGTTGAAGAATATTTTAAGAAAAACCCCAAATCTTATGATGCTGCGTGGAGGCTTTCCATGTTTTATTTCAGTCTAGGAGATAAGGTAAGCAAAGATCAGAAAGTCAAAATATATGAGAAAGCTGTAAAGTATGGAAAGGAAGCAGTTAAACTCAATGATAAAGGAGTGGAAGGACATTTCTGGCTGGGTGCCTCTTACGGAAAATACGGAGAATCGAGAGGAGTAATGAAAAGCTTGTTTTTGGTTAAACCCATAAAAAAGGAGATGAAGAGAGTTCTGGAATTAGACGAAACATATGAGTGTGCAGGTGTTTACAGGGTTTTGGGTAGACTTTATTTCAAAGTTCCCGGGCTTTTCGGAGGAAGCAAATCAAAATCATTAAAATATCTTTTAAAAGAAAAGGAGATGTGTCCCTCAAATCCGCTCGGAAGATATTATCTTGCTGATACACTGAGGAAAAAGGGCAAAAAGAAAGAAGCTATAAAAGAACTTGAGTGGATTTTAAACTTGAAAGAGGTGGATCCAAGATGGGCTCCCGAATTTGAGAATGTTTTAAAGGATGCCAAAAAATTATATAAAAAACTAACAAAATAAGATGAAAAAAAGAGTTCTCTTATTAATCCTATTATTAGGCTCTCTACTTTCCTTTTTAATCGCAGCGGACAATCTTTACCTGACAAAGAAGGGACAGGATTTTTTCTTTTTAACAGTGGAAGGGAAAACAATTAAAATCCAAAAAAATTCTTCCGTCTTTTTCCGAACTTTTCTTCCGGAAAACATTGATAAAATGACAGGAAGTAAGGTTTTCAGATTTATAGACAAAAAATTATTTCTCTTCATTTCCAATGGGGATGTTTTTCAACTTAAAGGAGATCATTGGATAAAGATTGTAAAAGAAGAAAGAGAAAAAGAATTTTATACAGGGAAAAAGAATCTTTTTGATACCTCAACCAAAACAGAAAAAAACATATTTTTCAAAAAGAAAGGAAGTACAATCACAGGGGAAAGGGAAGTTTACATTCTCCCCGAAGATTTTATTTCCTTTTATATAGAAGGAAAAGATTTGTATCTTCTAAAAAGATATGGTGAATATTACATAGTAAAATATTTTAAAGTAAATGCAAGCAACCCCTATCCTCCCCTGAATGTAAGCCAAAGATGGGAGCACAATTACTCACTATATGCCGAAGAATACATAAATGAAATAAGATGGGCCAATAATTCTCTGAACAGTAATGTCCAATACTATAATATTTACAGAAAATTAAAAACAGAACCTTATTCAGCGCTTAAAAAAATTGATAAGGTAGATGCAAATGTTTATTTTTACTGGGACAGAGGCCTTAATAAGGAAGAAGAGAGTAAATATATTTACGGAGTCTCGGTAGTGGATATTACTCTCATAGAAAGTAATATTGCAACAACAGACGGTAAATTCATAGCACCCACAAAAGGACCTATTTATCAGTGGATCTTTAAAATAAACAATTAAGTAAAGTTATTTAAAAGGAGAGAGCTATGACTGAAGAGTTAAAGAAGTATCCTTTTTTTCACCCTGCAACAAAATTATACAGGTTCACCATACTCATTTTTGTGAGTCTTTTAACATTTGGTAGCTATTTTGCTTATGACATCATAGGAGCAATTGCTCCCACTCTTGTTAAAGAATTGGGAGCACAGAGGGGAACAGTTGGTTCTTTCTATACTATGTACAGTATTGCAGCTATTTTGTCTGTCTTTATCGGAGGCATCTTAATAGATAAACTCGGGACAAGAAAAGCAAGTATGTTATTTTCAATCTTAGTTTTTATAGGCTCTGCAATAGTTGCTTTTGCTCACAGTATCCCAATGCTATTTCTGGGCAGATTTATTTTCGGTGCTGGCGCCGAACCTCTGGTTGTTGCTCAAAGTTCCATATTAGCACGCTGGTTTAAAGGGAAGGAATTAGCTCTTTCCTTTGGGATAGCATTAACAGTGAGCAGACTCGGAACTCTTTTCAGTTTTAACACAGGAGAGCTTATCGCAAAGCACTTTGGCGGCTATAAGTATTCTTTAATTGCAGCAATGCTCTTTTGCGCTGTCTCCCTTGTTGCCAATATTGTTTATGTAATAATGGATAGGTACGGAGAAAAGAAACTCGAGCTTGAAGAGGAAGGAGCAGAGGAAAAAATAGTCTTAAAAGATATAAAAGATTTTAAACCTTCCTTCTGGTATGTTACACTCCTTTGTGTAACCTTTTACTCAGCAATCTTTCCATTCACAGCTCTTTCGACAGACTTTTTTGTTGATAAATGGCATATACCGAAAGTCGCGCCGAGCGGAGGAAGCTTTTTCCATCAGGTATTCAACAATTTCTTCCATATGTTTAGTACAGCGGGAGGCATAACCTCTATAATAATCTTTGCTTCTATGATTGCAGCACCTTTTGCCGGACATTTAGTGGATAAAATCGGTAAAAGAGCCACTCTTATGATAGTAGGCTCCCTTTTAATGATTCCCGCTCATCTTTCAATGGGGCTCACCCACATTAATCCGGTCTATCCGATGATCATTTTAGGTCTTGCATTTGTTCTGGTTCCAGCTGCAATGTGGCCTTCAATCCCTCTGATCGTACCCAAGGAGAAGGTGGGAACAGCTTTCGGACTTATGACAACAATTCAAAACATAGGCCTTGCCTTATTTCCATTCCTCAACGGAAAACTCAGAGATATCACCCATTCTTACACAGCCAGTATGATAATGTTCGCATCTTTGGGTGTCTTCGGACTAATTTTTGCAGTACTCTTGCTAAGAGCGGATAAAAGAGAAGGCGGTATATTAGAAAGAGCTTAAAACTTTTCCCAGCTGTCAATATACTGAAAAAGAGATGAGTTTGAATGCAATAGAGAGGGAATTTTTATTTTAAGATTCTTTCTATAATAAACTTTAAAATAAGGAGTAGGTAAAAAAATCAAAGGTATTTTCCCCATTATCTTTGAATAAAGAGTGGTATAAATTTTCTTCCTGACAGAAAAATTAATCTCTTTTATGCCTTTTTCTATCAAAATGTTCACACTTTCATCCTTCAATCCCGCATAATTGACAGCTCCATTACTGTGCCAAATATCTCTTTGATTTGGGTCAGAATCAAACACATACCCGCCGATTGCCATCTCAAAAGCTCCTCCTTTTAACCTCTTCAAATAAGAAGCATACTCAAGAGATATAATTTTGACTTTTATACCACATGATTTCAATTGTTCTTTTATTATGGTTGAGTAAAGCCTCTTTACTCCGGACTCTGAGTTTATCAGGATTGAAAAAGGTGAGCCATTAAAATCACCCTGCTGAAATTTTCTCCGGTTTTCTTCCTTTATCTTATATTCCCATCCTTCAAAAAAACCGGGGATTAAAACAGGATACTCCGAATAGTAAACATCACCTTTAAATGCTTCAGCAATAGTTGAAAAATTAAGACATCCCTTTATCTTTTTTCTCAAGAAAATATCTTTTAATCTTTTATCCCTCAGATTAAAAACCAAATAATAGAGCATATTCATTTTATACCTTTTTTGCAGAATGTCAGAATCATTCAATGGCTGTCTGTACTTATAACCAGCTATCAAATCAACTCCTCCTCTTTTCAACTTCAAAAGAGCTGTCATCTTATCTTTAACAAAGATAAACTTAAAAAGCTTTTTCCCTTTCTTTACAGTAAAACTACTCCCTCTCTTATACGAAATTATTTCAAATCCCTTTGAAGATAAAGGAAATTTTGAAGTATCTCCAAGAAATTTTTTTTGAATTATAGGAATCGTGAGATAGGAAAGTACCGGAGAAAAAGGATATTTGAGATTTATAATAACCCTGTTCTCATAAACTTCTATATTTTTTATAAAATCATACTCCGAAGAAAAAGGAAAATTTCTTTGAGGATTAGAAAAGTATTTTAAATTTTCCATAACCTGCTTTTCCGTTATCCTCTCCCCATCTGTATAATGAAAATCCTTTCTAATTTTTAAGATTAAAGTAAGATGATTTTCCCAAAAATACTCTTTTACTAAGTCCTTAACAATTTTTCCATTTTCATCATATGTAAAAAGTGAATGGTATAATGGGTAAAGCAAGAAAGTTGAACTCATATCTGTTGCAAAATGCGGGTTTTTTTGTAAAAGCTTTCCGAAAAAAGCAATTTTGATTATTTTATTATCAGAGACCTCCCCCCTTTTTTCAAAATAACAATTACTCAAAACAAACAAAACTAAAAAAAAGATAATAAAAATCCACCTTTTTCTCATAATTTGTAAATAAAAAACATATTTTTGTGAAAAACAGGTTTTTTTGATGAGAAAAACTTAATAAATTTCTTATATTCCTCTTTATTTAAACGATTATACTCCTTTTGAAGTCTTAGAAATTCTCCGAGAGACAAAAAGATATAGTCAAATCCTTCCTTTTTTATTTTTCCGAAAAATTCTTCTGATGTATGGCTTTCGTCCAGATAAGGTTTAACTATGGAATAATCAATTGCAGTTGATACGGAATAAGCTCTCTTTAAATAAAAAGATCTTGCTTCTCCTACAATTAATATTTTACTGGAAGGGGGAGTCATCAAATTAAGAAAGGAATATATTTTATAAGGCGGAAAATGCTTTACTTTGTAAGCATATACAGATTCTTCCCATGAATAAAGAGAATGCGAAGAATAAATTCTTTCCATTATGGAAAAAGAGACCAAGAAATTAATACCGATAACAAGGAAAAAAACGGACTTCAAAAGCTTAGAATTCGTTTTTTCAAGAAATTCAATTACAAAAGGCGTAAGAAAAAGAATAGAGATATACAGAAACCTAATACTTCCAGTAAAAAAAGCTCCTATAAAAATCGAAGCAAGAGCAAAAATAAGAAGTTTTAATCTTTTTGTTCCAAAAATAGCTACGAAAGGAAGAAATATTAAAAAGATGGGTCCTATCCTCCCCCCAGAACCAAAGTTTTTAAAAGATAACAAATAAAGAGATTTAAAAATATCCTTGTAATTATGAAGTATTTTCCCCACATCTCTCTTCAAATAAAAATTCCTGTGAGAATCCCAATTACTATTTTTAAAAAGAGAGGTAAAAAAGGGATAAACAGGATTTGAGGTAAACACATAATTTTTAAAAAAAAGAGGCAAAAGAAGAATCATTATTAAAAATCCAACTAAAAAAATTTTTTTAATTTTTCCCTTATCAAAAGGAAAGATTTCCAAAAATAAAAAAATCATTATCGGGAGAATACTAAAATACTTAATCCCTATTGAAAATCCAAAAAAAACTCCTGACAAGCAATATCTTTCTTTTATGAAATTTGCAATACCAAGAAAAATGAAAAGAGCTGCTATGATATCATTCTTAACTGTTGAAAGGAGAAAAAGAGACACTGTCATTGAAATAATAAGGAGAATAAGGTATTTTCTTTTATTGAGATTAAAATATTTTTCCATAAAATCAACAAAACATAAGATAAAAACAGAAGAGATTAAGAAATGAAGTAATCGTGGTACAAGATCTCCGGTATAAACAGCCGGAATCAGAGATATTTCATAGTAAACGGAAGTATTTGCATACAGAAAAAAAGGAGTTTTAACAAAACCTCCATTTCTAAGATATAAGTTTGGAATACCTAAGTGATAAACGAGTGAATCATAAAATGTCGAAGGCAAGGATGCAAAAAGGAAAGGTATCAGAAAAACAAGAAACTCAAGAGGGTTTCTTTTAAAAAAATTTGATACCAATCTAACTCCCTTCTCTCCTAAATCCGCTTTCTTGAACATAATAAAAAAGACAATCGCTCCTATCACATAGTACGAACCAATGAAAAACGGATTCAGAAGCCGCAGAAAGGATATGAAGTAAAAGTAAAAAGAAGTGAAAATAATACCAATGCCTAAATTTTCAATGATAGTTAACTCTTTTTTAATAAAAATGGAGAACACAAAACCAATGAGCAAAATATTAAAAAATAGATATGCAGCTTTTATCAAAGGAATGATTAAAAAAATAGTATAATTGAAAAATATAAAATGGATTGTAAAAACCACGGCGGCTATTGACAATACTATAAACGAAATATCTTTTGTCTTTTTAAATTTTTCCATATTTTTAGATTATCATTTTTAAAAAATTTTTTCCATAAAAGCTCTTCAGTTATAGATTGCTCCACTCCTGTTGACAATAATCCTGTTAAAATTTATTATATGATACTTTATAAAGAGAGGTCCCATGAAAAAAATAGCATTGGTTAAGTATGCAAAGAGAAAGGAGAATATATACAAAGTACTGGATTTAATATCAAAGGACATCCAGTTATACAATAAAGAAACTATACTTATAAAAGTAGCTCTTCCCGGTTTTAAAGAAATATATTCCAATACCAATGTGGAAGCGGTTGAAATACTTATAAGCTACCTAAAAAGATTCCCCTCAATAAAGAACATAATAATTGCTGAAGGCTCTCAAGGATTCTATTATAATAAACCCACCTCGGAAATATTCAAAAGATTCAAATACAATCAACTTGAAAGATTTAATGTCTCCCTTCTTGATCTGGATGAACTGGAGCACAATGAAAGTGTTCCCGTATCTTTAATTGATGGCACCACAGATACAATTAAAATTGTAAGACCAAAATATGATTATATGATTTCCCTTGTTCCTCCGAAAACTCATGATTTCCTTATACTTTCACTTGGCATGCTGAATATGATAGGTTTTGTCCATCCAAAGGATAAAATCAAATTATTTGGTGTTCGTTATGAAGATGGAAGCAAAAGGAGCCTTTACTCAATGCCAAGATTCCTCCATGCCATAAGGGTTGCCCACAAAAATTTAGTTGAATTGGTAACAAGAATACATCCTGATTTAAGTCTTATAGATGGGCTCTACGGAATGGAAGGAAGAGGACCTTTAAAAGGTAGCCCTGTGTTTCACGGTTTTGCAATAGCATCAACAGATTTCGTGAAAACAGATGCTCTGTGCTCATATGTTATGGGATTTAAGCCGGATGACATAGGATACATACACTATTCAAAAAAGAAAAAATTAGGCTCAACCGATTTCAGGGCTGTAATAGGTGAGAGACTGGATTATGTAAAATTTCCTTACAGAGCTCACCCCAATTTTGAAAATCAAAAAAAGTGGAGAGAGCATAATCATGGGTATTAAAGTTTCAGCATACAAGGGTATGAGAGATTTTTCTCCTTCCCAAATGATTAAAAGGAACTATGTAATAGAGCTAATCGAAAGGGTATTTAGAAACCATGGATTTGATCCGATTGAGACACCGGCCATTGAACTCTGGGAAACTCTTTCAGGTAAATATGGCGATGAAGAAAAGCTTTTATATACTTTTGAAGACAGAGGTAAAAGAAAGGTAGGGCTTAGATATGATTTAACAGTCCCTTTCTCCAGATTTGTGGCAAATCATCTGAATGAAATTCCAAGGCCTTTCAAAAGATATCAAATACAACCGGTATGGAGAGCGGATAAACCTCAAAAAGGAAGATTCAGAGAATTTTATCAATGTGACATAGATATAATAGGAGTAAAATCAACTATTGCAGATGCAGAAATAATAAAAGTTCTTTACGAAGTATTAAATCAACTTGGATTTAAAAACTTTAAAATTAATTTTAATTCAAGAAAACTTTTTAATACTTTAAGGGAGCATCTTCAAGTCTCCGATGAAAAAGAATTTCTCATTGCAAGAGCTATAGATAAATTTGACAAAATCGGAATAGATGGAGTTAAAAAAGAGCTTGAAAAATACGGTTTTTCCACAGAGCAAATAAAAAAAATAGCAGAAATCTTAAATGTTAAAGGAGATAATACACAAAAATTAAAAGAGCTTGAAAAATTGATGGGAAATACCCCAAGTTTCAAGAATTTTCAAGAAGAAATAGAAGAACTTATTTTTTATTGCCAAGAGTTTGGAATACCGAAAGATGTGATTTTGTTCAACCCCTTTCTTGCAAGGGGATTGGATTATTACACGGGTCCTATATTTGAGACTACTTTAACAACTCCTAAAATAGGGAGTCTGACCGGCGGAGGAAGATATGATAATCTTATAGGAATTTTTTCAAACACCCACATTCCTGCCACCGGAAGCTCCTTAGGGCTTGAAAGAATCATAACTGTCATGGATGAGCTCAGTATGTATCCATTTTCTGATACAACATACACAAAAGTTTTAGTGGCAGTTCAGGATAAAAATCTTTTGAAAGAATTAATAGAAATAGCTGAAACATTGAGGAAAGCGGAAATTTCAACAGAATTATATCTGGGAAACAAAGACTTAAGGGGACAAATAAATTATGCTTTAAAAAAGGGAATAGATCTAATGATAATTATGGGAGAAGAGGAGAAAAAAGAGGGAGTTGTAAATATTAAAACTCTTTCAAAAAAAACACAGGAAAAAGTTAAAAGGGAAAAAATAGTGGAGGAGATTAAAAGAAGACTGAAATGAGTCCTTTAAAAGTAGCATGTAGCATTAAAGAAAATGTTATCAAAGCCGGAGAAGAGGTAATAAAAAAACTTCTTAAAGAAAGCAAAGATAGTGATCACTTCTTCTTTAGTGTAACAGATTCTTATAAAGAACCCAATCTGGTCAGAGAAGTTTTTTTAAAAGAAACAGAGGGAAAAAACTTAATTTTCGGGGTGGTTTCCTCCGGAGCAATTATCACCTCCGATGGTTTTTACAAAAGGGGCGTTATAGGAGGAAGATTCAGATCAGAAAAATTGAGGATAGAGCCTGTTTTAATAGAAGGTGGAAGTAAAAATCTTTATCAAAAAATAAGAGAATCTTTGTTATATTTAAAAAGCAGAAAAAATCATCATAAAATTCTCGTTTTAATCTTTGTTGACGATGGCTTCTATTATAAGAAAAGCCTTTTTAAACACATTGCAGAATCCGCAGAAGAAGCTGAAATAAAGGTTGTTGGTGGTTTTATAGGAGAATCCAAGGAAAACACTGATGAATCCGGAATTTATTATAATACACGAATCACTGAAAAATCAATGCTACTTTTAGGTCTTTTTAAAGAGGAAGATTTTTCTGTCAAAATATTTGAAGATAAATATGAAGAAGATGAGAGAGATACAGGTTCCATCATCATCGGAAAACCATTTGCTAATTATCAGGAAAGAATTAAAGCAAAAGAATTCTTTCCAAAACATCCGTTTATCGGAATAGGAACATCATCCCAATTTTATTATCTTTCTTCTCAAAAAAAAGGCTTATCTGAAGAAAGTATAGTAAGAATAGATTTATGAAAAAAATTTATTTAATAGGAATTTGTGGCACAGGGATGTCCGCTCTGGCAGGTCTCTTTAAAGAAAAAGGATATATTGTAGGAGGCTCGGATAAAGGTTGCTATTCCCCAATAAAAGAAGAAATTGAAAACTTAAATGTAAACCTATACAAAAAATTTTCCGAAGAAAATATCAAGAAATTTAAACCGGATCTTGTAATAGTAGGTAATATTGTAGGAAGAGGAAACCCGGAAGGGGAATTAATTTTAAATGAAAATTACCCTTTTATGTCAATGCCTCAAGCTCTCTTTGAGTTTTTTCTAAAAAATAAAAAAAGAATAGTAATTGCCGGCACGCATGGCAAAACAACAACAGCATCTTTTATTTCTTTTGCCTTTGAAAAAGCTGGCTTATCTCCGGGTTTTTTCATCGGAGGAATCCCCATTAATCTTAAAAAGAATTATAATAGCGGTAAAGGTAAACATTTTATAATAGAAGGTGATGAATATGAAACTTCCTTCTTTGATAAATACAGTAAATTTTTCCACTATTTCCCAACAATACTAATACTCAAACCATTGGAATTTGATCATGCGGATATATTTGAAAGTGAAAAAGAATATTTAAAAACATTTAAGTTTCTATTAAGGGAAGTCCCTTCCAAAGGGATAGTGTTTTTCCCATCTTCCTCCGAAAGAACTAAAAAATTGATAGAGTTTTCCTTTTCTAAAAATATAATCTATGGCAAAGAGAAAGATGCAGATATAAATTATATCATCAAGAAAAAGAGTTTTCCATATATTTTTAATGTAAAAATAAGAAAGAACAATTTAGGTGATTTCCAATTAAATTTAATAGGTGAATACAATATTGAAAATGTACTTCCCGGTATATACCTTTTATTTAAGGAAAAAGTTAACATTGAAAAAATAAAAAATATTGTTAAAGAATTTAAAGGAGTGAAAAGAAGGCAAGAAATTCTCTTTGCCTCTAAAAAACTTACCATAATAGATGATTTTGCCCACCATCCAACAGCTATAAAACAAACCATCGAAAGTGTGAAAAAAACCTTTTCTGATAAAACTCTAATGACTATTTTCGAACCGGCCTCATGGTCTTTAAGAAAAAAAATTTTTGAAAAAGAACTTATAAGCTCCTTAAAAGATAGTAATATTGTTTATATTTTAGATATAAAAAACAAAGATAAAGTTCCTCAAAATGAAAGATTGAACTTAAATATTATTAAAAAAGAGCTTGAGAAAAGAGGAACCAAAGTTGTCCTTTTTGAGGATAAGAAGAATAACAAGGATTTTGTTCTGAACGAAATCAGAAAAGAATTAAAAGATAAAGAGCTAACAATTCTAATTTTATCAAACAGTACCCGCTTAAACTTAAACAAACATTTAATAAACGAAATTTCAGAGAAATTATGAGTAATTATTACACATGATTTTTCCCTTCTTTAACAAAAAAGCTTGAAAATCAATAAAAAATAATATATTTTAGAAATGGCATATTTTTTTAATAAAAGAATGGGAGGAAGAGAATGAAAAAAGGATTTTCTTTAGTAGAACTTCTTGTGGTCATGATTGTTGCAGGGGTGTTGCTAATGATCAGCATTAACATTGCCAGCAGTGTGGTTACAAAATCAAGATTCTCTGGAGGAGTAAATAAGATAGTGGCTGATATTGCCTATGCTAAAGAATTAGCTTCAAAAGAAAATAGATGGGTTAAAATTCATTTCCACTCCGATGGGAAGACCTATACAATTGAAAAACAAAAGGTAATAGGGGATCTTAATCAGTTTGAAGTCGTAAAGAAAAGACAGCCGATGGATGGAAGAATGTTTTTTACTCCCGGCGGTACGGATGTAACAGATTTTGCGGTCAATTCAAGAGGTGAAGTAAAAAAGGCTTCCGATCTTACAAATCCCACCTCTCAACCTTCGGAAATAATCCTTACTGTCTGGAGTAGAAAAGGAGATGGCTCTCTTTCTCAACCTATAATATATCAAAGAAGAATAAGAATCTATCCTTATGGAGGTATAAAAGTTGAAAAAAGATAGAGAAGGATTTTCATTGCTTGAAGCATTAGTTGCTCTTGGTATCTTATCTTTTATTGTAGCAGCAATTTTATCCGGGTTCTCAGCTCAAATTTATACAAATACTAAAATAAGAGAAAAAAATCTCGCCATCTCACTCGCAGAGGAAAGGATTGAGGAAGTTCTTAAATATTCAAGAGACCAACTTAATAATATGGGAGTTATTAATAAAACCATAGTAGAAGATTTTTCAAAAAAAACACAGACTACCGGACCATTAGTAAGCTCAAAATATGCAAATTTAAAGGATTATCGTGGAATGAAAAGAACAACAGTTATAACACAAGATCCAGCTAACAGTGAGTTGCTTGATATCAAAGTTACTGTTGAATACGGTAAAAAAGGGAATAAATACCCTTTTAAAGTAGTTCTTGTCACCAAAAGAGGAGGATAAAATGAAAAGAGGATATACATTAATTGAGGCTCTTGTTTATACTTTAATGATGGCTTTTATCCTTGCCGGACTCTATACAATGATAATTTATTACAAGAATGTATCTGCAACCGAGCAAGCAAGAGTAAGATTAATCCAGGAATCAAGGTTTGTACTTTCAAACCTCTCGGAAGAGTTAAAAGATGCAGGAGCAGTGTTAACATTATTGAATACAGGTTCTTTTTTGAAAGACACTCCTTATTTTAACGGTATTTTCCCATTAAATAATACAAACTTTCCTGATGGGATTATAATTGCCAAAGGGGAACCAAATGCAGTAACAAAACTTACTTCAAACTTTTCTCCCTCATCAGCTACTCAATTATCTGTTGAAAATACATATAGAAAAGATGTAACAGGGAATGTATATGCTTGGAATGTAGGGGATAAAGGAATTGTTATTAATAAAGACGGTTATTATGTATTCTATGTAACAGGGGTAAATGCAAGCACCATTTCAATAAGATCATCAGCCGTTTATTATTCTGGTTTGTTAAACTCTGGAAATTATAAAGATAATGTAATAAAACCTTCCACATTAACCGGCAAAAATATAACTTACTCATCAGGAACACCTGTAATAAAACTTTACTCCTTTTCAATATACTTAGTTCAACAGAGATACGATTCTGATAAAAAAAGGAATGTCAGAAAATTAATAAGAATCACGGACACAAAAGAACAGGCGGATGTTTTAAACAATACCAGTGTAGTAAAGGGTGTGGAAGCTGAGAATATCTGGGATTTACAGATAATATACACAGTAATTCCCGACCTTAATGACCCCACTTCAGAAATGGACTTTGGAGCAAAGGATTTAACAAGATGGCCAAACCCAATAGAAAATCCCTGTGGAGATGATACAAGCTGTACGAGTTTTATAAACTTTCTGAGGTCAAAACAATTAAAAGAGGTTACTTTAAGGGTAGTAATGATTACTGATGATTATTCGGGAAAGGGCAAGATAGCGAATAGAATTCCGATAATAGGAGATGAGGGGGCATATACTTTAGCTGGGCCTTATAAAGCACGGATTATGACCATTTCAGTGGATCCGAGAAATTTCAATATTATTTTGTGAGGTGTAAAAATGAAAAAAGATGAAAAAGGTAGCATGCTAATAATTGCGCTTATTACTATTTTAATATTATCTTTCATAGTTGCAGCAGGTATAAGAACAACATCAACAGAGCTTTTTACGACTTACAATGTTTACCTTAAAAAATACTCTTATTATTATGCCGTGGCAGGGGTTGAAGAAATAGCTGAAAAGATAAAAAACAGTGAAAATCCCTCTTCAATAAGGGAAAACAAAATAAAAAACACTGAAAACGGATTGAAAGTAAGAATTTTCACTGGAGATCTTGAAAGCGGAGTTACAAACATATCTTTGTTCCAAGGGTTCCCCCCCCCTCCACTTCCGGGGATTAATCTGAGCTCATCATCGAGCATTACTCCACTCATATGGCAGCTGAATGTTACATCTGAAATTATATCAAAAAAGAGAAAGGCTTATTCTGAAATAAAAACAGGAATATATTCACTTATGTTGGGATACTGAGTTTAAATAGATAATTATTATTTAGGAGGAAAAAATGAATAATAATAAATCAGCAAAATTGATAGTAAGTATAATAATTGTTTTTGTCTTATCTCTCCTTTTTATTGTTGTAAATAGTTATGGGGATGATAGAGAGCTTTTTTCCGTAAAGGTAAAACCGAACATATTATTCCTTCTTGATAATTCTGGGTCGATGAGCGCGGATGATGTTAAAGTAACCAATGAAAACCTTTTCAAAACCTACACTACAAGCACAGGTAAAACATACCATTTTACCATATATAATAAAGTATGCATAAGAGGACATTGGGACTATGGATGGGTATGCGATGAATATGACAATAAGAATAAAGGGACACAAAGATACATAGCACTTCAAAGAATTACAATAGAGCTTCTTGACAAATTCAGAAATGATGCATATATGGGAGTGGGAATGTTTTTTTATAATACTGATTACCACGGAGTAGGAGGGGAAATTAAATTAACACTAAAAGATCTTTCAACAAATGACAGATGTGAAAACACTGTTAACCCCTCTGTTTGCACAAATAACCTTAAAAAAATGTTTAAAGTTGTAAGGGAGCTTTCTCCGTATTCATCAACTCCCTTAGCTGAAACATTGGATACAGCATACGGATATTTTACAGGGAAAATAAAAGATGGCGACGGTAATTTTTTTCATGACACAGATTACTATCCCAGAGTTTGTTCTGATGTGGGAACAAGTCCATTTGGAGGAATACAATGCACCGATAGTCAATATACAAGTCCTATAAAATGGTGGTGTCAGAAAAATTTTGTTATTTTTGTTACTGACGGAGAACCTACATCGGATGGATTCGACAGTCATGGCAATAGTTCAAGAAAATATTTTTCTTATATTGATGAGTTAAAAAATATCGGCTCCAGCGATGGATGGAAATGGGATTATGATAATGATAATGATCCAAATGATAAAAAAACGGGAGACGGACATCTTCTTGATGATATCGCGAAGTATATATACGATAAAGATATGATTCCTAATGATAAATCATATTTTAATCTTGACAGTAGTTATGATTCGAGTTTCAATAAGACTCAGAATATAATAACTTATACTGTAGGATTTAAGACAGATCAAAATCTATTAAGAAACACAGCTAAATACGGACATGGGAAATATTTCACAGTCGATAATTTTTCCCAACTTAGAGAAAATTTGATGAGAGCGATTTTTGATATAATTCAAAGGAACTATGCATTCACATCTTTTACGGCTCCTAAGAAAATTGCTAATGGTGAGGATATAACATTTATAGGCTCCTTTTTACCAAAATATGACTCGATTTGGGAAGGTCATCTTGTTGCAAAAGAATTGACTAATAAATGGTGTTTATATGAAAACGGTAATCTGTCCGATTGTAATCATGATGATGAAAATAGTTGTCTCTCCGCACATCCGGGAAAACAATGTAAAATAAAATACACTCTCTCAAACACCCCCAAGTGGGATGCGGCCGACCATATCCCTGATACGGGAGACAGGGAATTAATGACATTAGACAACTCTCTTTCCTTAATTGATTTTAAAGATGATCAGGCTTCAAATTTAAAATCCATTCTTGGCGTAACAACTGATAAAGATGCGAAAAAAATAATAAATTTCATAAGAGGAGTCAGAGATATAAATGACCCTCCTTATAAATTCGCCGATATTTTTCACTCTGATATCCAGTTTGTTGGTCCCCCCTTAGGATGGAAAAAAACTGTTGAAAAAAATTATGATACATTTTATATAGCAAATGAAAACAGAGAAAGGACTCTTTTTGTGGGGACAAACGATGGTATTGTCCATGCGATAAATGCTGAAAACGGGGAAGAGTTTTGGGGCTTTATCCCTGATGAAGTTTTACCTAAATTGAAAAACATTGTTCTTGATAATGAGCATGAGGAAACAGCTGACGGAGGAATGATCGCTGATGATATCTTCAAATACGATCCTTCGACACAAAAAAATTCATGGGAAACACTTCTTGTTTTCGGATTACGAAATGGCGGAAATGCATATTATGGATTTGATATCTCGGATCCAACAAAATTAAAATTTAAATGGAAAATAGGAAAAGTATATAGCGGAAATCAACCCGATTATATTGATTTTCTCGGAAAATCATGGGCTAAACCTATCATTGGTAAAATCAGATATAAAAAAGATAGTTCTTCTGACCCTATTGATAAATCTGTTGTTATAATCCCCGGAGGATTTGCTGATAATCCTTTGAATAACGGGGATCTCAAAGGAAAAGCTGTTATGATTTTTGATGCGTGGAACGGAGAATTATTATGGATTCTTACTTATAATCCTTCAACAGATGAACAAAATCATGACCATCTTTATTCATCAGACAATGATCTTAATTATGCGATTCCATCCGCTATAACAGCGATTGATAAAGATAATAACAGATACATTGATACTATCTATTTCGGTAATACCGGAGGAAATCTTTTTAAAATAGATATTTCGAATCCTGATCCTACTAATTGGAGTTTGAAAACAATATTCAGATTAAACTCTTTAAAACAACCAATATATCTACCACCCGTTATAACATATGACAATTGTTATAATCTTTTGGTGGCTTTCGGGACAGGGGACAGAAATAACCCCAAAAGTCCTGACAAGGGATCTTTCTATGTGATAATAGATGATAATACATTTCCGACTCTAACACCTTCGGATTTAAAACAATTTTCATGGAGCGGAGACACTCTACCTGAAACAAGTTTTAACCCCTCGGCCGACAAAGGATTTTATTTTGAATTTGAGGACAACGGGGAAAAATTGTTTAATCCGGAACCTGTAATTCTCCCTGATGATAATGCAATTCCCCATGTTTTCTTTAACACATATCAACCACCCAAAGGAACATCTCAAGACCCTTGTAAATACGGGGGAGAGATGATTTTCTATGATATAAAACTCGCAACTTGCCCCTTAGGAAAGATTTCAGGAGAAAAAGAGAAAGGAAGACTCGCAGGCGGCGGTTTTTCTCAGGGAAAAGAATATATAATGTATGAAGGAAAAGAGCAACTTGGCTCAACAGAGATTAAAAAGATAAAGAATTTTAAGCTTCCTTATACAAGCGGGTTAGTGTTCTGGAGAGAGAGGAGAAGATAATTGACAAAAAAATTTAATTTTCTATTTTTATTTTTAATTTTTAATGTTACCATATTCTTTTTTTCATGCAATCAAAATACGGGAAATAAGGAATCAGAGATAATGCATATAAAACAAAGCGATAAAAATACAAACACTGTCTCTAAAGATTCCCCGAAAACAGTGAATTTAAAACTTTCTCAAAACAGATTTATTATAAACGAGATCAAGATACAACCAGATTTACCATTCACCAACTCAATATTGGAATTTATTGTTTTTCCAAAACCAAAGTCAAAGGATATAAAACTCTATTACATATATTATGTAAATAATCAAAAAATAAAAGAATCTTTTGATAACACCTTCTCAGACTCATTCAAAAAGAAAGATTTGATTTATGCTGATGTAATCATTCTTAAAGATGGCAAAGAGATAAAGAGAGTTAGAAGTAATATTATAAAAATTTTAAATACAAATCCTGTAATAGATAATATATCTCTTCCCGAGATAAAGATACCGGGTGAATATAGGATAAAAGTCTCGGCTCATGATGACGATAATCAGGATGAACCTCTAAAACTTTCAATAGAATCAACCGGCGAGATGCCCTCTTTTACCATTGATCAGGAAGAGATGCTTGTTACACTAAATCTGAAAAAAGATGATTTTGGAAAAACATATAAATTTTTTATTAAAGTTGAAGATAAGGATTCCGGTTATTCAAAAAGAGAGATAATATTAAAACTTACAAAGAAAATCGTGAAGAAAAAGATAGAAAAGAAAGAATCAAAAGAGAAAAATCGTGAAAAAGAGAACAAAGAGAAAAACAACGGGATAAAGATTCCGGAGATAGCTACAGGAGGGACAGGTTATTAATTATTCTAAAATAATTATTTTGGGTGCGGGTCTTACAGGATTAATCACAGCGGAATTATTAAAGGGGTTTGATCCTATTATAATAGAAAAATGTAAAAAGACCGGAGGAATGTCAAAAAGCTTTTATAAGGATGACTATATCTTTGATTACGGAGGACATTACTTGCACTTTGATAATAAAGAGCAGTTGGAATTTTTTACAAATTTTGCATCCGATATCATAGAAAAAGAGCGACTATCTTATATCAAAATTGAAAATCAATTAGTCCCCTACCCGATTCAAATATTTTTTACGAAAATCTTCTCAGAATACAAAGAAAAAGTTAATACAGAGCTTAATAATTTGAAACCTGACTATTCAAATTATTTTAATTATCTAAGATCATCTTTCGGAGAAACTCTTTTCAACAAATTTTTTTACCCTTATAACACAAAATTTTGGAAAACCGATTTAAAGGAGATGGATATAGAGTGGACTGAAAAACTCGTTCCAAAAGTTAACCCTGATATTATAGAAAACCCGCCCGATAAAATCGGTTATAATTACAAATTATATTATCCTACCAAAGGGATTTCCGAAATATCGGATAATCTTGCTAAAGATAAAAATATATACCTGAATGAAACAGTGGAAAATATAGATGCAATAAATAAAATTATTCATACTGATAAAGACTCTTATAGATATGAATTTATAATTTCAACAATTCCTATAACAGAACTTTTATTAAAAATAGATATGATGAAATTTAACCTTGATTTTCTCTCTGTTAAAATTTTAAACTTGGGAATAAAAGGGGATTATAAAAAAGACTTCAGTTGGATATATCTACCTGAAAATAACACCCCGTTTTTCAGATTCGGTAAATATATGATCCCGGATAAAGCCGATAAATTTTCCCTATATTTTGAAACTTCATATAAAAATGAGATCTTATCGGACGACATCCTTTTAAAAGAAGCTAATAAACTGATGAATAATTTTAATATAATCGGTGAAATTGAAGCACAAATGTTTTTGGACATTAAGCATGCTTACCCTATTTTGAAAGTTAAGGAAAAGGGTTATATACCTATTATTTTCCAGCAACTTCATATAAAAGATATTTTCCCCGCCGGTAGAATGGGTAGTTGGAAATACATATCAATGAATGATAGTTATGAAGAAGCAAAGAGGATAAAAACCATAATAGAAAACAGAATATAGAATTAAGTTTATTATTAACCATTATTTTTTCCATAGAAATCGAAAATAATAATTTAATTTTTTAAGGTTTTTTATTGCGGAAGTTTTATGACCTCATTAGCATTATACCCTGGAAGCTGCCTTGGAGACTTTAAGCATTTTTATTAAAGGTTTTAGGATTAATCAATAATTAGTAAATAAATTATCCTTAACCTTTAAAAAAATTTTTTTTTAATATTATTGACAAATCTTCAAAACAATAATACATTATTAGATAAAGGTGCATAATGATAAAAAAAGATAATATTACTTCATATTTTTCCTTAAAAGGAAAAGATTCGATATCTTTGAAAAAGTTTGAAAAAGAGGAAAAAATCTTGTTAAGATTCATATCTGACATACAACCGAAAAATCGTTTGGAAACAGTCTTTTTATTAGATATGTATCTTAAAGGGGTTCGTAGTTTTTTTCAACTGTCAAATCACCCTAAAAAAACAAAAGACAGATGGAATTTCATATATGAAATTAATATCCTAAAAGAAGTAATCAAAAAATCAAGATTATTATATAATCAACTGTTTACTATTGACGAAGGTAAGAATTTTATTAATTTTATAGAATCAAAATTTAAAATCTCCTTAGAGTATCTTCAACAATCTGAAGATGAGAAAAAAAATTGGAAATTCGATGATTGGATAAACAATTTTGATATAAAACTTAAAGAGATAGAGACTATTGTGGAATCATTATCCAAACTCAAGAATATATTTTACCGTGAATTTATAACTATCGGGGATCTGTTTTTATATTATATAGTGGAAAACCCCTATATATACCCTTTTGTCAGAAGAAATTTTAAAATAGAGATTCACAGAGTTGTTCATACCAAGATATCCGCCGTCGTCCACAACATTGAGGATAAAAACAAAAAATATTCAACCGGAATTAATATTCTTGAAGCTTTTAAAATACTAAAATCACTCGAATACACAGGGAAAAATGTAAGTTTTGAAGATAACTATTTTCTATTTGTTTTTTTAAAAGAGGAACTTGAGAAATTTAAAAATTTTGAAACATTAAAAAATAAGAGAAAAATAAAATCATTAATTAATGAGATAATTCTTAAAATATATAATGTAATTCTTGCTAATATATTTAATAAGAAAAAGAGATTGGATTATTTTGAAAAATCAAAATTCTTTATATCGAAAAAATTAAAAGAGATTATATTCATCCTGTTAAAGGATGTTGATAAAACAATAATAATCTCAGAAATTTTCCCGGATTTTCAAGATGAAAGTTCATACAAAAAAGAGATTCTTAATTCTTTACTCTCAATCGAAAAAATTATTAAGCAGAGTATAAACGGAAATATAGAAAATTATAAAAAAGAGTTATTAATCAATATTAAATATTTTGAAAGCTCTCACCTTCCATATATAAGTTTAAAATACTGGGAAAGATTTTACAGACTATTTTTTGCAATAAAACATTCACCCCATAAATATCAATTGATAAAAAGAATCATAGAATTTAATAATCTTCTGTCTGAAATTAAGGAGGATATAGTTTTATCTTGAATAATAGCAATAGTTTTTCAACTGTTTTTCATAACCTCGGAAAACTTATGATTCTGGAGGGGATATTTTTTATTATTCCTATTACATTTGCATTTTTTTCCGGAGAATCAAATCAAATAAAATATTTTTTAATCCCCTCTTTTTTAAGTATTATCTTCGGATATCTCTTCATTAAGATTTTCAGAGAGGGAAAAATATATTTCATAGAAAGCCTTCTGATTTGCGGTGTTTCATGGATTATTCTCGCTGTTTTTGCAGGTTTACCATTTACTCTCTCAACGGGAAAATCCTTTATCGACGGATATTTTGAAGCCATCAGCGGATTAACTACAACCGGAATAACAATTTTTACAAATATAGAAACATTGTCAAAATCAATAATTCTTTGGAGGAGCATGATTCAATGGTTTGGCGGCCTCGGAATTTTAACACTTTTTCTTGCGATAACTTTTAAATCAAATAATGCTTATTTCAGACTTTTTTCAGCGGAATCACATAAAATTGACTCCGCAAGACCAACGCCGAGTATTTTTAAAACAGTTGTAATCTTATGGAGTATTTATGTTTTATTCACAATTACAGAGGCAATACTTTTAAAATTATTCGGTATGAGTTTTTTTGATGCGATAAATCATAGTCTTACCACTCTTTCAACAGGAGGATTTTCCCCTTATGATTCAAGTATTCAGTATTTCAAAGATTCCGGATACCGATATTATAAAGAGATTGAGTATATTATAACCTTTTTCATGCTTCTTGGCGGAATCAATTTTTTACTCCATTATAAAGCTTTAACTGGAAAAATTAAATCAATCTTCAATGATATAGAGTTTAAGGCCTTTTTATTTATTATCTTTACTGCAACCGTATTAATTCTTGTAAATCATTATATATCTGCCTTCAATTTTTCCTTCCACAATTTAGAAAAAGACTTCAGACACACTCTTTTTACTGTTATTTCCATAACCACAACTACAGGTTTCGGAACAACGGACATAAACAGTTCTTTTTTTCCCGCTATGGCAAAACAGATTATTCTTATTCTAATGCTAATCGGGGGAAGTGTGGGTTCCACAGCAGGTGGAATCAAAGTTTTAAGAATTACGGTTCTTTTCAAATTATTTAAACAAGAAATTAAAAGATTAAGATTACCGAAAAAAGCGGTATCAAAACTTGTTATAAATAAAAGTATTTTTCCGGATAATGAAATCAAAAGAATAACAAGTCTTTTTTTCGGCTGGCTTCTATTAATTTTTATCGGAGCGATGATAACAGCTCTTTTCTCCGATTTAACCGCATGGCAATCATTTTCAGGGATGTTCTCAGCCGTAGGTAATATAGGCCCTTTTTATTTTAGTGTGGAAAAGATGTCAAAATTGCCGGATATAATAAAATTAACATATATTTTCGGAATGCTTGCCGGAAGATTGGAAATTTTACCTATTTTACTTATTTTCAGTGGAAAAGCATGGAATTATTCATAAATATATAAAAGGAGATAAATATGTATATAATAGTCTTGGGTGGAGGTTTAATAGGAAAAGCTCTTACAAAAGCTCTTGTTGAAGCCAAACATGATGTTACTGTAATAGACAAGAATAGTGAAATATGTGAAGAGATCTATGCAAACTACGGAGCAATCTCAATAACCGGAGACGGGACAAAATTGGAGACACTAAAAAACGCACACATAAATAAAGCTGATGTTGCAATCGGAGTTACCCCCGATGATTCCGTTAATCTCGCGTTTTCTATTCTATCGAAGCATTTTAAAATTCCTCAAATAATGGTTAGAATGAGTGATCCAGCTTATGAAGTTGTGTATAAATTCGTGGGAGTTACCAATATTGCAAGAGCCACACAACTTCTTATCGATCAATTCATTGTTAATATAGAGAGCCCTGAACTCAGAAAAGTTATAAATATTGGGGATCTTGTTATAAAAATTATTAATATGCCGGAAAATTCAATCTTTGATAACAAAAAGATCATTGATATGGTTAAAACAAAAGGATTTCCCGAAAATGTTACAATAACCGCAATCTACAAAGAGATAGAAAATAAATTTATTGCACCGAGAGGAAACAATATTATTAACTCAAAAGACAGAATATTCATGTGCGGAAGCCCCAAAGACATAAAAAAAGCAGCTAAAATAATAGTCAAGTCAATTAAATAACTTTAATTAAATTCTATCTTTCAAAAGTTTCCAACTATAATAAAAAGTAATTATTATTTTATCATTATATTCTTATAATTTTTGAATATAAATCTGAAAACCAAACAGTTAATTTATTCAAAAACTTTATATATTGGTTAAATATATTAGAGTTAAAAGTTTAAATTTCTGATACCTCGGTGGCTTCAGTTCCGATTACATATGGTGGTTTTAATATTTATTTCTTCTTCAGACTATTTTAATTTTCGTCTTTTCCTACAATTTAGATAGGTATTATGATATAATATTACCTTAACTTAATCCAAGGAGGGTTTATTTATGAACAAAGAGAGATTTGAAAAAAGAGTTTTAAGATTCCAGGAACTTATGAAAGAAAAGAAGATTGATGTAACAATGATAAGAGATAGTTATGCTTATACATATTTCACAGGTATAAAATGGGATCCTCCAGCCCTGATGATTCCTGCTGATGGAAATCCGGTAATTTTTGCAATAGATGATGAAATAGATGAACTTAAAGAGAATACATGGATAGATAAAATCTTTCCCTATAGAGATGTTAAAACACTTATAAGCGGAGTTCATAATAAAGTTAATATGGAAGTTATAGGTTTCAATCTTGATATCGATGCATCCGCTCTATTATACGATATGTTTTCTAAAATTCATTCCAAAAAACAGGTTACCGATGTCCACCAACTTATAATGAAACTCAGGATGTTTAAAGACAAGGAGGAGGTAGAAAATATTAAAAGGGCCGGGGAGATAGCTGCAATAGGGATGCAAGCGGGAATTGATGCGATAAATTCAGATGCTACCGAGCTTGATATTGCCGCTGAAGCAGAATATAAAATGAGAAAAGCAGGAGCCGAGGATATTTTTATATATGTTAATTCAGGTAGTCCCCGAATACATGCAAGACCGAGAGACAAAAAGGTAAAAGACTATGTTCTTCTTGATATTATGCCCTCTTATAAAGGATATTTTTATGATATGGCAAGAACAATAATTTTAACACCTGACAAAAAAAGGGAAGCCGCTTTAAAATCTATGGAAGAGATTCACCTCAAACTTCCCGAATTTCTTGAAATAGGCAATGTCTTCAATAGCGTAGAGACAAAAATATATGAAACATTTAAGAGATATGGTTTTGAGGATGAATATATATACGGATTCGGACATGGTGTGGGTCTGAGATATGAAGAGACACCTATTCTGACTATTGTTCCGGGGGACAGAATGAAGCTCGTTAAACCTAACATGGTTATAAGCGCCGGACATGCTCCTTTAAGCAGTAAATCTCTGGGAACTATTAAAATCGAAGATACACACTTGATAAAAGAGAGTGGCGAATCGGAAAGATTATCAAATTTTCCCCTTTCACCAACTTTGTAAATATATTTTATCTTTCATTTGTTTAATTTATAATAAAGTGTTATTTTCAGTCTATCTTTTATTATAACTTATTCTCCTCTTCTATGTGACATAATTTATTGTATCGTTTTATGACATTTTTATTTTGTAATTTCAAACGAAAAAAGACCATTGAAAAACATATAATAAAATGATAAAATAACACCATTCTGGAGGTTTATGATGAAGAAAGATATACATCCTTGGTATGGAGAATGCACGGTTATGTGTGCTTGCGGTAATACATTTAAAACAAGAGCAACGCAAAAAGAGATTAGAGTTGAAATTTGCTCTGAGTGTCACCCTTTTTACACAGGAAAACAAAAATTTGTAGATACTGCAGGTAAAATAGATAAATTCAAGAAAAAATATGGTGACAGTTATTTGAAACAGTAATATATGTTCAAAAAATTAGATTCTCTCGAAAACAGATACAATAATATTTTATCTGATTTATCCGATGAAAAAACATTAAAAGACTTTTCAAAATATAAGGAATTATCAAAAGAATTATCAAGAATTGAACCTATAATAAAAAAATACAAAGAGTATAAAAAAATACTAAAAACAATTGAAGATGATAAATTATTATTAAAAAACGGTGATACCGATTTAAAAGAGTTGGCTGAAGAGGATTTAAAAGAGCTTGAAAATAAAAGAACTTCTGTAATAGAAGAGCTTAAAAAGCTTATAATATCCGATGATCCGAATGATAAAAAAAACATTATTCTTGAAATAAGAGCTGGAACAGGGGGAGATGAGGCCGCTCTTTTTGCTTCCGAGTTATTCAGAATGTATTCAAGGTATTCTGAAAGAAGAAAATGGAAGATTGAGATATTAAATGCAAATTATTCAGACTTAAAGGGGATAAAAGAGATTGTTGTTTCAATAAGAGGTGATAAAGTTTATACGAGACTAAAATACGAAAGTGGTGTTCATAGGGTTCAAAGAGTTCCTCAAACAGAAACCTCGGGTAGAATTCATACTTCAACTGCTACAGTTGCTGTTTTACCGGAGGCTGAGGAGATTGATGTAAAGCTTGACCCTAAAGAGTTGAGAATAGATGCATTTTCAGCATCAGGTCCCGGCGGACAAAATGTTAATAGAAATTATACTGCTATAAGAATCACCCATCTTCCAACAAATATTGTCGTAAGTATTCAGGATGAAAAATCTCAACATAAAAATAAAGAAAAAGCTTTAAGAATATTAAGAACAAGGCTTTATGAAATTGAACAAGATAAAAAAAACAAAGAATTATCTCGGCAACGAAAATCGCAAGTCGGAACCGGAGAAAGAAGTGAAAAAATTAGGACTTACAATTATCCTCAAAACAGGGTAACAGATCACAGAATAGGGTTAAATATTCACAATTTAACCGAATTTTTAAACGGTGACATGGACTACATGCTTGATCAGCTTATAACATTCTTTCAGGCGAAAAAACTTGAAGATGAACTCTCTTTTAATTGATGAAAATAAAAGAGTTATATCGAATAGCTCACGAAGAAATTTCAAAGATAAGCGATGTCCCTCAACTCGAAACATTGATACTTCTTGAATATACAACGGGTTTCAAAAGGGAGAAAATCTTTGCTTATCCGGATAAAATAATTAAAGCTCAAAATGTAAAAGCATTCTTTAATATAGTTGAAAATAGAGTTAAAAATAGGGTTCCTATATCATATTTAATTAATGAAAGAGAGTTTTATTCATTGAAATTTTTCGTTGATGAAAATGTCTTGATTCCACGACCTGAAACAGAAAAGATTGTTGACTTAAGTCTTAATATATTGAAAAAAAATAGTCTTTCGAGAGTTCTTGATATAGGAACAGGGTCAGGGAATATAATCACGGCTATATCATATTATAATCGAGCAAAAGCCAAATATTTTGCCTCTGATATATCGTATAATGCTATAAAAATAGCTAAAATGAATGCGAAAAAATATAAACAAAAAATAAACTTTTTTGTATCCGATATATTTAGCGGAGTAAAAAATAAAAAGAAATTTGATTTAATTGTAGTTAATCCTCCGTATATATCAAAGAAGGAGAAAAGAAAATTAGCTCCGGAGATTTTAAATGAACCTGAAACCGCTCTTTTTGCAGAAGAGGATGGAGTTTATTATATAAAAAAGCTGATTGATGAATCAAGATCGGTTTTGAAAAATGACGGGATAATTATTATTGAGATAGGGGAAACTCAATCAAATAAAATTAAACTAAAAGTTAATATGAAAATAATCAAAGATGATTTTGATAAGGAAAGATTTATTATATATTCCCCTTAGATTATAAAACAGCGCTTATTTTAACTTTTTCTTTATTTATAAAATAATTATATTTACTGAATATTGTATTTTCTGACAAAATAGATACAATAAAAAAATCATCATTAATATAATCAACGGAAACCCCTTTTCCGTTTTTGAGCTTAATAAAAAGCGATTTAAACTCAGTATTCATCGCATCACCGGCAAAATCTCTACTATTTTTTAATATTACCGAAAGTTCTCCTACTATGATTTCACTTTGAAGAGTTGAATCCGTATCTTTTTCTTCAAATACAATAAACCCCTCTTTACTAAAGATACCGATATAATCAAGAAATAATTTTTTCTTTAATTCTTTTAGAATATTATTCATTCGATTTCTCCCTAACTAAATAATTATTAAGAACTTTCTGAAATCTTTTTAATCCAACTCTCTTAAATCCAACATCAGCCTTCTTATCATTTGACATAATATAAAGCTTCTTATATACAGCTTGGGCATCCTTGTATTTGCCTTGCTCTTCCAAAAGTTTTGCCATGGAATAAGTAACAAACGGTTCCTCATCCTTATCATAATTTTCGGTGAATGATAAATCTTTTTCTACTTTATCGGATAAACCAATATTTTCGCCATAATCCTCTAATATTTCCTCATCATTTTTCGACTCTTCTTTATAATTCATATCAAATTCATTTACTTCATTATTATTAAATGATTCTTCTTCATCAACTTTTACCTGCGGCATATCTTTTGACTCAATATTGTTTTCTAAGTATGAATTATTCTGTTCAATAATATCCGAATTATTAGTGGGGTTATAATCATATTCATCATCATCACTTTTTTCATCGCTTACCGATGCTTTATTAGGATTCTCAGAAGAAAAATCATTTCCATTGTCATCATTCTTTTTTTCCCCTTCATCTTCCTCCTCTTCAACACCATTTACTATATCTTTTCCTTTTTCTTCCTCCTCATCCATATAAGTTCTGGAATCGGATAATTCCTCAGCTACACTATCATTGTTTACAAAATTATCCCCTTTTTTTAATCTTTCTAATTCTTTTATCGCATCTGTATCTCCGGGATTTAAAAATATTATTTTATTATATTCATCAATCGCTTTTTTAATTTCTCCGGTTTTTTCAAAAATGGAGGCGAGAAGAGAGTGTATCACAGAACTTCCGGGGTTTGATTTAATAAGTTCAAAACAAAGTTCTTTCGCATCACTAAACCTGTTTTTATTCAACAAAGCTTTAACCTTGTATGTTTTCAGACTGAGGGAATATGTATAATTAGAGATAGCCTCTTCAACAAGAGATAAAATCTCATCCCAATTCTTTTCTGATTCAAGTATTTCAAGCTTTTCTAAATATTCAAGAAGTTCCATCTTTATTTTGAAAAAACGACCTCAGCATCAACTCTTAGTGTCCTGTTATTATTTATATAAGGATCTTTACTTATCAATGCGGTAACTTTCGCATAATATAGCCCCAGAAAAAGGTTTGTCGGTGCATAAAGGGTTGTTGTAATTGTTCCGTTTGAATTAGTAACAAGAGAACTCGGATAAATCTCACCAAACTTTGAGAATGAAGAACCATCATAACTTGTTAAAATAAAAACAACTCTTGCACCTTCAACAGGTCCGTGATTGCTTAAAACTCTTACAGTAATTTTAGCCGTAGTATTAAGTGGAAGAACTGTTTGAGATATATTCATAGTAGCATAAAAATCAACAACCGCAGGTCCGGTTAAATCCGGAGCAACAAATTTTGATCTTTTACATGAAACTGAAAATACTAACCCTATTACTATAATAAAAATAATATAATATTTTGATTTCATTGTATCCTCCTAAAATAATTACAAGTTTTCATAATTTTATTACCTATCAGCCCAATCTGCAAAATAAACATCTATTTTACCCTTTAATTCCATCTGATGTCCGGCCATATCCTCCGCATAAAAAGTTATGTTAGCAGTAGTCTGAATAACTTTTTCATTCTCAAGATTCGCCAATCTAACAAGAGGTGGCTCCATCTTAGCTCTTATAGGAACAATAACAAAAGAAAATTTTGTTGATCCATTAACCTCAACACTTATATTCAGATCTTGGACAAAAGAATAAGGGACATCAACACCTTCAGTGTTTTTGCCATCATGTCTTGTAAAAGAAACTCTGTATTTTTTTATAATTACATCTCCATAATAAGAGGTTTCAGCATCAGGATTTAAAGAAACATTTCTAACAGAAGCATCGGCAAGATCCTCTTCAATTGAACATGTATTAGTTGCAGTATCAAGAATACAAACATCCGAATCAATCACTGACTTTGAATCTTTGGTTGATAATAAACTGTCAAGAATAAGAGTGCTACCCGATTGAGTCTTATTTTCAATGACATTACATGAATTAAAAAACACGGACGCACTAATCACAAAAATAATAAAAACAATTAATTTTATATGTTTTTTCATAAATTGCCTCCTATCTAACTATTCTTGGGGTTATAAATATAAGCAGTTCCCTACTATTACCGTATCTCTGAGCTCCTCTGAATAAAAACCCTATAATAGGTATTTTCCCAAGCCCGGGAACAGTATTGTTAGTTACACTATCTTCGACTTTATATATCCCTCCTATAACCGTTGTTCCGCCATCTTTTACCAAAACACTGGTTTTAGCCGATTGAGTTACAATGGGAGGTATTCCCTTTACCCTATTAGAGAAATCAGCATTATCATTTTTAATTTCAATATTCATGATTATGGTTCCTTCCGCTGTTACATGGGGAGTAACATGAAGTTCAAGAGCTGCATTAACATATCTTACTGAAACAGTATTATAAGCCATAGTTTGAACAGGAATCATTTTACCCTGAATAATGTCTGCTTTCATATTATCCTGTGTTGTAACTTCAGGCATGGATAATATTTTGGCCTTACCTTTATTTTCCAATGCTGTTAAAGCGGCATCCAATCTGAAGGTATCAAGAACATTACCAAGCGTGACCCCTATTCCGCTCGAATATGCGGGAGCAGGCAAATTAACGGCATAACCGCGAAGAGGGCCGTAGATCCCCTGCTCTGAAGCCACACTATTACCGGAAACAGTAAAATTATTTGGGAATTTAAGTGAAGTTTGATTCCCGTAATAATAATTGCTTATTCCGTTGAACCCCCATTGAATACCGAGATTTTTAGCATAATTGGAAGTGGTTTCCACAATCCTTGCCTTGATATTTACCTGAAGATTAGGGGTATCAAGAGTATCTATCATTCTATCCATAACATCAACTCTTGATTTAACATCTGATATTATAAGTGTATTGGTTCTTTCATCTGTAATTATTTTACCTCTTTTTGTTATCTGACTTTTAAGAATTCCTTCTATCTTTTTAACTTTTGCATATGAGAGTGTTCTTGTCAGAACTTTTAATGGTCCCGATAATTTTTTTGCTTCCATAAGTTTTCTATGCTCCTCCTCTTCACTTGCAAGAACCTTGGAATCTCCGACTCTCAAAACATTCCCTTCAAGCACTTTCCCGAGTTTATTAGATTTTAAGATAAGATCAAGCGCTTGATCCCAAGGGATTTTAACGAGTTCACAAGTTACTTTTCCCGTAGTCCCGGGGTCAATTATCAAGTTTAGACCGGCCTTTACGGCAATAACCCTTAAAACATCCCTAATATCAGCATCTTTTAGTGTCAGAGACATTAAGGTTCCTTTATATCTGTTTTCTTCGGAATGAATTGTTTTAGCTTCAAATTTTGTGTTTGCTTTTTCTTTGGGTTTTATCACCACTTTTTTCTCAAGTTTTATTTTTGGTTTTTCCTCTATTAAGGTTTTAGCTCTGTTAATTTTAACTGTTTCAACTTTCTTTATAATTTTTTCTGGTCTTTTAATTTTAACCGTTGTTTCTCCCGTTATCTTCATTATGAGTTTATTATCAGATTCATCAATACTATAATTAATTATATTTTTATTAAGATCAAAAACAACTCTTGCAACCTTTTCCGGTTTAACTTTGTTTTGCCCCACTCTTACTCTCGAAATACCAAGATTATTAATATTGATGAAAGGTTGGCTTGTCCTATTGTAGGTGTCGTATAGATCAATAACCAATCTTCTCGGATTTTCAACATAAAAAACATCATAAGTAGGAATACCCTTTTTAAAAACAAAATTGATCGAAAGGTTGTTGTTATTATTATGAGCCTCAATATTTTTCAGATAAAACAATGAATTCGAACTATTCACAGGTTTTGAATTATAAAGTTCAAGAACAACTGTTTTACCTTTTTTATAAATTCTAAAGGGGTTATTTTGTTGCAAAACAACATGAGCAAGAATGTCGGAGCCATCTTTCTCAAAGGTAATCCCTTTGATTTTATCATTTTGATGAAGTTTGAAATCATTGAGTTCGTCCGAAAGAAATGCGGATTTAAATCTTAGAATTATTTCATTTGAGTTATTTTTGTTTTCAAAAAAATCTGGTACATCATTAAAACTTAAGTCAGACTTAAAAATTATATTTAAGTTTTCGCCTGAAGGTTCCACTTTAACGCTAATAATCTTATTCCTCTCCGCATACGCAAACGAAAAAAGGAAAATAATTATTATCACTGTAAGAATAAACTTATGTTTTCTCATTATTTCCTCCATTTTATTTCTCCTTTACTTGTTTTCATCCATATTTAATCTTTTTATAATATCCCTCGTTCTTTTCAACATGATGGGATTTTTCAAAGTTTGTCTGAATTTAATAAAATCGGATCCAACTTTTATAACTTGTCCGTCAAGCAATTTATCTCCGTCTTTCAAGGTATATGCAACACCTTCAGGGGTTACCACAAGAGCATTATAAGAGCCTTTAAACCCGATGATTCCCGTCAATTGAATCTCAGAGATATAGAAGGGTTTTATCCCTTTTTGCGCTTTTTTCTTCCTTGATTTCAGACCTTTTATAAGATCATAAAAGGGATCTCTCCTATTTTGAGGGTTATAGTTATATAGGAGATTTGAATCCGATATCTTCTGAAAACCGGTATCTTTGATAACAGGTTTCTTTTTATTTTGAGCGATTGATATTCCCGTTATCAAAAGAAAAATTAACAAATAAGCAATTCTCTTTTTCATCACCCCCTCCTATTAATTAAAACTTTTTTAGAACCTGAAGCTTTATTTTCTTTTTCTATAAAGATATATGTTTTAGCTTCAACATTGGCGGATATAGTGATATCTCTGTTTTGTTTATTAAATGCGGATATCTTAAAATTATCTATCGTAAATATTCTTGATAAGCTACAAAGATGAACGAAGAATATAGCGAGATCATGGTATCTTCCCCTTATTTTAAGACTGATAGGCCATTCCGCATAAACATTTCTGACTGTTACATTTCTCATTTCCACCCTTTCTCTTTCCCCTGTTTTAACCGTAACTCTTTGTTTAATTGTAATATTCTTTGGCATCAACCCTTTTGGTGTAAAACTGAGAATTGTCAAATTACAATCTTTTATTCTCCCCTGAATTACTCTTAGAATTTTGTCTATCTCTTTTTTATTAGGTAAAATCTCTTGGAGTTTTTCAAGGTTTGCTTGTTTTATCTCAATATCTTTTCTAATCTTAGCAATCTCTCTTTTTTTCATCTGAAGTTTTTGGATCTCGGATTCAAGTTGACTTTTTTGTGTTTCAAGATTTGCTATTTCCATCTGTCCGTCACTATAATACATCTTATAGTATATACCGAGAAAAACAAATCCGATTAGGACAAATACCAATAATTGACCGTACCAAGGTAAACTTTTAATATCCATTACATCACCTCACTTACTTTACAATGAACCTAAAGTTCATATTAAATTTATATAGATCAACACCGCTTCTAACTACTTTGGTGGAGTTAAGAAGATTAAAATCCGTAAATTGCCCTGTTCCTTCAAGGGCTGATATGAATTTTGCAACCAACTCATTCGAGAAAGCATATCCTGATACCTTGATAAAACCAGTTTTATAATCAAGGGTAGTAAGCCAAACCTGATCAGGGATCTTCTTTGATATAAGATCCATAACTTCAACGGGAACTGTTCTGAATTTTTTTAACTTATCTATAATCTCTATTTTTTTATTGATAATCTGCTGTTTTCTTTCAAGTTCTTTCAGTTGTTTTTCAACATTTTTAAGTTCCGGACTATTTTTCTTGGCAGTTAAAGATATAATAGATTCCCTCAAATTATCCAGTTTATTGCTCTGCGTCCACCACATGAAAAAGATTAACAATCCTACAACCGCAAAAACACCGACTGCCATATATGTTGTTTGCTTTTCAGCTTCAGTTGTTGTTAAAACCGATTTCTTCTTACCTTTTCCTCTTTTTTCTGATTTTAATACATTTATTCGTATCATTTTATTCCCCCAATTTTCTCATAGCAAGACCTACAGCTACGCCGAAAACATTTTCCATCTCATTAAGATACTCGGAGTCGAATTTTTTTTCATTATAGAATACATTTTGAAAAGGATTAATTATTTCAATGGGAACACTCAATTCGGTTTCAAGAAACGAGGATAAGTTCCTTATCTTAACGGAACCTCCCGAAAGAAAGCATTTCGTAATTTTTTCATCTCCCGAAGTAGCTTGATAATAATCAAAGGTTTTATCAATCTCACCTTTAAGGTCAACAAAAAGCATCTTTAAACTCGGATCTATAACAGAGGGTTCCACGCCTGCAACAGCTCTACCTTTTTTGATCATTTCGGCTTTTTCAAAATCAAAATGGAACTCCTTTTGAATAATATCCGTAAAATTAGTTCCTCCGAAAGCAATATCCCTCGTAAGCATCGGAACTCCGTTTTTAGCTATAACAACATTTGTCATACTGCTTCCTATATTAATTATAGCAAAAGCTGAATCAGGCGGATTAGAATAATTATATTCAACCGAATTGAGAAGTGCAAAATGATCAATATCAACTATTTCAACATTTTTACCGCTTTGCAAAACAGCACTAATATACTCACTGACCTTCTCCTTTTTAATAGCAACAAGAACAACATCCATTCTATCCTCATCTTCACTGACTATATCATAGTCGTAAAAAATATTTTCAATGGGAGTGCTAAATTGACCCTTAGCTTCGAATTCAATCGATTCTTCTAATTCGGCTTCATCCATCTTTTGCAAAGTCATTTTCCTCGTCATAACAGCTGTTCCCGATAAACTTATGGCAACACTATTGTTTTTAATGTGAGCATTATCAAAAGCTTTGTTAATAGTTTCCGAAAGAGTTGTAAAATCCATTATAGAGCCTTCTACTATTGTTTGAGGTGGGAGCGGCTCATAACCAATTCCATTAAGATTGAAAACTAATCGTCCTCCCCGTTTTTTTTGAGTGAGTTCGACAACCTTAATGGAAGAACTTCCTATATCCAACCCCACTAAGTTTTTTTTCTTAAAAATATTCACTCTCTTTCTCCTTTTTTTCTTGTCATTATTTATTATAATATAGTATTTTTGCCAAAAAAGTCAAGACTTTATATTTTTTTTCATTAAAATTCCTAATCATATCAACTGTCTCCATTTATTAAGATTAATTAATATAAACATATCTGTAAAATATTATCACTGTCAGCAATGATTTGCAAGGGTTTTGCTTATTTTCTTGTTTTTCCGTAAAATAGTTTTCAGCAATCTGAATGTTTTTTTGGTCCATTTTTCCTCCTTACTTTATTTTAGACATACGATATCCATTAAAAAGAATACTATTTGAAAAAGGATAAAGACATGAACAGTCATTACCTATAGAATTTGCCCCCATTTTGTTCCATACGAACGAAATATTAAATTTATAAAAATACATTAAATTCTCCTTCCTATATAAATATAGCCTAAAAAAAGGATTATGTCAACTTTTTTAATAATTTTTTTTATTTTTTCTTTAAAATATTGATTTCAGCCTCGGATCTTCTTAAGTAAATAGGTTTTATTTTGTTTAAAAAAAGAGTTTTTCCTTTTTTAAACTTGTCATATGACAAATCTGAAATCTCTTCCAATAAAAACAATTGTTCACCCTGAAAATACTCTTTCCCTCTGTTTTCCAAAAGTCTTTTATAATATTTTATTCCCGTTCCTATGAAAATCGAGTTATCCGGAGAAAGAGATATGACTTTCTCGGGGAAATATGAGCCGGGATATAAAACATATTTTTTATCATTCCTTATTTCCGAAAACACCTGTTTTTTTCTTGCATCAATAAAAGGGATGATTATTTTGGAATCATCTTTGATTTTTTCCCTTACGGCTTGAAAACTTGTTATGGGGATAACGGGTATATTATCTTGAAATGCCAAACCTTTTGCTGTTGCAATCCCTATTCTTGTTCCCGTAAAAGAACCGGGCCCTATATTCACCCCTATAAAATCCAATTTATGAATATCAAGAACAGATACTTTTTTCATGATATCAATAATAGGGGTGATAATCTCTGAATAACTTTTATTGATTTCCAATTCAAAGCCGAATTTTTTTCTTTTTTCTTCAAAATATCCTACCGAACCATATTCACTGCTTGTATCTATTATCAAATATTTAATCATCTTTTTTACCTTCAACCATTAAAGATACCATAAAAATTATGAATAATAAAGGGAGAGAGATAATAAGTGAGCGAGGCCATAGAAAATTTGTCCTCACTCCGAACAACTCATTACCGAAAGAGAGAAAAGATAATATGATGCCGATAACGATGACTATTTTACCCGAGAATCTCTTATTATGATTAGGTTTTAACAATGAATAGACTACGGGTAAAAACAGAGCTTCCGTTAATATTTCCGAAGATAATCCGAGGGTTTTTAAAATGGACGGGATTTTTAAAGATATAATAACAGATAAAATCCCCATTATGAAAGAACCGATTATTTTACTTTTATTTGTCAAGTAGTAAAAACTCATCGCCGAAGAATTAACCATTGTATCTATAGTTGAAAAAAGAGCTGAAATCAAAAGAATGAAAAGAATGACTCCGATTAGTTCGGGTAAACCTGTTTTAATAATGGATTCTCCCGATATAACCCCTATACATATAATAATAAGGAAGAAAACGGATAAAAATATCAAAGAAAGAAGAATCCCCTTTGATACTGATTTCGGACTATTTGCCGATTTTACCCTTTGGATTGAAACAGGGGATACAACCCATGCAAATGTAAATGATAGCGTTATAAGTAAAAGTTCGGGAGAAAAAGTGTGAAATTTCAGGTTATTTATAACGGGTTTTCCTTCTTGAAATAAAAAAAAGATGAATAAGATTAATATCCCTGCTCCGATTATAATAAGTTGAAATTTATCCGTGTTAATAACAGCTTTATAACCTCTTAATGAAGAATATACCACAATTATAAAGGAAGAGAGTATAATAAAAATACGATAATCCAGATGTAAAAAGGTTTTCCCGACGAATCCGAGAGCTACCATCTGGGAGGAGGTTAAAAGAATCAGATACCATAAAAAAATCAGGGAGGATAGGATTCCGAAATCTTTTCCATAATGTTTCTCAATTATTTTCTCTAATGTTTTGTTCTCATTGGTCAGGATTTTTTTTCTAAGTAAAAAAAGGATAGATAAGGATAAAATTGTCGGTAGCGGAATTATGAAAAAGGAATTTATCCCTATAAGTGCCGCTTTTTCGGATAAAAGGATTATGGATGCGGCTCCTATCCATGAAGCTGAGAATGTATAAAATATATCTTTATAATCAAGGGAAAAATTATTAAAAAAATAATCATTGTCCGTTATCGGTTTTTTTACGGAAAAAGAGATATATAAAATAAAAATAATAAAAAGACAAAATATTATCCAATATAACACAATCACCTCTAATCATTTAATCCGTAAGAATTATACTAAAATACAATAAAGTTTGAAATAATCTTAAAGAATCAAAGCTCTATACGGAAGCTCAGCCCCGTTTCTTATCCCTATTCTTCCCGTGTGTTTTATTCTTGAAGTATTTATCCTTTCCCCGTAAAATAATTTAAGGGGGGAATCTTTGGAATATATCTTAAAATTATTAAATTTATCATCTATCGAAAGTGCTATCGAAAGTTTCCCCGGCCCGTCGGTTAACCCTTTTACGGAATCTTTTCCCCTTCTTTTCATCATCTCTTCCACTCCGAATTCAGGCTTTATACCTCTTATCAGGATTGCTCCAGATTTTCCCTTTCCTTCGGTTATTATATTTAAAAGATAATAGATTCCGTAATTAAGATAAACAAAGATATTACCGGGTTCACCATAAAGGGGAGTGCTTCTTTTTGTTAATTTCCCGCCATAGGCAAAACTTCCCGGATCATCGGCTCCGAGATAAGCTTCCGCTTCTACAATCATACCCCCTGTTTTAATTCCGTTTATCTCACTAATAAGAAACATTCCCAATATATCATCAAGGATTTCAAGTGTGTGTTTTTCAAAAAATCGTTTATTTATCTGTTTCATAGATCTCCTTGTATAATCCGTAAAGTTTATATATATCAAGTTGTTCAGCTCTCATCTGTATATCAGGATTATTTTTTAATATTGAAAGTTCATTTTCCAAAAGATTGTTTTTCAATTTTTTTCTCCTTTGATTGAATAATCTGTCAAGAAATGCTTTAAAACGGAGAGGTTCTCTAATCTTTATTAACGGGATTTCCCTTTTTTTTATCACTATCGCCGATGAATCAACCTGCGGAGGGGGATTAAAACTACCCGGGGAAAGATGAAAAGCTATTTTAATATCAAAAAATATTTGAAGTAGTATGGACAAAGGGGAATATTTTTTCGACCCCTCTTTTGATACGATTCTCTCGGCAAGCTCTTTTTGAATCACTATTACCCCCTCTATAAATTGTTCTCTGTTATAAAAAAATTTTAAAAGTGTAGGGGAGGAAATTTTATAAGGAAGATTACTTACAAATTTGAATTTTCCCTCTTTTATATATTCAGAAATATCGGTTTTAATAAAATCTTTGTTTATTATATTGAGTTCCGGGAATTTCTCATGCAAAAGTTCAATGAGATTTTTATCAATCTCTATCGCCAAAAGATTTTTTGTTTTGTTTAAAATGAATTCGGTCAGTATCCCTTTTCCAGGACCAACCTCTATTACAAAATCATTTCCCTTTATATCTATGAGATTTACTATTTTTTCCGCAAGTCCTTTGTTCCAGAAAAAATGTTGCCCCCAGTGTTTTCCCATTAAAAAATATTTTCTCTTAAAATTGTTTCTCTTCTTGCGGGACCGGTGGAAACAATGATCGCATTAACTTTTAAGTAATCTTCTATGAACTCAATATACTTTTTGGTGTTTTCCGGCAGTTTTTCATATTCGGTTATACCGGAAGTGGATGTTTTCCAACCGTCAAGTTCAATATACTCGGGTTCCACACTATCAAGAATCCATCTTTCCGTGGGGAAATTATCAAGTTTTTTCCCTTTGTATTTATAACCTATACAAACCTTTATCTTATCAAAACTATCAAGAATATCTATTTTGGTTAATACGATTGATTTTACACCGCTTATATATGTCGAATATTTAAGAGCGAAAAGATCAAGCCATCCGCATCTTCTCGGTCTTCCGGTTGTTGCTCCGAACTCTTTCCCTTTTTCTCTCAACATATCACCCTTTTCTGTAAAATCTTCAGTGGGGAAAGCACCTCTTCCCACTCTTGTTGCATAAGCTTTTACTATACCTATGGTTTTGAGTGAACTTATATCTCCCGCCGCTCCCCCTGTTAATATACCTCCGGCGGTCGGACTTGAAGATGAAACAAAAGGGTATGTTCCGTAATCTATATCAAGAAGGCTTCCTTGAGCTCCTTCAAAAAGGATAGGTTTTTCCGATTCGTGAGCTTTTTTTATCATAACCATGGTATCCCCTATATATTCCATAATTTCATTGCGAATCTCAGTTAATCTTGAATACATGTCCTCAGGGTTAATCTGTTGTTTTCCCGCCCCTTTTAAAAATATATTTTTTAGTCTTACGGAAAAATCTATTTCCTCTTTTAAAATTTCAAGGTTAAGAAGGGAAGATACCCTTATCCCTCTTCTTCCGTATTTATCCTCATAAGAGGGACCAATCCCTCTCTTTGTGGTGCCTATTTTATCGGTGCCCCTTATCTCTTCCATAAGCTCGTCAAAATATGAATGATAGGGGAGTATAAGGTGTGCATCCTTACTTATGAATAATCTCCCTTTTGATTCTATCCCTGTTTTTTCAAGCTCTTTTACCTCTTTTAAAAATTCAAAAGGATCTATTACAACTCCCCTTTCTATTATTGCTATCGTATCTTTATGAATAATACCCGAGGGGATAAGATGGAGAACTATTTTTTTTTCTCCTATAATAACAGTATGCCCCGCATTATGTCCCCCTTGATAACGAACGGTCATTTTGATTTTTTCGGAGAGTATATCAACGATTTTACCCTTTCCTTCATCACCCCATTGTAAACCTATTACCGCATAATTCTTCATCATTATACCTCCGTTAATTTTTTACAGGTCTGCTTATAAATGAGCGGATATCCACCTTACTTGCAAACAGTATTATATTTATGCCTATCACTAAAATTGTTCCTCCGATTAATTGTTTGAAAGTAATCGGAAGATTTAAAAAAAGATATGTTTCTATAGCCACTATAAAAGGTTGAACGGATTTTATGATTGAGACTGTTACAGCTTTTGTATAACTCAGTGCTTTAAAAAGAAAATACATTCCGAGAACAGGTCCCGCAAGAGAGCCTATAAGTAATACAAGAAATTCCTGTTTATTAGGAAGAACAAAACTTCCTTTTACAAGAACAAAAACAGTATAACTTAGAAAAAGAAAATATAGTCTTAATGCCGTAATCATAAAAGAGGGGATTTTTTCCGAATGCTTTCTGACAAGTATTGTATTCAGAGAATAGATTAGCATCATTGTAAAAAGGATTAAAAGATTTTCAAGGCTTATATCCGGTGTTGTCCATGTTATTATTATAAGGCCGGAGAGTGCTATCAATCCTCCTATCCCCTCGGTTAGATTGAGTTTCTCCTTTAATATGAAATATCCGAGGATAACTATTATCATAGGTCCTATACTGCCCAAAAATGAAACAACCGAAGGATTCATTTGTTTTATAAGATAAAAGAATAAAAATGTCGCAAATGCCTCCGCAATAGCAAAATATCCGAGAAATAAGATATTTTTTTTCAGTATTTTATAATATTTTTTAACAGTATTCATTTTGAGTATAACAAAAGTTCCCCAAAGGGAACCGAACCCAAACCACCAAAACAGAAAAATATCTGTTGCAAGATGATTTTGAGCTATTTTGGATAAAATATAAACGAGAGAAACGGATAAAGCCGAAAGAACAGAGTAAGCCGCTCCTTTTAAATTATCAGTTTTATTCATACGGTATTGTAATTAAATATGGGCAAAAAATCAATATGGCAGCCTTTATTCCTTAAAAATCGAATAAATAAATAATGCTTTATGATTGACACCTGCATCTTATGTTCCGTCCTAAAAGTTCAATCTTTTTATAAATCAAGACAGATTTTTCGGACAACATCCGCTCGCTTAGTAAAATATTGACAAAATTTTTGAAACATCTTATATTTATAAAAAGGAGAAAAGATGGAAAAAAAGTTTGACATCAAAAACAAAATAGTTTTAATCACAGGTTCAACAGACGGGATAGGAAAAGAAACAGCTTATCAATTGGCAAAAAAAGGGGCAACCATCATTGTTCACGGTAAAGATATTTCCAAATTAGAAAAAACGGTTAATAATATAAAAAAAGAGACCGGAAATAAAAAGATCGATTTTTTAAAAGGGGATCTATCATCTTTAAAAGAGATAAAAGAGATGAGTGAAATAATAAAAGAAAGATATGAAAAAATTGATATTCTGGTAAATAATGCGGGGATATTTTCTCATAATAAAAAATTTTCAGAAGATGGATTTGAATTAACTTTTGCGGTTAATTATCTTTCCCATTATTATCTTACATTTTTACTTTTTGACACCATAAAAAAATCTCCGGAATCAAGAATAATTAATGTTAGTTCCATGGCACACTCATCTGATTTGGATCTTAATAATCTTCAAGGGGAAAAAAATTACAGCGGATATACGGCATATTCATATTCAAAACTTTTAAATATTTTATTTACATTCGAACTTGCTGAAAAAACAAAAGGTTCGGAAATAACAGTAAATTGTCTCCATCCCGGAGTAATTAACACAAAATTATTAAGAGAGGGATGGGGAATGGGGGGAGCTTCGGTTCGGGAAGGGGCGAAAACAACAATATATCTTGCTTCTTCGGATGAGGTAAAAGGGATCACGGGAAAATATTTTGTAAGCAGTTCAGCTTCCAAACCCGCATCAATAGCTTATGATAAGGATATAAGGAAAAAAGTATGGGAAAAAACTGAAAATCTTTTGGGGATTAGTTGGTAAACAGAGGATTAATCTCTATAAATAGAGAGAATACCTCTTCGCATTATTATCGAAAATCACATCATTAATTTCGATACTGATATTAAATCATCATATTTAAAACTCTATTTTAATATGAATTCGGGTCTCTTTTCCCTCCAAAGCTCCCATCTCTTTTCATCTTCACTCGAAGATATGAAATATTGATATCCTTTATAATTTTTGATTCTTCTGTAAAAATCCTTCATATTTTCAAATTTAAACGGAATTAATACCGACTTGATGAATTTCCCCTTCATATCCATTATCATCACCCTTTGCATATTATTTTCAGGGAACATGTATATGTATATCTTACCATCATACACTTCAAAATTTCCGAACGACGGATAATATTTGAAAAATTTAAAAATAACCTTTCGATTCTTATTAAACCTATCCTTATAATTACTTGATAGGATTTTATCCTTAATTTCCCGAGGCACCTCCTTTTTAAAATATCTCTTTTTTATACTCCTTATCTTTCTTCCTTTTGAATCAAATATCCAAAAATCAAAACTCTCTTTATTCGAATATCCTATTATAATCTTATCCTCATATATTCTATAATCTAATACGGGAGAAAATAACCATCCGATAAGTTTTGAATCCTTATACACCAACTTCCCGCCTATCAAATCCTTTTCAATAAGAATCTTTTCCTCATTAAA
>Ga0256835_1000217_pt1 | contig 45965 bp, 43 predicted proteins | sample PIR30metaG_FD_185972 | JGI IMG/M metagenome (GOLD analysis project Ga0256835, IMG submission 185972) | Hydrothermal vent microbial communities from East Pacific Rise, Pacific Ocean - PIR-30 | ecosystem: Environmental > Aquatic > Marine > Hydrothermal vents | place: Pacific Ocean: East Pacific...
TATGCAATACCTTTGTTATCGCTGCTGTCAATGTCGTCTTCCCATGGTCCACATGCCCTATCGTTCCAACATTTAAATGCGGCTTCGTCCTCTCAAACTTCTCTTTTGCCATCTTTATTACCTCCTAAAAAATTTAAATCAAGTGCAAAAAGCCCACGATCAGACTTGAACTGATGACCCCATCCTTACCAAGGATGTGCTCTACCGACTGAGCTACGTGGGCGTTTAAGAGCGGGAGACGGGATTTGAACCCGCGACCTCCTGCTTGGAAGGCAGGAGCTCTACCGCTGAGCTACTCCCGCATTAAAATGGGCAGGAGAGGATTCGAACCTCTGTAGCCTCTCGGCAACGGGTTTACAGCCCGCCCCATTTGACCGCTCTGGCACCTACCCATTAACAGCTGGCGGAGGGACTTGAACCCACGACCTGCTGATTACAAATCAGCTGCTCTACCGATTGAGCTACGCCAGCAAAAACAGGCTAAATTTAGCAAAAATAATCAGATTTGTCAATACTTTTATTATATTTTCTAAAAATTTTCCAAAACTTTATAGTAAAGGATTCTCTGTCTTGGCCCATCAAACTCTGCAAAGAATATTCCGCCCCATCTTCCAAGAATTAATTTTCCATCTTCAAAAAATACAAAAACCTCATTTCCAACTATTACAGACTTTATATGTGAATCTGAATTTCCTTCAAAATGTCTGTAACCAGCACCCTCGGGAACAAGAGAGCTCAGTTTTTTATTTATATCAAAAGCCACATCAGGATCAGCTGATTCATTTATAAAAATTCCAGCTGTTGTATGAGGAACATATAGAAAAATTATCCCACTCTTTTTTGCCTGAATTAATTCTTCTACCTTTGAAGTTATATTTAATGCTTCTATCCTTTCAGATGTTCTAACAGAAAATGAATTCAAGGCCTACTATTCTTCGTACTTCTCCGGGACTATACCTATTACTTCCACCCCTGCAGCTTTGGCAGCATCAATTATTTTAACCACCTCTTTATAAGGAAGCTTAGAATTTGCCCTTATGAATATGGTCTTATCCTGTCTTGTGGAATAGATATCTCTCAATCTTTGAACTAACAAATCATAAGGGACTTTTTCCTGATTTATCATAACTGTCATATCAGCTTTCAAAGATAAAATAATAACATTGGAAGGTCCTTGATCCTGACCGGATGCGGTTTCGGGTAATTTTAAATCTATACCCTTCTGAGTAGAAGGAGTAATAACCATAAAAATAACCAATAGAACTAATAAAATGTCAATTAAAGGAACTACATTAGGATCTGATTTCGTGGTACCTGTACCACCAACTGCCATACCCATTGTGCTACCTCCAAATTTTAATAGCTTTTTTTATCACATAAAACCAATTTTGTCAATTGATTTTTATAACTCTTTTCCATATATTCCATAAATTTTGTACTTTGTTGCATTAATGTTTTTTAGAATATTATTCATCACCACATTATCATCAAGTATCCAAGACATCTCCGACCCAACTATTCCCATCTTTCTTGCATTCTCAATAACATTGTAATATAAGGCCACATCAAAACCTCTTCTTCTGAATTTTTTCTTAACTCCGAGAGTAACAACCCTCATATGTTTTATCTTCTTCATTCCGAATAAAAGTTTAAAAATACCAAAAGGAAATAATTTTCCTTTTAAATCAATTAAAATCTCGTGAACATCCCTAAAAGCAATCAGAAACCCCGCCGGTTCACCATTAACCTCTGCAAAAAGAACAAGATTTGGGTCCACTATCATTTTCAAATCCTTTGCAAGTTTATCAATCTCCGCATCAGTATAGGGGACAAACCCCCAATTATCAATCCATGCTTCATTATATATTTCCTTGATTCTTTCCACTTCATTCTTAAAATCTTTCATATTTATTGTTCTGATTACAGTATCCTCTCTACTCTCAACCCTTTTAACAAAATTTTTCATCCTATCGGAAATTCTAACATTCCACTTATCCACATACCATGCCCACCACTCTTTTATTTTCCTTAATCCAGCCTTTTCATAAAGCTTAATATAGTACTCGGGATTATATGTCATTAAAAGCATAGGAGGTCTGTCAAAACCCTTTATTAAAAGTCCACCTTCTTCATTGGTAGAAAAATTAAAAGGACCCATGATATCTTCCATTCCTCTTTCCTTAAGCCATTCAAAAGCAGTTTCAAAAAGTGCATCAGCAACATACTGCCTGTCAACAGACTCAAAAAATCCAAAAAAGCCTGTTTTTTTATTAAAATGCTCATTATACCTGTGATTAACCGATGCTGTTATTCTTCCCAAAACTTCTCCATCTTCTTCATAGATAAAAAATTCCGAATCACTGTATTCAAAAAAGGGATAATGCTTTTTATCTAATCTTTCTTTCATATCAAGCTCAAGAGGGGGAACCCAATTTCTGTAGAGCTTACCATAAATAGAATAAGGACATCTGATGAATTTCTTTAAATCTTTCTTTGTCTTTACTATTTTGATATTTTTGTGCATTACAACCTCCTAATATATTCTGTATTCTTTTTCAACCGGATTTACAAACTTAATAGCATACTTTTCATTAATATTGGTAATAAAACCCTCAAAAACGATTTTTAAAACATATTTACCCCTTTTAAAATCTTTTAAAACTTCAAAAGGGATCACAATTGGCCTGTTTGTGTTAACATATTTTTTCTTTCCAATATTTAAAAGCTCAACATCAATTTCATTCATTTTAAAAGAATCTTTTGAAAAATTCAGTCCGGGATATTCTTTAAGTTGGATACTCAGTAAAGGATAATAATTTAGATAATATCCACTGTTCAACTTAAATTTAATTATAAGCTTGTTTGGTTCCCCTCTTTTTAACCTATTAGTAGAAAAAGATATTAGTATGTTTATATTTTCATTATTCTCAGCTTTAAGTGAAAAAGTACAAAAAAAAGAAAAAAAGAGCCACAACAATAAATAAAGACTCACCTTCTTTGACATTGTCTTTTAATTCTATGTCTTTTTTATCCTCTTGTCAAATTCGCTCTATTTTATAAGAATCCTTCGTATTATATTTATTACATTTTTACTGGAAGATTTTTTCCAAAAGGTAGAATTACTCCCTACAGTAGCTCTTTTCTCTTTACAATAAATGGCTTATTTGTTATATTTTGCTATGAGAAAAACGGTTCTAATACTTGATTTTGGGTCTCAGTATACCAAGTTAATTGCAAGAAGAGTAAGAGAACTAAAAATATATTCTGAAATACTCCCTTTTAATACTTCTATGAAAAAAATAAAAGAAATTTCTCCATCAGCTATAATTTTATCCGGTGGACCATCAAGTGTTTATGATAGGGAAGCTCCTTCAATAAGCAAAGAAATCTTTGAATTAAATATTCCCATCTTGGGAATCTGCTATGGTTTACAGCTAATTGCCCATCTTCTGGGAGGAAAGATAGAAAGCACAAAAAAAAGAGAGTTTGGATTTGCAAAGATAAAAAAGGTAAAGGAAACAGAATTCTTGAAAGGTGTAAGAGACGGAAGTCAGGTGTGGATGAGTCATGGAGATGAAGTTGTAAAACTACCTGAAGGCTTTGAGAGAACAGCATACACGGACAATACACCAAATACAGTAATAGAAAACAATAAAAGAAGAATCTACGGAGTTCAATTCCACCCGGAAGTTGTTCATACAGAGGAAGGAAAAAAGATTTTTAAAAACTTTTTATACAGGATTGCAAATATAAAACCAGAATGGACGATGGAATCTTTTGTGGATACTTCTGTTAAAAAACTAAAAGAAGTCATAGGGAATAAAAAGGTATTATTGGGACTAAGCGGTGGAGTTGATTCTTCTGTAACAGCTGTTTTGCTCCACAAAGCAATAGGAAAAAATCTTATACCTGTTTTTGTTAACACCGGTCTTTTAAGAAAAGATGAAGAGAAAATTCTTTCCGAAGAATTTAAAAAACTCGGGATTAGAGTAAGAAAGGTAAATGCATCTTCTCTCTTTTTCAAAAAACTTAAGGGAGTTAGAGAACCTGAAAGAAAAAGAAAAATTATTGGAAAAACATTTATAGATGTCTTCTACAAAGAAGCTAAAAAATTGGGAAAGATTGAATTTTTAGCTCAGGGGACGACATATCCTGATGTGATTGAAAGCACCTCTGTAAAAGGCCCTTCTGCTATTATAAAAAGTCATCATAATGTGGGAGGACTTCCTGCAAAATTAAAGATGAAATTAGTAGAGCCTTTAAGAGAATTATTTAAAGATGAAGTAAGAGAGGTGGGTAAGATTTTAGGGCTTGATGATTGGTTTATCAGAAGGCATCCATTCCCCGGCCCCGGTCTTGCAGTAAGAATCTTGGGCGAAATTACGAGAGCCCGGGTTAAAAAGCTTCAGGAAGCTGATTTTATAATAAGAGAAGAGGTGAAAAAAGCCGGGATTTATGATGAGCTCTGGCAAGCATTTGGAGTTTTGCTTCCAGTAAAAAGTGTGGGAGTGATGGGGGATAAAAGGACATATGAAAATGTGTGTGCAGTACGAATGGTTGTTTCTTCGGATGGAATGACCGCAAGCTGGTATCCTGCAAACTATGAAATTCTAAACAATATTTCAACAAGAATTGTAAACGAAGTGAGAGGAATAAACAGAGTGGTCTATGATATAACATCCAAACCTCCCGGAACAATAGAATGGGAATAAGGAGTTAAAAATGGCAAATGAAGTAAAAATTTTAGAGACGATTGAAAATTTATTAAAGAAAAAGGTTTCGGATATTAGCTCAGAGATTACATCAAAAATCAGGGAAGTAGAAGATAAACTAAAAGATGTAAAGGAGGCGAGTAAAAAGATAAGCGTGGTTCTTTCCGATGAAGAGAAGGACGAAGTTATGAAAACTCTTCCGGTAAAGGAAGAAATAATCCAGGAAGTTCAAGAAAAAACCGAAGAAGTAAATATGTCTCACTTCCGAATGATTATAGAAAAAATATCTGCTTCTGATACTCAGGCAAAAATCCTTGATAGTATGATGGAAGGGTTGGAGTTCCTTACCAGAAGAGCTTATTTTTTTGTTAAAAGGGGAGAGAAAATTGTTTGCTTTAAAGCAGTCGGTACAAACCTAAAGAATACATCGGGTATACTTTTGCCATTTTCATTAAACACATCCATAAAGTATGTTTTTGAAAAGGGAAATTTTTATTATGGAACACCTCAACAATTTGAAGAAGAGTACATATTGACAAAAAAATTAGAACAACCTGAAGCAAAAGAAATAATGGTTCTGCCAATAAAAATAAAGGGAAAAGCAATGGCAGTAATTTATGTGGACAACAAGGGAGAAAGTATTACAAACACTGATGCTCTTTTAATTCTAACAACTGTTACATCCATGTCTCTTGACCTCATTCCTATAAAAAAGTGGGTTACTTCTACCTTTGGAGAAGGTCAGGAAATAAAAAAGAAAGAAGAAGCTAAGAAAAAAACCTCCACAGAAGAAGATGAAACACTTGAACAAATAGCTATAGTTCAGGATAAAAAGGAGCCCGAGCCTTTAACTCCGGAAGAAGAGAAAAAGCATAAAGAGGCTAAAAGATTAGCAAATGTTATAATCTCAGATTTAACATCCTACAATAAAGATAGAATTGAAAAGGGGATAAAGGAGGGGAATATTTACAAATATCTTAAACATGAAATAGATCAAGCCGCCGCACATTTTTACAATAAGATTCCTGAAAGTGTGTGGAAAAGAGAAAACTACTTTGAAAAAGCTCTTATTGAAAAAATAGCAAATGGTAACAAAAGTCTTTTAGATGGATTTAATTTCAGAACAGAATAAAAAGAAGAAAACAGCCTTTTTCCTTATAATTTTAATTTTATTTTTATCCTTTGTTTTTTCAGTTATTTTTCTAATCTACGAAAGTAAAAAATTTAAACTCAAAGAAAAAAAAGTTTATAAAAAGATATACAAATTTAACTATAAAACAGAATTCCAGTTCTCAGATCAATATGAAAAATTTAAAAAGTACAAAGATTTTCTTAAAAAGAAAAAAAACAGAAAAGCATATAAAGTATTTAAAAAAATCACATTTCCCACTTTTCTTAATGATTATCAATTCATAGAAAACCTGAGGATGATGAAAACCTTAAAAAAAGACCAACAATTAATGTTAAAATGCCTGAAGATAAAAAAATTTTATTTATCACCCTTCTATCAGGATATTCTGAAAATTTGCGCTCAAACTTATAGGGAAAATAAAAGATGGAAAAACTTAGAAAAGCTTCTAAATGAAAATGAAAAGATATTATCACTTAAGGCACCCGTTTTTTATTTATTCTTAAAAGGAGAAATAATCAGGCACAAATACGGAAAAGAGAAAAGAAAAGCACGGAATTTATTTAAGAAAATATTAATAAACTATCCACTTTCAGAATACGAAAAACCAATAAAAAAGATTTATCCGCGGCTTTTGCAAAAATTAAATAATGAAGAAAAGATGAAAAGAATAGAGAATCTTATTCGAAAGAGAAAATTTAGAACAGCAAGAACAGAGCTTTATAAAGTGAAAGATTGTGAAAGAAAAAAATATTTAATCGGATTAAGTTATTACAAAAGAGGTCTCTTTTCTTTTGCCAGCCAGTGGTTTAAAAAAGTTAAACCGACATCCGAAAGTGGTGTGCCTGCCTGTAAACATCTTTTGAGAATATCCTATAAAAGGTCAAAGCTTCTAAAAATAGACAATATCTATAATGAATGTATAAGAGCAGGGGCAAATAAAGATAGTTTAAGAGAGATAATGGGAGATTTTTATTTTTCAAATTTAATTTTATTCAGAGCCAAACATTTTTATGAAAAAACTATAAAAGCGGAAATCCCTCTTGTACAGGGAGATGAGATTAAAAGAAGATTGGCGTGGATAAATTTTGTTTTGGGGGAGAAGGAAAAAACATTTGATTATTACAAAAACAAACACCTTTACCCAAAAAATGAACCTTCTGCTTCAGATGAATACTGGTATGCCAGATTAAAAGAAAATCTCTTTGGGAAAGATAAAGAAACAAAAAAAATATATGAAAGGATAGCAAAAAATTATTATTATCACTATTATGGACAGTTAGCATTTAAAAGACTTTCAAGAAAAGCAAAAAAAGAGATAGAGCAGACAATAGAGCATAGAGAACTTGATCTTCCCTATACTCCCCTTATAATAAAAGAATTTAAAAGGCTTGATTTTTTTTACAAAAACAACCTTATTTCAGAATTCAGGAGAGAATTAAGATATCTATCTTTTATATATTCCTCCGAAGAGCTTAAATATTATTATCTGGATGAATTAAAAAGACTTGACAATTTGTACTTTATAATAAGAAAGAGACTGGACTTAAAGTATCCTTATTCTATTACAACTCCAGTAAAATATCTTTATTTTGCCTATCCTCTGCCCCCACAATACTTTTTACTTATTAAAAGAGAAGCTTCAACATATGGAATAGACCCTTATCTCATTGTATCTCTCATAAGACAGGAGAGTCTTTTTAATGAGGGGGCGATTTCTTATGCAGGGGCACGGGGATTAATGCAACTTATGTATTATACAGCCCGGAGATTAGCGAGAGAATTAAATATGAGAAGAGTATATAAAAAACATCTTTACATACCTCAGACAAATATAAAATTAGGTGTCTATTATTTAAAAAAATTATTTGACAGGTACGGGGAAGACAATTATGTATATGTGCTTGCATCTTATAATGCTGGAGAGCACAGAGTTGATTATTGGGATAAAATTTTAAAAGACTTAAAAAAAGATGAATTTGTTGAGATGATTCCTTTCACCCAGACACGAAAATATGTGAAGATAATTTTAACAAATTATTTTATTTACCGAAAGATTTACACACCTGAATAAAAATCTATTTTTTTGAGTTAAAGTGATAAATCTCTTCTATCTTTTGAAGGGCTTTATACCCATCTATCAGATTAGAAAATGGTTGCTTTTTTTCTTTTAAAGCTTTTAATATTTCAAAGTATGGTCCATTAAAGGTCATATTATTCCTTAATCTTTCAAGAGGGAATCTTATTTTTTTTAAATCATTAAAACCAGAATAAAGAGTACTCTCTTCTGCAATATAAAGCTCTTTTATCCCGTTGCCCACAATTAATTTTCCCCTACTACCCTCAATTTCAATTGAAAAGTGAAAGTAATCCCTTTCACCTCCGATCTCAACAAAAATAGGAATATACTCATTTTTCACAAAAAAAAGTGCTATAACACGAGTTTCAAGTATTCCATCTTTTTCTATATACACATCTTTTATTTCAAAGTCTTTAAAAAAATACAGCAATAAATCAATAAGGTGGGTACCATCGTGAATAAGCGGTCCACCGCCTTCAAGATCTAACATTAATTTCTGAAAATCCCGGGGGATAGAGCCCAAAAGAACCTTTCCGTAAATTGCTTTTATTTTGCCTATTTCCCCTTTTTCAATTATCTGTTTGGCAAGAGTATATTTGGCATCCCATCTTCTTTCATGATTAACAACCACCGGAATTTTATGTTCTTTCCACCTATCTATCATCTTTTTACCTTCTTTCAAATTTCTCGCAATAGGTTTCTCCAGAACAATACCTTTAACACCATTTTCAAGGGCATGGATAAAGATATCTTTGTGTGTTTTGGTCCAGGAAGCAATGGTTATTATGTCAGGTTTTATTTCTTCAATTGCCTTTTTATAATCAAAATAAAAGGGCACATTTATATTTTTCTCTTTTAAAAATTTCTCTTTTCCTTTGTCAATATCACAAACAGCTGAAAGTTGTAATTTCTCCGGGAAAGATAAAATACCACCATAATGGGAAGCAGGTTTTTTTCTTTTGGGATCAAATTCATACAGAAGACCTGCATTTCCGGCTCCTATCAAAAGAACTTTATACATTGCTATTATTTGTTAATGCTTTTAACCATTTTAAATCATTTTCCCCGAGAACTTTTATTCCCCCTAAAGGGATTCCCTTTAAATAAAAATTTCCTATTCTTGTCCTTTTTAACTTTAAGACAGGGTGTCCTATCTTTTCGAACATTTGTCTTATTTGATTCTTTTTACCCTCTTTAAGTCTCACCTCATACCATGAATTTGATTTTGTTTTTCGCAAAAATTTTATTTTACAGGGAAGGGTTTTTATTCCACTTTTTAATTTTACACCTTTCCTTAATAGTCTTATCTTTTTCTCATCGGGAAAACCGGAAACTTTCACTAAATACCATTTTTCAAGGCCACTGTTTAGAACAATATTGGCAATATCGCCATCATTTGTAAAAAATAATAAGCCTTCTGATTGAAGATCCAGTCTCCCCACTGGATAAACTTTTAGCTTCCTGAATTTATAGGGAAGTAGCTCCCTTACTGTTTTCCTGTCTTTCGGATCATCAAGGGAGGTAATATACCCTTTTGGCTTATTCATGAGAAGATAAACTTTTGGTAGAGGAGGCGGAAGCCTTCTCCCTTTGATCAGAATAACATCTTTTTCACTAACTTCCAAAGAGAGATCTCTTACTATTTTCCCATTTACCCTAACGTGGCCATCCTTTATCAACTCTTTAATTTTTCGTCTTGAACTGACTCTTCTATCGGTCAAAAGTTTAATCAGAGTTGTCACTTTTTTTCCCTGATGGTAAATTTAATCTTTTTAACATCTCATTAAAAGTTGTACTTTTCATTCCCAACATCTCAGCTGCCTTTTTCTGAACTCCGTTGGCTTTTTTTAATGCTTTCAAGATCAAGTATTCTTTCAACTGCTCCACCTTATCCTTCAACGGTGTTCCATTAAGTTCAAGCAAATTATACAAAAAAGGAATCGAAGAGTACCTCTTTTCAAGAGGTATATCATTTTTCGTTAATATGGATTTTTCTGATAAAACTACCATGCTTTCAATAACATTCTCAAGCTCTCTAACATTTCCTGGCCAATGATAATTCATTAAATAATCAAGAGCAGAATCATCAATTCCTTCTATCTTTTTCCCATTTATTTCAGAATACTTGCTAATAAAGAAATCCGCGAGAAGAGGAATGTCCTCTTTTCTTTCTCTTAAGGGGGGAATTTCAATTCTTATTACATTTAATCTATAATAAAGGTCCTCTCTAAATTCTCCCTTTTCCACCAATTCATTTAACTCCTGATTGGTAGCTGCAATAACCCTCACATCAGCTTTTCTCACCTTTGTATCACCTAAAACAATATACTCTTTCTCCTGGATTACTCTTAAAAGTTTTACCTGTGTTTGAAGGGGAACAGTGGCAACATCATCAAAAAAGAGTGTTCCTCCCTTTGCAACCTCTATCAAGCCTATTTTATCAGCTATTGCTCCCGTAAAGGCTCCCTTTTTATGTCCGAAAAGATTGCTTTCAAAAAGTTCATCCGGAGCTGAATATGCCACCACAAAAGGTTGGGTACTCCTCAATGATTCCATATGAATAGCTCTTGCAACCAACTCCTTGCCTGTTCCACTCTCACCATAAATGAGAACAGTGCTATTGGTTTTAGCCACTTTTTTTATTTTTGCTATTACTTCTTTTATTGCATTACTTTTTCCTACTATATTGTGAAAATAAACACTTCCCTCAAAACTTGTTTTTAATTCTTCAATATCTTTTTTTTCTTCAGAGAAAAGAGCTTTTTCTATGGTATTTATTAAATGCTCATTGTCAAAGGGTTTGTTTACATAATCAATAGCTCCCATTTCAACTGCTTTAACGGCTGTTTCAAGAGTACCGTATGCGGTCATTATTATAACTTTCACATCACTATCTATCTTTTTTAGCTCATTAAAAATCTGGATGCCGGAAGTTCCGGGAATCATTAAATCTAAAAGAACAAGGTCATATTGTTTAGTCTTATGTTTTTCAAGAGATTCTTCAATATTAGTGGAAAAATCAATTTCATAATCCTTATCCTTCAATATTCTTGAAATAATATCATGAATTATTGGCTCATCATCAATTACATGAATTCTATAACTCATTTCCTCTCCTTACAAAGAATAAATTATATACAGTAGTCTCTTTCAGGTCAATAGAAAAGAGAAAGGGGGAAACGCTCTTCAATCTTTTTAACTATATACTTCATAATAATGGAGGGACGCTGATCAGCATTAATATAGTGAATATCTTTTCCCCAAAAATCATAGTAATTCTCTCTTACCTTTTTAAGAAACTCAATATTTTCAAACAAATTATCCTTCTTTCTGTCTCCGATTCTCTTCCAAGCTACTTCAACCGGTAAATCAAGAATAAACAGCATTTCAGGAGGAGAGCAAATTCTCAAATTTTCTTTTAAAATCCTTTTTTTATCTATCCCAAAAGCTCCCTGGTAAGAATAAGTGGAATGATAGTATCTGTCCAAAATCACTAAATATCCTTTTTTCAAATATGGTAACAAATTGTGAAAAAAGTTGTATTCTCTATCTTTAAGAAAAAGGTCCAACTGTTCTTCCGGAGATAGACTATCCTTTTCCGATGACTTTTCTCTAATCAATTTTCCCCATTTTGAATCAGAGGGTTCTCTAAATTTAATGACTTTTATACCTTTGCTCTTGAAATATTCAAGCAAAAGCTTTGCCTGCGTGCTTTTCCCTGTGCCATCAATACCCTCTATAACAATAAGAGCTCCTTTGTAAGAAAGCCTTTTTAATGAGAAATCATTAAAAACCCTGAAAGGAGTAAATACTCTCTTTGAATTGAAAAGATTTTCCTTTCCATTAAGAGCAATAAAAAAAGAGTTTATTCCTTTTCTTTGGAAAGAGTCAATGATATTTTCCACGTATTGTTTAAAATCAGCAGCAGTTATTTCCCCTCTTATCTCTTTTTTTACCAACTCTTTTAGCTTTCTGGGAGATTCCTCAATTAGAATATTTTCACAATTGAATTTCCACTTTTTATCAGAAACAATGAACCCAATTTTACTCTTTTTTTTGCAAAAATAAGACTCCAAATCAGCTAAAAGATTAAAAACACTTTGATCCAGCTGCTCTTGATAAATGTTATAAAATGAGGAATCAAAAGATATTGCTAAGTCAAAGGAGAACAAAACATCCTTCTTAAATTTAAGAGGCGAGATAAACCAAAAATTATCATATTTTTTGTTTAACAGTCCCTTTAATACTCCATCACGATGGGTTAGATTATCAACTGCAACTAAAAATTCCTTCATTCTCTTAATTAATGTACATAGCTTGCTGCATTTATATCAAAGGTAGCACCAGTTGCGTGATCAGCCAAACCACTTGCAAGAAAACAACAAGAGGAGCTATATCTCCAGGTTCAGTAAGCTTTGGAAGCGCTATGTCGTCAAGAGCAATTCCCTCTCCATATTTATCTATAAAATCTTTTGCCATATCTGTTCTGACAAAACCGGGAGCAATTAAAAAGGCTTTGATATTTTTCTTTCCGAACCCTCTTGCAATTGATCTTGTCAGTGAAACAATTCCTCCCTTTGAAGCTGCATAAGCTATGTAATCAGGGGTGTCTCCTCTGAAAGCTGCTCGGGAAGAAATATTTATGATTCTTCCGCCTCCTGTTTTCTCAAAATGATTTATCGCGAGTTTGCAAAGAAAGGCAAGGGAAGTCAGGTTAACTCTCAGTGTCCTCTCCCAGTCTTCAAGCCACTTTTCATCTTCTGATTCTATGGAAGAATCTATTGCTATCCCTGCATTATTTATTAATACATCGATCTTCCCGAATTCATTGATAACCTCAGAAAACAATCTTTTCACTTCACCGAGATCTTCCAGATTCCCCTGGAAAACTTTCCCACTACCACCTTTCTTTACCAGATCATCAAGATTGCTGCGATTTTTGTTATAATGTAAAGCAACTCCTGCACCACTTTCAAGTAATAGTTTTGCTATTGCAAAACCTATTCCTCTGCTTGCTCCCGTAAGAAGAACATTTATACCATTAAGATCTATCTTCATTTTTTCATGGAAAAATCACAGCATCCTTAAGCTTTCTTTTTTTTATCTCATCTTCATATTCAATTATGGCTTCTGCTAATCTCTTAACCCCCTCTCTTATTTTCTTTGGAGATGGATAAGAGAAGTTCAGCCTAAAAGCATTTTTCATTTTGCCCTGTGGATGAAAGGCATCCCCTACTACATAGGCAACCTTTTTGTCAATTGCCTTTAAAAACAGCTCTCTTGAATCCATATACTCCGGAAGGGTTACCCAGAGGAATAATCCTCCATCAGGCTCTGTCCACTTTAAACCTTCAAGTTCAGGAAGTTCTTTTTCAAGAGAATCAAGCATTATTTCCATCTTTTCTTTATAATTTTCTTTGATTTTTTTAATCTGCTCTTTTAAATATCCTCTCTTTAAATATTCATAGGTTATGGATTGGGTGAACGGGGAGGTACATAGATCAGCCGCCTGCTTTGCCATTATAATTTTCTCTATGACCTCTTTTGAGCCAACAATCCATCCGAGTCTGAATCCGGGAGCAAATATTTTTGAAAATGTAAAAAGAGAGATTACTCTGTCATTGGTGTCCAGTGAGTAAATAGGAGTTACACTTTCCCCTCTGTATCTAAGCTGTCTGTAAGGGGTATCCTCAATAACTATAAGATCATACTTTTCAGCAACTTCGAGTAGCTTTTTCCTTCTTTCCAGAGAAGTTGTAATCCCTGATGGATTTTGAAAATCCGGGATAATGTAAATAAGTTTAAGCTGGCTTCTGAATCCATTTTTAATCAAACCTTCAATTGTTGTTTCCAGTTCATCAGGCAAGATTCCATTATCATCACTCTTAACTGCAACCATTCTTGCTCCGTATGAATTAAAAGCCTGAATTCCACCAACATAGGTAGGTTCTTCAACAAAAACAATATCTTTCCTGTTGAGAAAAACCTTTGCTATAAGGTCCAGTGCCTGTTGCGAAGCTGAGACTACCAGGACATTCTCAACATTAGTCTTTAAACCTTCCTCTTCCATATGTTTTACAAGCTCCTCTTTAAGCCTCTGGTCTCCCTCTGTAGGGCCATATTGTAAAGCTATTTTCCCTTCTGTGTCCAAAATATAATCTGTTACCTCTTTGACCTGCTCAACAGGAAAAAGTTCTGGAGCCGGAAGACCTCCCGCAAAAGATATAATTTCAGGTCTTCTCGTAACTTTCAAAAGTTCCCTTATCTCAGATCTTTTCATTCCCAATGCATTTTTTGAAAAGAGTTTTTCATAATTAATCATAATTCCTCCTCTTATTTTATTAATTCTTTCAATTTTATATTAAAGGTAAAATCATAAAACATTCTTTCAGGAGAAGAATGTTGATAAACCTTTAAAAGTCCAATGCCTCTATCAATTTCATTCTTTTTCTCTTTATCACCTATTTCCCTTTTTAATTCAGATAAAAACTTTATAGTATCTTTAACTAAAAGCTCAAAATTATCAGCTTTTTTTTCTCTTTCCATAGCTAAAAATACATTTCCCCATCTTATTAAAAGTTTGGAAACCTCTTTTTTTAACACTGGCTTTTTATTTAAAAAACTTTCGTATTTTGAACTGAGCTCATAGTAGAATTTAATATTTTCCCTTGAAACATTGTTAATTAAATATTTTTTCTTTTCCTTTCTCAAGTTTTCAATAAGGTCCCTTTCATACGAAACAAAAGCATTGTATGCACATGCCTTTTTCCTCTCTTTCTCATCATCATTATTATCTTCAATAAAATCTGATTCATTGGCAATGAAGTTTTTGTATGTATAGTAAGCCTTTTTTGGGGTATTATTGGATTTTAAAATTCCGTAATAGGATACATTTTCAATATCTTTAATTTCATAAAAAAAGACCTTATCAACAGAAGATGAGTTTAAGATTCTTTTCAAAAGTTCAAAATAATTTGTAGCCTGTTGATCTTCTGTAACAACTGCTGTTGTCCACCCTGTTTCAGTGAGCCATAACTCTTTGCCACCATATCCCGTAATTGTCTTAAGATTTACAACAGAGGGATAAACAGCATCTCCTTCCTCTATTTTTTTCATTATCGCATCAGCTCCGCGATTGTCATATATATGGATGGAAACTATATCAATGAATTTTTTCCCTTTGTTCAAAACAGTTTTCATATAAGTATCCCACCTGGATTCGGGTGCTGTTGAATAACTTATTTCAGGGGCTACAATTTTTGCTGTTGAGTCTGCATCTCTTATCTCCTGTCCGGCAGGAATAAGAATTTTCTCAAGGTAGTCTGTAGGACTTCCAACGAAAAAATCTTTTAAATTCGGTTCATTCCAGATAGACCAATAGTGAACTTTCCCTTTATATCTTTTCACTGTTGTTGAGACAAACCTTCTCCAGTAAGAAACATCGAGGGGAGGATAGATTGGGGCTTTCCCCCCATTTGCCCAGGATGGGGTGTAGGCAAGCACACACAGAACTTTTAGCCCATTGTTAGCTGCATAATTTATTGCTTGATCTAGTCTTGAATAATTAAAAAATCCCTTTCTCTCTTCAATTTCATTCCAGGATGCATCAACTCTAATCCATCCGATCCTGGCTTCTTTGACCTTTTGCAGGACAGTTGGTCCCCACACATGGGTGTTTATACCGTATATGTCGGCGGATAGTAAAATCCCGCTTAAAAGCAACACTAAAACAAAATTTAAAAAGGTTTTTTTCATAATAAAATATATCAGTAAAGAGCTTTTCAGTCAATCTTGACTATAGAGGGAGAGATCCTCTGTGTCATTTTTTTTACAGATGTAAAAAAATCTTTTCATCGATGGATAGCTAAATATAGTGAAAAGGTGCGAATAAATCTGGTATGATTTTTGAAAGAATAAAAACTTGAGCTTAAGGAGGTCAGCATGAAGGATAAAGCAAAGAATGGAATTATCGTCTTTCTTATTTCATTCTTTTTATTTCCAGTGTTTTTACTCAGTAAAACTCAGGTTTTCGGCACATCCGAAAAGATACTATTTTCTCTTAAAGGAAAAATTTATTATCTTAATGATGGCACATTAAAACTACCTGATTTCTCAAAATTAAAACCTGTTGGGGAGATATTTACGAACTCTCTTAATATTACCCCGCGAAGCTTTTCAGAAGGATTCCCTGGAGTAACAAAAAGATTTGAATGGTTTGCTATTGATTACAAAGGAAAGTTTTATATAAATAAAACAGAGGAAATAAATTTTAACCTTTTGAGTGATGATGGTTCAAAATTAATAATTGATGGTAAGTGCATAATAGATAATGATGGTGTTCATCCTCCGAGAAAAGTCTCAGGTAAGGCTCTTCTTAAAAAAGGCTTTCACACAATTGAAGTTCAATACTTTCAGGGTCCCCGATATCAGGTGGCATTGGTTCTCACTTACATGGAAAATAACAGGAAAAAAGTCTTTAATATAAAAGATTTCACACCCCTTAAAATAAAAGAGAGTGATTGTGAAATAAATTTAAGGATAGGTGATAAAATCTTATTTGATTTTAATAAATACAACCTTAAAAAAGAAGCCAGAGAACTTCTTGATGCTTTATATCTTGAACTTTCATCAATGAAATTCACAAAAATAATAATCGAGGGATACACAGATAGCATAGGCACGGAAGAGTATAACCTTAAACTTTCCAGAAAAAGAGCCGATGCTGTTGCAAACTATCTGATAAAAAAAGGAATTAAAAAGGAAAAAATTAAAACAATAGGCTACGGGGAAAGTAAACCTCTTTTCTCAAACAAAACAGAGGAGGGAAGAGCAAAAAATAGAAGAGTGGAGATAAAAATCATCAAAGAGTGTGAGACAGGGGAAAAGGTCAGCAATAATAATAGCCTTTCTCTTCTCAAGATTGGAGAAAATCCCTTAAAGTTCAAAGATAAAATTGTGGAATTATCCGGATATGCAAAGGGGTGGGCAGTTAATAATATTCCGGAAGATATTAGAAAACTTTTTTTAAAATTACCCTTTGCAAAGAACAACACAGGTCTTTCAAGAAACTGGGGAAGCTTTACTGATGGCACAGCAGTAATTCTGTTTCCCATCTCGCCGGTATCCTTCGGAAAATACAAAATAAAGGCAAAAATAATAATTACTCAAAATAACAAATGGTATGTTAAAGTATTATCAATGAAAAAGATAGAGGAGGATAAAAAATGAGGAAAAAACTAATATTTTTCTCTCTTTTTCTTTTTTTCATCCATTCTTATATTTTTTCAGGTAATTGTCTCAATGATGCGAAAAAACTCCACGATTTACAGAATGAAATCATAACAAAGGCATTTTTCAATCTGCCCCCGGGCAGCTGGGCTCAACACGGAAATATAAAAGCAATATATCTTGGGAAAATGGTCTCTCCAAAAACAGGTTTAAAATTAAGGGTTATTGAATTTCAGGGAAGACCGGCAGGACAGCTCTGGTTTAAATTAACAAAAAAGAAAGAAAGCTATAATGGGCAAACATATGAATTCTGGACTATAGCGCCAATGGAGGCATACCTCCTTTTGGGCGGAAAGCTTTTTTACATATCAAAACCTCTCATAGAACTTTTTATGCAGGGAAAAAGCTGGAGCACAATTATATTTGAAGGACAGATTTTAACACCTCCAAATTGTGAAAATAGAGTAACAATCAAGGAAGAGACTGAGATTTTTCCCGGTGGCAAAAAAATAAAAGCCACAATAATAGAATCAGATAAAAATCATGGAAAAGTTTACTGCTCTCCGGATGTCCCATTCGGTATGATAAAAAGTGTTGATTCACACGGTAAACCAGATGCTATGGCTTTGATAGATTTCGGCTTTTCAGGAGGGAAAAGCAAAATATCAACAGATAAATTAAAAGAATCCACTCTATTACCTGTATTCGGAGGAAGGTTCGGGAAATAGAGAGGAGACATTGTAGAGGACGCACAACCCGTGCGTCTCAAACACAATACAAATAATATAAAATAATATAAAACCAATGTAGAGACCTTGCATGCAAGGTCTCTACAGAGGGATGGGAAAAACAAATTTATGTCAAAAATATCGCCAAAAACAGGTTCATTGTCGGTAATTATCCGTTCGTACAAATCAGCGGTTACAAATACTGCCCGAAAAATCAACAAAAATTTCTCATGGCAGCCGCGATACTATGAACACATAATAAGAGATGAAAATGATTTTATAAAAATATCGGAATACATATTGGAAAATCATCTCAAATGGGAGGAGGATGAATATTATTTGTGATGATTCCAAAACATATATTCCTCAAAAATCAGATAAATTAGAAAAATACAAAAGAGTCAAACTGAATTAAAAATAATTGGATTACATTTGAATAATTAAAGGATTTTTTGCCTGTAAGCTTGATTTTGCATGTAAAAAGCTGTTTTTGTTTATAATAGAATATATTATTTTTTTAACTTCTTGATTTTTATACTTTAAAGTATTATACTTAAGAGTATGAAATTTGTTAATAGAATTAAAGAGCTTGAACTTTTAAAAAAATATCTTGGAAAAGGTCTTGTTATAGTCTATGGAAGAAGAAGGGTTGGAAAGACAGCTCTTATTCGTAAACTTATTGAAAACCAAAAAAGTATCTATTATCAGGCAGTAAAAATACCTAAAGAACTTCTCTACAAAGAGCTTTCCACTATAATCGGTAACAAAATAGGTGATGAGATTTTAAGCTCGGGAGAGATAAGAGACCCGGCAATGATTTTTAAACTATTTTCAAAAAATGCAAAAGGCTATACCCTCGTTCTTGATGAGTTTGGTTATATGGTTGAAGTGGATCCTTCGCTTCCTTCAATAATTCAAAGAACAATTGATGAAAACAGAGGAGAATTCGGGATAATTCTTACAGGTTCAACATACTCAATAATACAAACGCTTTTAGGAGAAAAATCTCCTCTATGGGGTAGAATTGAACTTTCTCTTGAAATTAAACCGATTGATTTTACATACACAAAGGATTACTGGGAAAATTTTGATTTTTACTACAGAGCTTCACTTTACGGAGCTCTCGGAGGAATGCCTTACAACTGGGAGAGAGTTATTTTAAAAAAAGATATTTTTAAAACACTTTATTATACATTTTTTAAACCCGAAAGCCCGCTTTTTCAGGAAGTTTTTTATATTTTAAGGGAAGAGTTGAGAGAGACAAAAAATTATATGGCAATACTTAATGCCATATCAAGCGGAAGGAGAAGGTTTAATGAGATAGCTGATCTTTCGTCAATAAATCCATCAAGCATTATGAAGTATCTTGAAGTTTTAAAGGAGATGAAAATAGTAACCCAGGAAATTCCCGTCGGAATTAAAGAGGGAAGAAAAAGAGGACTCTGGAGAATAGAGGATCCCATGGTAAGGTTCTGGTTCAGATTTGTTTTTCCGAAAAGACATCTTATTGAAATTGATGCTGGAATGGGAATAATTGATAGTTTGAAAAGGGAGTGGGATAATTATATGGGCAGAGTTTACGAGGATCTTTCAATGCAGATTATTTATGATTTAATAAGAAAAGAAGAAGTGACTGAAGTTGAAAAAATCGGAAGATGGTGGGGGAAAGCAAAAAATGGAGAGAACATAGAGATAGATATTTTGGGTTTAAATGGAAAAGAAATTGTTTTGGCGGGAGAAGTTAAATGGGGATATTTTACGGAGAGTGATTATAAAAGATTTATTAAAAAACTTGAACTTATACCTTTTAAAAGGTATTCTAATATGAAAATAATACTTTTTTCAGGAAAAGGTTTCAGGTTTGAAATCCCTGCCAATGTATTGGCAGTGGAGAGAGATAAAATAATGAGAAAATAACATTTGCAATAATATACGAAGAAAATATATTAGTGAAAATAGATGGTAAAATAATATAAAATCCGTAGAGACGTAGCATGCTACGTCTCTACGGGAAATAATCCCTATCCCCCGTCCCCATTTTACTTTAACAACCAAAAAATAAAAAAAGGTAAAACCTCATCACCCGTTATTGATTGATATCCCAAACTGTTTTGCCCTTCTGTTAGCTTTATAAAGATCGATATGCATCCTTTCCCCTTGCAAAAAAAGAGTATTTCTGATTAAATTAATAACATAGTTAAAAGCAGGAGGTTGGTATGAAGAAAAAAATCATAGTATTATTACTTTTTATCGGACTTATAGGTATAGGTTTTTCAGTACAAAAAAGAGCTTTAACATATGCTGATTTTCTTAAGGTTAAATTGGTAAGTGGTCCGGTAATCTCTCCCGATGGAAATTATCTTGCATACACAGTAAAGGTCCTTGATAAAAAGAAAAATGGCTCAAGGTCATCACTTTACCTTTTTGATCTTTCAAAGGGAAAAGAGATAAGACTTACAAATTCAAATGCTTCGGATTTTTCTCCTGAGTTCTCATATGATTCAAAATATCTCTACTTTCTTTCCACAAGGAGTGGAAAAGTTGCTATCTGGAGAATCAGGGTAAACGGAGGAGAAGCTGAAAAGTACCTTGAAATTCCTACGGATATTGATAATTTTAAGTTATCACCAACGGGAAATCGTATTGCTTTCACAGCTTTTGCATCGCCAAACATAAGGACATACCAAAAGCAGGTTGAATTCTGGAAAAATGAGAAAAACAGAAAAACATCCGCATATGTTAGTGACAGGCTTTTTTACAGAGTGTGGAATTATTGGAGAAAGGGAAAATATTCCACTCTGTTTGTTTACTCACCTTCCATAAATAGAATAAGGCAGCTTACGAGCGGGTATTATGATGTTCCTCCGGCTGACCTTGGCTCTTCCCATGATCTTGAATTTTCAAAAGATGGAAAATACATATTTTTTGTTATGAATAAATCTTCTCAACCTCAAAACTCCACAAACAATGATATATTCAAGGTGTCAGTTTACGGAGGAGCAATTACAAAAATAACATCAAATGCAGCCAATGATAATAATCCTCTTTTATCGCACAATGGCAAATTCCTTGCCTATAAAGCCATGAAGAGGCCAGGATTTGAAGCTGATAAATACAATATTATGGTAAAAGACTTAATAAGCGGAAAACTCGTAAGCTTAACGGAAAACTTTGATAGAAGTGTGAATACAATAAGATGGTCCCCAAATGATGATTCCATATTCTTTTCGGTAAGCAAGGAGGGATACCATCCGATTTATAAAGTTAATCTTGATACGGGTGAGAAATTCCCGATTGTTAAAAAGGCTTTTGTTAAAAACTTTGTTGTAAGCAGTGATGGTAAGTATCTTTTTTATACAAAGGAAAAAGTAAACAGACCATCGGAAATTTATGCTTTTAGCATAGAAAAAAACAGGGAATTCCAATTAACTCACTTTAATGATAAATTGGTTGCATCACTTGAGATGAACCCCCTTGAAGAGTACTGGTTTGAAGGAGCAGGAGGAGATTCTGTTCATTTGATGGTGGTTAAACCTCCCTTTTTCAACAAAAGGAAAAAATATCCCGCAATAATGCTTATTCACGGAGGACCTCAGGGAGCATGGGGAGATGATTTTCATCCGAGGTGGAATGTTCAGATGTTTGCAGCAAGAGGTTATGTAATATTAATGGTTAACTTTCATGGCTCAAGAGGATACGGACAGGCATTTACGGATTCAGTAAGCAAGGACTGGGGAGGAAAGCCTTATATTGATATAATTAAGGGAACACAGTATGCAATTAACAAATTCAAATATATTGATCCCACCAGGATAGGAGCAGCAGGAGCTTCATACGGAGGATTCATGATTGATTGGCTTGAAGGTCATGAGCATCCTTTCAAGGTACTTGTATCCCATGCCGGAGTTTATGATCAAAAGAGTATGTATGGAGCAACAGAAGAGCTCTGGTTCCCTGAGTGGGAATTCGCAGGTACTCCCTGGACAAATCCAAAAATGTATGAAAAATTTTCTCCCTCTTCTTATGTTATGAATTTCAAAACTCCATGCCTTGTTACCGCCGGAGAAAGGGATTACAGGGTCCCCTACACTCAAAGCCTTCAATTTTTCACAGCTCTTCAAAAAATGGGAGTACCTTCAAAATTGATAGTATTTCCGGATGAGTGCCATTTTATACAAAAACCCAACAATGCTGAATTCTGGTGGAATGAAGTTTTAAATTGGTTTGACAAATATCTTAAAACTCATAGAAAATACAAGAGAAAAAGATAGTAAGTGAAAAAGGCGGAGCTTTAAAGCTCCGCCTTTCCTTGATTTTTAACGGGAAAAGAGTTATTTTATAAAGTGAGAGTTTAAAATGAAGAAAGATTTAACATTTTGGGTTACGTTAGTTTCTGTTTTTATATTAATCATCGTACTCCAATTTTTTCTAAAGCACACATCTTTCAACCCCCCATCAGTAAAAGAAGTGGAAAATTCAATTAAGGTAATTTTGGTAAACACTGATTGGACATATAAGTACAGAACAAAAAATGAAGTAAGAATAGTTCCCGAAATCACATTTAAAATCAAAAATGTTGGTAGCAAACCGCTTCAGCATCTTATTGCCAATGTAATTTTTGAGCTTGAGGGGTTAAATCAGGAGTTAGGCAATGGATGGAAACCGATAATCACAAAAAAGCCCCTTTTACCCGGAGAAACGAGTGAGCCGATAACGATAAAATCCGGGTTCGGATACAGAGCAAGCTCTGTAAAAGCTTTTTACAATAATTATTATAATTGGAAAAGAGCGTGGGCAAATATTTTTATAAAATGGAATGGCTCACAATATGTAAAATTCGGAAGTTTTGAAATAAGAAAACATATAAAAGGAGTAAAGGTTATTCAGGACAAGGCCCTTTCCGTTGAAAGAATTAAATGATAAAAAAACTCATCAATCTTTTTAAAAATTCCCTAACCTTAAAACTGCTAACTCCTATGGTGGCTTTATCTTTCATAGTTCTGTATTCAACAGTTGCCATAGTGCACAAACAATATAAAACCTCCTTTAATCAAATTTTAAAAACAAGAAAAATAGAAATAGAAGAATACATTAAGAAAGAGATAGAGGATGAAAAAAGCAAATTAATGAATATTTCAAAAACACTGTCTCATAATCCTGAAATAATTAATATTTATAAGGAAGACAAAAGAGAAAGATTTAAGCTTTTAAGTATAATTCAGATACTGGAATCCGACAAAAACCTTAAAATTCATTTTCATAAGTATCCCGGATTTTCCTATTTCAGATCTTGGGTGCCAGATGATTATGGGGAGGATTTGAGAAAATTCAGGAGATCCATATCAATACTGTACGAAAGGAAAAGACCTCTTTTTATTCTTGAAAACGGGAGATATAGCTGGAGTCTAAGATGTCTATATCCCATCTTTGTAAATGGGAAAATAGCAGGTTCGGTTGAGGCTTTTTACAATATAAAGGATGTAATCCTGACTCCCATAGAAAAAATCTTTAATGTAAAAGCAGCCTTAATAACAAGAAAACCTGAAACAGAAAAAAAACTTTTTATCCAATATGAAACTCTTTCCAACAAATACATAGCCATTTTCTCAAAGCAAGAAGATGAATTGATAAGAGATTTAAAAAAACTGAGAAAATTTGATTTTGATGATTTTTTAATAACAAAAAGTTCCGCATACTTTTCCATACCCATAGAATCAATTGAGAAAAAGAATTCGGCCTTTTTGATAATAGGAATTCATTATAAAAGGATAGAAAACCTTTTTTATTCAACTTTTTATAAATATGCTTCATTTGAAATAATAATTATTTTATTGGGACTTCTAATATATTACATAAGTATAAAAAGATCCATAATATCTCCTTTAAGAAAAATAGATAAGAATATAAAAGAAATTTCGTTAACAGGTAATTTAAAAAATAAAACTTTAAAAGTTTCCTCAAGAGATGAGCTTGGAAGAGCAATAGAAACATTTAATAAATTGGTTTTAAGAACATCGGAGCTTTTTGAATTTAAAGAAACAATAGAAGAAGATTCTTCAACCGAGGATGTATTTAAAAGAATAGAATACCTATTAAAAAATAAATTCGGGATAAAAACATACAGTATTTATCTTGTAAAAAATTCTCAGGATAAGATGAACATAATATCTTCCCAAAAGGATAAGATGTGGTGCAGCAGAGAGATTCTATTAAATTCATCCCTCTGTAGAGCCAAAAGGATAGGGAAGATTGTTGATTCAAAGGAAGATTTTCCGGGAATATGTCCATACTTCAGAGGAGGAGACTTATATCATCTTTGTGTACCAATTTATTTTCAGGAAAGCGTGGGAGCTATTCTTCAAATAGTTTATAAAAAAGAAGAAGCAGATTTCATAAAGAAAAACAAGCCCCTTCTATTAAACTACATAAAGGAAGCCGCACCTGTTCTTGAAGCAAAACAATTAATGAAAAGCCTTAAAGAAAGCGTAATGAGAGATCCTCTTACAGGAATTTACAATAGAAGATTTTTAGAGGAATTTGAAGAGCATATATCAGGGCAGGCTGATCGTGATAAGATAAAATTCGGAGTATTAATGATTGACCTTGACCATTTTAAAAGAGTAAATGATAGATTTGGCCATGATGTGGGAGATTTTGTTCTGACAGAAATCGTTGATGTTTTTCATAATACAATAAGAAGGCTTGATATGGTATTCAGGTACGGAGGAGAGGAGTTTTTGATTATCTTAAATAATGTTAAAGCAAAAGAGAATGCTGTTAAGGTTGCTGAGAAAATAAGAGAGAATGTGGAGAAACATGAGTTTAAAAAGATGTCAATAAGGATACCTCAAATAACTATTAGCATAGGAGTATCCGTGTTTCCCGATGATTCGGAAGATTTCTGGGAAAGTGTTAAAAAAGCGGATATTGCCCTTTATAGAGCAAAAGAGACAGGAAGGAATAAAGTAATAGCTTTTGACTCTTCAATGGAGGAGCAAAAAGGGGATTAAGATAAATAATTGTTAATTTGACTTAAAATATCGGAGGCTTTCCCCTTAAAAAAGAAATCCGCAAGGGGTGTAAGAGCGGTTTCTTCAATATTTATTTCTATAGTGCTACCACCATTCTTTTTTGTTATTTGCGGAAGATAGGCAGCGGGGTAAACAATTGATGATGTTCCTATAACAATGGCAACATCAGCTGATTCAAAAAGATTAAAAGCCTTTTCAAGAATTAGCGGATCAAGAGCCTCTCCAAACCAGACGACATCAGGCCTAATAAGACCACCACACTCAGAGCATTTGGGAGGAAATTCTTTAATAGGATTTTCTTTAAATTTAAAAACCCTGTTCTCCTTTAAACATATGGCCTGCCAGATATTTCCATGCAATTCCACAACTTTTTTTGAGCCTGCTCTCTGATGCAATCCGTCAATATTCTGGGTTACTATCTCAATATTTCCCAAAGAATTTTCCCACTCTGCCAAAATCCTATGAGCTTTATTGGGTTCTACCTTGGATATTAATCGCCTTCTGTAATCATAAAATTTCCAGACCAGAACAGGGTCCTTCTGGAAAGCTTCAGGTGTGGCAAGCTCCTCCGCTCTATACTTTTGCCACAGCCCTCCTCTTCCTCTGAAAGTAGGAACTCCGCTTTCCGCAGAAATCCCGGCACCTGTCAAAACAGCTATTTTTTTCGCACTTTTTATTAACTCTGCTGCTCTTTCAAAATCACTCATCCTTTTTCTTCTTTTTCCCGAAAATAAGAGCAATTATAATACCTATTCCATAAAGGGCAATTAATGGAAGGGCAATAACACTTTGGGTTATCATATCAGGTGTTGGAGTTATAACAGCAGCTATGATAAAAGCAATTAAAATAAAGTATTTAAAATATTTTAAAAGAAACTTCGGAGTGACGATACCAAATCTCGATAAAAAGAAAATCAAAACAGGAAGCTCAAATGTAAGAGCTATCCCCAAAAGAACCTTTGTGGCAAGGGAAAGATACTGACTTACTGTGATCACAGCGGTAAAATCCTTTCCTATATCAAGAAAGAATTTACATGCATAAGGGAAAACAATTTTATATCCAAACCATCCGCCTATAAGAAAAAATATTGTAGAAAGAAATATAAAGGGGATCGCAAATCTTTTCTCCTTTTTCTCTAAGGCAGGAGAGATGAATTTCCAGAATTGGTAAAATAGCAAAGGAGATGTGAGAAAAAGTGAAGCAAGAAAGGAGAGCTTTATATACATCATAAAAGGCTCTGTTAAAGATGTATAGGCAAGCTTTCCATCTTTAAGAAATTTTAAAACTGGCATTGCAATAAATTCATAGATTTTTTTTGAATATGCCCAGGAAACAAGAAATCCGATTAAAACAATAATAATGGAATAAAAAATTCTTCGTCTTAACTCATCAAGGTGTTCCCAAAAAGTAAGATTATTGGGATCTTTTTTCCTTTTACCTTTAAGTTTTTTCTTCTGTTTGTTTTCCGTTTTCTCCATTTATATTTTCTTCGCTTTTTTTATCATCCTCTTCTTCTGAAACATCAATTACATCCCCTGCTAACACAATATCTTTTTTTACATCATCAATATCCTGCGTAATGTCTCCTATTTCATCCTCTATTGTCTTTCTTACATCAGCCATCTCTTTTTTTATGGTCCTCGCTGTTTTAACAGCACTCTTAATAAGCTCAGGTAATTTTTCAGGGCCAAAAACAAGAAGGGCTATTATAAGGATTAATACTAATTCCGGAAAACCGAGATTACCTAACATCAGAAGAAAACACCACTTGAATGGAGACCTCTCCTGCACCGGGCATTGTAGCCGTCACATTAGCAGTCCCCGCTTCTCCAGTACTGTATAGCTTTACTGAAACCTTACCATTTTTTGTTTTTGCTTCCTCCACAATTGAGCCAAGATCAGAATAAAAATAAACTGTAATACCATCTCTGATAGGTCTCCCGCTCTTTTCAAATGCGGTTACGGTTATAATAGAATAATCATTATCATAATATATAACACTTGGCTTCGCAGTGATTGAAAGAGTTGTTCCTTCGGGAGCAATCAAATAATCCTGAATACAGGAAACGGAAAACACAATCAAAAGAATTAGCACAAAAAGACTTATCTTTTTCATATCTTAATATACTACTTTGAAGAGAAATATTCAACATTAATTTCCATTAAAATTTGCCTTTTATTTAAGAAGGGTGTAGACTAATAAAAGGAGGTTACAATGAAAAACCTTTTTATTATCACTTTAATATTTTCTTTTATTATCCTATCATCAAATTCCCTATTTTCAAAAAATGAAATCAAGAATTTCTCAAATGAGCCTCTTTATCAAAAAGCTGAAATTAAGTTGGGGCAAGTTAACCAACCGTCAGTTAACCCACCGGCTGGTCAAGTTGCTCCAGCTTTGAAAGAGCCTGCTCCCTTACCACCTCAAAATCAAACACCTCCTCCCCCAAGAAACCAGGTGCCTCCTCCGGCAGGACAAACTCCACCACAACCGCAGGCTATTGGGCAGACCCTTCCTCCACCTCCTCCACCAGCTCCAGTGCCTTTTTTAGGCCCCACTTTAAATTTTATTATTATGTTATTGATTCTCGCTGGTATAATATACCTCATCTTTTTAATATCAAAGAAAACTAACAAACCCGAACAAAAAGAAGAGAGTGAGTTAAAAGAAATTTTAAAAAGACTTGAGAAAATGGAGGAGGAAATAAAGAGGATAAAAAAAGAGTGATTTTTAGCCAATAAAAATTCAATTTTAATTTACAAAGGTAAGTATATATTATAAAATCTTACAAAATGAGAGAAAAATTTAAAGTTTTGTTAAAAGATAATACTATTTTTTTACCTTTTATCCTCTTGTTACTTGTTCTTTTTTTTGTTTTTCCAGAGAAAATTATGGAAACTCACAAATTTGTTGACTGGCGAACCATAATCACCCTTTTAGGATTACTTATTATAACCACAGGTATAAAAGAGAGTGCTTTTTTGAGAAAAATCTCAAGAATAACTTTAAGAAAGGTGAAAAATGAAAGAATTTTAGCTTTTTACCTAATAGCTCTTTCAGCGGTTTTTTCAATGGTTCTTACAAATGACATAGCCCTATTTATCATAGTTCCATTGACAATAAGCATGCAGGAGAGCCTTGACAATGATTTAAAAAAAATCGTTATTTTTGAAGCTATTGCAGTAAATGTAGGCTCTGCATTAACTCCGATAGGAAATCCACAAAATCTTTTTTTGTGGCACAAATGGAATAATTCCTTTGTAAACTTTGTTGTAAATATGTTTCCGCTTTTTTTAACAATGGTGGTAATACTTTTGGTTTTTGCCTTGACTGTTTTCAAGAACAAGACTCTCCTATTCAAAGAGAAAACCGAAAATATTAAAACAGATAATAGACTATTTTTAATCTCAATTTTTCTCTTACCGCTTTTTATAGCTGCAATTGAACTTGATTTTTATGTGTCTGTTCCTATTGTTTTTCTTCTGTATTTACTGCTTTTTAAGAAGGTTATTTTAAAGGTGGATTATCCTTTGATTATTCTATTCATTATAATGTTTATTGATTTTCATCTGATAAGTGAACTCGGATTTGTTTCTTCTTTTATTGAAAAATTAAATATGAACTCATCCTCAACTGTGTTTTTCACATCTCTTTTTTCATCACAAATTATGAGCAATGTGCCAGCAAGCATATTTGTCTCAAAATTCTCAGCAAACTGGAAGGCCATTGCTTATGGGGTATCAGTCGGAGGAAATGGTTTAATTTTTGCATCTCTTGCAAATATCATTGCCATAAGATTTCTCAAGGGAGAAAAAGTCCTATCATCTTACCATAAATACTCAATTATATATCTTCTATTATCAACGATCGCTGTATATTTTCTGTTTTACCTACCTTAAAAAAAGTCTAAACTACCAATATAAAAACATACTTTTTTTATTAATTTTAATTCTAAAATACCTAAAAAATTAGATTGATTAAAAAGCTTATATCAATTATAATAGTGTATAAATTTTTGTATTTAGGAGTTTCAAATGACATCAGCGAAAATTTCTGAAATAGGGAAAGATTTTTTTCTTGTAAGATCAAAGGAAAAAGAGCTTCACAGAAATATTTATTTTAAAAGATTTTCAAACAATGGACAAACAGTTAATATGATTTTTGACCCGGGAACAAAACTTGATGGGGACACTGTGATGGATGCTGCGAAAAGACTTTTCGGCGGTATTCAAAACATAGATATTATCTTTTTAAGCCATCAGGATCCCGATGTATCATCTCTCACACCATTTTTATTAGCAGGCTCAAAAAAATCCATTTTATTAACCTCAATAGATACTTTTAGATTGGTCAGTATGTATGGTATTCCGGAAAAAAGAGTTGTCCTGATTGAAAACTTTAATTCGGAAGTTCTCACAATAAAAAAGACAGGGCATAGGATAAGATTCGTCCCTGCATACTATTGTCACTTCAGAGGAGCTATGATGCTCTTTGATTATGAAACCAAAATACTTTTTTCGGGAGATTTTGCTGCCGGGGTAAATACAAAAAAGAGTGATGAAGGAATATTTGCCACCGAAGAATCATGGGAAGGTATAAAGATTTTCCACACGATTTATATGCCAAGCAATCTTGCGGTAAGAGAAACTGTTGACAGAATAGGGCTTTTAAATCCTCTTCCGGAAATAATAGCCCCTCAGCACGGGGATGTTATAAGGGGAGAGTTTACAATAGAATTCCTTACAAGGCTCAGTGAGCTTGAGGTGGGAATAGATTATATTAAGAGCACAGAGCCTCAGAAGGATTTACTTCTGGATTCCCTCTCTGATTTTATAAACAGACTAAAAACAGCTTATCCGGAAGAGTGGGAAAAATTAAAAACAGAGCTTAAAAAACCGGGCCAGTTTACAACTGTTTTTAAGCTTGAAAGAGATACTATAACAGATATAAAAGTAGATTATCTTGATGCGCTAAGGCATTTAATAGAAGTGGTGGAGAGAGTTAATGATCCCTCCACAGTGAACCAGATAAAAACATTCTTAAATTTTGAACTTGAAAATCATAATGTTATGCTTCCTGTTTCAATCCAGAATAAACTCAAAACAGAGGGAGAGGAAGAAAAAGTTGAGAACATAATGTTCTAATTAATATAATTTTTTATTTCCTTTTTTAATGAAAATTATTTGAAAATCAAAAGCTCAAGCCAATCAGCATGGTCATAATCTTTGCCATCACCCGAATCGGAAACTTCAAGGGTTAAAACCTTTACACCTTTAATTTCCACATCCGCCTTTTTTAGAACACCGGCCTTAACCAATCCGCTCTCCCAGAGAAGTTTATCATCCCCGTAAATTTTAAAAATAACAGAGCCCTTTCCCTTTGTCTCATCATCTATTCCCACCTTTACTTTCAGATTATTAAAAAGACCACCTAAATGATACTTGATTATTGAAGGAGCATGGGTTCCTATTCCTTTTTCAAACTCCTTTCCTCCAACTTTCAGAGTATTGCCATCAATTGATCGGTTGAGCTTTGAGTAATTCCAGCCGGAAGTTGAATAAAAGGGTTTAAAATCAGAAAGATAAACTTTTTTACCGAAAAGTTCGGAAGGATCTAACTTATAAACAAAAGGCTTTTCGCTCTCCCTTCCATCATACCAGACACTTTTTATCTCAATCTTATGAATTTTTGAAAGCTCATTCAATTTTATCTTTGCCTCCCCCAAAGGAGTATATCCTATAAGTTTTCCATCAAGATAAACATTATAGCCGGCTGTAAGATAATAGTGCGGATACCACTTTAAAACAAATTCATTCATGGAGACAGGTTTTGCATTGTAAATCTTATAAGGTTTTCTTACAGGATAGGAATAGCACTCTGTCTTTTCAAAATCAAAAGCCCACTCATACTCTCCACTTCTCTCAGGTAAAAGTTTAAGCTCTGACCAAATGCCGTGATTTATAAGCTTATACTTTACCCTTGTTTTAACATCCTTGAGTTTATAACAAACCCCATGGGGATTTGCAAAAGAGAGAGTATAATTATCTCCCTTTATCACATAACTTTTCCCCTTTATGTAATCTTTTCCGTACTCAATTGACTTTAAATCAGTCCAGCCCTGCGTTATATGCCTTGAAGTTGAGACAAGTACCGGAGTGTTCTTTTCCTCAACAATTGTAATAACCCTTACTCCATGCGGTACGACATCAACATAATATCCACCTTTCCACGAACCTAAATACTCATGATTCCAGAAATCAAAAATATTATAATTTTCATCTGATTTTAAGCCGAGCTCATTAAAAACAATAAACTCACCATCTCTTTTCTCACCTAAATTAAAAACAGCCACTATATCATAATTTCTTCCGAGATGAGAAACTTTAAGATCCCAGATATTCTCATGTGTCTTGACAGGGAAAAGATCCATAGGTTTAATATTTACCGCAGGATAAATCTTTTTAAGCAAATTAACTCTTTCTTCAGGAAGTTCGTACATCATATCGGATTCCATAAGAGCCTGCCCTGTGAGTCCCTGTAAAGTGGCCCATGCCTGAGCTATTTCAAATTTCATTGGAGGCCTTACCAAGATGACATCGGGGTCAGCATACCAGAGGATATTATGCAAAAAGTACCATTTCATAGTGGCATCGAATGCCTCCATAAACCCGCTCCAGCCAAGCCAGACATCTCCCGCTGTTCTTGAGCCATTCATTATACCGGCGCCCTCTATGGGAATACCCCAACATCCCAGAAGATAACTATTTTCTCCTATTGCTTCCCTTATTGCCATCAGGGTTTCCCTGTACTTTTCCTCACCTTTTTTATCGCTCTTTAAAAGTCTCTTATATTCCCTTACAACTATCGGCTGACCATCTATTTTAAAATATTCGTATCCCCATTTTCTTAAAATTCTGAAAAGATTTTTAAGATACCTTTTTCCGTATTTGTTGGGTTTTACGAGATAGGTGCCTTCCCAGGTACTTGAAAGGCTCTTTCCCTTTGAATCAAGGAAGAATGCTTTTTTATTTTTTTTCACAATTTCATAATTGCTCTCTCCGTGGGGTGCAAGCCAGAGCCCCGGTTTTAATCCCAAACGTTTAATCTCTTTTGCAATCCCATCCATCCCCGGTTTTAAAAATCTTGAATTAATTGTAAACCAGTCTCTGTTTTCTCCCAGACCATGACCTGTTCCCTGCCATCCATCGTCTATTTGAATATATTTTGCTCCGTATTCTTTCAGGTTTTCTGCCATCCATCTTGCATTTTTCAAAATCTCATCAGCATTTATCTCCTGATAATAAAAATACCATGAGCACCAGCCCGAAGGAGGCTCTTTAAAGATAGATTTATCTATTGGTTTAAAATATTTAACTCCGAGATTTTTTTTATAATAATTTTCAATTTTTTCCCCGTCTTTCAACACCAAAAGATCCCTTGAAGGATAATATAATCCTTCAGCAACAGAGGTTTTTACATTGCCGAGAGTCATAAACAGTATGGAACTTTCCTTTGCCGAGACTCTGCAAGGAATGCCCTCTTCAGCTGAATAAACAAAGGAAAACATAAAAAAAACAATAAGACTAAATAAAATAATTTTTTTCATCTCTTACCCTCTCTTTTATTTTTTAAATATAAAAAAACATAAAGTAAAAAGCCGAAAAGAATCAGGTATCTTAAAAAATAATAAATTGAATAAAAAACAGAAAAGCTCTTTTCCTTTACATATATCTTTGACATTATAAGCCCTTCTTTTCCGTAACCCAATTTTTTCAAAATTTTTCCATCGTATTCAAAGACTCCGCTTATACCGGATGTTGCAGCCCTTAAAACAGGAACAGACATTTCCATAGCTCTTATCCTGGAAAGGTAAAAATGCTGAACAGGGCCCGAAGTATTTCCAAACCATGAGTCATTGGTTATAGTGACTAAAAGATTCACTCCCTTATCATAAAATTTTTTGATTAATGATGGAAAGACCATTTCATAGCAAATAGGGATACCTATTTTTAAGCCATCAATATCAAAGACTTTTACATTTTTTCCCTTCGTAAATTCTCCCTCTACATTAGCAATCTTATTAGCAAAAAAGAATATTTTTTTATATGGTATGTATTCACCAAAGGGAGTTAAGTGGACCTTATGGTAATAATCCATCTTACCTTTATAAAATATAAAAGCAGTATTATAATAATTTCCCGATTCAAGATCATTGGCTCCTAAAATAAGAATAATATCATTAATCTTCGTAAATTCTTTTAATTTATTGGTAAGGGAACTCTGGTACTTCGGATAGTAAGGAAAACAAAATTCAGGCCATGCAATAACTTTAGCACCTTCTCTTACTGCTTTTCGTGTATATCTCATATACTTTTCAAATTCACTTAAAACTCTCTCTCCTGTCCAGACAGTATTCATCTTCTCATTTCCCTGAACAGCTGCAACCTTTATCTCTTTGCCCTTTTTTACTTTTATGAAATATCCGGGAATATTTAACACTATGATGAGAAAAATCGTTATCAAAGAAGCATTCCTGTTTTTGCTCTTTATGGTTTTATAAATAATGATATTTGAAAATAGTACAAAAAGACTTACCCCTCTAACTCCGAGAAAGTGAAAAAGATAATTTAAACCTGTATTTGAAGCTTGAGAATTGGCAAGAATACCCCACGGAAACCCGGTTAAAAAATGTTCTAAAATTATTTCAAAAGAGAGATAAAAAAAGGGAAAAAGAAAAATCAATTTATTTTTAAAGAAATACAAAGGTATTGAAAGGTAGAGAGAAAGATAGCTAAACAAAAGAATTAATGATAATACTGCAAAATACCAAGGCATTCCTCCGTATCCTGTAAGTACAGGAAAAAGCCAGTATAAAAGCAAAAAGTTAAAAATAAAACCGGATAAAAAAAGCTTTAAAAAACTTTTTTCTTTCTCAAAACTAAAAAATAGTGGTATAAAAGCTATGAAAGCTAAAGGATATAAATTAAATGGGGGAAACGCAAAAAATAAAAAAAGGGGAGTTAGTAAGTAAGGGAGGTATCTTTTAATCATTAAGATTTCTGGCTATTGTAAGAAACCCCGTATGAGATATCATTCTTTCGGAAGGCCTTACTCCGTACTCTCTTACAAGAATTTCCCTCTCAAAAAGCTCAACCGTTCGTTCAACAAAAAAACCTGTTTCAATAAGTTTAAAATGGGTTTTTTTTACCTGTTCAAAATTGGGAGATAGTGAAACCCAGAAGTATCCGGGAATAATAACCTTTTTCGCATGCTCTACAATTTCCCAAGGCTCAGGCACATCAACAAATAAAGCTTCAAAAGTATAATCTCCGAAGCCTTCGTCTGCAACATCTTTTAAGATAAATTCCACGATCTTCTCAAGTCCGTATTTTTTTATATTTTTTATTGCATACTTTTGATGCTCTTCTCTTCTTTCAAAAGAGTAAACCTTGCCGGATTCTCCGACAGTAATAGCCAAAGCAGTTGTTAAAGCACCTGAACCACTTCCAACCTCAGCAACAATGCTCCCGCTTCCTATTCCTGTTGACATAAACATATAGCCTATATCCTTTGGATACAAAATGGTGGTTTTCCTCTGGACTTTTTTTATAAGATCAAAATTCGAAGGTTTTAGCACATAAAATTTTGCCCCCTTGTTTGAGAGAAGAGTATCCCCATATGTTAATCCTTTTTCAAAAATAAGGTTTCCTAAATTAGTGCTAAAACTTGAACCATCCTTGAAAGTTAAAAGATAAGTATCCCCCCTTTCACTATAAAGGAGAAAAAGGTTTCCGTCTTTTAGCATTATAAATTAAAATTCAGAAGAGATTTCATCTCTCTTACGGCTCTTTCAAGTCCCACAAAAGCAGCTCTGCTGATTATTGAATGCCCTATGTTCACTTCTTCAACCTCTTTTAGGTTTCTGAAAAGTTGAATATTTCTGTAATTTAATCCGTGTCCTGCAAGAACCTCCATTCCCAATTTTTTTGAATATTTTACAATTTCCTGAAGTTTCCCATACTCTTTTTTTTCACATTCCCTATCCTTACACTCTGAATATCTTGTAGTATTAAGCTCAATAGTTTTTACCCCTATTTTATGAGCGGCTCTTATTTGTTCTTTATCAGGATCTATAAAAATACTGACCTTAATTCCAGAAACTTCGAGTTCTCTAATGTAATCTGGAAGAACATTCTGGTTTAAGATTACATCAAGCCCCCCTTCGGTTGTAACTTCATCCTTTTTTTCGGGTACAAGAGTCACCTGATGGGGAAGAATGGTAAGCATTATTGCTTTCATTTCAGAAGTGGCTGCCATTTCAACATTAAGGGGAACTTTAATAGTAGCTTTTAAAAGTTCAACATCTCTTTCTTTAATATGACGCCTATCACCTCTTAAATGAACGGTTATCCCATCGGCTCCCCCAAGTTCGGCAAGAACAGCAGCTTGTACAGGATCCGGTTCACTTCCTTTTCTTGCTTCTCTCAGTGTTGCAATATGATCAATATTTACTCCAAGCCTCATTCTTTCACCTCTTCTATTTCATTTTTAATTTTATTTGAATAAGTTTTAACAAAATCTTTTATTTTCCCTTCATCCTTTCCTTCTATCATTACCCTTAAAAGCGGCTCTGTTCCTGAATACCGTATAATCATTCTTACATTATTACCAAAAAGCTTTTCGCTTTCTTCTTTCATCTCTTTTACAGAAAAAAGTCTATCAAGAGGGATTTTTTTCTTTACGGGTATATTCTCCATAATCTGGTGAGCAAGGGGGATTTCATTTCTGTATTCTGAAAGTTTTTTCCCGGTTTTCACAGCTATTTCCAGAACCTTAAGAGCTACAATTATTCCATCCCCGGTTATATGATAATCTCTTAAAATTATGTGTCCGGAAGTTTCCCCCCCTATAAGACTATCTGTCTCAACCATTTTTCCCCATACATATTTATCTCCTACAGGAGTTCTATAGAATTTAAGACCCATATCCTTAACTTTTTCTTCAAGAGATAAATTACTCATAATTGTTCCAACTATGGCTCCTTTATAGCCATTTTTTGAGTAATAGTCTGCAAGTATGTAAAGAAGGATATCACCATTTAAAATCTCTCCTTCTTCATCCACAAGAATAACCCTATCACCATCACCATCAAAAGCTATTCCCGCAAATGCCTTTACTTCTTTCACCTTTTTAGCCACCTTTTCGGGATAGAGTGAACCGCAATTTTTGTTAATGTTTTTTCCATTGGGAGAGCAATTTATCATAATAACATCATACCCCAATTCTTTGAAAAGAGTTTCCGAAAGATTTGAAGTGCCACCATTTGAGCAATCAATTGCGATTTTCAAATGCTTCGGGCATCGCTGAAAATTTTTTCTAATGAAATCAATATAAAAGCCTTTCTTATCAGTTCTTACAATATTACCTTTTAAGTGAGGAGCTCCATTATTCTCCAAAAGCTCAAAAATTCTTTTTTCAAGTTCAATTTCAATATTATCACTTAATTTCATCCCCTTTGAATTTAGAATTTTAATCCCATTAAATTCGGCTGGATTGTGTGAAGCAGAGATCATTATTCCGCCATCATATTCCTTATCAAGCGAGACTATTTTGGCAAGAGCCGGAGTTGTGATAGTCCCTGTATAATCAAATTCAATGTTTGAGCTTGCAAAACCATCTGCCAAAGTTTTAAGAATCCACTCTGAACTTTCTCTACTGTCATCTCCAACCAAAACTTTATTTATGCTTAATTTTTCGGAAATAGCTCTTCCAAGATTATAAATAATATCTCTCGTGAGAGGAAATTCACCGGCAATCCCTCTTATTCCATCTGTCCCGAAAAGTTTTTTCATTTTTTCCTCTTTTTTTTCAAAACTTTTTTACTTTCACTTTTACTGACCTCAACATTCACCACAACTTTATCACTGCTGAAAGTGACCCTTGAATCAAAAATTTTCAAAGGAATTTCCTTTGTAAAACTTCTATCCACACCTGTTTTTTGAAATTCGACCACAATGTAAGATCGCCTTTTTAATATGGAGATTGGCCCTTCAACTAATATGGATTTGGGAGAATAATCAACGCTCCTTATAATAAATCCTTCTTTGGCAATTATCCTCTTTTTCAATAAGATTTTGATTTGTTTTTTTATTTTTTTCTCAAGAGTTATTTGAATAGTAGGTGGTAAAATATTCTCAACTTTTATTCCCTTGGGTGTTTGGACATTGCTTCTCTTTATTTTTATATTAAAGGTTTTTTCCTCTTTAAACCTATCAATTTCAGGAATGTCTTTTGGTATATTAATTAAAATTGCAATATCAGATGGTGCAAGATTTTTTATTAAACTTAAAGGGCCTTTTAATTTTAAATTTACTGTAGTTGGAGAGATTTTAAGTATTTCCACATCTTTTGGAATATTCATAGTCCCAACTGGGATAGAGGAAATCATAATGTTCGTCTGAACTCTTTTTTCACTCGCTACCCATAGCCAAATTGATAAAGCAATTAAAAAAGATAAAAGTTTAAGTCCTATGTTTCGCATTTTCTATAAGTTCCTCTTTTAATGTTTCTTTTAATGATTTCAAAGTATAATTTCTCGTGAGATTACCTCTATTTGCAATGGAGATAGTTCCGGTTTCCTCTGACACAACGAGAGCGATACAATCAGTTGTTTTAGAAATACTAATAGCTGCAAGGTGTCTTGTCCCATAATTTTTTCTTCTCTCAACAATTTCCTCAGGCAATGGAATTACTACAGATGCAGCCACGATTCTATTTTTACTGATAATCACCGCTCCATCATGCAAAGGATTGTTGGGATAAAAAAGTGCTATTATAATTTCCTTTGTGATTTTAGCATCAATAATTTTTCCCTTTTCAGTAAGTGAACCAAGTGATACATTTCTCTCAAAAACAATTAAAGCTCCTATCTTATTCTTTGTAAGCTCTTCCACAGCATCTACAATAGAATCAATACTTTCCTGAGAAGCGGTTTCTCTTTTTTTAAATGGGAAACCGGATCCTATAGAAGCAAGATAAGCTTTGATTTCATCACTAAATATAACTATCAAACCAAAAATTGAATATGTTATAACAAAACTCAAGACCCAGTTCAATGCATTTAACTTAAAAACAGCACTTAAAAGATCCACAAGAAGAATAATAAGAATACCTGTCAAAATCTGATTCGCCTGTTTCCCTTTTAAAAATTTCAATATATAGTAAATGAAAACTGTTAATACCAGAATATCTATTGCATCAACTATTGTAAAACTTGAAAAAAGATAAAATAAATTTGAAAAAAGGCTATTTATCATCCGATTCTTTTGAGGATACTTTTTTCTTCTTTTTAGTTTCAACTCTTGTTGTTTTTCTTTTTCTTACGGTTCTCTTTTTTGCCGGCTTTTTCTTACTTTTGGGTTCTTCCACCTGAATTCTATATATATTAACATCCACATCCTCGCCTTTCTCCTCTTTTATGATTTTTACAATATCATCAGAAGTTATGCTTTCTTTTTCAAGCAAAAGTTGAGCTATTTTTTCCAGGACAGTAAAATTATCAAGAATAATCTTTTTCCCTCTTTCGTACGCTTCACTTATTATCTTATTTACTTCATTATCAATTTTTACCGCAGTCTCTTCAGAATAAGATCTTTTGGATGAAATTTCCTTTCCCAAAAATACCATCTCATCCTTTTCTTCAAGGGAGATAGGACCCAATGAGGACATTCCCCATTCACATACCATCTTTCGTGCAAGCTCCGTTGCTCTTTTTATATCATTACCCGCACCGGTTGTCATTGTCCCCAAAGAAAGCTCCTCTGCAATTCTTCCGCCTAAGAGAACAGCTATCTGAGCTTCAAGGTATTCTTTCGAATATGTATATTTGTCATCTACAGGTAACTGCTGAGTTAATCCTAAAGCCATTCCTCTCGGAATAATCGTAACTTTGTGAATAGGGTCAGCTTCAGGAATAAGTGCTGCCAGGAGTGCATGCCCTCCTTCATGATAAGCAGTAATTTTTTTCTCATTCTCTGAAATAATCATGCTCTTTCTTTCGGCACCCATCATAACTTTATCTTTCGCATATTCAAAATCAGCCATAGTAACAGATTTTCTGTTTTCTCTTGCTGCTTTTAAAGCAGCTTCATTTACAAGGTTGGCAAGATCCGCTCCGGAAAAACCGGGTGTTGACCTCGCGATTATGTCCAGTCTAACATCATCCGAAAGAGGAATATCCCTTGAATGAATTTTTAAAATTTCCTCTCTTCCTTTTACATCGGGAGTGGGGACAACAATTCTTCTGTCAAATCTTCCAGGTCTTAAAAGAGCAGGGTCAAGGATATCAGGCCTGTTTGTAGCTGCAATGACTATTATCCCCTCATTGGCATCAAATCCATCCATTTCAACAAGAAGCTGGTTAAGTGTTTGCTCTCTTTCATCGTGACCTCCACCAAGACCAGCTCCTCTATGCCTTCCGACAGCATCTATTTCATCAATAAATACAAGACAGGGAGCAAGCTTTTTTGCCTGATCAAAAAGATCTCTTACTCTTGAAGCTCCAACACCTACAAAAAGCTCAACAAAATCAGAACCTGAAATTGATAAAAACGGAACATCTGCTTCTCCTGCAACCGCTTTTGCAAGAAGTGTTTTACCTGTTCCCGGAGGCCCCACAAGAAGGACACCTTTAGGAATTTTACCACCTAATTTTTGAAATTTTTTCGGATTTTTAAGAAAATCTATTATCTCCTTAAGCTCTTCTTTAGCTTCATCAACCCCAGCCACATCTTTAAATGTAATTTTCTTATCTTTTGCAGTAAAAAGCTTTGCCTTGCTTTTCCCAAAAGAAAAGGCTTTATTTCCTCCTCCCTGCATCTGCCTTATAATAAAAATCCAGAAAACAAAAATTAAAATAAGGGGAAGCCAGCTGAAAACAAAGTTCCAGAAAGTCCCGTCAGAAGGCTTTTTTACCTTTATTTTCACATTATGTTTATCCAAGAGTTTAACCAACTCGGTATCATAATTTTTGGGCATATATGTTATGTATATCCCGGATGTTTCTCCCTTTGTTTTAAATGTTATTTTTTGCTCATCAATATTTACTTCCTCAACGGAACCATTTTTCACATTATTTAAAAAGTCTGAAAAATCCATTTTTTTCGGTTTTTTACTAACAGGACCTGATATAGTCCATAAAACCACAAGAATAGAAAGGACAATCAACCAAAAAATCAAAGAGTCAAATCCTCTCTTTTTAAACTTGCTTCCTTTATTTTTTGCCATTTATCACCTCTTATGTAATTATATCAAAATATATAGTAGTTTTCTACCAATTCTTTCTCTTTTAGTGGTTGGTATTATTTGAAAAAAATATTGTTGACAAAAACCTGATGAGTTGATAACTTTATATTTATTACTAATAAAAGAGGAGGCAAAAACATGAATGATTCAACTGGTATTGCAATTTTCGGAGGAACTTTTTTTATTGTATGGTTGGCCTTTGTTATTTTTTACATCTATGTGATGTGGAGAATATTTGAAAAAGCTGGACAGCCCGGATGGGCAGCCATAATTCCCATTTATAATATCTACATCCTGCTAAAAATAGCAAAAAAACCGGGGTGGTGGTTGATTCTCATGTTCATACCACTTATAAATATTATCATAGGCATTATTGTAGCCATTGATATTGCAAAAAACTTTGGGAAAGATGTTGGCTTTGGAATAGGTCTCATCCTCCTTGGATTTATCTTCTGGCCAATTTTAGCTTTTGACAATTCTACTTATAAAGGTTAAGAGTACTAACTACTTTGAATAGTAAAGCGGAGAAGGAGTAAAAGAAGCAAGAAAGATAATTATAATTAAATAGAAAATTAACTTTCTTTTAAAGTCAAGTTCTCTATCATCATCAAAAACCGGTGGATGTTTTATACCGAAAATAAAGATAAGTAATGCCCATAGAATCCAGCCTTCCCAGAAGAGCACTCCTGCGAGAATAAGCCCCCCTATAAAAAAATATCTTAGTTTGTTATAAGCCCCTGGAGAAAAAGCATAAAGGATATGCCCCCCATCTAATTGTCCAAGAGGGATAAGATTAAAGGCAGTAACTAAAATTCCGAACCATCCTGCAAATGCAAGAGGATGTATAAGCAAATTTGCGTTTTCTGGCAAATTTTTAAAAAAGAAAGAAGCTATTAGTTTAAAAATCAAAGGTTCTCCAAGATTTAGCCCCTCGTTTGGAAGTGAAAAAACTATTTTTGATTTACCAATTCCATAAATAAGGACAGGGATAGAAAGAAAGAAACTCATTAAAGGTCCTGCTACTCCAATATCAAAAAGAGGAATCTTAGAATAAATAGGCTCTTTTATTTTTATCACAGCCCCAAAAGTTCCTGCAAGAGTAGGAGCGGGTATAAAGTAGGGAGGGGTGGCATTAATTTGGTATTTTTTGCACATCAAATAGTGTCCCATCTCATGGGCAAATAAAATTATTAAAAGTGGTAAAGAATAATAGAGCCCGTAAATATAATTTGACGGTTCAAGTAAATAATTTTTTACAAATTCTGTGGAGAGCTCTTTTGAAGGGTTTTTAAAAGAAAGAAAAAATATAGCACCCACAATTGTTGTGGTAAAAAAAGTTAATACAAAAAGTATAATATTTAAATAATATTTCCTCAGCAGCTCCCAAAAAGAATGTATCAATTTGATGTTTTTTCTACTATTTTCTCCACTATGTTTTCATAGGTTTTTGAAATTTCATTATCGGGTGAGACAAGAACAATGGGTCTTCCCTCGTCACTATGGGAAGATACTTGAGGATCAAAAGGTAAACTTCCGAGAAAATCTATATTAAAAAGTTTACTGATATTTTCTCCTCCGCCCTGAGGAAAGAGATAAATTTTCTCTCCGCACTTTGGACAAACTACATAGGACATATTTTCAATGACACCGAGAACAGGTACATTGACAGCTTTAAACATATTTACTGCTTTTTTAACATCATATTGAGATATCTTCTGAGGGGTTGTAACAACAATACCACCGGTAAGTTTTAATTTTTGAGAAAGTGATATCTGAACATCACCAGTTCCCGGAGGAAGATCGACAAGGAGATAATCAAGCTCTCCCCATTCCACATCATTTATGAATTGATTAATTAAATTAGAAACCAATGGACCTCTCCAAATTAAAGGTTGATCCTCCTGAACAAAAAAGTGAACAGAGATAATTTTTATTCCATCCTTTTCAAGGGGAATGATTTTTTTATCATCGGTAATATTGGGGGTCCCGGAAAGCCCCATCATAACAGGGACATTCGGTCCGTAAACATCAGCATCCATAAGTCCTACTTTGAACCCTTTGTTTTTAAGGGTTAAGGCGAGGTTAACGGAAACAGTTGTTTTTCCGACTCCTCCTTTTCCACTACCAATTGCAATAATATTTTTCACCTCTTCAAGAGGATTTTTATTTATAAAAAACTTAGGTTTATCCATTTTTTCTCTCCTTTCTAATAAAAAAATAGGGGGAGAATTTTTTCTCCCCCTTTAATTAAGCCGAATAAAATTAAACTTTAGGTTCTTTATCAGGATGGAGCTTTTTAAATTTTTCAAGGAGTTGCTCTTTTGTCTCTCTATGGTCAGGATCATCAACTATACAATCAACAGGGCAAACCTGAACACATTGAGGCTCATCATACCATCCGACACACTCAGTACATTTGTCAGGGTCAATTATAAAAATATCCTCTCCCTCAGAAATAGCTTCATTAGGGCACTCAGGAACACAAGCTCCGCAATTGATACATTCATCTGTAATAATTAATGCCATCTTTATACCTCCTCTTTTAATTAATAGAAATTATATCTAAAAAAAGAAAAAATATCAAATTAAATTTAATAAAAAAAGCCCCTCACAAGAGGGGCTTTTATAAGGAATTACTTTGAATTATTTGACTTCTACAGGGATAGTTTTGGCCTTGGCTTTTTCACTCTTGGGTATTGTAATCTCAAGAACGCCATTGTCCATTTTAGCTTTTATCTTGTTGGGCTCTATATTCTGAGGAAGCTGAAAGCTTCTCTGAAAACTACCATAGAATCTCTCGATTCTGTGGTAATTTTCCTTTTTCACCTCATTGTCCATCTTCTTTTCACCTTTGATAATGAGAACATTATCTTTAACCTCTACTGCAACATCATCTTTTTTGAAACCGGGAAGTTCAACATTGAACTTGTAGCTATCCTTGGTTTCATAAATATCTGTTGCTGGCTGCCACTTTGCAAGAGGCATGGTTTCACCTTCTAACTCACTCCAGAGCCCTTCATCAAAAAGCCTGTTTAATCTGTCTGTTAAGCTCATTAAATTTGCCAATGGACTCCATTTTGTTATTGTCATCTTCCCACCTCCTTTCTTAAAATTTCCACTATTAATATAGTCCAAAGTTAAAAATTTGTCAAGTGTTTTTTGATAAATTTTATATAAAATAATATGAGTATAAGGTTATCAAGTTTGAGAAAGAAAAAGTCTCTTTTTTCAAAGCATTGGATTTATTAGTCTTTTAGGACCTTTTTACCGTGAAAAAGTCTCTGAAAAGCTGTAATATTAGCTCCTACTCCTATTAATAAAACCCCCCAGAACATAAATCTTTTGTCAAAATAGGATAAGAGAGCAAAAGTTACAAAGGCAAAAAGTCTTTCAAGCCTTTGGACAATACCAACATTACATTCTTCCCCTAAACTCTCAATTTTCGCCCGTATATAAGATGTTAAAACAGAGCCTAAAAGATAGAAAAGTGCAATAAAAGAAAACTCCGATTTTCCTGCTTTGTTAAACCAATAGATAAGTCCTGCTAATTGAAAAATTTCCACATACCTGTCTGATGCAGAATCCAGAAGAGAGCCAAATTTTGAACCTCTTCCGTATCGTTTGGCAACCAAGCCATCAAAAACATCAAAAAGCCCGGCAGCCCATAAAACAAAACCCGCCGCCATAAAATAACCATACGCAAAAAGAATAGCACTTCCAATTGATATAATTACACCTGTTATTGTTAAAGTATCGGGATTTAATTTAAGAATATCTCCCAAAAAATAGAGAATAATTTCTCTTATTTTAACAAGGATGCTGTTAATAAAATTAAATACAAATTTCATTTGAAAAAAATGGCGGAGAATAGATCTCCGCCACTGTCCTCCTATATATTATGTTTTATTATTTTTTTTCTTTAGATTTTTTACCATACTTTTTAATAAATTCTTCCACCAACTGTTTTGCTGTGTGATCATCATACTGAATCGGAGGAGATTTCATAAGAAAAGCAGCGGGACCTTCGAGGGTACCGGAAATTCCATTATCTTTGGCAAGTTTAATCAGCCTTACCGCATCAATGATAATTCCTGCAGAATTTGGAGAATCCTCAACAGAAAGCCTGCATTCAAGATTCATAGGCACATCGCCGAAGTGTTTTCCCTCGATTCTCAAATAACAAACCTTATTGTCTTTAAGCCAGGGCACATAATCGGAAGGTCCAACATGCACCTTATCAGGATCAAGCTTAATTCCTCTGTTTTCCAATTGAGATGTAACCGCATTGGTTTTGGAAATTTTCTTGGAATCAAGTCTCTCTCTTTCAAGCATGTTTAAAAAGTCGGTATTTCCCCCAACATTGAGCTGATAGGTTCGATCAATAATCATTCCTCTATCAAGAAAAAGATTAACAAGCGTTCTATGAAGTATAGTAGCCCCTACCTGAGATTTAATATCATCTCCAATAATGGGAAGTCCATACTCTTTGAATCTATCCTGCCAATACTTCTCTCTTGCAATGAACACAGGAATTGCATTAACCATACCAGCTCCACCTTCAAGAATCTGCTCCACATACCATTTTGTAGCCATTTCAGAGCCAACTGGAAGATAGTTAATAACAACATCTGCTCCTGAATCTTTGATAACCTTTGCAACATTAACCGTTGAACCGGGAGCTTTTTTAATTACATTTGCAAGATACTTACCGATTCCATCATGGGTCATTCCCCTCATAACCTTAACACCGAGTTTTGGAACATCAGCGAATTTTGTGGTGTTGTTGGGATGAGCAAAAATAGCTTCTGAGAGGTCTTTCCCAACTTTAGTTTCATTAATGTCAAAAGCAGCTACAAATTCAATATCGGAAATATGATAACCACCCAGATTAACATGCATCAAACCGGGTACAAATTCATCATCCCTTGCATTTTTATAGTACTCCACACCCTGAACTAAAGATGATGCGCAATTACCGACTCCGATAATTGCAACTCTTACTTTATCCTTTCCCATAGCAACCTCCTCTAAAATATAGATAGTTTAACATATTTTTTTGGATTTTTCTTTATGTCAGTTATTAAATTCTTTAACTCCTCAATGGTCTTATTCAAATTTTCAATATATTTTTCATCATTAAGGAGCTTCCCAGCGCTCCCCTTTCCATTGTTTAGTTTATCAGAAATTTCATCCAACTTTTTTGTCAAATTACTTAAGTTCTCAACTAATTTATCTACCTTCTCAATCGATTCTCTTCCCTTTTCAGCCGTTACATTTAGCTCTTTTCTTGCATCTTTAATGAAAAGGGTTAGGTTATCACCGGCTTCCCCGATTTTTTTTATTTGCCTGTTATACTCAGCAACATTAACTTTATCTATCCGATCATTAATTTTAACAAGAGCATTATGTAATAAATCCAGAGATCTTGAAACTTTAGCTATTTTATCCTCAAAATTTTTCTTTTTTATTCTTTCTTTTATTGTATCAAGGATTTCTTTTGCTTCAATCATTATATCTTTATTCTTCCCTTTTACTAAATCTCCCGCTTGTAAAAATTCGTCTGAAATTCCCGGCTTAATTGTTATGGCCTTCTCTCCCATAAAATTAAGTGTGTTTATTTCAAACTTCGAATCGGCCGGGATTCTGTATTTTTTCTTAACATCAACTCTTACTACAACACCATCCTTTTCAAATTTTACTCCCTTTGTCCATCCCACTCTGTATCCTCTCATATAAACCTGTGAATGATCCC
>Ga0256835_1000218_pt1 | contig 45876 bp, 41 predicted proteins | sample PIR30metaG_FD_185972 | JGI IMG/M metagenome (GOLD analysis project Ga0256835, IMG submission 185972) | Hydrothermal vent microbial communities from East Pacific Rise, Pacific Ocean - PIR-30 | ecosystem: Environmental > Aquatic > Marine > Hydrothermal vents | place: Pacific Ocean: East Pacific...
CGCTAAATCTATGACCAAATGGGCGATTGTGGGTATTGCCGTAGCCCTGGGATCTTTGGTAATTGTTCATCAAGTGGCGCGTTTCTTTATGTAATGAAAAACGGCTGTTGGTTCAACAGCCGTTGTTATCTTCAGGAGGGATCATGTTTGACCACCTCCTTTCTGTAAATTTGAAAGTATTGGTTTTTTTTATAACTTATATTTCCAATACCTTCTTTCTCGTCATTAATGCGGAAGATATAACTTCCTTTATTAATGACGATATACTTATTTTCACTCGGCAATCTTATGCCGAAAGGGGGAATGCCATTTATTTTGTATTCCCCGGGTGGTAAAGCGGTGTAGTACTTTACCGCTTTTTTTCGCTCTAAAGAGCGCATCGGTACCCACTTATATTCAGGTACCAGCGACCTCACTTTCGAGGTCACCTTGTGAAGAAGAGAATTTTTCTTAATCTCTTCTTCATATTTTTTCAACTTCTCTCGCTCCTCGGGAGTGAGAGGTTGGCCGTTTTTTATTTTTTCTTTCATCTGGTTGATGAAGGCGGCTCTGGCCTGGGCCTTTTGTTTTTCCTCAAGGCTCTTAAGTTCACTAAGGGCCTCTTGGTCAGGATTATGTATGGAGGAGAAAAAACCAGGTACATTGTATCCTGTTATTCCCGTCCATATGCCAGAAGGAATAAGGGAGATAATGGTGAATATAAACGCCAATGTAACATAGGCATATATTAAAAATCTCCCTAAAAAATCGCTAAATCCCCAACTATAATACATCAGACGTAGTAAAATTAAGCAGGCTATTAGTGTTGGAAAGGCTGCTGGATTATTCCTGAACCAGTCTGCCCACATAAAAAGAAAGAAAAATGGCAAAGAGCCATTGAGAGCGATACTGGCTACAAGGCGAAAATAGTCTTTTATAAAGTTCTTAGAGCCTTTCACTCCCTCAAAAATAACTCCTCCACCAAAAACCCAAGCCAAGATATCTGGCTGAAAGGCTCCGGAGAATTCTTGTTCTTCATTTGTATTGCGATTTATTTTGGGGAGCCCAATTATGGCAGCTAAAAATCCAAAGAAAAACAGTGGAGCAAACCATCTGGAAACCCATATTGAAAGGAAGTATGCTGGAATAAGAGCCAATATATAGGCATACAAAAAAACAATTAGTTGCCTGTGTAATTTATGGCTATTTTCACGAATGAAGGTAAAAGATTTTTGACTTAAGCCAAATAAAATTTTTAGGAAAAGTTCCATTAGCCACCCCCATCTTGAATGCAAGAACTGTCCAATTATATTTATATACCAGGCAGAGTTTTTCTTGTTAAATCTTTTTTATTTCAAAAATTTCACACATAGTCCCTTTCTTCGAGGCTAAAATAAGGTGGCGTTCCTCCGCCGTTTCAACCGCCATGATTGCTAAATCAAGCAGGCTATATCAAGTTCTGTGTTGCGGGTAATTCCAGGTACGAAACCTTAAAGGGAGTATCAAGGCCTAATAATATTTTTTTATCCCTATTATAGATGTCTTGCAAAAAGGTGATGGTATCGTCTTCGTTTCTTGTTACAGTCCAGTAGAGAATAAATATAGGAATTTTCTTTTGAAGATGGATGGTAAAGTTTCTCCCTGAGTCAATGATTTTTTTAATTTTTTCAATAGTCCACTTTTTTGAACCTTTAAATAAGATCTGAGCGAGTTCCATGGGTTTTTCAACCCTGATACAGCCATGGCTGAAGGCTCGGATATTTTTAGAAAAAAGCGATTTCGCCGGGGTATCATGGAGAAATACAAAGTGTTTGTTTGGGAAAATAAATTTTATACGTCCAAGCGCATTTTTAGGTCCGGGTCTTTGTCTAACAATATATGGAAATTTTGCAGGATTTATTTTGTGCCAGTTTATTGATTTTGGATCAATTCGTCTGCCTTTTGCATCTACAATCTCCATATTCTTTTTTGAAAGATAGGATGGGTCACGCTTTATTCGCGGGATTACCTCCTTTTCTAATATGCCAGGAGGGACAACCCAGTAGGGATTTAATACCACATATTCCATGGTTGCCTTAAAAACAGGTGTTTCCCAAAATGGTTTTCCAACCATGACCTTGCACCACCATTTTTTTTGGCCATTTTCAAAGTAAAACAGTTTAAAGGCCGCTATGTTCACTAATAAAAAACGCTTGGGCAGATCATGAAGGACCCATCTGGCCCTTTCCAGATTCACTCTGATTTTATTTACCTTGGATGTAGGCTTGATATTGAGCGCCATAAGGGTCTTTTGGCCTACAACCCCGTCTGGCTCTAGGCCATGATGGGTCTGAAAGGCTTTTACCGCCTTTTCAAGGGATCTGTCAAAAAGTTCCGGATGGGCGGATTGCTGTTCTTGCAGAAATTCTTCTGCTGCGAGTCTTTTTCGTAAAAGTGCTACATCTTTTCCCTTCATTCCAAGTTTTAACACCCTGCTCAAGTCAAGAGACTGCCAAGGATTTTGAGCGAATTTCCGGTATTTTTTTAGCCAGGCACGAAGTACCAAATAGTATGGTTCATGAGGCCATAGGCGATCGAGGTTTCCTGTTATATCCCCAGACGAAATGACTCTTTTAAGATATTGAGCAGGATCTTTGTCAAGGATTTTTCTTTTGAGGTTCCAATTGGGATCAAGACTCTCAGGCGAGACTTTACCATAGTATAGGTGGAAACTGAGCCTTAAAAGTGCGTCTGTTAAAAGTATGTCAAGATCGGCCTTGTCTAAAGGAGTGGCTTTTCCCTGATCAGAAAGATCTATTAACATCCTGATTGTCTTTCTATGGTAATCTTCGGGATTTAGTCCATGTTCATAGGAGTTTTCCACAGCCTGTATTATTTGATCAATCAATTTTTTGTCTGTCCACGCAGGAACGTAACCACGATCCATGTAAAATTTGGGGATCGTTATCTCGGAGGCTACGCATGTAGAGCAGACAGGAACAGTTTTGAACTGTTCCAGGTATTGACATCTCTTATGAATAAAGGAAACTACAGAATTTTGTTCTAAGACGGGAAGAGGGGACGGATCATTTGCTAAAGAAAGGGAAGCGGAAACAATCAGAATCAGGATGCCAATTAGCGATTCATTTATTCTAGATGCCCTAAATGCCGGCCTTTTCAAAATGGTTCATGGCTCCTTTCGCATTGATTATGCGCGATTTTTGAAAATAGTATCTGTCTTGGCCAAAAATAAAAAGACAGCTTCCATCTTTAATAGTTTCTATTATGGAAGGAGCCAGATTTGTCGGAAGCGCTGGACATCCAAGGCTTCTGCCTGGTCTGCCGTATTTTTTTATAAACTGTTTGGATACATATTCGGCTCCATGAATAACAATGCGTCTTTTTAGGGCATTGTCATTTATGCCTGGTTCCACCCCTTGAAGCAAAAGGGAATATCCATGTTTTCCTTTGTATGTGGAACCAGTTACAAAGAAACCCAGACAGCTCTTGTGGGATCCGGGTTTATTTGAAAAGCCGCAGGCAAACCTATCGCCGGAGTTCTTGCCGTGGGCTACAAGACTTTTGTATAGGATCTTGGTTCTTTTGATATCCATGACAAAAAAACGTTCTTTATCAGAAGGTTGGCTGTAATCAATAAGTATTAAGAGCCCCTTTCTCTTTACGGTTCCTTGATATCTGAGGTTGAGATAGCCTAGAAGGGCGATTTTGAATGTGTCCAGCCGTGTAAATCTTTTTAGCCCGAGTTTTTTATACAGTTTTTTGGCATAGATGTTGAATTTTTGACTATTGAAGTAAGTGTAGTTGTTATTATAGGAAAGGCTTTCTTTTTTATTTATGGAACTTGATGTGCAAGAGGGGGTAAGGATCTGTAGCAAAATTAAAGAGAATGATATAAACAAACCCCTTTGGTATTGAAGCATGTATCCCTCCCTTTAAAAATTGATTAGTAAAAACAGAAGATTCTCTGATAGTTAAAATATCTAAAAGTCTTTATTAACATGCTTTTATAAGCATGTTAAGTGCCAAAGACTTTTAATTGCAAAACAACTTCTTTCAATAAAACAAGTTAAAACTGTATTTTTAACCTGTACGTTTTGTCTAGTATCGAAAATAGTCCAATCCTACACTAATAATAAAGTAATAACTTGATTCATCATCAAAATGATAGATTATAAAGGCTTTTGTGAATTTAGTAACATAATAAATGCGAATTTATTTACTTGACTAAAAAATGAAATGAATGGATAATTTAAAAATTGATTTATTATGCCTTGATTTCTTTATACATGTTTTCAAATCAAAAAGGGAGGCGTTTATGAAAAAGACAGTTTGGAGCATGTGTGGAATGTGTTCCGTTAGATGCCCCATCAAGGTTGAAGTTGAAGATGGGCGTGTAACATGGATAGAGGGCAATCCACACATACTGAAGGGGAGTCTTTGTGCCAAAGGTTCGGCAGGGGTAGCTCTTCAGAAAGATCCGGAAAGGCCCCAGCAACCGCTCATAAGGAGTGGCGGCAGGGGAGCTGGAAAGTGGGAGCCTGTGAGCTGGTATACCGCCTTGGACTATGTGGCGGAGAGGGTTGAAAAGATAAAGGAAAAATATGGTTCCAAGGCAATTGTTATGAGTTGTAGGGGAGGGCCATGGCAGGATCTTATCAAGGCATTTTGTCATGCCCTTGGTTCACCAAATTTTACCAATCATGACAGTGCCTGTGGACGTAATGTTCATCATGCCAGCAAGTCTGTTTACGGCCTTGGCCGAAAGGGCTTTATCTATGATATAGCAAAGGCCAAGCACCTTGTTTGTTTTGGTCGGAATCTTCTTGCCTCTCTCAGGGTAGCAGAGGCAAACCAGGTCATGGATATGCTGGATAACGGCGGGAGTCTCACATACGTAGACGTTCGTCAAACTCTTACTGGCATCAAGGCCACAAGATTTTTCCAGGTACGTCCCGGCACGGACTATGCCCTTGCTTTGGGAATGATAAACGAGGTCATAAAGCAAGAAGCATATGATAAGGAGTTTGTAGAAAAGTATACTGTTGGCTTCGATCATATGGCTGCCTTTGTGGAGCCTTATACTGCTGACTGGGCAGCCAAGGAATGCGGTATAAAGGTAAAGAAGCTCAAGGATTTTGTCTCAGAAATAGGCCAGCAGCGACCCAAGGTGATCTTTCATCCTGGATGGATGCTTTCTCGCTACAGGGACTCCTTCTATGCAAGTCGCTGTTTGCACATCCTGAATGTGCTTATGGGTAACATAGAGACAGAAGGCGGGCAGCTATTTCCAAAGGGGCCTGGCGATTGTGGTATAAAGGGACTAAGAACTTTCAGCTCCAATGTGCCAAAGCCAGAAGATAAACGTGCAGATGGAGTAGGCTGGAAATACAAGCATTTTGACAAGGGCCCCGGCCTTTTCCATTTATACTACGAGGCAATGATGACAGGTGAACCCTATCCTATCAAGGGGCTTATCTGTTACAGGCACGATCCCTTCAACTGTTTCCCGGATGTGGCTACCCAAAAGGAGGCATTGGATAACTGTGAGCTCCTGGTTTCTATAGATACTCACTATAGTGAATTTGGTTGGTACTGTGATGTAATATTGCCAGAGTCAATGTATCTTGAACGCGAAACGCCAGTAGCTACTCAGAAGGGCCTCAAGCCACGTTTCATTTACAGGGATAGGGCTGCAGAACCTAGATACAATACCAAGCCTTCGTGGGAAATACTAAAGATGCTGGCTGACAGGCTTGGTTTTGGTGAGATGTTCCCATTCCAGACAGCAGAAGATATGTGGAAGTGGCAGTTAGAGCCAACGGGTTACTCAATAGAAGATTTTCAAGACAAGGGGTTTGTATCTCTTTCAGACACCCCTATCATGTACGATAGAGAAAACCTGGAGGGCAAGTTCAAGACTGCTTCTGGCAAGATAGAGTTTGTCAACGAGAGCTGGGAGAATCTGGGAATACCTTCCTTCAAGCCTTACGAATCTCCTAAAAAGCCACCAAAGGGCAGGTTCAGATTAGTCTTTGGAAGAAGTCCCGTGCATGCCCACAGTCATACCATAAACAATCCGTTCCTTCACGAACTCATGCCTGAAAATACTCTGTGGATAAACAAGCGAGTAGCAACAAGGCTTGGTATTAACGAGGGAGATTGGGTAGATGTAATTGGTGACAGCCAGATGGGAACGATAAGGGCCCATGTTACCGAGTTTATTCATCCTGAGGCTGTATACACGGTACATGGCTTTGGTAGACAGGTTCCGCTTCAAAGCAGGGCCTATCATGCAGGCATGAGTGATCAGAAGTTGCAGGAAGGGCTTCTTCTAATGATGGATGAGGCTGGAGGCGGCCTTTGTCTGTGTGAGAAATTTGTTACTGTCCGCCGCAGCTCCAGGAATCCAAGAAGGAGGGTAGAACTGTGAACAAATATATGCTCTATCTCAATTCAAAACGGTGTATAGGATGCCATGGATGTGAGATCCACTGCAAGGCCAACAAGGATTTGCCGGTGGGTCCCATTCTTTGTGAGATATCTCATGAGCCCTTAAAATCTGTAAAGGGCGTACCAAAGACGGAGTTTTTCTTCCGCTCCTGCTATCACTGTGAGGACCCGTATTGTGTGCCTATATGTCCAACAGGAGCCATGAAGAAGAGGGAAGATGGCATAGTTTATATAGATGAAGATGCCTGTATAGGATGCATGGCCTGTGCTGGTGCCTGTCCATGGAACATACCCCAGGTTAATCCTGCCACTGGCAAGGCTGTAAAGTGCGATTACTGTATGGACAGGGTGGATCAGGGCCTGAGGCCGGCATGTGTAACAAAGTGTACCACCAGGGCGCTTAAATTTGTGACATTACAGGTAGTAGAGTCGTAACAACCAAGGGGCCTGGAAGGGCCCCTTTTTATTTTAAATTTTGAACCTTTGGACTGCTTTTTCTTTCAAGAAGCTCCTTGAGAATTTTTTCCCCTTTTTTGACAGATCTTAGATACCAAAGCGCTTCAATCTCATCCTTGTATTCAGACGGAAGGCCCCATATTTTTTCTTTAAGGTTTTTCAGTTGTTGACGCAGATGGTACAGGAAGAGAGCTGCTGTTACTGAGACGTTCAGGCTTTCTGTAAAGCCCTCCATAGGAATATAAACCACACCATGACATAGGCTTCTGATCGTATTGTCTAGACCATCGAGCTCTTTTCCCAGGACAATGGCAACCGGTCCGGCTTTGAGATCCAGTTCGTGAATGGTTATTGCAGTTTTTTCCTTGGTTACTAGGGCCTTTTCCGGTGGATCTGCAGCAAAAACTTTGTAGCCCATCTGTTTTAGGGCAGCGATGCAGCCAGAGGCTGAGCCGTGGCGAAATATAGTTATCCACTGTTGTGCGCCCATTGCCACTCCATGGCTTGGCAGGAATTTGTTGTCAACCTCTATTACATGGAGGTCTTGAAAACCAAATGCCTCGCAGCTTCTGACCACTGCACTCATGTTATGCTGATGATATAGATCATCCAATACGAGGGTGACATACCTGGTTCGCTTTTTAAGGACCTGGGCTATTCGTTTTCGTCTTTCTGCAGATAGAAGTGGCCCTAGGAGTTGTTTTATTTCTCTAGGAGTGGGCCTGCTTGGCAAGGTCTTCGGCTCCCTGAACCATTTTGTCTATTAGAGATAGACCTTTGTGCCAGAAAGTGGCATCATCCAGATCTATGCCAAAAGGTCTGAGCAGCTTGTAGGGATCTTCGCTTCCCCCTGCCTTCAACAGCTCCAGATATTTTCCCGGAAACGAAGGTCCTTCTTCCTTATAGATCCCAAAAAGAGACAAGACCAACAGCTCTCCAAAGGCATATGAGTAAACATAGCCCGGAACGTGTATAAAATGTGAGATGTAGGACCACCAGATTCTGTAGTTTTTTGTCAGGATAACGCTTTTGCGAAACATCTGGTTCTGTGTGTCCATCCAATAGTCAGAAAAGGTGTCTGGTGAAAGTTCTCCCTGTTCACGTCGGTGGTTGTGAATGGCATCTTCAAAACGGTTCATGGCTATCTGTCTGAACACGGTAGCAAAGATTGATTCTATCTTTGCGGCTGTAAAGCCAAGTTTTTCTTTAGGATCCTTTAGGCTGTTGAGGATATCCTGAAAGACCAGCATCTCTCCAAATACAGAGGCGGTCTCGGCTAGAGTGAGGGGAGTGTCTGCATTGAAGTAGCCCTTTTCCGCGGCCAATACCTGATGTATGCCGTGGCCAAGTTCATGGGCAAGGGTTTCTACATCCCTTAATGTTCCAGTAAAATTGACAAGTATATAGGGATGTGCAGAAGGGGTCACCGGATGTGCAAAGGCGCCACTGGTTTTTCCTGGAAGCACAGGTGCGTGGATCCACTTTTTTTCAAAGAAAAGAGCGGCAATCCGGGCCATGTCTTTTGAAAATCTTTCAAAGGATCTCAAAACTATTTCTTTTGCCTCGTTCCATGACACCGTCTTTTGTGGCAGCCAAGGAAGAGGGGCATATCTGTCATAGTCATACAGTTGTTCAAGGTTTAGTAGCCTTTTTTTCAATGTATAGTAACGTTCGACTATGTCATATCTTGAAGTCACTGCGTCAATAAGGGACTCAACAGTTTCATCTTTTAGTTCATTTGACAGGTTCATAGAGCTTATCCATTTGGGATATTTCCTGAGCCTGTCTTCTATCATCTTGTCTGCAAGGACTGTGTTGAATGTGTGGGTAAATACCAGCAGTTCCTTTTGAAGCCCTTCAGTAAGTTCCTGGCTTGCCTTTTCTCTTATCTTTCTGTCCGGCATGTATAAGTCTTTTAGGACTTCTTCCTGGGTTCTGCCTTCCGGGCCGTAGCGTTGATGTGCAAGAACCTTGTCAAAAAGATTTATCCAGCTTGAGCGTCCAACAGGACTCAGCTCTGCCAGCAGCCTTTCTTCAGTCTCGCTGAGAAGATGGGGCTTGTAACGTCTTAGTGATTTTAGATAGTGCCGGTAGTTGGATAGTACGGGGTCGGAAAGGAGTTTTTGGGCTTTATCATCTGGAATATTGGCCCATTCGAGCTCGAAAAAGACCAGTTCCTTGGAAACCTGACTGGCTATCTCCTTGATTTTTTGTAAAAATGCACCTGCTTCAGGGTCGTTGGATTTGATGGAAAAGTTTAAAAAGGCAAAGGCACTTATCTTGCCGAGACGTTCAGAAAGTTTCTCCAACCTTTTAACCAGTTCAAGGAATTCTTTGGCCTTTAACTTTGCTAGTCGTCCTGAATATTCCTGCCTTAAGGTCTTGGCCTCCTGGATACAAGATTCAAGGTCTTTTTGGATTTTGGGATCATCTGGGCTAGAATAGAGGTCCTCGAGATGCCATACAACATCACTGGTGCCAGTAGCTACGTTCAACTCTTCCATGATCTGCTCCCGTTTCTATTTCTTTTTTATCTCTGACTCGATGGTGTTCCCAGAGGCGTCCTTGTATCTTATAATGACCCTGAGTTTTTGAAGGTCTATGTCTTTGTCAAAACTGACCACAATTTTGGTCGTGCCAGGTTTGATGTCCTTTAACAACCACTGTATCTGGCCTTTTTCCTTAGAAACCCTCGAGTAGTTAGGTTCTGACTTGTTGACTGTAACGTCTGTAGGCACATCCATAGTGATTATGGCGGTTGACGGTGCGGGTTTGGTTATCTTTATGTCCAGGCAAAGAGTTTTAGGGTCTTTTTGTTCAATGGTTCCAGTCACTTCCGCAAGACCTGGCGAAACCAAAACCAGCAAGGTTAAAAGAAAAGACCATAGGGTCCAGACTATGCAGTTTGACACCAGATTTTCCCTCCATCTTTGATTTTAATTATTTTTAACAGGTACATATTTTCTTATTTTTTGATCCCATTGATACATATCAGCTGCCCAGAGGGTTTCAACCTCCTTCAACAGTTTGTTCATCCCTGACGTTCCAGAAAGAAGTTCATAGGCATCAAGTATTTCCTCGTCATCTATTCGATTGTCCATGTTTTTGTCTGCCCAATGAAATGGAGCCGAGACAATCCGGTTGTTGCCGCCAATGCCAACACTGACCGTCTGATCTGTTTTTATGGTGACTGTTCCCTTAAAGCGCAATCTTTTGTTTTCTTTTATTGATGAGGGCATGTTTGCCACATAAACAAAACGCAGGTTTGAGGTTTCCCCCTGATAAATCCATTTCAACAGTCCCTTTTCAAGAGATGTATATTTAGGAACCGCCTTTAAGATTTTAAGGATTCGGGGAATATCCTCTTTAATAAGTACCGTCCTTTTTGCCTTAGGATCTATGTCTATTTTAATAAGTACAGGAAACAAGGCCCCTGGAGCACTATGTGCAGGCAGACAGCGAAGAGCGTCGATGTCTAGAGAAAGGCTTGATGGTCTGAAAACAAGATATCCTGCCATCATTCCCGCCATGGCAAAAAAGGCAGCTATTGCCGTAACAAAAAAAGCAACCCTTTTCTTGTGCTGATTGTTTGGAAAAGACTGAGCTGTCCTTGAACTGTCTTGTTCCTGTTGCTCTAGAGCTTCACCGTTTTCATCGGTATCCTCTTGTGGCAGCTTTTCAAGGATTTCCTCTACATCGACCTCTAAAGTTTGGGCCAACTTTTCAGCATTTTCCCGCTTTACACTGGGATATCTTTTATTCTCCCACCTGGAAATGGTGTCGATGGTAACCCCAACGACAGTGGCAACATAGAGCTGGGTAAGACCTCGCTCTTCCCTGATCTTTTTAATTTTTTTGCTATCCAGCCTGACGGTCTGGGGTAGAGACGAATACATGTATAGTCGTGTCTACTTTTTCTATTTTGTTGAAATTACATAAAAATCATTCTACGTCGATCCGAATCATACAGATGTCTGGTGGCATATAACCCGATGTCCATTGTTTTGGCAACCAGCTTTTCATATTCTCAGTAGAAAAGAAAGCAAATCCTACTTTTTATATTTTTTAAGAACTAAGAAAACAAGGAGGTAGATGTTAGATGAGACTGAAAGGAAAAAAGAGATTTGGACAAAAGGTAGTGAGAGTTGGTTTTAAAGGTATGGTCATGGGGGCAGCCTGCCTGTTCCTTGTATCTGGTCTGCCAAACAATAGTGGAGCTTCGTCATACGCAGATGCAGTAAAGGCAGAGGCCAAAAAGTCAGTTACCGATACCGTTAGCGAGGCCAAAAGCGGTGCTGAAAAAACTGTAGTCAAAGCGGTGGAAAGCGCGAAGGAAAAGGCTAAAGAGGCAGTTGTCAAGCCAGTATCAGAGACTCAGGATAAGATCGAAAAGAAAACAGAAGAGGTAACAGGAAAAACAGAAGAGGTAAAGGAAGAGGTAAAAAAAGACGTAGTAAAAGTCAAGGAGCAAGTACCCGAATTTATCGATATCAATACCCAGGAAGCATGTCCAGATCTTGAGGGCTTAAAAAAGGATAAAAAGAGCGTAAAACACTTTAGTCATGCATCCCATATAAAAATGTTGAAGCAGGAGACAAAGGGTTTCGTGTGTGCCACTTGCCACAAGGGTGCGAAGAGTGAGGATGATATCCTTAAGTCAGATAAATGTAAAAGGATGGAGGTGGAACTTAAGGAAGCAGGGGGACCAGCAAAGTTAAAGGACTATTTTCACTCAACGTGCCTCAAGTGTCACAAAGAACTGAAGAAACAAGGCAAGGCCACAGGCCCTGTCTCCTGCAAGGGATGTCATAGTAGACAAGGGGGTGACGAGTAATGACCAAAATAAGAAATGCGTGGGCAATTTTGATAGTTGCCGCCTGTCTGTTGGCTTTTTCAGCAACTGCCCATTCTTCAGAAAAGATAAAAGGTGTAGTGAATGCAGTGTATGAAGATGCCTCATTTTGTCAGGTAACAGGCAAGCTCTTAAATAAAGAGTGTGTTTGCCCCAAGGATGTGGACAAAAAGTTGAAGTCTGTGGTGGTTGTCCAGTCAAAGGATGCTTCTGTTATGCCCCAGAAGGACCAGAAGATAATAGTCAAATTCAAAGGAGCAGGAAAGACAACCGGACAGCTATTGATGACAGCAGAAAATGATTTGTCCAAGGAAGATATTGAAAAGATAAAAGGGGAAGGCACGGTGGTGCTGTGGAAGCTGGGTGACAAAGGACCCGTAATGGTTATTGAGACAAAAGATGTGTTAAAACCCTCAAAGGATGCAGCGGCCAAGATGATACTCAAGAAAAAGACCCCAAAGGTCGAGGGCTGCTAAATAAAATAAAAAATAAAATAAAAAAGAAGGGGCAGGCTAACCTCCTGCCCCTTTGTTTTTTAATGGCATTATACCTTGATTTCTACTGTGGATATAAACCTCAGGATATGTCTATAGGCAGGCCATACTCTATCTATGCCCATTTGTTTAAATGTTTTTTCGATCCGGTCTATCTGTTTTCTAAGCCCTTCAACACCTGCCTGGCACATCCAAAGTGTCGATGGCACATCCTTATTTAGCAATACCTTCAGGGAAAGAGTGACAAGATATCTTTGACCTTCATCAAGGCCCATGTAAAAGAATCTTAACTGGGATTTGTCAATACAAACAAGATCCTTAACTACCCTGCCAATAAAGCCAATGCCCGTGCCGTTTTTGAAGGGAATTTTGGAGATAAAAATGGCAAAGTCATTGATTCCAGGTCTTGGCGGCAAGATGTCAAAAGGGGCAGAAAGGGAAGACACCTGTCTTTTTAATGCCATTTTCAGACGTCTTACGGCTATGTTTATTGTGGGATCATGTTCCTTGAACCAAAGATCTATATAGTGCTGAATATTTATCACACGCATCAAGATCTTGTTTTTCCTGGTCACAAGGCCAATATGGGTAGGGATGGCCCACGCATGGCCTTGATTGTGGGGAGAGAACGATACCTGAGGGATCAGTTCAAGTGTGGCATCCCTGTCCAAAAGGGTCGGATCACATCTGATCTCATCCGGGAAAATGTCAACCTTGTATGTGCCAGATGGCCTAAGAATGTTGCCTGAAATTTCATAGACTTTAAGAGTCCTTTTGTTAGGACAGCACATGGCATCGTTTTTCCCATGTTCCAACATACCCACAAACACAAGTCCATGTCTGTAAAGCGAAAGATAGTGTATTTTAATTCTGTCTCCAAGCTGAGCCTGTGCCTTTGGCAGCCATCTGTCGTTTTTGCATGACAGGAAGAAAAGCGTTCTGAAAGTGCCGCTTCCTCCTGTTTCATATGCCAAGACAAGAGCAGCCACCTTCGTTCCCTTCCAGGAGGAGGTGGTAACCTTCTCTATTCGGGCCTGAAATCTCGATGATCCACCATGAAGATGACTCTTTTGAACAAAATATCCCTTTTCCAGTGTAACTTTGCCTCCGGGGGCGTTCTCTAATGGAAGTACGAGATTTTCAAAGGTGGCATAAACAGGGCTTTTTTCTGTTGACCAGCCATCTACTGGCCAAAACAGAGAAATTAGAAATAAAATGGATACAAGGGTGAAAGAGACGTACCTAATCATGACAACTCCTGTAAAAATATATAAGACTGCACTGCGTTATTTCTGTCCACTGTTAAGCACGGCCTCAAGGGTAACCGGATTATGCAGGACATATCAAGCCAATTCTACAGTGTTGCTGCATCATTCGCATCGTCTTACTCTTGTATGTAGCTGGTTTTATATTGGCATTGATAGCTTGTCATAATTGACTTTTTCAATGTCCGTGGATAAGTTCTAGTCCAGGCCCGGGTGGTGGAATTGGTAGACACAAGGGACTTAAAATCCCTTGGAGCTTTGCTCCGTGCGAGTTCGACTCTCGCCCCGGGCACCATCTCGAACACAAGCCCTTCAGAGACTAGGATTTCCCGCACCACAAAAACATCCCGCTTTTTAAAATTTAACCTTTTGTCCGACCAGGTAATGATTCTCCAATCATAAGATTAAACTTACACAAGATTTGAGACGATAAAAGAAAAAAGGGATCTTTTATAAACTATGGCCAAGACCGCCCGCCTTTTGCCAAGACAAAATGGCAAGGCGGGCTTTTTTGTGGGAGATGTGCAATGAAGTGGCAAAGTTCTTTTTCAACAGGAATAAAGAAAATAGATGAAGAACACAAGATCCTTGTGGAGATGCTGAACAAGCTCGAGTCTTCTATGTATTCGGACAAAAAGGACAAGGTTTTGGCCTTGGTACTTAGAAATCTTGTTGACTATGTAAAGTTTCACTTTAAAAGTGAAGAAGAGGTCATGGAGAAGATAGGCTTTCCTGAACTTCAGCGTCACAGGAAGCTTCACAAGAATCTTGTTCACGAGGTGGCAACCATTCTTTTGGATTTAAAGCATGGGCGCGCCTGGTCTGTTCCAGAGCTTGTTGGTTTTCTGCAGCACTGGCTTATGGACCACATCTTGGGAGAAGACCTGAAGATAGGCCAATATCTCGGCGTGATCTAGGTTCCCAGTCGGCATAGTTATCTGGATTTAAAGTCTGGACAGTCTTTCACAGGCCTCGTCAACCCGTTGGGCTGGCAAGGCGCCCATTTGCCATGCTTCTTTTAATCCTAAAAGGGCATGATTCAGGTTCATAAGATTGTTGCACACGAGAAGTAGATCATGGCCTGACATGAGGGAAAAAAGGGCTGCTTGGGCAATGTCTACCTCTGTCAAGGCCCCTTTCATCTCCAGGTCGTCAGTCATTAGAACTCCAGAGAAGCCAAATTCGTTCCTCAAAAGTTCTGTGGCAATATGATATGAGAAAGTGGCCGGTTTTTCGGGATCAAGGGCCTGAAATATTACGTGAGAAGTCATGATGCAGCTGACTCCCGCCTCAGTAGCTGCTTTAAAAGGCAAGGCCTCAAGCAGTATGGTATCTTTATCTGCGGTAACTGTAGGGAGTTGATGATGAGGGTCAAGTTCCACCCTGCCAATTCCTGGAAAGTGTTTTGCCGTAGTCCTTATGCAGTATTTTTCAAGGTAATCGATATAGATTGCGCCAAGTCTTGCAACCTTTTCTGGTTCTGTACCAAAACATCTTCCCTTTAGTACATTTTCTTCTGCATGCAGGCAAAGATCTAATACAGGGGCAAGGTTTATATCTATTGAAAAGGTTCTCAGTAGACTCACCGTTGTACTGGCAAGGGCAATCATGGCCCTTTCAGGTTCTTTATCCTTTCTAATATCATTCTGTGAGGGCATGTCAGAAAAATCTGGTGGTTTAAGTCTGCGAACAGGCCCTCCTTCCTGATCAACTGCAAGAACCGGCTTGAGGCCATGATCAAGACATGCCGTTTTTATATCATTACAGAGATTTTTAAGGGCCTTAGGCCCTTTTCGGGCATTCTTGGAAAACAGGATAAATTTTGAAATGCCATAGTCTCTAATAAGGGTCACGGTGTCATTGTCGAGCCTGGTGCCTGGAATCCCGGTCATAAAGAGTTGGCCGATTCCTGATTCTTTCCAGAAATTTGATTGTGCCATAAAGGTTAGTGAATTATCATCCTCCTACTGCAGCTTTTCAGTGATTCTATACCTTAATATACCGCTGTCTAGGGGGAGCATAAAAAATAGTAATGAATGTATTGGATGCAGTTTTCCTCGGGGTCTTGCAAGGAATCACAGAGTTTCTTCCTGTATCGAGTTCCGGCCATTTGGTCCTGGCAGAGTATTTTCTCCATCTTGAAGAAGCTGGTCTGGCCTTTGATGTTGTTCTCCATATGGGAACTTTGGTTGCGGTAATTGCCTATTTTTACAAAGACTGGCTTTCAATGGCCGCGTCGCTTTTTAATAGAGGAAAAAACACTGAAGCAAGGCGGCTTTTCTGGCTGCTTGTAGTCGGTACGGTTCCTGGGGCGGTAACAGGTTTTCTGCTTGAACACGCGGCAGCCACCTATTTCCGTTCTCCTTGGGTGGTTGTATGTACCCTGTCTGGGGTCGCTATAGTCCTATTTGTTGCAGACAGACTTGCAAGGCATGAGTTGGACATAAAGGCACTTGGCCTTACCCAGGCCATCTTGGTGGGGCTGTCTCAGGCATTGGCTATAGTTCCAGGTGTGTCGAGAAGTGGCATAACTATGACCTGTGGACTTCTTCTGGGTTTTAAGAGAGAGGCTGCTGCCCGATTTTCCTTCTTGCTTTCTGCACCGATAATAGCCGGGGCAGGGTTCTATGAAATGGTCAAACTTCTGCGGCATGGTCTTTCTTCATTAGATTCAAGCTATTTTTTTGGTTTTTTGGCATCGGCTGTATCAGGTTACTTTGTCATAGCCTTTTTGATGAATTATCTCAAAAGGCATACCTTCACACCCTTTGTGATTTACAGACTCGTGCTAGCTGCAGTAGTGGCAACTGTACTGCTTTTGGCATAAGGAGTTTTTTATGAATAAGGAGTTTTTCAAGGCCTTCACTGTTGTTTTTGTAATAATTCTGATTTCAGGCTGTAGTATTTGCAGAGGAGCAAGTCTTTCAGCCGTTAAAAAAAGTGTGGTTTTTGTCTCTAGCATCGTCCTTCAGCCAGACGATCTCATGCATCCTGTAGTTCACAAAGGTATTGGGCCAGGGTTTGTCTTGGATAGGGCAGGCCATGTTTTGATCCAGTTATCTTCCATTTCCGATCCCCATTCTCTTGAATGCTCCATAGAGTCAAAGGGATACTGGCCAGCAGTGTTGATTGGAAGTGACCCTGTTACAGGTATTGGTGTCTTGCAGATAAAGGGGCCAGAAAAGGTGCTTTCTGGTCTCAAACCAGTGGATATGTCAGAAAGACAGCTTGGTTTTGGTGAACATATTTATACTGTAGGAATAAATCCAGACGGTTCTCGAACAGTGGTTCCAGGTGTTGTTTCCGCTCCTGTAACCGTTGTTGGTCTTAAGAGCAAAGGAATTGAAAAAGTGGTGCAGACTTCCATTTTTATACATAGGGGGCTTGATGGGGCACCAGCCTTTGACAGGGGTGGAAAATTTATAGGTATGGCTATCACTGTTGCTGAACAGCCTCCGCCCAATGTAGGATATCTTCTTCCCGTTTCTTTGGTTAGATGGGTTGCAAATAGCATAGTAGAAAAAGGCTCTGTGACTAGGGCCTATCTTGGGGCAGAAGTAGTCAGTGTAAACAAACCCCTTGCAAAGCTTCTCAATCTGCCTTCTGATAAGGGTGCGTTGATAGTCAAGGTGTCTCCTGGCAGTCCTGCCAGTATGGCAGGACTGCGTGGCTGTTCCAGGAATCTTCGTCTTGGAAACAGGCTCTATCCCATGGGAGGCGACCTGATAGTTGCAGTAGACAGGATACCCATCGATTCTGATCAAAAACTTGTTGAAGTGTTGAATCAAAAAGGACCTGGGAACAAGGTCCTGCTTTCTTTTTACAGGGACGGACGTCTAAAAAGAGTCCAGGTCCTGCTTGGGAAGAGATAGGGAAAATTTCGTTTTTTTGTATGGCTTTTTTAATTCAAAGGTTTTTTCTAAAAATGAAAATGGAAGAATTTAGGAGTTTTTAAGAGATTTCGAGTTCTATCGGTAATTGTTGAAAAAGTCGTTCAAGGTTATAACCTGCTGTAAAAACTGATAAATTTTTGTCCAAAAATTTTCAAGGATTCACGGTATGTTAGATTTGTATTGGCTAAATTTTACGAAATTTTGAGAGGATATGGCGTTGTTGAAAAACATCTGTCTTCTTTGACATATTTCATAATAATCTGCTTTGACAGCCAAGGCTTAGCAAATTAAAAAATGGGCCATATTCCTTGGGTGACAAATTTTCAGCACGAGCTCAAAAAGAAATCTTTCTAATTGTTTTTTTGTTTGCAAAAGAGGGCCTTGTCAGCCTTATGAATTTTTCTTTACTGTCTTTAAATCTTCGATTGGAGTGTAGGTCATGAGGGAGTTGTGGGAGGAGATAAAGGATAGGCTGCGCCAGAAGGTGTCTGAAGGAAGCTACAGACTCTGGATCGAGCCTTTAAAATTTGACAGGGCGGAAGGAAATACCCTGATTCTCAAGTGTCCTAATCAGTTTTTTGCATCATGGGTTCAGGAGCACTATTTTCCTTATATTAAGGAAGATCTTTTAGATCTTGGAATGGATGTAAAGATAAGGCTGGAGGCGGTAGAGAAGATCAAGGAGTCTGCAAGGCGCCAGCTTCATCTGCCTAAGTTTTCCCCAACAGAGATTCCCCGTCCGAACCTGTGCGAAAGATTTACCTTTGACGAGTTTGTTGTCGGGGAGTGTAATCAGTATGCCCATGCTGCGTGTTGGGAGGCTGCCAATGGAGGCTCTTTTTCTGCGCGCACAATCTTTCTTCATGCCTCATCAGGTCTTGGAAAGAGTCATCTGACCCAGGCTGTGGGCCACAAGATACTGGAAAGGCTTCCAGAGGCAAGGCTGTGCTACCTGACGGCAAACGATTTTACTCAGCAGGTGGTTTCAGCTATTAAAACCAATTCGCTCGATGCTTTGAAGAAGCGCTTTTATAGCCAGTGCGATTGCCTGCTTATTGAACAGGTCCACTGTCTTTCTGGAAGGGAGAGGACACAGAGTGAGTTGGCACTTGCCCTTGATCCCCTTATTGATAGAGGAAAAATTGTTATCTTTACAGGTAACCAGTTGCCAAGGGCTATCCCAAAGCTTAGCGATGTTCTGCGCTCCCGTCTGGCAAGCGGTATTATTACTTCCATAAATCCACCAGACTTTGAAACACGCAAGAAGATAGTTGCAAGAAAGGCAAGAAGCCAGGGTGTTGAAATCAGCAAAGAGACTGTTGAATACCTGGCTCATCATCTAAAGGGAGACATCAGGAAGATAGAAAGCGCTGTAATAGGCCTTATTACCAAATCTTCCCTTTTAAAGAAGTCTATAGATCTAGCCCTTGCCAGAGAAATAATTCATGAGATAGTCGGAGAGCCAGATACCCTGACCGTTTCGAAGATAACCGATCTCATATGCTGTCATTTCAGTTTAAGGCCTGAACAGATCAAGTCGAAATCCCGCAAGAGAGAGATAGCCCTTCCAAGGCAGATAGCCATGTACTTTGCAAGGAAGTACACTGATTCATCCCTTCAATATATCGGTAGACAGTTTAACAGGGACCATGCGACAGTTCTTCATTCCATCAGGAAGATAGACAAAATGATCAAGACATCTTCCAAGTTCAGAAGCCAGATGAAATATCTGACAAATCAGGTGGAAAAACACAAGTGGCGTTAAGGCCCCATGGGCTTTTTCAGGAAAAATCCTCTTAAAAGGGACCTTCAGAAGATTCTTGGCCCCTCTGGCCTCTTAACTGAAAAGGCAGATGTAATCTGCTACGGCTTTGATTCGAGTGGCTATGAAAGGTTCCCTTCCTTTGTCGTCTTGCCTGAAACCATAGAACAGGTTAGCAAGGTGGTGGCCCTTTGCAATGATCTTGGTGTGCCAGTTACTCCAAGAGGTGCCGGAAGTGCAACTACCGGGGCTACCGTGCCTGAAGAGGGCGGAGTGGTCATCTGTTTTTCAAGGATGAACCGGATAATCAAGATAGATCCGGTCGAGCTTACAGCTACAGTACAGCCCGGGGTGGTAACAGGATATTTGCAGAAAGAGGTGGAGAAACAGGGGCTTTTCTATCCACCAGATCCGGCAAGTCTTGCCTTTTGTACCATCGGCGGAAATGTAGCCACAGGTGCAGGTGGCCCAAGGGCTGTCAAGTATGGGGTAACCAGGGATTATGTCCGCAGTCTCAAGGTAGTCCTTGCAGATGGAAGTGTGATCGAGACCGGTGCGGGAACAGCTAAGGGAGTGGTAGGCTATGACATCACCAGACTGTTTGTTGGCTCCGAGGGGACTCTGGGTGTTGTGGTAGAGGTGGTTCTGAGACTTGTCCCAAGGCCCCAGGCTGTCGGAACCTTGGCAGGCCTTTTTCCTTCTGTAGAGTCATGTGTGGAGTCGGTAAGCCTTCTCTTTTCCTCTGGCTATCTTCCAAGGTGTGCAGAATTTCTTGATGAAAAGTGTCTAGGGGCTGTTTCAGCCTCCATGCCAATGAAAATAGATGCTGAAAGCAAGGCCTTTTTGCTTGTGGAAATGGATGGAGACGAGCTTTCTGTGCGCCAACAGCTACAGATGGCAAAAAGATGTCTGCAAGATGCAGGGGCCTTGTCCATTTTCGAGCCCAAGAGCCAGGAACAAAGACAGGAGATATGGAAGGTCAGAAGAGGGCTTTCTCCAGCCCTTAAAGGGCTTGGTTTTGATTCAAAAGTTAGTGAAGATGTCTGTGTTCCTAGGCGGGCTATCAAAGAGATGCTAGAATATCTTTATAGCCTAGAGATGGGTCGGCCAGTTCGCATCTTTTGCTTTGGCCACATTGGTGACGGCAACCTTCATGTTAATCTGCTTTTTAACCGTATGGAGCTTGAAAAGGACGAATTAGCCAGTCTTGTTGGAAACATAATGAAAAAGGCAGTGGAACTCGGTGGGACTATTTCAGGAGAACACGGTATCGGACTTGCTAAAAAGGACTATATTGATATCGAATTGACAGACAGGCTTTTGGCGCTTGAACAGGCGCTTAAAAAGGTGTTTGATCCTAAGGGGATATTTAATCCTGGTAAGATATTCAAAGGGTAGGTATGTAATGGCTGTTTCGGCAATAATCGCAGCGGGAGGGGCTGGAACCAGGCTCGGCTATCAGGAGCCCAAGCAGTTTTTGGAGCTTGGCGGAAAGCCCATAATTGCATGGAGCGTTGAGGCGTTCTCGCAGGCCTCTGAAATTGGTGAGATAGTGGTGGTGGCTCCTCTTGAACACCTTGACAGGGCAAAGGGTTATGTTGAAACCTACTGCCATTCAAAACCCTTTAAGGTTGTGGCTGGTGGTGGCACAAGGCAGGAGTCTGTCAGGAATGGACTTGCGGCCTCAGCCAAAGACATGGAGCTAGTTGCGGTCCATGATGCTGCAAGACCCTTTATTACATCCGATGAAATAGACGCCATATGCTTGATGGCAAAGGAGCTTGGTGCAGCCATTGTTGCCAAAAAGGTAGACGATACCATCAAGGAGGTACAGGATGGCATTGTCACTCGCACTCTGGACCGTTCCAAACTGGTGGCAGCTTTAACTCCCCAGGCATGTCGCAAAGAAGACCTGTCAAAGGCCTATGAAAAGGCCATGGCAGGCGGGTTTGTTGGAACCGACGAGGCAAGCCTTCTTGAATATTTGGGTATAAACGTTGTGGTGCATCTGAGTAACTCCATAAATTTTAAGATAACCACTGAGGCGGATCTCAAGATGGCCCGTGCCCTTGTAAGTTATCTTGATGCCCAGAAGAAATGACAGCCATGGATGTGCGCTTTGGATTTGGGTACGATGTGCACCGTTTGGTCCCTGAACGGCCTCTTGTTCTTGGAGGAGTAGGGATAGAATATCATCTTGGGCTTCTTGGCCATTCGGATGCGGATGTTCTTCTCCATTCCATATGCGATGCGCTCCTTGGAGCTGCTGGCCTTGGTGATATAGGGATCCATTTTCCAGATACAGACCACAGATTTAAGGGTGTTTCATCCATATTTCTTCTTAAAGAGGTGGTGCAAAAGATTTCCGGAGAGGGTTTGGCTGTAAACAACATAGATGCTACCATTGTCGCCCAAAAACCAAAACTGGCCCCCTTTATTCCTTTAATGAGGGAGAATATCAGCTCCTGTGTCCAGGTTGACAAAAACAGGGTTAATATAAAGGCAACCACCACGGAAGGGCTTGGCTTTGCCGGGCAGGAGCTCGGCATTGCATCCTATTGCGTCTGTTCTTTAGTAAGTGCCTGATCCTTTTTAATTTCCACTTTTAAACAAATGGCCTTTTCAAAAAGAACATTCTGCAGGCCTGAAAATTTAGTATGATAAAATTTATCAAAAAAATCTTTAGGTTTTGACCTAGGTCAAAGTGTATAAAAAATATCTAGTTTATCATTTTTTGAATTGCCAGGGGTGCTGTTATGAAGTGGAGCAAAGAGGCAGAAAAGACCATCCAAAGGGTACCTTTTTTTATCAGAAAGATGGTGAAAAAGAGGGTAGAGGCCTATGCCCAGGAACAAGGCGTTTCTGCCATTACTAACGAACACATCGATGCATGCAGGCAGAGATTCATGAAGTCTATGGACCGGGAATTAAAGGGTTACGCAGTTGAAACGTGCCTTGGTGCTCAAGGCTGTACAAACAGGACCCTGTCCGACACGTCCATTGCAGATGAAATAGATTCCTTCCTGCAAGCCCAGCGCATGAAGGAGTTCTTGCAAGAAAGGCTCTGTCATCCTTTAAAGGTGCATAATGAATTTCGTGTATCCATTTCCTTTTGTCCAAACAGCTGTTCCAGGCCCCAGATTGTAGACATAGGGCTTATCGGTGCTGTTTGTCCGGTGATCGCCGATAAAAAGTGCACTGGATGCACTCTGTGTCAAAAGGCATGCCAGGAAGAGGCAATCGAGCTTGGAGAAGATTTTATAACAATAGATAAGAATAAGTGCCTTTATTGTGGGCACTGCATCAAAGACTGTCCAACAGGCACCATAACCATGAAAAAGGAAGGTTTTCGCGTGCTTGTGGGCGGAAAGCTTGGCAGGCATCCCCAGCTAGGCTTTGAACTGCCAGGTGTCTTTGCTCCACAGGAGGCCCTAGAGCTTATAAGGAAAATAACTCTTTTTTACAAGGCCAACTGCAAAAATGGCGAAAGACTTGGTGCCTTACTGGCAAAGACAGGTCTGGGAGTTTTAAAAAAGGAACTAAATCTCTCCAGCCAGGGGAAAATATAAGAAAAAGAGGTGAAAGTATGTTTTGTTATCAATGTGAACAGACTGCAAAGGGAAAGGGTTGCACAAAGATAGGTGTTTGTGGCAAGCAGCCAGATGTGGCAGCCCTCCAGGATCTTTTGATATATGCCATTAAGGGGCTATCACAGGTTGCTGTGGAAGGCCATAAGGTAAACGTAGACGATAAGGAAGTGAACGTATTTACCAGCGAGGCCGTTTTTTCCACCCTTACCAACGTGGATTTTGATCCAGATCGTTTCGTGCAGATGCTCAGACAGTGTGTAAGCCTGCGCGATCAGCTCAAGGATAAGATAAAGGCAGCTGGTGGAAATACGGATTTTCCCGAAGGTCCTGCCACCTTTGAGCTTGGAAACAACAAGGAAGAGATGGTGCGCCAGGGCGAAATGCACGGTGTACTTTCAAACGGGGACCTGGATGAGGACAAACGTTCCCTTCGCGAAACCATAGTATATGGCCTGAAGGGAGTGTGTGCCTATACGGATCATGCCCACATCCTTGGCAAAGAAGACAGGGACCATTACAGGATGATCCATGAGATATTTGCAGCAACCCTTAACAAGGATATGGATCTCAACGAGTGGGTAGGGCTTGCTCTTAAGACAGGTCAGGCCAACCTCAAGGCCATGGAGCTTCTTGATGCGGCCAATACGGAGACATACGGACATCCAGTGCCAACCGAGGTACCCCTTGGGGCAAAGAAGGGAAAGGCAATCTTGGTTTCCGGACACGATCTCAGGGACCTGGAACTTATACTAAAACAGACAGAAGGCAAGGGCATAAATGTCTACACCCATGGAGAAATGCTTCCGTGTCACGGCTATCCGGAGCTTAAAAAGTATCCCCACTTCTATGGCCACTACGGAACTGCCTGGCAGAATCAGGCAAAGGAGTTCGAGGCGTTTCCTGGCCCCATTGTGATGACTACAAACTGTATCCAAAAGCCCAGGGAGTCTTACTTTGACAGAATTTTTACTACTGGTCTTGTTGGCTGGCCTGGGGTTAAGCACATTGCAGACAAGGATTTTACTCCTGTGATTGATAAGGCCCTTGAGACCCCAGGTTTCCAAGAAGATACGGACAATGGAAGCGTCATGGTTGGCTTTGCCAGAAATGCCATCTTGTCTGTTGCGGATAAGGTTATTGCAGGTGTGAAAGAGGGCAAGATCAGGCACTTTTTCCTTGTGGCAGGTTGTGATGGAGCCAAACCTGGCAGAAACTACTACACGGAGTTTGTAGAAAAGGTTCCCCAGGACTGTATCGTACTCACCCTGGCCTGCGGCAAGTTTCGTTTCTTTGACAAGAAGCTTGGAGACATAGAAGGCATCCCCAGGCTTCTGGACATTGGTCAGTGTAACGATGCCTACTCTGCTATTCAGATAGCCTCTGCCTTGGCAGACGCCTTTGGTTGCGGAGTAAATGATCTTCCTCTTTCTATGATACTTTCATGGTATGAGCAAAAGGCCGTGGCCATTCTTTTGACCCTTTTTGCCCTTGGCATAAAAGATATCAGGCTTGGACCAAGTCTGCCTGCATTTGTTACACCGAATGTGTTGAACGTTTTGGTGGAAAATTACAATATCATGCCTATAAAGACACCTGATGAAGACCTGAAGGCAATTCTTGGATAAGTTATAAACTAGCAGGGCTCCTTGTATTTAAAGACAAGGGGCCCCTCATTTCAATAGGGCCTTTTCAATTCTCTTTTTTGTCTCTTTTACCAAGACCCCGCTAAGTCCAATGAGTCCAATCAGGTTTGGGATAGCCATTGCACCGTTCATGGTGTCTGAAAGATTCCATACCAGGTCCACCTTTTGGAAGGCGCCAATGGCAATGACACCACAAAATACAAATCGGTAAGGCATTCTTGCCTTGATGCCCAAGATATACTCGATACACTCTTCTCCATAATATGCCCAACCTATCATGGTTGAATAGGCAAATATTGCAAGGCCTACAGTAACAATTATCCCGCCAACGCCTGGTAGCCCGGTTTCAAATGCACTGTAGGTAAGGGAACTGGTGGTCATTCCACTTTTCCAGGCTCCTGTTGTCAAAATGACAAGGGCGGTCATGGTACAGATAATTATTGTGTCAAAAAACACACCTGTCATGGCAATCAGCCCCTGGCGTACAGGGTCGTCTGTTTTGGCAGCGGCATGAGCAATTGGTGCGCTGCCAAGCCCTGCTTCGTTTGAAAAGACACCCCTTGCCACTCCATAGCGGATTGCCTGGGCAACGCCTGCTCCGGCAAAGCCGCCTATGCCGGCTGCAGGATGAAATGCGTGTTTGAGTATGAGGAAAAATGCCTCTGGTATTACAGATATGTTTGTTGCCAGTATGGTAAGGGCACCTGCTACGTAGAAGATTCCCATGAAAGGAACGAGTTTCTCTGTTACTTTGCCAATGCGTTTTATCCCGCCTATGATTACCACACCTGTAAGTACCGCCAGAACGAGCCCGGTAACCATCTGTGGTATTGCCCAATGATCCTTTACCACTACCGCGACGGAATTAGACTGGACCATGCTGCCAATTCCAAAGGCCGCAACAGATCCCATTAGGGCAAAGATCCAGCCAAGCCACTTGAGGCCAAGTCCATCTGCTATGTATAACATGGGGCCACCTTGCATGGTTCCATCAGGCAGGATCCTGCGGTATTTGACTGCAAGGACTGCTTCTGCAAACTTTGTGGCCATACCAAACACGGCACATATCCACATCCAAAAGATGGCCCCCGGGCCTCCAAGGAATATGGCTGTTGCAACTCCTGCAATGTTTCCCGTGCCTATGGTGGCAGACAGGGCGGTTGTAAGTGCCTGAAGCGGAGTTATGTCACCCTGACCTTGGCCTTTTCTGCCCCTTAACAGAAGTTTTAGAGCGGGTACGAGTTTGGAAAACTGGATAAATTCAAGGCGAATGGTGAGATATACACCTGTTCCCACCAGGAAAACAAGCATGTATGGTCCCCAGACAAATGAATTTATCCTTTCGATCATGGTTGTAAGATCCATAGCACGCTTACTCCCACGGAATCAAAACTGCAGCCCCCTTTATTCTGCCGGTTCTGATGGCATCAAGGGCCTTGTTGGCATCTTTGAGTCTGAAAGGGGTTGTGTGAAGTTCCAGAGGTATTCGGGAGGCAAGTTTCATAAATTCCCTACCGTCTTTTCTTGTAAGGTTTGCCACAGATTTCAGGTGTCTTTCCTGCCATAAAAGCGAATAGGGTAATGTGGGTATATCGCTCATGTAAATACCAGCACATACTACTTTGCCTGCCTTGTCAACAGCCTTCAGTGCCTGGACAACCAATTGCCCCACCGGTGCGAATATGATGGCTGCATCAAGTGGCTCTGGAGGAAGTGTGCTTGATCCTCCTGCCCATACGGCTCCAAGTTTTCTTGCAAAGTTTTGTTTTTCGCTGTCTCCATCCCTTGTAAAGGCATAGACCTGTTTCCCCTGGAAAGTTGCAATCTGGCAGATTATGTGGGCTGAGGCTCCAAAGCCATAGAGCCCTATTTTTTGGATGTTCCCTGCCATGACATAGGAACGGTAACCAATAAGCCCTGCACATAAAAGGGGTGCTGCCCTTTGGCTAGAATATCTTTCTGGTATTTCCAGTACGTAGTCTTCAAAGGCGCTGCAGTACTGGGCATATCCGCCATCAAGGGTGTAGCCAGTAAAGAGGGCCCTGTCACACAGGTTTTCAAGCCCTTTTTTGCAATATCTGCACGTCCTACAGGTCCAGCCAAGCCAGGGTACTCCTACGCGTGTGCCTATCTGAAACCGGTCTGTGCCAGGCCCAAGGGCCTCTACCCTTCCTACTATTTCATGTCCTGGAATAAGGGGGAGTTTTGGCTTCTGAAGTTCTCCATCAACAATGTGCAGATCGGTTCGGCATACTCCACAGGCTTCTATTTTTATAAGAATCTGCCCCTTCCCAGGCTGGGGTGCAGAGATGGATTTGTGTTTTAACTTCTCCCCCTGTTTTTCAAGTACCATGGCATCCATGACAACCTCCTGTCACAAACTGTCAAGGCCCTGTCTGTTGAAAAACAACACTGTTGTTCCAAGGCTCCATAAGAGCCTGAACCATATTTCTAACTTTCTGGTATTCCGGTCCTGCCTTGATAAAGCCTCTTTTGACATATACGGCTTTCTGACATAGAAGATTTCTGCCTTTCAGGGTGCATCCACTTTCCCAGGAAAAGGGACCTATTGAACCGGATGTATTTAGAGGAAGATGTTCTACAGTGACATCCGGAGGAATAAGAGCTTTGATGCTTACACTCTGTTTAAGGGATCTCCTGATAAATATGGGGTTTTTTCTCTCGGGTAGCATAGCAAAAAAAGCATTTAATATTCCGGGTGATCTGACAGGGAAAAATAATATACCATGGTTTTCCAATTTAAAATTTTCAACTTTGTATCTTCCCCTGATGTCTGTCTCCAAGGATTCTAGGTCTGTTCCCGTTACCTTTAATGGAGCCAGAGGCTTTGCATCAGGATGCAGAGAGTGATAGTAGATGGACTGTTTGACTTGGAATTCGGAAGGGGTGAGATCCTTGAAGTTTCCCTTGGTGGATACGCTTTTGAGGCCGATATATTTTCCTATATAGTCGGATGTGAAGGAGGACGGGGTGTTAAATGCCAAATTAAATTCTTCGCTGGCCTTGTTTTTTACTGCATCTTTTATGGAGACAAAGGTAGCCCTATCTATATCAAGACCTATAGAGCCTTCAAGGCCTGTAATGCCTGGGCCGGCATATTTCATGTCAAATGAATAGAATTTATCACGTACTTTTAGCAAAAAGGTGTTGAAAAAAGACGGGTTGTAGCAGTCCTTGAGTCCTTCTAGCCAGATACCAGCAGAATTCACTGCTACAATATGGTTTTCTATGTTTTTTAGTTTCAACAGGTATCTAAAGAGAAGAATCATGTCCAGTTGGGTGCCGTACCCCCTTGCTAGAGTTTTGCCAGGAGGAGAAAAGCTAAGGTTTGAGCGGAAAAGGCCTATGGGATAGATTTCCAACCTCTTTTTTAAGGCCACAAAAATATCTTCGGGTTTTTCCTTTTTAAGAAGATCAGTAGCCTGTGTTATGGAGTTTTGTGTCTCGCGGCTTTTTGGCAAGAGTTGTTTGAACAGCTTAGAAACATCCTGCCATGAATGGAGAGTTGAAAATATCAAGGTGTCTGGCCTGTTCTGAATAGGAGGCATCATTGGTTCCAAGGTGATTTTGCATCGGTCTTTTCCGGTCCAAGTGTAGATTTTTTCACTCCCGAGGATTTCCTGTCTCTGGAGTATGTCTTTGGTTTTTAAATGGAATGTTAGATCCATCGTGGCAGGCATGGATACCCTGACACGCTTTAGCCTTATCGGATCCTTGAGGGAAAATGGCTCAATCGCCCAAAGTCCCAACCTGGAACTTTTTTCTAGAGTCATCTCCACAGTGCAGCCCTCTTCCACTGATGGGAAGTTTACCACCTTCAGCCTTGATGTGGAAAAAAGCGATGCGGACTGGGTTGAAGGATCTGTGATGTCATGAATTTCCCTGGGTGTTACAGATATTTTTTGGCCTTGGGCAGTAACAGTACAAGCTTGAATAACCTTGATTTTTTCAAAGTTGCTGTTGTAGGTGATTTTAAAGTCGGCCCATGATTTTTTGCCTTGGTAGGTGATGATACGAGTTTTAATGTGAACCTTTACGGTGTAATTGCCATCCTGATCAACTTGATAGTTCTTTTCCAAAAGCAGGATTATCGCATCTGGGGTTTCCTTTGGTGGTGAACCTCCCATGGGAAAGGTAACAGACGGGAAGATTATCATTACAAAAAAGGAAAAGACCAGAACAGGCCATGAGTGTTTCCCATCAGGTGCAGTGATTGTTGTCATCTATTCGCCTCCTTCCTGCACCACTATTGGCAGAAATTCGTCTTTTAACAGCTCGCTTTGGATTTCTAAGAGACCTTTGTAGGCTACTGGTGGTATTTCAAGGGCCTTGTTGAGAAAGATTCGTTTTATCTCTATGGTGCCATGTGACACAGAAAAAGAGCTGTCCAGACAGAAATATGGTGTAAGGATGCTTTTTAGGTGTGGTAGGAGAAAGACCCTTCTGTTCCGGGGCATATGGATTTTTTCCTTGATTACACTTTTTATGGCATAGCCAAGTTTCAAAGGATAATGTCTTTCTGTCATGGATGCTTTTGCAATTATCCAATTGTCAATGAGGCCAAGCTCTTTAGCGAGGCTTATCGGATAGAAACAGCCCCTTTGAAGGCCTTTTGGTATGTTAAAGGAATATCGAAAGGAAAAGGGAGTCGTGGTGTCCGATGGATCTGTCCAAGATATGGTATCAATTTCAATGTGTGGGCGCCTTTTTAAAAGGAACTGCTTAAGGAATCTTCGTTGTTGGTCCTTTGTTCTGGACATTAGTATACCTCTAAAGGCAGTATCAATGAAGTTTGTAGTCCTAATATCTATAGTTCCCTGAATGTTTCCTTGAGCATCTATTTTATCTTCTATAGACATGACAAACATGTTTCTGGATGGCGGATTTACAGGAGTGGTTAAAAGATTTGAACCTTCTTTAGTCGCTGGCAGACAGGATGAATCCTGCTCATAATCCGGCAGGAACTGGTTGCTTGTTTCAGATGTGGGGTCCATGTAGGTTTCTGGCTTTCCATCTGTTCCCAGGATGGCACAAATTGCATGATTGAAATAGGGAACGGGGATCTCCTTGTCCAGTTTACCTCCAGCCTTAATAAGTACAGGGGCTGCCTTAAAGCCCGCCACCCTCAGCATGGATACAAGGAGTGCTGCCTTATCTCTGCAAACACCGTATTTTCTTTCAAAGGTCAGGCCTACCTGATGCGGTTCAAATCCGGGTCTCTTAGCTTCTTCAATCACGCCCATATAACGAATCTTACGTGAAACAAACAAAAAGAGGGCCTTTGCCTTTTCCATGGGGGTTTTTTTGTCTTTTATGAGTTGTGCAACTTTTTTCTTGATGGCCTCGGTTGGCTTAAGTTTTGGCTCTGCTAGGTTGTAATACCATATTGACACCTCTTTCCAGGACTTCATGGTTGAGAATAAGAGCCTCATTGCTATCCTTGAAGGGTCTGGCATGGAAGGTTCAGGTACAATCTCAGGGATGTTTTGAAAACGCCATCTGTAGGTAGTAAGTTTTCCATTGGAAGAGTGGCTGAAAGTAACTGTGGTTTTGCTATGATCATCCTTCAAGAGGCTGAACAGTCTTTTGTTGGAAGGAAGGGTAATCTTTAGCTGTACATCTTTTACTGGAAAAGGACGCTGCAGCAGGGCGTTTCCAAAGAAATGGCCTTTGATAACTGGCTTAAAGTTTTCTAATTTTATTTTGTAGTGGATGGTGTCACCAATGTTAAGATCTGGCAGAAATACCTTTATGACCTTCTGATTCGGGTCATAAATGTTCATTCTGGTGGCTTGGGCTGGGTTTGTCTCTTTGGAGTGTTTTTTCCAGTCGATCACACTTCTGGTCCCGTTTTTATGAATGAGTTCTATTTCTATTATCTCAAGATGTGAATAGTTCCTGTTCACAAAGAAATTTTGTACCTGTTGCTGTCTCTTGCCCTTTTCATCCAAAACAGTAAGAAATACCTCGTCCAGATCGACATATGTGCCATCTTCTGAAACTACTATCTCTTCTTTCTCTTTATTTAGTACACAGTGGGCTTTATGATCATGAGCTGAACAGTTAGAGGTGGTGATAAAAAAAGGCGCAATAAGAAACTGGATCAAGATAGCGTTGATCAAGGCGTTTTTCATAAGATTGCTGTTCATGTTTAGTTTCTCCTAAGGCCCTAAAAAATGGGTGTAGATAAAACTATCCTAGAAGTCTGTCTAAAGCCATTACTTTCATGAGTCCGATTCTTTTATCTTTTTAGCTCATTGAAAAAAGGTCCTACAGGATTTATGCTTAGGCCATGGATTTTGTGCCCGGATTTATAAGAGATTTTCTGGACTGGCTGATGTATGTGGTATTAACACCGTTATTTTCAGCCATTGGTAATGCATTGCAACTTGTCATTATTGCTCCTCTTGATGCCCTTGGTGCCCCTTTATGGCTACAGGTGGTTCTTATTGCTGTTATGACTGCAGGAGTGTCCATCCTTATTAGAAAACTCCTAAGGGTTGATGAAAAAGAAGCAGCATTTCAACAGGCCTTTATGGCTAGGAAACAGGCGCAAGAGCTGATCAAAGAACTTGATGACTGGAAGAAACAGGCCGTCTTGTATGATGCAAGCGACAAGGAACTTGATGAAAGGTTCAATGAGTATCTTGCGCAGAGATTTGCAAGATATGGCCTTACATATCTCATGCCGGTTTTCTTTGCCCTGTTCTGGCTGGATCACATTCCTGCGGTTGTGCGCCTCAAAAAAGAGACAGGCGCAGTGTTTGTGATCTCTTTTCCTGGCACTGTAAAGGGGGTTAGTGGAATCTCTTTGCCCCTTCTTTTTATAACTGTCTATCTTCTTGTAATATTTGCCTATTTCCGTTTTAGGCCAAAGAGAAAAATAGAACAGCTCTCTTCTTTATATCAAAAATAATAATCTCTTTATAGATAGATGTGCAACTTTTTTGTTGCGCCAATGCAATTAGAAGTAAACAAAATAGATTTCTTAAATTTAGCTGTTGCCTTATTCCTAACTATCTGAAATTTTACATAAAAATTTTTTATCTCCTGATTTTTTGAATGGATTCAACAATTTTTAATTAGTGAAAGAAGGCTCAAGCTAAGATTTTCTGCAACCTTTTTGCTGCATTTTCATCCCTTCCTTTGTTGTTTTTTTCTTTAATTTCAAAAGTGATTTTTATAACAATTTGAAATTGCCAATATTTTTCACAAGGGCATACTTATTGCTAATACTTAGGCAATCTAATGAAAAGGGGAGGTAAAGATGAGAAAAGAAAAAATCCCGGCTGCCACAATCATCCGATTGTCGGTGTATCAGCGGTATCTCAAAAGACTACTAGCAAATGGTGTCAAGGTTGTTTCATCAAGTGAGCTTGCATACGAAGCAAGCGTCAATCCTGCTCAGTTAAGAAAAGACCTTTCCTATTTTGGCCGGTTTGGCGTTCGTGGTGTTGGTTACGACGTTGCCTCCTTGCTCAACACCATTTCTGGAATCCTTGGTCTTTTGGATGAATGGCGTGTGGTTTTGGTAGGAGCAGGCCCTATAGGTCAGGCCCTTTTGAGGCATCCCCAATTTTCAAGACAGGGATATGTCTTTGAGGCGGTATTTGATTTTGACGAGAACCATATTGGTAAGCAGCTAGAAGGTGGCCATACTGTAAGGGCTATAGAGGATCTTCCTAAGGTAATTAAAGAAAGAGGAATACAGTTGGCAGTATTGGCTGTTCCTTCTGAAAGGGCCCAAGAAATAGCAGATGTGCTTGTAGAATCTGGAATTAAGGGTATACTTAATTTCTGTACTACAAGAATACGGGTTCCGAGGGGAGTAAGCGTTCAATACGTTGACTTTACCATTCTTTTGGATACACTAACTTATAAGATTTCACAAAATAATACAGGCAACAAAGAGCCTGTAAGTTCAGCAAAGCCAAAATGGGCCAGGGAGCATAGCTGGCCTGTTGTACAGTCAAATATACAAAGGCAGGGTGTCAGTCTAACCAGTTAGTGCAGCAAAAAAGTTGCACAAAAATCTAAGAGAGAGGAGAGTATTATGAAGAAGAAGATTTTTGGTCAGGTCTTTACGGTCTTGTTGATGTTGGTTTTTGCAGCATCATCGTCATGGGCAGTCGAGGCAACCTTGACCTCTGACAGTGTAAAGGCTGGTAATCCTATCACTGTCAAGGGCAAGATTGATCCAGGCCAGGATCTTTACATCGTTGTCTGTACAGAACGGATGTTCAAGCCTGCAGATTCCCCGGGTACTAAAGAGAGGTCAAAGCTGACTAAGAAGTTTGGTGATACTGCCATCCCGCCTACCTACTATGTAATTACTAATAGGCCTGAGGATTTGGCAACACCTAAGAGCGTTGCAAAGGGTCAAACATCAGGTCCTTTTGCCTTCCCGCCTTTTAAGTTTATGGTGAGGGTTAACAAGATAAAGAAGTGGGGAGAAATTCCGGAGAATGTAAAGGCTCAGCTGGGTCCGGTCAATTCCGAAGCACAGTGGAAATTCCTAATATTTACCCATGAAAAGAAATTCGGTATCAACACCGTTTCCAAGGAGAGGCCCATTGGTGGCGGTAATGCCAGGATGATCATGACCGACTACAATGCCCAGAAGGAGGACTGGAACAAGGGCGTTACCTTGAAGCTCAACAAGGAGACAGGGGAATTTGAGATGACCATGACTCCTTACAAGAACCTGGCTCCCCACACCAAAATGGCTGTATATGTAAACGGACAGAAAACAGCTGGTTTTACCATAATTCCTTCCACCTTCTATTTTTCCACGGCATGCTGTTACATGAACCCCCTTGTCGTGCTCTTTGGAGCCTTTGTTATCGGTGTCCTTTTTGTTATCATGGGAGCAGCAGGCGGTCTTTTTACTGCTGCATACCAGATTACCGTTATAGGAACCAAGGGTCCTATCGGTATCAACGCAGCTAACACCATTAAGCCTACAAACCTTTTCCTCACCCTTTGTTCACCGATTACAGGTCTTATTTCCTATTTCAAAGCTAAACGTTTTGCATGGCCTGTGGCTATATTCTTTGCCATTGGTATCTTGATTGGTGCCTTCTTTATTGGACCTACGTTTTCCGCTAAGTACCTGCCGCTCAAGGCCTATAAGTTCTATCTGGGTATAATCTGCTTGCTCATTGGCTTTAAACTTTTCCACGAGTCTCTGCCGAGCACCATTGAGAAGAAAAAGGCACTAAAGGCCATCGTGCAGAAGTTCAATAAGGCGGTTGAAGAGGCCAAAAAGACAGGTAAAGCAGCGGAGCTTGGAAAGGTTGAATTCGATAAGTTCAATTTTATCAAATTCGATATGAGGTTCTGGGGTGAGACATTTGTTGCACGTCCTCTTACCATGCTCATTGGTGGTATCATTATGGGTATGATTGCCTCCTCCTTTGGTGTTGGTGGTGGTTTCATGTTCATGCCTTTCATGACAACCTTTATGGGATATCCTATGTATCTGGCCGTTCCAATCGCTCTTGCCGGTACATTTGCAACTTCGTGCGGTGGTATTGCCAAGTACATCCTTATGGGTTATCAGCCAGACTGGATCATGGCAGCCTGTATTGCAGGTGGTGCTATTGCAGGTGGTATGGTTGGTCCTAGGATTCAGAAGAAGCTGCCTGAAATCTTCCTGAAGAGAATGCTTGCACTTGCTCTCATTATCGTCTTCATGAAGTACACCAAGCTTCTGCCCTTCATGAGATAATCAGCCATCTCCTTAGGGAGGGAAAAGGGGCCGTCTGGTATTGCCAGATGGCCCTTTCTTTTTGTAATGCGTGCTTTTTGAAAGAAATATTGATTTGTTCTAGTTCTTTTTCTTTTTAAAGCCTCCCGAGAGAAAGGCTCCAATTTCATAGATCATAACGAATGGGATAAATATAAGAATCTGGGAAAAGATATCAGAAGGAACAAGGAGTGCTGCCACTAAAAAAAGCAAGATATAGGCCGGCCTTCTGTGTTTTCTAAAATAGTCTTTTGGCACAAGGCCGATCCTGGCAACCCCTGCCATAACAAATGGCATCTCAAAGATGATGCCAAAAAGGAAGATGCTTTTGAGAGTAAATATCAGATAATTCTGAAGTCTGGGTAGGGCCTGGAGATTGGAGGATGAATAGCCAAGGCTGAGAGACAAGATCAAAGGCAGGATTACCCAGTACCCAAATACTGCCCCAAATACAAAAAGGGCGCCTCCGGTAAGTATCAGTTTTTTGAGAGAACGTTTTTCATTTTCGTACAGGGCAGGGAGCAGAAAACGCCAGGTCTGGTATATGGCATAGGGAGCAGTGACCACAACCGCTGCCCAAAAGGCCACCTTTAGGTGTGCCATGAAACCTTCTGTCAGGGCTGTAAAGACCATGGTGCTTCCGCTAGGAAGGCTCTGTTTCACTGGCTCAAATAGAAACGAGATGAGAAAATCAGAAACTGCATAGGCAGTCCCAAAGGCCAAACAAAAGGCTATTACGCACTGTATTAGGCGTTTTCTGAGTTCGGCAAGATGGTCTTGAAGAGTGTAGGCTCCATTAGCCATCTTTTTCTTCTCTAGGTCTTTCTTTTTCCTCGGAATCCGTTTTGTTTTTTTCTCTACCCTTGGCTTCTTGCCATTCTGGGCCTAGACCTCCGATGGTGGTACTATTTGTGTTAGATCTGTCAGCCTGTTCGTCTTTTTTGTCTGCATCCAAAAGAAAATCAGGTTCTGTAAGATCTTTTTTTAACCTGTTTAGATCGTCACCTAGCAGGTTGTCCAACTTTACCGGATTTTTTATGTCATCTAGTTTGTCTAACTCCAGTTCTTGTTTGAACTCTTCAGTTGCCTTTTTAAGATCGTTCATAAACCTTGCCACCTGCCTTGCCACCTGTGGCAGCTTCTCTGGGCCAAGAACGATAAGTGCCAAAATCAATATCACTATGAGTTCGGGAAGTCCTATTCCAAACATTTTCCTATTCCAGAAAGATCCTTTTGTTAAGTTTGCCAAGTAGACAAAGGAGTTCATAGCTTATGGTAGCGGCACTGTGTGCAAGCTCCACCGCGCTAATGAATAGGTCCTGCTGTCTGCCCATAAGTATTACCTCGTCTCCATGCCTGCACCTTACATGGCTTACATCCACCATGATGGTCTTCATGCAGATGTTGCCAATTACAGGGCAGGCCACGCCATTTACAAGAACATGGGCCTTGTTTGACAGGGCTCTTGGATAACCGTTGTCGTAACCTACCGGAACAAGGGCCACACGCATGTCTTTTGTGGCCCGAAAGGTATGACCATAACTTATACAGGCCCCATTTGGCAAATCCTTGATGTAAAGGACCAGGCTTGAAAAGGACATGGCCTGCTCAAGATCCGATACCGTCTCTTTGTTGTTGGGGACCTGAAGGGCGCCATAGATTGCGATACCCGGTCTGGCGAGATTAAAACGGCTTTCCTTCATATATAGCAGGGCAGCCGAATTTGCCATGTGAACATATTTGGGCTTCCATCCAATAAGATGCAAGTGGTTCAAAAGATCAACAAACTGCCCAAGCTGTCTTTTGTTGGCGAGATTGGAAGGCTCATCTGAACAGGCAAAGTGCGAGTAAAGGCCCTCAAATTCAATATGGCTGAATCTGTTCATTTTTCTGGCAAGGTATAGGATCTCTTGCGGTGTCATGCCAAATCGGTACATGCCGGTGTCCACCTTTAGGTGAACCTTAACCTGTTTTCCCATAAGGCCAGCAATACTGTTTAGGTTTTCTACTTCATCAATTGTTATTGCTCCAACAGTCAGATCAAGCTCTATTGCTTTAGACGCATCGTCACCTAGAAGTCCAGAAAGCGTGAAGATGGGGCAGTCTATACCTGATCTTCTCAAAATGGCCGCCTCTTCCATCTCGTAGATGCCAAAACCCCATATTCCCTTGTCTTGTAGGAGCCGTGCTGTGTCAAGTATGCCATGTCCATAGGCATCTGATTTAATTACAGGCATAATAAGGCAGTTTCCAGACGAAATCCCTTTAAGATACTCTAGGTTTCTGACAATGGCCTTACCGTTTACTGTTACCTTGCTCTTTTGACTTTCCCAAAAGCCCACTTCATTCTCCATCTTCTCACTGGCCTTATAGCTGGTGTTCGAGCCTGTTTTCATAGACAAAGTTAGCACTTTTTTGTAAGTTTTTACAAAATTTTTATCCTTACTTTTTAAAAAATACAGGTGAAACCAAATGGCCTCTCTTTTATCACAACTTGTTAAGCACGGACCAGGTTTTTCTCCCAGAATTTTTAGCCACTTGGCAATGGTATTACTTCTGTTGCTGGGTTTTTGGGGATGTGCCCAAGTTCCAGTAACTGGAAGAAGCCAGCTGACCCTAGTGCCAGATTACCAGCTCCTTGCCATGAGTGAAAAGGAGTATAGGCAGTTTTTAAGCAAACATAAACTCTGCCAGGATCCTGCTAAGGTAGAGATGGTAAAAAGGGTGGGCAGGCGTATAGCCAAGGCGGTAGAGCGTTTTCTTCGTGAAACTGGTCAGAGCCAGCGCATACGCGGATACCGCTGGGAATTTAATCTTGTATGTGGCAAACAGATCAATGCCTTTTGCATGCCTGGAGGCAAGGTCGTGGTCTATTCTGGTCTTCTTCCCATTGCTAAGGATGAAAACGGCTTGGCAGTTGTGCTTGGCCATGAAATTGCCCATGCGGTTGCCAACCATGCTGCAGAAAGACTCAGTCAGCAGATACTTTTGCAGCTTGGAGGAAACGCTCTTTCCTTGCTTACAGGCAGTTACAGTCCGGCAACAAGACATCTTCTAATGCAACTTTACGGTCTTGGAGCAAATGTAGGAGTGCTTCTTCCATACAGCAGGAAACAGGAATATGAGGCCGATCACCTGGGTCTGATATTTATGGCCATTGCTGGTTATGACCCGAGGGGTGCCCTGACATTTTGGAAAAGGATGATGGCTGCCTCAAAAGGCAAGCCAAGACCGCCAGAGCTTTTGAGTACACACCCGGCAGACAGGGCAAGACTGGAAAAAATAATCCAGTATCTTCCCGAGGCTCTCAGTTATTACAGGCGCTATCTGTATGAACATGGTAGATTGCGGGACGGAAAATATAGATAACTATACCAGGAAAGGAGCACAAGGTTATGTCTATAGATGGCAGCAAGCTTACAATTGTCGGAGCTGGAGCCGTAGGCACTTCTGCTGCCCACTGGGCAGTAAGCAGAAAGGTTGCCAAGGAGATAGTGTTACTGGACGTGGTTGAAGGTATCCCTCAGGGAAAGGCCTTGGATATCAGCCAAAGTGCCCCCCTTTGCGGCTATCATGGTTCTGTCATTGGTACGTGCAACTATAAGGACACTGCCGGTTCAGACGTTGTGATAGTTACGGCAGGGCTTGCCAGAAAGCCAGGGATGAGCAGGGATGATCTGCTTGCCAAAAATGTGGAGATAGTAAAACAGGTTACGGAAAACATCGTTGCCAACAGTCCAGATGCAGTGATTATTGTGGTGACAAATCCAATAGACGCTATGGTCTATACGGTTTTTAAGGTATCTGGCTTTCCCAAAAATCGTGTGGTCGGTATGGCCGGGGTGCTTGATTCTGCCAGATACCGGACTTTTCTTGCCCAGGCTCTGGGTGTGGCTCCCAAGGATGTGACTGCTCTTGTAATGGGTATACATGGTGACAACATGCTTCCCCTTACAAGGCTTGCAAGCGTTGGTGGGGTTCCTGTTGAGGAGCTTTTGTCCAAAGAGGAGCTGGCAAAGATAGTAAAACGCACTCAGACAGGTGGAGGGGAGATCGTACAGCACCTTAAGACCGGTAGCGCATTCACGACCCCGGGTCTTTGTGCCATTGAGATGGCTCAAGCCATACTCTTTGATGAAAAGAGGGTGCTGCCTTGTGCTGCCTATCTTGAAGGTGAATTTGACATAAACGGGGTCTTCCTTGGGGTTCCGGTAGTCCTTGGAAAAGAGGGTGTAGAAAGGATTGTCCAGTTCAGTCTGACCCAGGAGGAGAGGCTAGCTCTTGAAAAGTCTGTTGAGGCGGTGAAACGCCAGGTTGATGCAACCGGCCTTTAATGAACAGTTTCAAAAAGTTTTCTAGATCTATAGGGTTAATAGTCCTGTCTGTGGGGCTTTTAACCCTTTTTTTTGCATGTACCCATGTGAAAGAAAAAGGAGGTGTTGTTTTAAGGAGGGTCTCTTTGGAAGAGGTCCCTGTAGGTTCGTGTCAAGAGGTCTCAGAAATAATAAAGGCTCTTGATAACTCCATATCAATACTTGAAAAAAGCCGTGTAAATTCTCTTTCCGTTTTTGATAAAAAGATAGATAAACAGCTCCTTGTTAAAAGTCTTTTTTCTCTAAAGGAACGTCTCAGTCAGGGTGAATCACTTAAATTCGCCATCAAAGATCTATTTTTTATCTATGAGCTTGTAGAAGATGGGAAGAGGGGTAACCTCCTTGTGACAGGTTACTACCAACCCAAGTTTGAAGGTGCTGAAAATAGGGATGAGACCTTTAACGTGCCTGTACTTTCCGTTCCACTGGACCTTGTTGGTGCCAGGTTAAGGGATTTTGGAAAAGGACTTCCTAACATTACACTCTGGGGCAGGGTAGAGGGGCAGAGATTTCTTCCATATTATGAAAGAAAAGAGATAGAGCGTAGGCTCAAACAAAGACCAGAACAATATCCTGTTCTCTGCTGGCTCAAAAGCCCGGTGGATCTTCTTGAACTCCAGATTCAAGGCTCTGGTATAATACAACTGGGGAATGAAGAACGCTTTATCCATTACGCTGCAAGCAACGGTCTTCCGTATACCAGCCTGGGGAAGATACTTTTGAAAAAGGGGATATTGTCACTGGAGGACCTGGACTGGCAGTCCATAAAGAGATGGGCTGAAATACATCCTGAAAGATTTGACCAGCTCCTGTCTAAAAACAAGAGATATGTGTTTTTCAAGTGGGAGCGGGAGGGGCCTATTGGATGTTTTGGAAAGGTGCTTGTTCCAGGTGTATCTGCCGCGTTTGACAGAAAGATTTTCCCGGCAGGTTTTCCCTTTATGGTGACTCTTGTGATTCCAGAAACTAGACAGATGCCCGAATGGATGACCTGTAAACCGGGTGGAGAGCAAGTGGGACTTTTTGTGGCAAACCATGACACTGGTAGCGCTATTAAAGGCCCTTTCCGAATGGATCTTTATACAGGAACAGGGGCAAAGGCAGGCTTTCTTGCAGGACATCTAAAAAACAGGGCAAGGATGTTTGTGCTTATTCCAAAGGCTCTACCTTAGAGCAAAGGCTACCGAAGATTTTCTGTTAGTGTTTTCTTTTATTGCTTTTTATTACTTTGGCAAAAAATAGCCGACTAGTTATTTTTTCAGAATGCAATCCTTCTGCATGGGAGATGATTTAAGATGGAAGCGGCTGGTAATGCCTCCATCCAGGTATAAGAGGAAGGGCAATGAAGGACTTTGATTAGACTGGAAAGCAGGGCCAAGAGCTTCTATGGCTTGCTTCGCTGAAACGCTCCAAAGCCGCTCGCTCATGCTCGCTAAATGGAGGTTTCAGCCGCTTCGCTTCACCAAGAATCTCTAGACCCTGTTCCCAAATGTCTAATCAAACCCCTATCCTTGCCCTATCCTTTTGAGTCCGTTAAGGCCGTCTTAAGCCAATAAATTGATATGAGTGTTTTGGGGCTAATTCCAGCCCACCTTCTGTAAATTGCGGAATGCTTCAGTTTTTAGAAAAATGGCCTTGCGGCCTTTCTTGATGAATGTGTTGTGCCAGAAAGTGCTTCACCTCAAAAATTCGCTCAGTTCATCTTGGAGCTTAGCAATTACGGTAATCATCCATTTTCTCTTGTTTGAATGATTTAAAAAAATCACATCACCCTTTACTGCCATGCACCATAAATGAATATAACTTTGCTAGTTATGCAGGATTAGTAATAGGTGTTTTGGAAAGAGTTTGTCTTGTAGGACAGAAGGTCTGGATTAGTAGCAGATTTGTCAGGATGGTGGCTTTTCATCAGGCGTTGGGAACAGGGCCTAGAGATTCTTGGCGAAGGCGGAGCAAAAGAAATCCACTCAAGCCGAGCGAAGCGAGGGAATTTGGATTTCTGCGAAGCCGAGCCCTAAAAGCTCTTGGCCCTGCTTTCCTGCCTGTGAAAGTCACCGCCTGTCAAATCTGCATTCCTTTGTTCATGCAGTTTTATGTTGAAAATGATTCAGTCCTGTCTGGTCAAGATCTACTGGATCATGCGTCTTTTAAGAAGAAATATGGCAATACAGGATGATATCAAGGCAGAGCCCAATATTATGGACACTTCTATGGTAAAAGAGGCGAGACCGTCAAATCTGCCGTAACAAAGCATCCTGGAAAGGTCTACAACACTTGAAAGGGGTAAGGCCATTAGCACGTGTCTCAGCGAAGGGGCAACGGCCTTTAGGGAGAAAAAGATCCCAGAAAAGAGAAAGAATGGAGTAATTACCAGTGATGTAAAATAGTTGAAAAAATCATAGTTGGTGGCCACTGCTGTCATGATTAGACCAAGGGCCGCAAAGATTATACCTTCAATAAAGAGAAGGGGTATCATGCCAATAGCCCATACAGAGGGCTCAACACCAAAAAGGGGAAGGGTTGCCAGCATGATGAATCCCGCAACAAGTCCCTTTGTTGCCCCCCATAGGATTTCACCAAGGGCCAACTCCACAATATTTATAGGGGTCATGAGAATGGCCTCAAATGTTCCCTGGGTTGATAGTCTGGTGTAAGAACCGTAAGTGGCCTCAAAGGCAGCCGAGTACATTACTGCAGAGGCAACAAGGCCAGGTGCTATGAACTGTAAATAGCTCATTCCTTCTATCTCTGGTACAGATTTGCCAAGGCCAAAGCCAAAGGCCAGCAGGAATAGAAATGGTTGACCAAGGTTGCCAATCAGGCTTGCCTGCAGGTGTTTCAGCCATACTTTGAAGTTTCTGTACCAAACTCTTAGCATGACAATCTAACGCTCTCTCAGCTTTCTGCCTGTTAGTTTGAGAAACAGGTCTTCTAGGGTAGCTGGTCTCTTGACAACATGGCTCATGTTCGAGGCAGCATCATCAAGGATGCTGCAGCCGGCTTTTATATATACGTAAAGTTTTTCTCCTACAAGTTCGGTTTGGACGTTGCAGTTCTTTAGCCGTTTCGCCAGGCTTTCAAGTTCTTCAGGACTTCCACTGAATTCCATTACCTCCATACCCAGCATTTCTTCCACTATCTGCTTTGGATTGCCCTGGGCAATGGCCATTCCATTGTCTATAATGATTACCTGGGTTGCAAGCCTTGACACCTCTTCCATGTAATGGCTCGTAAGGAGCATGGTGGTCCCTTTTTTACGGAGTGCTTCAAGCCTTTGCCACATGAGAAGCCGTGCCTGGGGATCCAGGCCAATTGTAGGCTCATCAAGAATTAAGAGAGAAGGGCGATTGATAAGGGCCCTTGCCAGGAGCAGTCTTCTCCTCTGTCCTCCAGAAAGGTTCTGGATTATCTCATCACGTCTGTTTTTTAGTGCAAAGAATTCCAGCAGTTCCTCTGCACGTTCCTTGGCAACCTTTTTACAGATCTTGAAGTAGTTTGCATAGACCAGGAGATTTTCGACAATGGTCAGGTCAGGGTCCAGATTGTCCATCTGCGGAACTACACCAATGTGATATTTTACCTTTTTTATGGCCTTTGGATATCTTTTGCCAAAAACCTCTATCTCTCCACCAGAGGGTATTACCAGGCCAAGAAGTATGCGTATTGTGGTGGTTTTGCCAGCGCCGTTTGGACCAAGAAGTCCCAGACACGAACCCTTCGGAAGGGTTATATTTAGATCCTTAAGTACGGTTCTGTTTCCAAAATTCTTTTTTAGATTTCTTACAACGAGTACGTTGTCTGTTTTTGTTGACTGCGGGTTGGATGGCATGGGCTAGCCCTGAGGTTTCAAACGGTTTTCAGCTATAAACTTTGCAAGCTTAATAGCTGCCTTCATGCTGCAGTGGCTGGCCTGTCCCTTCCAGGCAATGTCATAAGCCGTACCATGGTCTACTGAGGTCCTGACTATTGGCAGGCCACAGGTTACGTTTACCCCGTCTTCAAAATGCAGGAGTTTAAAGGGAATCAGCCCCTGGTCGTGATACTGGCAGACCACCGCATCATAGGCCCCTTTAGAGGCATGATAGAATATCGTGTCTGGAGGAAGGGGGTCCGAAACCCTCATGCCTTTTTCTTTGGCCAAAAGGCAGGCAGGAGCTATGATCTTTTCCTCTTCGTCACCAAACATTCCCCCTTCTCCTGCATGTGGATTTAGGCCACAAACGCCTATCATGGGCTCAGGTATGTCAAAATCCCTTTTAAGGCTCTGCCACGTGATTTTTATGGTTCTAAATACCCTGTCCGTATTCAGTCGTCCGGGCACATCTTTTAAAGGGATGTGAATGGTGGAAAGGGTCACCTTAAGTTTCTGGCCAGCCATCATCATTAGATAGTCCTTTGTATCTGTAAAATGGGCCAGTATCTCAGTGTGTCCTGGATAGTCAATTCCGGCAAGCCTTAGTCCTGTCTTGCTAATGGGTGCTGTGGCAATCCCCAGGGCAAGGCCAGCCTTGCAAAGCTCTATGGCCTTTGTGATGTACTCAAAGGAGGAACGTCCTGTAAGTTCTGTTGGGTGTCCTGGTCTTATCTGTTCAGGTTTGAGCTTGGTCACATCAAAACAGTAAAGGACGTTTTGTTTTGAGCAAACCGGCTGTGAGGGCTTCCAGGGTTTTATCTTTATTTTGGAAAGATTCAGACCTTGGGCGGCAGCCTTTAGGATGGCCAGATCTCCTATTACCAACAGCGGTATATCCATGCTCTGATCAGCTGCAGCTTTCAAAACAATCTCTGGACCTATTCCAGCCGGGCATCCCATGGTGACTGCCACTGGCAACCTGCGCCCTGATTTTTCACTTGGCATTGTCTGTTTTTTCTAGTAACACCTGATCCTTTCCTGATACTTCCTTGAGATAAACGTTGACGTGTTCAGACCCTGAGGTGGAAAGGGTAACACCGCAAAAGTCGGGTTGGATAGGAAGCTCTCTGCGGCCTCTGTCTACAAGTACAGCCAGTTCTATCTTGCTTGGTCTGCCATAGTCTATTACAGCATCCATGGCAGCCCTGATAGTTCTGCCCGTGTAAATAACGTCGTCTACTAGCACTATCTTTTTATCATCAATTGAAAATGGAATTTCTGTCTTACGTATGATGGGGTGCTGACTGAGATTGCTCCAGTCATCTCTATAGAGTGTTATGTCTAGGATACCCACCTGGGGTGCACTTCCCTCGATCTGTTCTATCTTTTTTTGCAACCGGCACGCAAGGGGGACCCCCCCCGTTCTGATTCCAATAAGGCAGAGATCCTTTACCCCCTTGTTTCGCTCAATGATCTGATGGGCCATTCTGCTAAGTGCCCGGTCGATCTCTTTCTCATCCATAATAACCTTTGGTCTTTCCACAGAGGAAACTCCTTCAAATTCTGTTAACCGCTTGACGGTATCCTTAACACCTGTCCAATATACAGGCAGTTAGATCCAAGTCTGTTTATGCGTCTTAGGGCAGAAACAGAGACATTGAATCTTCTTGCAATTTCCCAAAGTGTGTCTCCTCTTTTTACAATATAACGTTTTATCCTTGTTTTCTTTTTTTTGCGTGTTTTGGCATAATATGAACGGACAGGTATTTTTAAGACTTGTCCTACCCGTATTTTGTTGGAGCGGATACGGTTTGCCTTTTTTATTGCCCTTACCGTGGTATGGTAGCGTTTTGCTAGAAGAGACAGGTGTTCACCCCTCCTGACCCTGTGTTTTATGTATCTGCCAGAACGGGCATAGCGGGTACGCTTGTAAGTTGGTTTTGGCGGTGTCCACCTTTTTATCTCATCCAACTTGGCTAGCAAGATCTGGCCATAGTCTTTAGGCACCTTCAAACTGAAACTGGTTTCAGGGGTTACGCCATAGCGGAGACTTGGATTAAGATCAAGAAGCATGTTGGCATCGACTCCTATAGCAGCGGCGATATCGCTCAATTTCATCTGTTTTTGCACTATCACCGTTTCGTAAGGAATGGGATCATCCGGTTGGTCAAGCTGGAATCCGTAGCGTTCCGGGTTTTTCACTATAAGCAGTGTGGCAATAAACTTTGGTACGTACCGGGCTGTTTCTCTTGGAAGTCTCCTGTAAAGATCCCAAAAGTTGTCCAGGTAGTTGATCTTCTGTTTGTCTATGGCCCTTAGTACTGTTCGTTCTCCACAGTTGTAGGCTGCAAGGACAGTGGACCAGTCACCAAAGATTTCGTGAAGTTCGGTTAGATAGGCAATGGCAGCCTTGGTGGATTTTTCAGGGTCAAGCCTTTCGTCGATCCAGATGTTTCTCTTCAGTCCAAACTTGTAACCGGTGGATGGAATAAACTGCCAAAGTCCCAGGGCCCTTGCCCTGGAAAGAGCCCTAATTTTAAATCCACTTTCTATAAGGGGAAGCCATGAAAGTTCCTTTGGCAGCCCGGCCTTTTTCAGTTCTCTAAGGATCATGGGTCTGTATCTTCCAGAACGTTTATACGCTGAAAGAAAAAAGGCCCTGTTCGAGGTCTGGAAGAGTTCCAGTTCTTTTCTGACATACTTGTTTATACTTAGAGGGATGGGGTTGTTGAGGCCCTTGGTGGTTCTAAGCCGTGAGGTATGGATTTCAAGTATCCTTTTAGAGATGAGAAATCTAAGGTCATCCTTTTGTTGTTCTATGTCAGGGTCTTCATCTTCGTTGGATACACCAAGAACAAGACTGTAGGCATCGTCAAGAACCTTTATGGCACCTTCCTTGTCTCCCTCTTCCCACAGATCTTGGGATAACTTGCACAACTCCAGGGCCATGTCCAGTTTTCCCTGGTCTGATTCAGGGTCGACCTTTGAAGAGTCGATCGGGCATGTACCAGCCTCTGGAAAAAGCGCTTGTAGATCCTTTTTAATCTTTTGAGTTCTTTCCTTTGGTGGTGGTAGACTTTTAAGGACCTCTTTCTGCTCTTTAGACAGATTTGGCTTGGTAACCACTTTGCCTTTCTGGGCAGCACATCCTCCTAACAGGATAAGTGTCACTACCCAGAAATATATTAAAACCCCCCTTTTCTTATTCATAGAATATACGCCCCCAATATGCTGTATAAGCCATTATTTTTATGAATGTAAAATGCTGATGGACATCTTTGACAGATTTTTAAAAGTAAAGTCGTTTATAAACCTTTAAGAAAAAATTTCCTAATCAAAAAGGTTGCGCAAGCCCGATCTTATTAACTTAATGAAAGTTGTAAGGTTACAAGGCAACTGTCCGGGTGTCAAACTATTGGTTGATGAAAAGAGGGGGTTCTATTCTGGTTTCTTTCCCCGCATCTTTAACACCTTCAGCCAGCACCAACCTTGCTGGT
>Ga0256835_1000219_pt1 | contig 45828 bp, 38 predicted proteins | sample PIR30metaG_FD_185972 | JGI IMG/M metagenome (GOLD analysis project Ga0256835, IMG submission 185972) | Hydrothermal vent microbial communities from East Pacific Rise, Pacific Ocean - PIR-30 | ecosystem: Environmental > Aquatic > Marine > Hydrothermal vents | place: Pacific Ocean: East Pacific...
ATTTCATCGGTTTTTATTCCGGGAGTGTCATTGATTTTATAATATTGGGAAAGCTGATTTTTATTGAGAATTTCATAAACCGTTTTGCATCCGTTGCAACAAAAAGGTTTATCATCAAACCATACGGTTTCGGCTTCTGTCATTTCCAGTCCGCAGTGGTAACAAATCAGTTTTTCTTTCTTTTTGCTCATCTTTATTATTGAAAAAGCAAATTTAGAATAATTCTAATTAAATGAAGAAAGATTTTTAAAAATAAAAAATCCTGCCGAAACAGGATTTAATCTATTTTTTTTTAGCTTTTATAAAAAATTATACGGCTCCAATCACATGTTTCAATTCACCGATTTGATTTTCCCAAAGCATTTTTGTTTCTTCCTCTTCATCATCGTCACAAAAATCGGTCACGAGCAAAGAAACATCTTTGGTTAATTCATCTACCGAGATACGAAATTCTATAAAAGTTCCCGTTTCATTATCCTCTTCATCAATCCATTTGTATTTCACTCGTTCGTTTTCTTTTTTTGCCGCCAGTTTGGCACGTTCTTCCGAACCGTCCCAAATAAAAGTGTATAATTTTCCTCTTGAATTTACATCATCTGCAAACCAAGCACTTAAACCCGAGGGGGTAGTCAGGTATTGGTAAATCATGCTGGGAGAAGCATGTATGGGAAATTCTAAATCCAATTTTATTTTATCACTCATCCTATTTAAATTTGGAGGCAAAATAGAAAGATTTTTTTAATAATAAAAATTTAATACTGTATTTTTGTATAAAATTTACGGAGTTTATGATTACACAAGAGCAACTTAAAGATATCGAAAAACGTTTCACCGCCTTAAACTACTATCTTTGACATAGCCGGTAAAAAAATCGAAATTGAAAACGAAGAAGAGAAAACGGGGAATCCCGGATTTTGGGACAATCCGAAGGAAGCGGAGCAAGTAATGCGTAAAATCCGTAATCTGAAACGTTGGGTGGAAGATTATGAAAATTTGCAAACCCAATTGGAAGATTTGCAAGTACTTTATGATTTTTATAAAGAAGAGGAAGCATCGGAAGAAGAGGTAAACTCTCAATATCTAAAAGCAAAAAAGTTACTTGAAGACATCGAATTTCGCAATATGCTTTCCGGTGAAGCAGACCAGTTAAGTGCGGTGCTTCAAATTACTGCCGGCGCCGGAGGAACAGAATCCAACGACTGGGCAGAAATGCTCCTGCGTATGTATCTGATGTGGGCCGAAAAAAACGGATACAAAGTAAAAGAAGTCAATTATCAAGCCGGAGATGTAGCGGGGATCAAGACCGTGACTATCCAAATAGAAGGAGATTACGCCTATGGATATTTGAAAGGAGAAAACGGAGTGCATCGTTTGGTGCGTATCTCCCCTTTTGACAGTAATGCCAAACGACATACTTCCTTTGCCTCGGTTTATGTTTACCCCTTGGTGGATGACAGCATCGAAATCGAGGTGAATCCAAGTGATATCAAATGGGAAACCATGCGTGCCAGTGGTGCAGGCGGACAGGCGGTTAACAAAATAGAAACAGCAGTGAGACTTCGCCATTTACCCACCGGAATAATTATTGAAAATTCGGAAACCCGATCTCAACTCGAAAATAAAGAAAAGGCTATGCGCCTGTTGAAATCCCGTTTGTATGAAATCGAAATGAAAAAACGGCAAGAGGAAAGAGATAAAATCGAAGCGGGAAAGAAAAAAATCGAATGGGGATCACAAATACGCAATTATGTAATGCATCCCTATAAAATGGTTAAAGATGTAAGAACCGGATATGAAACCTCGCAAGTAGATGATGTAATGAACGGGAATATAGATGAACTCCTTAAATCATACTTGATGATGCAGGGACAAAAGAAAGAGGAAGAATAAAACTTCCTCTTCCTTTATTTTCTATAAATTTAAAAAAGAAAACCCGAGAAACGTTCTTTTTTCAGCAGCTTTCCTTTGGGATCATAATATAACCATTTCCCTTTCTTTTCGCCTTTTTTATATTTTCCTTCTATTTTGATTTTTCCGGTAGGATAATAATATTTGGCTTCTCCGTGTAATTTTCCGTTTTTATATTCCAACTCCGCTTTAACTGCTCCATTCGGCCAATATTCGGTATATAAGCCTTCCAATAAATCTTTGTCGAAATTCATTTCTGCTTTTTTTGTTTCGGGAATTTTATCAAAATAGAAAAAGGCTTTACCGTCCACTTCTCCGTCTACATAGTTTACTACACTTTCCAAATTTCCGGAGGGATAATAAGTTCGCCAAATTCCTTCGGGGAATCCGTTTTTTACTTTCCCTTCCACTTTAATGGTTTTTCCGTTGTCATAATGCAACCTGTAATTGCCGTCTGCTACTTCCAGGCTATCGGGAAAGAACACTTTGAATTGCAAATCTTCATAATAACGATTATGGACACTTTCATCGGTTTTGCGAGCCAGTTCTTCTGCTTGTTCTTTTATTAGTGCCTTTTCATCATGCTCAATAATAATTTTGGTATCAAATAAAGTGTTGTCTGAGGTTAACTGAATTACAATCCGGCTCATACTCAACAGAAAATTTTTCTTTTCTTCTAAGGATTTACGGATGGAAGGTGATAAGTCTTTTTCCAAAATTTTATAGAATTTGGGCATATGAAGGTAGATATTCATATTGGCTTTTCTATTCCATTCTTCCTGAAAGTCCGTAAAGGCGGGATCATGTGAAAGAGTTTTCCCTTTGATATAATCATCAATAAATTCTTTTAGAACTTTTTGTGAATTTGAAAAAACCACATAATTTTCAATATAGGTGAAATAGGGTTTATCTATCTTTTTCAATAAATCTCCGAGGAAAATTTTAAAAAAACCTTTTTGATATAAGTAGTTGATTTCAAAATTATTATAAGTGTAGGATTTAAATTTTACAGGTGTCTTTTTTCTAATTTTTTCCAATATTTTACTCATTCCTTTTTTCGCTTCTTTAATATCGGAAGCTTGTATAAGTGCTACCACATCTTCCGGGCGTTGTTTCTTTCCGGTATAGATTTTTACAATCGCTATTTCTTGACCAATCCAATCGAATAAATCCTTCTCCAAATCAATTTTAAAGTAGTTTTCCAAAGATTTGCGTTGTTTTTTAATGGCGTATTTTTCTTTTTTGGGCAGTTGTTGCAAGAAGCTCTGATAAAATAAATTAAAATCCTTGAAACCTAAGGAAGTGTATATAGCCGCCCGTTTTGTTATGATTTGATAGGCTTTTATTTTGCCGGGTTTCACATCTAACATGGCATTAAAAAAGGAGGGAATGGTATCGGGAAGGGTAATACCGTTCATCAATATTCTCTCTTCTTCGTGCGATATATCAAAACCGGAAAGTTTCAGTGCTTTTGCATAATCAGCAGTTAATTGATCTCCTTCCTCCATATAGACCGCAGCAAAACCGGGCAATTGTTTGAAATTGAAATAGAAACGCACAAGTTCCTCTCCGAGTTTATCATTGATAACTTGAAAATCCGGATTGTTAAGCCAATGTACCTGTTCTTTTTCGTCAATTACTTTTTTTATCAATGAAAAATTGTAAGAACTCACCAAAAGGTTGTCCAATGTGAAAAGAAAGAAAAAATTTGACTCGTCTTTTTTGTCTATCAGCTTAAAAATTTTTTGTTGTTTGTAGCTCAATTTTACAATTTTATGTTTTTTATCGAGTTTCAAAAGAGCATCAATGGATTTCTTTATGTTTTCGGCACTTTTTAAATCCACCGAATAAATAAAATCATAATCCCGTTTTCCTACCAAATGTGCTGACATAAGCGTAGGGCGATTATCAAAAATATATTTTGAGGCTTTGTTTTCAAGCAAAACCGAATTGAGAGAAGCGGTAAGTTCACCGAAATCCTCAAATCCTTTGGTCTTGATAAGATGTTTCCAGATATTGGTTTGTTGCACCTCGTCCCAGGTTTCGGTCAGATTTTGTGTTTGAAGAATATACACGGCATCTTCGGGAATGATACTGATTACGTCACGGTGTAGAGAAGATTTATTGATTTGTTTAAAGGTGAACCATCCGGCAATTAATAAAAAAACCAATGCGCTTAGGAGTAAAAATTTTTTATTGCTTTTATTTTTCATCAGTAGGAATTTTTAAATAGGTAATAATATCAAAATCAAAATTATTTTTTTGATCGGACGTATATTTCTTTCGCCCGGCTTCTTTCCAAGCGCTAAAATCTATTTCCGGAAAAAAAGTATCCGCTTCTCCGTCATATTCTACTTCCGTAATGATCATTTCATCCACTTTGTCTATTGCTTGATTATAAATAGTCGCTCCCCCGATAATAAAAGTGTCCAGATTCAATGTACCGGCTTTTTGCAAAGCTTTTTCCAAAGAAGGGAAAGTACAAACTTCATAGGAAGCAATAGAAGAAGGATCGGAAGTAACCACAAAATTCAAGCGGTTAGGCAACGCCTTTCCTATCGATTCAAAAGTTTTTCTCCCCATAATCACGATATTCCCCTGCGTAAGTTTTTTAAAGTTTTTCAAATCATCCGACAAATGCCAGGGCATGCCTCCATTCAAGCCGATTTGGTTTTGCTTTCCTACGGCTACAATTAATTTGATTTTTTTATTTTGCATTTTCGTATTTTTTATCCGAATAAATTATTGGAGGTATTGTACAAAACACATTCCAATTCTTTTCTGTCCATTTGATAAATTTCTTGTAATTTATCAATAATATGTTTTAGGTATGCGGGTTCATTTCTTTTTCCTCTGTAAGGTACAGGTGCCAACCATGGCGCATCGGTTTCCACTACCAAATTGTGCAAAGGGATTTCAGGTAGAAATTTATCAATTTTACCGTTTTTAAAAGTCACTACCCCTCCTATTCCCAAGTAAAAATTGAGATCAATAGCCTTTTTTGCTTGTTCCAAAGTTCCCGTAAAGCAATGAAACACCCCGGTTAAATCAGGCGATTTTTCTTGTTCCACTATTTCAAAAACTTCCTCAAAAGCATTGCGAATATGTATGCTTACCGGAATTTTTTTTTCTTTGGCCCATTGCAATTGGGTTTGAAAAACTTCTTGTTGTTCCTTGATAAAAGTTTTATCCCAATACAAATCAATCCCTATTTCTCCAATTCCTTTATATTTTCCCGTATCCAATTCTGTTTTTATAAGTTCCAACTCCTTTTGGTAACCGGCTTTAACCGAAGTAGGATGCAAACCCATCAGGGGAATCATCTCCTCGGGATATTCTTGCACGGTTTTGTTGAGTGCCTTAATTGTGGAAGAATCTATATTGGGGAGCACAAATTTTTCCACACCTATTTCTTTGGCTCTCCGGATTACCTCATCCCTGTCGTTATCAAATTCTTCTACAAATAAATGAGTATGAGTATCTATGATCATAAAATTAAATTTAAACAAAAATAAGGCTTTCTTTTTGTTAATAAAAAATTAAAAATCCTAATATCCTGAAAATAAAGCCGATTAGAAATTCAAATATGCATTTCATAAAAAAATACGGAAATTTGTCGTCAAATCATATTTTTTTGTTAAAAAAAATTATATATTGCAGACAAAGTTGGTAATAAGCCGAAAAGCCAATTAAAAAAAAGAGTAGGCATAACTTAAAAATTATTAATTATGAAAAAAATTATTTTAATTATTGCCATTGCATTATTTGGTTTAAATGCTGCAAAAGCGCAAGATGTAAAAGGAATTATCAAAGTAAATCCTATTGGATTTGCCGTAGGTTATTTCAATGCTACCTATGAAAAACCCGTTAGTGAAAAAAATTCTTTTGCCATTGGTGCTAATTACTACAATTACGGAAGTGTTAATGTATCCGGATTTGGGTTGGGAGGAGAATATCGTTTCTACTTTTCAAACAACACTACTGCTCCCGAAGGGTTATTCGGTGCTCCGGTTGTAAGTCTTAGCTCTTTAAGTTATGACGGCGGTGAAGGAACAGAAACTGTTTTCTCTTTTGGCGGAGGAGTAAAAGGCGGTTATCAATGGGTATGGGATTCCGGTGTAGCGCTTGACCTTTATTTCGGATACGGATTCCGGTCTGCAAATTTTGACACCTATAATTATACCGGTGGTTATCCTATTTTAGGACTGGCAATAGGTTATGCCTTCCAATAAAAATATTTTTCTTGATTAAATAGTCGCTCTTCGGGGCGACTTTTTATTTTTATGACGAAAAAAAGTAAAATTTGCCGAAGCAATCCCTATATTTGAAAAAACCATAAATCGATTTATAATGAAATTCCCCTATGCAGAACCTTTCAAAATAAAAACCGTTGAAAACATAAAACGTTCCACTATCGAACAAAGAAAACAATGGATACAAGAAGCCCATTACAATCTTTTTAATCTCAAAAGCGATCAGGTGTTTATTGATTTACTCACCGATAGCGGAACAGGTTCAATGAGCGATAATCAGTGGGCGGAAATGATGAAAGGAGATGAATCCTATGCAGGCTCACGCTCTTTTGAATTGCTAAAAGAGACCGTTCAACGCATTACAGGATATAAATATCTTATTCCTACTCATCAGGGGCGCGCTGCCGAAAATGTTTTATTCTCTGCAATGGTAAAAGAAGGGGATGTAGTCCCCGGCAACTCGCATTTTGATACTACCAAAGCACATATTGAATTCAGAAAAGCCAAAGCAATCGATTGTACCATAGACGAAGCGGCAGATACTTCTGTTTTTCATCCTTTTAAAGGAAATATCGATTTGAATAAACTCGAAAAAGTATTTAAAGAGTATCCCAAAGACAAAATTCCCTTTGTCATTCTCACCGTTACTTGTAATACGGCAGGGGGGCAACCGGTTTCCATGAAAAACATAAAAGAAACCTCCGAACTTTGTCGTCGCTACGGAATTCCGCTCTATTTTGATGCTGCCCGTTTTGCCGAAAATGCCTATTTCATTAAAAAAAGAGAAGATGCCTATAAACATAAAACCATCAAAGAAATTGTGCATGAAATGTTTAGCTACGGAGACGGGATGACCATGAGTGCCAAAAAAGACGGATTGGTAAACATTGGCGGGTTTATCGCCACCAATAGTGAAGAGGTTTTCAATAAAGCCACGGTTTTTGCCATCTTGTATGAAGGTTTTATTACCTATGGCGGGATGAGCGGACGGGATATGGGAGCTCTTGCTATCGGGCTGGATGAAGCCACGGAATTTGATTATCTGGAAAGCCGTGTAGAACAAGTGCATTATTTGGGAAGAAAACTAATGGCGGCTAATGTTCCCGTGCAACAACCCATCGGGGGGCATGCCATTTATCTCGATGCCAATAAATTTGTCCCTACCATTCCCCGCGAACAATATCGCGCACAATCCCTGGCAATAGAATTGTATATTGTGGGAGGAATACGGGGAGTGGAAATAGGAACAATCCTTGCCGATCGCGACCCCGAAACCGGAGAAAATCGTTATCCCGACCTCGAACTGGTACGACTGGCTATTCCACGGCGAACATATACCAATAATCATATGGATTATGTAGCCGCCGTATTGGAGCATGTATATAATACCCGCCATGAAGCCAAAACGGGATATGAAATAATATATGAGCCGCCTATATTACGGCATTTTACCGTGAAATTGAAGAAAATTTAGGGAAGTATATACTTATATAAAAAACCCAAATTATTCTTTTTCAAAAAGCTTTAGGGAAGAAAACTACATCTCTTTATTGATATTAGATGTATATAAAAAACAAGCCGCATAAGAAAAATCTTATACGGCTTGTCAAACAATTGATATGAAAAAATCAATTATTACAGAGTGTTTTCATAATTTTGTCCTACTTTATCCCAGTTGATTACTTGGAAAAAGTCTTGGATATAATCTCCTCTTTTGTTTTGATGTTTTAAGTAATAAGCATGTTCCCAAACATCCATTCCCAAAACTGCGGTTCCCAAACAATCGGTGAAACGCATCAAAGGATTGTCTTGATTGGGGGTTGAGCAAATTTCCAATTTTCCGTTTTTACTCATTAACCAAACCCATCCGGAACCAAAACGTGCGCCACCTGCTTTGGCCCACAATTCTTTGAATTTCTCAAAAGAACCGAAATCTCGATTTATGGCTTCGGCTAATTTTCCTTGCGGTTCTTTGCTTCCTCCGGGAGTCATAATATCAAAATACAAAATATGATTCCAATATCCGCCTCCGTTGTTACGAATAGCAGTTTCATTGATATGGATATTTTTCAAAATATCGTCAATACTCATTCCTTCATAACAGGTGCCTTCAATGGCGGCATTTAATCCGTTGGTATATCCTTGGTGATGTCCCAAATGATGAACACGCATAGTTGCTTCATCAATATAAGGTTCCAAGGCGTCATATGCATAAGGTAATTCCGGTAATTTAAAACTCATAATTTCTAATTTTTAATGATTCTAAACAAAAATACAAAAAAGAAAAGGCTATTTCAATTTATCTTAGTATTTTTAGCTTATAATCATTATAAAAAAAATTTATAAATGCCGGATCAACGACTCTCTATCTATAATGCTTCTGCCGGATCGGGAAAAACTTTTCAGATTGCTAAAAATTTTTTATTCAAAATTCTACAAAGTCCTGAGTATTATTATACTTCGCGCCTCATCGGACTTACTTTCACCAACAAAGCTGCCAATGAAATGAAAAAACGCATCCTCGATATTCTGACGGATGCCGCAAAAGAAAAAAATAACCCGATGATTCCTGCATTGGCAGAAGAGCTTCATCCGGTTTATGAAAAACAATACCAAAAGGAACTAAGCAAAGAAGAAGTAATAAAAATTATATCGGAACGCAGTCAAAGACGCTTGAAAGAAATTTTGCATCAATATGACGATTTCAATCTGATGACCATTGATAAACTTTCTTTCAAAATCATTCGCACTTTTGCCCGGGAAATGAATCTTCCCTATGATGTCAATATCGTTATGGATTATAATGAAATCATAGATAATCTCATCGATGAAATTATTTCAGACTTAAATCCCGGAGATGAATTGTTAAAAAACTTGACCAGACTGGCGTTGGAAAATGTAGAAAACGAAAAACATTGGGATATCACCCACAACCTGAAACAAATTACCCGGCTTATTTTTGATGAAAACCAACGAAATGAAATAAACAGCCTTAAAACCAAAAGCAGAGAAGATATAATCCGCTTAAAAAATACTTTACAAAAAAAAGTAGTCTTTATCAGGAATCAATATAGGGAAATGGGCAATAAAGGCTTAAAAATAATTAACCTTGGCGGAGAAGCTTTTGGCGTAAAAAAACTAATGGATAACATGGCTTCCATTTCCGGCCATAATCAAATCGAATTCTCGGATTCTCTATTAAAAAAATTAGATAAAAAAGAATTGATTTCGAAAAACACCCTAAAAAAAAGAGATCCTGCAAATCATGAAAGCATACGGAATGCCGAAAAGCAAATGCTGGAACTTTTGAACAAAGCCTATACCTTCCATCTGGAAAATTTTGAAAGATACATGCTGTATAAAGGCATCTTACAAGAAATCAATTCGCTGATTATCCTCCACTCTCTCCTTCAAAAAATTGAAGAATACAAAGAACTCAATCACAGTATTTTCATCTCCGACTTCAATGAGTTGATACAACAGCAAATCATGAAAAATATCGGCGAAGAAACTCCGTATATTTATATGCGACTGGGAGAAAAATTTATCCACTATTTTCTGGATGAATTTCAAGACACTTCCGAACTTCAATGGCTCAATATGATTCCATTAATTAAAGAAGCGCTCTCAAAAGATTTTTCAAGGACCATTGACAAAGAAAATCCGGGAACTTCTATGATTGTAGGAGATGCGAAACAGTCGATTTACCGTTTTAGAAACGGTAAACCCGAGATTTTTATCGATTTGAGTGATGAAGAACAACAAAAAGGCCAAGGAAATCCTTTCTATCCGATAACCGGAAAAAAGATTTATCAACTGGAAGAAAACTGGCGAAGTGACGGACAGATTATCCGGTTCAATAATCATTTTTTCTCTCATTTTAAAAATCTACTTCCTCGCGAAAATTACCGGCGTGTTTATGAGCATGTGAAGCAAAGAATTCCCGCTGCACGTGAAAAGGTCAAAGAAAAGGGCTATGTCAGCATTTCTTTTGAAGAAAGTTTATCTGCCAAAAATGAAGCCTATAAAATCCCCGAAAAAATACATCAGGTTATTATGGATGCATTGGCACGCGGTTTTCATTACGATGATATTTGCTTTCTTTATAATAGTCATGAAGATTCTGTTCCGGTAGCAGAATATCTGGGGCAACACAATATTCCTTTCTTAGCAGAAAAATCTTTAAAATTGGGAAAATCCCAGAAAGTAAATTCCATAATTCATTTTTTAAAATATTTATTTCTGCAAAAAACAGAACCCTTATTTGACAGCTTATATTTTCTATTTAATTATCATTCTTTATCCGAAGCGGATCAATTTCTTTATGAAGCATTGGAAAATCCGGAACCCGAACCTGTTTTTTCTATTCTTCATAAAGCCGGATTCTCATTACAACCGGAGAAATTATATACACTAAACTTATTTGACCTTATCATATATCTGATTGATAAATTTCGTTTTAATGAAGATACAGTTGAAGAAAATTACCTGCAAACTTTTCTCGATGATGTCTATCATTATACACTTGAAAATAAAACGGGAGTTATTGGCTATTTGATGCATTGGAATAAAATGAAAGCTGAGATCGATGTTCAAGCACCCGACAAAACGGGAGCGGTACAATTTATGACGGTGCATGCCTCAAAAGGATTGGAATTTCCGATAGTTATTTATCTTGCAAAAGGAAGTATTTTCAGTAAAAACAAAGATTTGGAGCAAGTGGTGTGGATAGATACGCCCCCTGAAAGCTTTGAAGGTTTTGAAAAACTACCCGTCAAACTCAGAGCCTTGGAAAAAGTAGAAAATTACCGTGATATATACAATCGCGAGCTTGCCAAAAAAATGTTTGATAACTTCAATCGTCTGTATGTTGCCCATACGCGTCCATCAAATGAATTATATATTTTCACCGATCAACCTGCTAAAAAACCGAATCCCCTTGATTTTAAAAGCATGTATGCCGAATTTATACAAGAAAATAAAGGAATAGAAAAAGAAGATACCGTTTCTTACGGAGAAAAAACAAAAGCCCTAAAACAACCAAAAACCACAATAGAAAAAATCAAAGGCAACCTGAAAAATTTGCATTATTGGAACGAGAATCCGCATCAACAAAATTTAAAACTGCGCACTAGAAATTATGAATTATGGAGGGAATCGAAAAAAGCAGCTATCAAATACGGATTGCAAATGCATGAAATTTTATCTCAAATCACTACTATTGAGCAATGGGAAAAAGAAAAAGAAAAATTCCTCTCCGTCATTCCCCCGGATGAAAAAGAAAAGGTAAAACACCAAATAGAAAAAATACTTTACCATCCCGAGATTACACAATATTTCTCCTCCAATTACCGTATTCTCAATGAAAGAGCCATTTTAATTCCCGCCGAAAGAAGTTTTTATTTACGCCGGCCGGATAGAATTTTACTCCGGGAAAACAAAGCAGTAATTATGGATTACAAAACCGGAGAAAAGAACCCGAAACATCAAAAGCAGTTGGAAGAATATGCCGGATTATTGGAAGATACAGGTTATAATGTAGAGAAAAAAATCCTTGTTTATCTGGGAGAAGAACCGGAAATTAGAGAAATATAAAGAAATGACAATTTAACATTCCGTTAGAAATAAAAATAAGTAACTTTGTTTGACTTAAAAAATAAAACAAAATGAAAACATATCTGAAATTGGCTTTGTTGATCCTTTTTTTGACGGGAACGACAGCTATTGCACAAAAATCCCTTTTACAAAGCGGTCCGATGATCGGGCGTGTAAATAAAACAGACATTAAACTTTGGGCACAAACCAAAAAACCGGCCCATGTGAAATTTGCCTATTGGTTGAAAGGAAAACCGGCCACCAAAAAATTCTCGCAAACAGTAAAAACAACAAAAGACAATGCCTATACCGCACATATTGTGATTGACCACTTAAAACCGGGAAAAGAATATACTTATCAATTATATATCAATAATAAAAAAGTAAATTTTGATTTTCCTTTGGCTTTTAAAACTCAGGAAGTTTGGAAGTATCACCATGCTCCCTCCGACTTTGCTTTTGCCTTTGGATCGGGAGCTTATATAAATGACCCCGAATTTGACCGAAAAGGAAGAGCTTACGGGGGAGAATATGAAATCTTTACGCACATTCCCGAAAAAAATCCTGAATTTATGATTTGGGACGGAGACAATACTTACCTGAGACAAAACGAATGGGACAGTAAAAGTGCCATGATTTATAGATATACCCATGACTGGTCTATACCCGAAAAACAAAAACTTTTTGCCACCGTGGCACATTATGCCATTGTAGACGATCATGATTTCGGACCTAATGACAGCGACGGAAGTTTCTGGAATAAAAATACTTCTATAAATGTGTTTGATCTTTTTTGGGCCAATCCCAAACATGTAAGCAACTTTAAAAGTGCTACCTTCCAGTTTAATTATAATGATGCCGATTTCTTTTTAGTGGACAACCGATATTTTAGAGATCCCAATGCCCTGAAAAGCAAAGATCCGAAAACCATGCTTGGAAAAGACCAATTGGATTGGTTAAAAAAAGCCTTGGTATTCAGTAAAGCCAAATGGAAATTTATTGTAATGGGAGGACAATTCCTCAATACGGCCAGAAATTTCGAAACTTATTCTAATAACGGTTTTGACAAAGAACGTCAAGACATCATCGATTTTATCTACAAAGAAGGATTAAAAAATGTAATTTTCCTTACCGGAGACCGCCATCTCAGTGAAATAAGTCTGCTTGATCAAGGAAAACGCTATCCGAAAATTTGGGATATTACCGTTTCCCCTTTAACTTCGGGACCTAATACACATGGAAATGAAGAAAAAAACCTTCTTCGAATTCCCGGCACTCTGATTATGAAACGGAATTTTGCCATTTTTAATATCGAAGGAAAAGGAAAGGACCGACATATTAGAATCGAATTTTTTGACAAGCAAGGAAAATTAATTAACGAATTTACAATTAAGCAAGATGAATATAATCGTTCCAATGGCCGGAAGAGGCACTAGGCTTCGTCCGCATACCTTAACCAATGCAAAACCATTAATCCCCGTAGCCGGTGTCAGTGTAGCTGAACGTTTGGTAAGAGAAATCGCCAAGGTGATGAAACAGCCCATCGATAAAATCTCTTTTATCATCAAAGAAGATTTCGGTTCCGAGATTGAAAAGAAATTATTAAAAATAGCCTCCGATATTGGTGCCAAAGGACAAATCGATTATCAAAAAGAAGCTTTGGGAACCGCCGATGCCGTCTATGCCGGGAAAGATCTATTGGAAGGACCGGTGGTGGTTGCCTATGCCGATACTCTTTTCAAAGGCTCTTTTGATCTGGATAATACCGCCGACGGAATAATATGGGTGAAAAAAGTAGAGGATCCCTCACAATTCGGCGTAGTGAAGTTAAATGAAAATGGAGAAATTATTTCTTTTGTTGAAAAACCCGAAGAATATGTCTCGGATTTGGCCATTATCGGGATTTATTATTTCAAAAACGGCGAAGTACTCAAAAAAGAAATCGAGTATTTATTTGATAACGATGTAAAGATTAAAGGAGAATACCAATTAACCACTGCCTTGGAAAATATGAAGAAAAAAAACCATATTTTCAAGCCCGGTCAGGTTTCGGATTGGATGGATTTCGGAAATCCGAAAGTAGCCGTGGAAACCAATGCCAAAATCTTGGCTTATGACCAAAAAGAAGGTAGAAAACTAATTGCGGATGATGTTGAGTTAATTAATTCCGAAATAATCGAACCTTGTTATATTGCAGAAGGAGTACGTATAGAAAACAGTAGCATCGGGCCTTATGTTTCCATTGGTAAAAACACGGTAATTGAAAATTCAAATATAACCAACTCATTGATTCAAAATGAAAATTTGATTCAAAATGCCGACCTCAAAGATTCGATGATCGGGAGTTTCGTGAAATATAACGGGAATTTTGAACGGCTGAGTTTAGGAGATTACTCGGAACTTATTTAACAGCCCGGAAATACAATATAAAAAAAGCTGCCGAAAACGGCAGTTTTTTTTACATTATTTCGAGGTATCTTTTTAGTTTGGCTGCTCGTTCGTAATGCTCTTCTTCGATAGCTTGTGCCATCATATCTTCAATTTCTTTTCTTGTAAAAATAACATTCTTCTTCCCGAAAAGTTCTTTATTTAATCGTTCCAGTTCAGTCATTTCTGCGATAGATTCATTGTCATTTTCATCTTCCAAAGCTTGTTGTATCACACCCATTAATTCTTCGTCTTCGGCCAAATCTTTTGTTTTTGAAGAACTGATTTCGGTAATAAGAATACCTGTTTCATCCAATATATTCTGCTCGCAATAAATAGGTGCATTATAGCGAACGGCCAAAGCAACCGCATCGGAAGTCCGGGAATCGATGTGGTGAACAATCTCATTTTGTTCGGTAACCAATTTGGCATAAAAAATTCCCTCTTCAAATTTATCAATCACCACTTTTTCCAAATTAATATGATAAGCATCCATTAAATTTTTCATTAAATCGTGGGTTAATGGACGTTGCGGTTTTATTCCTTCTTCTAATGCAATGGCTATGGAATGAGCTTCCATACCGCCAATGACAATGGGTATTTTTTTATGAGAGACCGGATCTTTCAGGAAAAGAATATATGCACCGGTTTGCGTTTCGCTGTATTGAATTCTATCCACTTCTAACTTTACTAATCCCATACTTCTTATAATTTTTACGAATTTACGATTTTTTTTAAAAAATAGGAATACACATGCAATAAAGAAAAAGTAATTTAACTTATGTGAAAAAGGTTTAATCAAGAAGCAATGGGCATTTTCCTGATGTTTATTTCAAGAAATTCCACCATAAAAAAAACCCGCCTGAAAAAAGCGGGTTTTATATAAAGAAAGGCACAAATCATTACTGATTGGCTTTATAGGCTTTTAATTTTTCAATAAGTTTTGGAACCACTTCAAAAGCATCCCCTACGATTCCATAATCGGCGGCCTTAAAGAAAGGAGCTTCGGGATCATTATTAATCACTACCATATATTTGGAACCGTTTACTCCGGCAAGGTGTTGAATAGCTCCTGAAATACCTACGGCAATATATAAATTCGGAGCGACTTGTTTTCCTGTTTGTCCTACGTGCTCTTGGTGAGGACGCCAGCCAAGGTCGGCAACAGGTTTGGAACATGCGGTAGCTGCTCCAAGCACATCAGCCAATTCTTCAATCATACCCCAATTTTCGGGTCCTTTCAAGCCTCTACCTGCCGATACGATAATATCCGCATCGGTCAAAGGAACTTTTCCGGTTACTTTTTCTACATTTACTACTTTATATTCATCATATACGCTGAGATCAACAGGCGGATTAAATTCTTCCACACTACCGTCCACGGCTTTTTCTGCGATTCCAAATGAATTCTTGGAAATACGTAATAATTTTTTATCTGTCAAGATGGCCGTATAGGCAATTCCCTTACTGGTAAAAACTTTTCTTTTTACTACAAAATGATCGCTGTCCTCAGGCAATGAAATCACATTCGAAACATAACCCGCATCGATATATTGTGCAATGATGGGACCTGCATAAATAGAGTCATTACTGGAACTGATCAAAACCATTTTAGAGTTTTCCTTATCTACGGCTTCTTTAATGACATGCGAATAGGCAAAGGCATTAAAATCTTTTAGTTTATCATTGGTGACATTCAATACTTTATTTACTCCGTATTGGAATAATTCTTCGGGATTTTCCAAAGAGAAACCTACGGCTACTACTTGGTCTCCGGTTTTATCGGCATAAGCACGGGCATAAGAGGCCAACTCTTTGGCTCCTTTGCTTACTTTCCCGTTTTGTTTTTCGGCATATATTAATATAGACATAATTCAAAAATTTTTTGGTTTGTTAAATAACTTTGGCTTCGTTGTGAAGTAAATCGATTAATTCATCCAGATTATCCTTATCGATCATTTTTATACTTCCTTTGACAGGCGGTTTTTCAAACTTCTCGATTTTGGTTCTTACTTCTGCTTCTACGGCAGGTAATACCTCCAAAGGTTTTTTTCGCGCCATCATAATTCCACGCATATTGGGAATACGTAATTCTTCTTCTTTTACCAAACCTTTTTGTCCCCCGATCACCAAAGGCAAAGTGGTTTCAATTGTTTCTTTTCCTCCTTCGATTTCACGAGAAACTTCAACGGTATTTCCGTCTTTCATTTCAAAACCGATTACGGCATTGACAAATTTTTTATTGGTCATTTCGGCTGCCATTCCGTGTACCATTCCACCGTTAAAATCGATGGATTCTTTTCCTGCCATAATCAAGTCAAACTCGGGATGTTTATTGATATAATCGGCGATTTGTACAGCGGTAAAATAACTGTCGGTAGGCTCCACGTCTATTCTAACGGCGCGATCGGCACCGATAGCCAATACTTTTCTTATTACAGGCTCGGTTTTGGCAGTTCCCACATTGAGCACGACCAATTCCGCTCCGTGTTTCTCTTTGAGTTGCATGGCTTTAGTCAATGCAAATTCATCATGGGGATTGATTACCCATTGAATCCCGTTTTCATCAAACTTTGTATCACCATCCGTAAAATTAATCTTGGAGGTGGTATCCGGGACGCTACTCATCAGAAGTAATATTTTCATAGGAATATATTTTTTTAAGTTAAATACATATTTGTTTCTGTCTCACGAAGATACAAAATTTTTTTGATTTATTATGCACGCATAATAAATTTTTGTTCTTTCCAAATATAAATTGTCCGTATCTCTAAAAATATTAACTTTGTATTCACAATCAGTGGCATAGTTTTTTCTAAATAATTTACATGACAAACAAATTAATAGATTTTATGAAAAAGAATTACAAATACCTCTTACTTGCGTTACTCATTGCCGCAGGTTTTTTTGGTTTCAAAAAATATCAGCAAGAGAGTGAAAAAGACTCTTCAATTTTAAGAAGAATGGAATTAGTATTGGACAACTATCATTACCACCCGCAAATTTTGGACAATGATTTTTCCGAAGCCGTTTATTCGGATTATATCAAAGATTTGGATCCTTCCAAGAGGTATTTTCTGCAACAAGATATCGACACTTTATCCCAATATAAACACGATATTGACGAGGAAGTACTCTATTCCGACCTGGATTTTTTTGACAAATCATATGAGATCATCAAAAAAAGGCAAAACGAAGCCATGCAAATGATTGATGAGCTTTTGAAAGAACCTTTTGATTTTGACAAAGATGAAATAATTATCAATGATTTTGACAAACTCACCTATGCCAAAAACAAAGAAGAGTTAAAAGACAAATGGAGAAAATACCTTAAATTTTCTACACTTTCACGTTTGTATGACAAAATCAAAGAAGAGAAAAAGAAGAAAGAAAAGGACTCTACCTATCAAAAGAAATCATTGGACGTATTAAAAAAAGAAGCTTTGGAAGCCACCAAAAAAAGTATGGAAACCACCAAAGCGCTTTTTAAGGATATGGAAAAAGACGATTACTTTTCGGTCTATTTGAATACCATTACAAATTTATATGATCCGCACACCAATTATTTCAGCCCTACACTCAAAGAACGTTTTGACACAAGTATGTCCGGTTCTTTTGAAGGAATCGGTGCACGCTTACAAAAAGAAGGTGATTATGTGAAAATTGTAGAAGTCATTGCCGGTGGTCCCGCTTGGAGAGACGGAAAATTGAAAGTAGGTGATTTGATACAAAAAGTGGCACAAGGAGATGAAGAACCGGTAGATATTATGGGTATGCGCTTATCAAAAGTGGTAAAACTCATCAAAGGAAAGAAAGGAACCGTGGTGAAATTGATTGTGAAACGAGTGGACGGCTCTATTGAAACGATTCCCATTACGCGTGACCGTGTGGAACTGGACGAAACCTTTGCCAAATCTTTGGTGATAGATAAAAACAATAAAAAACTGGGATATATTTATTTGCCCAAATTTTATATGGATTTCACCAAAAAAGTGAAACGTACGGCCGCTACGGATATCAAAAAAGAGTTGGAAAAACTCAATAAAGAAGGAGTGCAAGGAATTGTTTTGGATTTACGAAATAATGGAGGCGGTTCGCTATCTACCGTCATCGATATTGCCGGATTTTTTATTGATAAAGGGCCCGTGGTGCAAGTGAGGGACAAAGAAGGAAAAGTCGAGGTTTTAAAAGACGGAAACAAAGAAGTGGTTTTTGACAAACCCGTTGTGGTTTTGGTTAATGAACTATCGGCCTCGGCATCCGAGATTCTTGCTGCTGCCCTTCAAGATTATAACCGAGCCATTATCATCGGGAGCCCTACTTATGGAAAAGGAACCGTACAAAATATAGTAGACCTTCAACGTGTTCCCGGAAAAGAGTTTGGTGATATCGGCGCATTGAAATGGACCACCAAAAAGTTTTACCGAATAAGTGGCGGTTCAACCCAACGCAAAGGAGTTATTCCGGATATCATCATTCCGGATCAATACCAATTTATGAAAATCCGTGAAAAAGACGAGAAAACCGCTCTGGCATGGGATAAAATCGCTCCGGCAAAATACCAAGTTTTTGACTTAAACGGAAAAAAACAAATTATAGAGGAAGAACAAAAGCGAATAGACACCACTACTCTATTTAAAAATATAAAAGATAAAGCCAAATGGATTGCCGGAAACAAAGAGGATGATACCATCTACCTGAAAATGGATAAGTATATTGCCGATTTGGAAAAAATCAACAAAACCGGAAAATATTACGACAGCATTACCAAATTTGAGTCCGATTTATCCCTTAAAATTTTAAAGGAAGATCAACTGCAACACCAAAATGACACTTTATTCAGCAACAAAAGAGAACGGTGGATCAAAAACCTGAAAAAAGATCCTTATCTCTATGAAGCGGTTAAGGTCTTGGAAAAATTAACCCATTGATTTTAAAATGAAAAAAAAATCCTACTTATTAATCATCATAAGTATATATATTACGCTCCTTTCCTGCACAAAAACCAAGCAGGAAAGGAATCCGTATTTAAAGGATATTTCTTTCAGCAGAGAAATCAATTTGGACTTGCCACAATACAGTCCCCTGAAATTTGCCAATAATTCGGTATTGATTCCGGAAATAGGAATCAAAGGAGTGATTATCATCAATACGGGAAACCAATTCTTGGCTTGGGAAGCTTCAGATCCCAATCATTACCCTTCTACTTGTTCCCGGATGAATCCCAATCAATTCACCTGCTCTTGCGACTGCGAAGGAAACAAATACAGTTTGTATGACGGGCAATTGATCGACGGAGAAGGAAACTACACTTTAAAACCTTACCATATCTCCCTAAGCGGAAATATTTTGTTTGTTTATAATTAAAGGTCAAAAAAATTATCATTTTTATATAAATTTCCTTTAAAGTCTTCCTGCTTCTACCTCTTGGTTTAAATAAATCTATTCCAAAGTTATTGATCATTAGCCATAAACATGCATAATATTTTAATTTATTTTTCATAAATTTGAATTCTATTTAAGAAGAAAAGAAGAATATACAGAACTCTTAAAAAATTCCCATTTTAAATAGGTATGACCCATAGAATCAAAATGACCGATACGAATATAAAGATCATTCGCAAAGAAAAATTCAAGGAATATTTATTTCCCGGAATGATAGGAGGCTTTTTGCTGGGACTATTTATCTTTCTTTTTTCCATAATAGATAATTCATTTAAAGAATCGGTAAAAATGGGAATGGGATGGATGGGAATAATTTTACTATTTGCCGTAATCGGGTTTTTCAGCGAAGAATGGTACCAGCGAAAAAGAAAACTAAAAAAATTACAATCCGGAAAATACAGGGAACTTTTAAACTTGGGTTTAAAAATCAATAATGATTTGGATTTAGCGGGGAATATCAATGATTTTTATGTGAAATTTTATTTGGATAAAAAATACGTAAAACCCAATAAGTACATCGACAAACATTATGCAAATATCTACTGCTTTCCACAAAGTTTTGAGGGTTTTCAAGAGGTAATCGATAGAATTAAAAATATTCCGGAAGTGCAGAATGCCGGATGGGGATTCGGAACATTAACCCTTATTTATGAAGAAAACACTGAAAATCTTGTTTCACCCATAGAGTTAAGCATTGACTATTTAAAAGAAGCATCCATACTCCCTTTATCAAAATCCGAATGGGATAAAACTTTTGGAAAGGAACTTAAATGGGAAAGAGAAAAGGAAGAAAAAGCCCGAACAAAGCAAATATTAAAAATAGGTAAATTGGATATAAAATATATAAAAAATAAAAATTAAATCAATTTTAGAAAAATTACAAATCAAAAAGGGAGCCCATTTTGAGCTCCCTTTTTAATTAAATAAAAATCTTTTATTTAGATCTTACTTCGTCCAATTTTGCTTTCACTTCTTTGGCTTTATCTTTGTATCCCAAGTCACGGTATATTTTATTAAGTGCACTTAATACTTCTTGATCTTCAGGAGCTTTTTCTCTGGCTTTTTCAAAGTAGGGTAAAGCTTTTTTGTATAAGTCTAATTGTTGTTGTCTATACTTGTTATATAGTCTGTCATTCATCAATACTTCATCCTTGTTCATTTGTTCCGTAATTTCTTTTTCCGGAACCAATACGATATAAGCAAGTCCTTTGTAAGCATCTACATAACCGGGATCGAGTTCAACGGTTTTTTCATAATATTTTTTAGCCTCATCATATTTACCCATTTGATAATAAGCAGTAGCTAAGTTAAAATTGAATATCTTGTTATTAGGTTCAAGATTCACTGCTTTTTGCATTGCTTCTGCAAATTTCTTGCTGTCTTGTTTTTTGAGGTAATAATTAGCTTTTCCTATAATGATATCCAAGTTGTTGGGATCTACTTTTTCTGCATCTTCGATAAACTTGATAGCAGCTTCTTCATCTCCTTTTTGTCCTAATACATAAAGAATATTGGTAATGATATCGGATTGAAGGTTTTTTGTTTGTGTTTCTTTTAAGTCTTTGTGAGTACCGGCAACAATCATTAATTTGGCAGCTTTCTTATCTGCAAATTGTTCTTCTTTTCCGGTACTTTTATTAACAGCTGTATAAACGGTTTTTTGTCCGGTATAACCGGTTTTATATAAGTCTTGCAATAAAGGAAGGGCTTTGTCCCAATCTTTTGCTTGTAAATAGGCTACTGCGGCATAATATTGCAAATCTTTATTCCCGTTTAATTTGTAAATCAATTCAAATGCCTTGGCTGCTTTTTCATATTCTTTTTTCTCATATAATTTTGGCGCCATGGTTCCTAACTCGGCTTCTATTTGACGGGCCAATTTTTTGGCATCGTCACTATATCTTTCTTTACCGGTTTTTTTCTCAAAATCTTGCAATTTATTTATAACTGCAATTGCTTTTTCATAATTGGAAAAATCTTTGCTTCCCAATTTGGCTAAAATTTCAGCCTTGGTATACATGATTTTGGCTTTGGTCTTATCGTCTGCCTGATCTTTTAATTGACAAGCGGCATTTACTTCTTTCAAGGCTTCTACCAAATTTCCTTTTTTGTATAATTTTTGGGCTGATTTTAGTTCTGCTTTTTGAGCATATATGCTTATGCTAAAAAGTGTGATTAATAAAAATGCTAATTTTCTCATTTTGTTCGTGATTTTACTATTGTTCTTGATTGTTTTTATTCGATTGATCTGTGTTATTTTCTTCGTTTTGAATCTCTTCCGTACTTTCTCCGGAGTCTTCTATTACTTCTTCCTCTTTCATTACTTTTGCCACTGCGGCAATTTCATCTCCGTTTTTCAAGTTGATGAGCTTCACTCCTTGGGTAGCTCTTCCCATTACTCTCAAATCGGCCACCGGCATACGTATGGTTAATCCTTTTTTTGTGATAATCATCAAATCATCATCATCGGTTACGTCTTTCATTGCTACCAAGGCACCGGTTTTATCGGTAATGTTAATTGTCTTCACTCCTTTTCCACCGCGATTGGTCATTCTGTAATCTTCAAGTTTGGAACGTTTACCGTATCCTTTTTCAGATACTACCAGAATATCTGCATCCATATCATTTACAGAAACCGTGCCAACTACTTCGTCCTTATCGTCAGCTAGCGTGATACCACGGACTCCCGAAGCTGTTCTTCCCATTGCGCGAATCTTTGACTCTTCAAAACGAATGGCTTTTCCGGATTTTGCCGCCAGCATAATTTGACTGTTTCCGTTGGTCAATTTTGCATCCAGCAATTCATCTCCTTCACGTATGGTAATGGCATTGATTCCGTTTTGACGCGGACGCGAATATTGTTCCAAAGAAGTTTTCTTCACCACACCTTTCTTAGTTACCATTAAAACATAATGGGAATTGATATAATCTTGATCTTTGAGGTTTTTAGTATTCAAAAAGGCTTTTACTTTATCGTCTTTGTCGAGATTGATCAAATTCTGAATAGCTCTTCCTTTGGAGACCTTTCCTCCTTCGGGGATTTCAAAAACACGCATCCAGAATACTTTTCCTTTTTGAGTAAAGAATAGAAGGTAATCGTGATTATTGGCGACAAAAATATGTTCCAAGAAATCTTCCGATCTGGTGGAAACTCCTTTTTGGCCGGTTCCTCCACGTTTTTGGGATTTGTATTCGGAAAGGAGCGTTCTTTTAATATACCCTGCGTGCGAAATGGTAATCACCACTTGATGATTGGGAATTAAATCTTCAATACTTACATCGCCACCGGCAAAATTGATATCCGTACGTCTTTCATCACCGAATTTCTCTTGCATTTCGATCAATTCGTCTTTGATGATTTGCATACGTCTTTCTTTTTTCTCCAAAATATCTTTGAGGTCGGCAATGGTTTTTACCAATTCGTCATATTCCGATCGAAGCTTGTCTTGTTCCAGTCCTGTCAATTGACGTAAACGCATTTCGACAATGGCTTTCGCCTGAATCTCGGATAACTCAAAACGCTCTCTCAATTTTTCTCGGGCCTCATCGGGGCTTTTGGATCCGCGGATAATGGCAATCACTTCATCGATATTGTCGGAGGCGATAATCAAGCCTTCGAGTATATGCGCACGTTCCTCCGCCTTTCTCAATTCGTATTGCGTACGTCTTGTCACCACTTCGTGACGGTGATTGACAAATTCACGTATAAGGTCTTTTAAATTCAAAGTCTCCGGTCTTCCGTTCACCAATGCAATATTATTCACATTAAACGAAGATTGAAGAGCGGTATATTTAAAAAGTTTATTTAAAACGACATTGGGAATGGCATCACGTTTAAGATAATACACGATACGCATTCCTTTTCTGTCGGATTCATCTTTGATATCTGAAATCCCTTCCAATTTTTTTTCATTGACCAAGTCGGCGGTTTTTTTGATCATATCCGCTTTGTTGACTTGATATGGAATTTCTGTAACCACTATGGCTTCCCTTCCTTTGATTTCTTCAAAATGATATTTGGCCCGAAGTACTATTTTCCCCCGTCCGGTTTCAAAAGCATCTTTCACTCCTTGATAACCGTAAATGGTTCCTCCGGTAGGGAAATCGGGAGCTTGAATGTATTGCATTAATTCTTCGATACTGATGTCGGGATTATCGATATAAGCAATGGTTCCGTTGATGACTTCTGTCAAATTATGCGGAGCCATATTGGTCGCCATACCTACGGCAATTCCCGAAGCTCCGTTTACCAAAAGGTTGGGAATTTTTGAAGGCAATACGGTAGGTTCCTGCAAGGTATCGTCAAAATTGGGCGCAAAATCGACGGTTTCCTTGTCGATATCCGCCATCATTTCTTCGGATAATTTTTGCATTCTAACCTCGGTATAACGCATCGCCGCAGGGCTGTCACCGTCTACCGAACCAAAGTTTCCTTGTCCGTCAACCATCAAATAACGGACACTCCAATCTTGTGCCATACGCACCATGGCATCATAAACCGAGGAGTCTCCATGAGGGTGATATTTACCCAAAACCTCCCCGACTACTCTGGCAGATTTTTTATAGGGTCTGTTTGAAGCAAGCCCTAATCCGTTCATCCCATAAAGTACCCTTCTGTGAACGGGTTTGAGTCCGTCACGAACATCGGGCAAGGCCCTGGAAACGATTACCGACATAGAATAATCTATGTAGGCTGACTTCATTTCGTCCTCAATATTTATGGGAATTATTCTTTCTTCGTTATTCATAAATTCCTTTTTAAAATAATATGGCAAGATACAAAAAATTCTTGTAACAGAAGCATTTTTTAACCTGCCTAATAGCCTAATCCCGACCTTATAAAATCAAAAAACACCGGAAATAAAGGTTAAAAAATTGCTAAGCAAAGCCGTCTCTTTTTCTTTTTTTTATACTTTTACTGATAGATATCTTTTAAATCATGATAATGACCGTATTAATGAGTAATCGCTTCACTATATTTCTATTTGTTTTTTTACTTTCTTTTCCCTTGTTTGCACAAGAATATTCTTCTGAATTTTTTACAGGCACTCTATACAGCAATAAATCTCAACAACCTCTACCGGGTGCAAATATTATAAATTTAAAATCCCTTAAAGGAGTTTCTTCCAATGATCTCGGGCTTTTCGCCATTCAAGCAAAAGTAGGAGATACCATACTCATCAGTTTTTTAGGGTATCAAAATTTACTTATGCCTGTTACCAAAGAAAATCTTAAAGGACATCAAACCATTTATTTAATAGAGAATCCGTTGGAACTCAACGAAGTAATTGTTAGCAGCAAACAATTAACCGGGATATTACAAAGGGATGTCGATATCATCCCTATACAAAAACCCATTGATATCAGCATGAAAATTCAAGCCATGTTTGGAAATCCTACTCCTAACAGACTCACCGGCTTAAATGATGTTTTGAAAAAAATCATGAATCCGGTCGACTTAATTTATAATTTGTTTAGTACACAAGGCAAAGACTTGCGCAGGTTGAAACAAATTCAAAAAGAAGAAAAGGTACGAAAAATGTTAGCCGAGCGATATGACCGTGAGTTATTATCCAATTTATTAAATGTAGAAAAAAAGGATGTTTATCTCGTGCTCGAATCATGTGATTATTCCGAACGTTTTTTACAAAAAGCAAATGATTTACAGATTCTTGAAGCACTTTTGCAATGCTATAACCGGTATAAAATGTATATGAAAGAATAGTAAAACCATAAAAATCATTTATGAAACATTTTTTTTCTATTTTTTCTTTTATTCTTGTGTGGGGATTATTCTCATGCAGTTCTTCACGTCAAACACCTAATGAAACGCATGCATTAACAGAAAAAACACAATGGATTTCCCCTCCGCATTTACAAAAAGGAGATACGGTGTTATATGTAGCACCCTCAGGGTATATAGACTCCACATTGCATTATATGCAGCGAGCCGATTCCTTATTAAGATCTTGGGGGTATATCCCCAAATACAGTCCGAATCTCTATAAAAAACATTATACATTTGCCGGCACCGACTCTCAAAGATTCCATGATTTGCAGGAGGCTTTGAATGATTCCACTGTCAAAGCCATTTGGTCTGCTCGTGGCGGTTATGGAAGTGTCAGAATTATTGACAGTTTGGACTTTACCGAATTTCAAAAACATCCGAAATGGCTTATCGGATTCTCGGATATTACGGTGTTGCACAGTGTTTTGCATCAACTGAGATATCAATCGGCGCATGCCATAATGCCTATTAGTTTGGAGCATCCCCGCGAGGAAAGAAAAGAAGCGATAAAAAGTTTAAAAGATTTTTTTAAAGGGAAAAAACTGATATATGAAATACCTTCCGACTCATTAAATATAAAAGGAAAAGGAAAAGGAGTGGTGGTCGGTGGAAATCTTTCTTTATTGGTCAGCCTTTTAGGGAGTAGATACCAAATCAATCCCTCGGGAAAAATCCTTTACTTGGAAGATGTGGGAGAATACACTTACTCTTATGACCGCATGCTCTATGCACTTAAAAATGCAGGCTATTTCGACCACTTGCAAGGACTGATAATCGGAGGAATGGGAATCAAAAAAAAGGATGATTTTATCGGAGAAAATGTCAAAGAAATTATCCTTAAGCATGTAAAAAATAAAGGATATCCTGTAATTTTTAATTTTCCTGCCGGTCATATTGTAGATAACAGGACATTAATTTTGGGAAGAAAAGCGAAAATAAAGGTGAATGATTCTTTATCGATTTTAAAGTATTTTAATAAATAAAAATATTTTTACACAAGCATTCCTACCTTCCTATGACACCCTTTTCTCATGCAAAATCATTCATTTGTTTTTTTTATAAAACCCGTTTTAGGAAGTTTTTTTCAATTTTTAGACATAAATAGACCGCATTAAAAAAAGATAAGCATCTATTTTTCAATAATAATTAAATTATTTCAAAAGAAACAAAAGCCATTATATACAATAAAATTAATTTGTAATTTTACCGCAGATTTTTTAGATGTATGGAAAAATATTACATAAAGGAAGTTTCTGACTCTCAAACACTCAAGGATTTCATTGAATTTCCTTATACCTTATATAAGCACCATAACTATTGGATTCCTCCCATTAAGAGCGATGAAAAAAAATATTGGACCCAACATCCGGCATTGGAATTTGCCGAAATGAAAAAATGGGTTGCCTATTGGAAAGATCGTCCGGTAGGCCGGATAGCTGCCATTATCAATCCCAGATATAATGAAAAAACAGGCGAAAAATACGGACGAATCGCCGGGCTGGAAACCTATAATGATGAGAAAAGTTTTCGCATGATGATGGATACAGCTGTAAATTGGTTAAAAGAAAAAGGGATGAAAAAGGTTCATGGGCCTCTGGGATATACCAATTTGGATACGCAAGGAATGCTTATAGAAGGTTTTAAAGAATTACCTTCTATCGCTTCAGTTTATCATATGCCCTATTACAAAACACTGATGCAAAAATATGGTTTTGAAAAAGAAAAAGATTGGGTGGAATTTCATTTAAAACTTACAGATGATTTGGTAAAAAAAGGCGAACGGGGAGCCAAACTCATCGAACGCCGTTTCGGGATGAAAGTTTTTTCGCCCAAAAACAAAAAAGAACTCGAAAAATATGCGGAATTGACCTTTGATATTTTAAATCAATCATTCAAACATTTGCCTTACGTTATAGAATTTGATGACAAACTAAAAGAATTTTACAAGAAAAAATATTTTTCCGTTTTAGATCCCCAGTACACATTTTTTGTAAAAGACAAAGAGAAGATAGTCGGTTTTCTAATTACCATCCCCAGTCTTTCCGAAGCTATGCAGAAAGCAAACGGAAGCTTATGGCCTTTTGGATGGTACCATCTTTGGAAAGCTTTTAAAAAACCAAAAGGTGTAGATACATTGATTTCGGGGGTAGTCCCCGAATATGAACCCAAAGGTGTCGCCGTATTGCTTTTTGATGCATTGCATCAATTTATGATGAAAAAAGGAATAAGGGATATAGAAACTACCGGCGTATTTGAAGACAATTTTCAAGTTCTAAACAACTGGCAAAACTACGATCATGTGCAACATAAACGCAGAAGAAGTTGGATAAAAGAATTATAAAAAAGGCGCTTTTGCGCCTTTTTTATAATTTTTATTATTCAAAATAATCATTAAAACTGTCAAACTTTTTCTGCAAAATACGAGTTTGCTTTTGGGCGGTTTCGATATCATTGGCAGCAATAAGTGCATGAAGATCTTCCTCTATTTGATGAAAAAATTGTTGTATAGGTTTAAAATCTTCTTCTTGGTAGGACTTATCCAAAAGAATAGATCTTGTATGATCAAAGATTTTATTACCCAAAGCATGGTAATCATTCAAATCATCCGAATGGAAATCTTTCAAACTATTTTGAATAGTAGATATTTCCTTTCTTGTATGAGCATTAATTTTCCATTTTTTCCCGTTATTTAGACCTATTTTGCTGTTTTGTCCTTGCTGCATTTTCGGTAAATTTCCAAAATCCGTTTTATACAAGGCCTTTGCAATAAGTTCCAAATCTTGATCGGAAAGAGAAAGAGGAGGCATCAATCCGAATTTCCTCGCCGCCCCCGGCATCATAGCATTTTCTTCTGACGGATGTTTTACCCAGTCCGTGATTGCATTTACAAATTCTTCCTCAGTATTATAAGCAGGTTTATAATGTTCCTGAATACGAACCATCGGAGGAGCTATCATTTGATCTCTTCTGGAGGGATCGGGTTTTTCAAAATGACAAACAAAACAATGTTGTTTCATCAATTGGTAGCCTTTTTTATCTATTTTTTGGTTATGTGTTTCAGAAATTACTCTTGATGTATGTTCTTTATTTAAAGTACTTGATTTATTTTGTTGACAGGATAAACTAAAGATTCCTATCAATATAAATAAAAGTTGATTTTTCATTTTTCAGATATTTTTTATTTCCTATTCAAACTTCATAATCTTCCACATCGTTCATGAGGTGAAGTAATTATTTCAGTAAATAAAGACTCATTGATATAATGGGGTCTGTATTTTCTGCCTCTGGAAGTTATTTGAGCTATAAAAGCGCGCATATGATTACGAGAACCACATTCAAGTTTATTGAATGTATTAATAATAAGAATTTTATTGGTTTTCTTACGAAATTCGCGAATATCTTTAATGTCCAAATCTTCAATTATCGCTCCTACTTCCAAAGCATCTAAAAGGGATTTATCAACTTTAGCTGTTAATCGCTTATATAATTCTTGTAATTTTTTACTGTTAAAAACTCCTTTTTGTCTGGTAGCAGAATCACCTAAGTCATATTTTTCAAGTAAATACAAAGCTTGATCCATATGTCTCTGCTCACTATGGCTAATATTTGAAAATATAGGAAGCCCGTATTTTTCATACGCATATAAATATACATCACGTGCTAATTTTTCTTCTTCTCTGAGCTCTCGCAAAATATGTTTCTCTTCATTAGTTAAAATTTCTTTATTGTTTTCTTGGGCATATGAATCATATCCAATAATGATAAAAAAAATCACGACCAAAGTTTTATAAATTTTCATAGTTATTATTTTTTAGAGTTTTTCGGCTGTTTTTTATTCATTTTATGAGATCTTTTGTTTTTTCTGATTTTCGCCATCATCTTTCTATTAAAGTTTCGCTCGGTTTTATAGAATTTTACCACTTTTTTTGGAGGTAATATTCTTCTTAATTCTTTTTGGAAATTCAATTCGATTTTCATTCTCTGATTTTCCAATTCCATTTTTCTGTCCAAAAGCTTGTTCAATTCCGCATCAGACATTTCGAGGTATTTTCCTTTTTCGATTTTCATTCGAAATTCTTGTTGAATTTTTTTTCTCAATTGCATTTTTTCCTGTGCATATTTCTTATAAGCCGTTTCAAAAGCTTTTGATTCTTTGGGAGTCAACATTAAATTCTCTTTCATGAAAATCATTTTTTTCTCCATTATTTTTTGGTATTTGGGACCTTGCATTCCCATTTGGGATCCCATTCCTCTATGTTGCGCTTGAAGATTCAGGCTAAGGAATAATACCATCACGATACTAACTAATTTTACTGTTTTCATATCTATTTATTTTTAATTTATATTTATTTCGGTTTCATCATAAATTTCATCCATCAATCCGTTGTCTACAAGATATTCTTCTATTGTTTCTTCATCTATATCATCAAAAAAAGCATCATCGTTTACAGAAACAGGATGAGAAAATCCGGTTTTATTTTGATTATATGGATCCTCTTTTTTCATCAGAAAAAATATGCTCATTCCAAAAATCAGAAGAACACTCGCTGCAACAGACAATGAATATAAGAATCTCTTTTTGGCTCTCTCTTTCTTCATTCCGTTAGCCAAACGACTCTCCAACTCATCAAAATAATTTTCTGGAGTTTTGTATCCCGATTTCAAGGATTTCATTAAATTTTCTATGTTATGTTTGTTTTCCATCACGTTTATAAGACAATTTGAATCACAAAAGGTTTAATATTTGTTTAATTTTTTTTACTGCCAAATGATAAGAGGCTTTTAAGCTACCGGTCGAAACTCCCAATATTTGGGAGATTTCATCAAATGTTTTTTGGCTGAAATATTTCAGACGGAAAATTTCTTGTTGACGCGGAGGTAGTTTTAACAAAGCTTTTTCCAATTTTAAAAGAGCTTCGTCTCCGTCAAACCAAGGATCATTTTTCAAAGCGGCAATCAAATCTTCATTTAAAGTTTCTCCCCGAGAATATTTTCCGTTTTTCTTTAAAAAATTAAGTGATTCATTCACGGCAATCCGGTAAAGCCACGAAAAAAGTTTACTATTATAGTTAAAAGAACCCAAAGATTTATAAATTTTAATAAAAGTATTTTGCAAAACATCATCGGCATTCTCATGCGTTTTGACAATCGGGCGAATTACCCAATACAAATCCTTTGAATAGTGTTTCACTATCCAATTCATCTGTACATTTTTCTCCCAATGCTTAAAAGCATTTATATCGGGTTCAATCATTCGGCATATTTCTTTGTTATAAGACAAATATAAATAGGAAAAGTTTAAAGGGAGAAGAAATAAAATGGAAATGGAAACATTTTGCTCTAAGACTTAGTCCTAAAACTTAGAAAAAATAATGTAAATTTGCAAAAACTAAAAAAACAGAAAAATGCAAAACATTATTTATGTAGTATTAGCGATAGGAATATTAGCTTTACTATTTACTTACTGGAGAGCCAGTTGGGTAGCCAAACAAGAAGTAGGAACCGAACGCATGGACTCCATCTCCAAACACATCCGTAAAGGAGCCATGGCTTTCTTGATGGCCGAATACAAAGTACTTTGGATCTTTGTTGCCGTGGTCTTTTTCTTATTGGCTTTCACTGCCGATTCCGAAACTTCTTCATGGTTGGTAGGTGTTTCATTTATCATGGGAGCATTGAGTTCAGCACTTGCCGGATTTATCGGTATGCGTGTAGCCACCAATGCCAATGTAAGAACCACCAATGCCGCAAGAACCAGTTTAGGAAAAGCGCTTGAAGTTGCCTTTACCGGAGGTAGTGTAATGGGAATGGCAGTAGTTGGTCTCGGAGTAACCGGATTGGCACTTCTTTTCATCATTTATTCAAATCTCGATTGGGATATTTATAAGGTAATTACCGTAATCACCGGATTTTCGTTCGGAGCTTCTTCCATCGCCCTTTTTGCCCGTGTGGGAGGAGGTATTTATACCAAAGCAGCTGATGTAGGTGCCGATTTGGTTGGAAAAGTAGAAGCCGGAATTCCCGAGGATCATCCCTTGAATCCTGCTACTATTGCCGATAACGTAGGAGATAATGTAGGTGATGTCGCCGGTATGGGAGCGGATTTATTTGAATCTTATGTAGGCTCCATTATCAGTGCTATGGTGCTTGGAGCTTTGTTTATCGGTGCACCGGGTTTTGAAGGGGACAATCGATTGAATGCCGTTTTGCTTCCTTTGATTTTGGCGGCAACGGGAATCATTACATCCATTATCGGAACTTTCTTTGTAAAAGTAAAAGAAGGACAAAGTCCGCATAAAGCTTTAAACAAAGGAGAAATCATCTCGGCAATCTTAATGATTATCGCTACCTATTTTATCGTTACCAATCTATTACCCGAAAAATGGGTATATAACGGAAAAGAGTATTCTGCCATGGGCGTATTTATTTCCATTGTTTTGGGACTCTTATCCGGAGTAGCTATCGGAATGATTACCGAATATTATACGGGAACCGGTAAAAAACCCGTCCTAAAAATCGTGAAGCAATCCACCACAGGATCCGCTACCAATATTATTTCAGGTTTAGCCGTAGGAATGAAATCTACCTTATGGCCTACTATTTTCATTGTAATAGCAATCATTGGCGCTTATTATTTTGCCGGACTTTACGGTATTGCCATAGCCGCTATCGGAATGTTGTCTAACCTGGGAATCCAATTGGCCGTAGATGCTTACGGACCCATTGCCGACAATGCCGGAGGAATTGCAGAAATGGCTAACCTTCCTTCTGAAGTACGTGAAAGAACAGACAAACTCGATGCCGTAGGAAACACTACTGCGGCCATCGGAAAAGGATTTGCTATCGGATCTGCCGCCTTGACTGCCTTGGCTTTATTCTCAGCCTTTATGTCAACCGCCGGAATTGATGTCATCGATATTTCCAATCCCAAAGTAATGGGAGGACTTTTATTGGGAGCTATGCTTCCCTTCCTTTTCTCTTCCATGGCTATGGATGCCGTAGGACGAGCTGCCGAAGATATGATTAATGAAGTAAGACGTCAGTTTCATAATATTCCCGAATTGAAAAATGCCTTGGCGGTTATGCGTAAAAACGAAGGTAAAAAAGAAGAGGAATGGAGTGCGGAAGACAAAGCTGTTTTTGACAAAGCGGACGGTAAAGCCGAATATGAAAAATGTGTGGAAATATCTACCAAAGCCTCTATTCGTGAAATGGTAGTTCCCGGTTTGATCGCCGTATTGACTCCTGTAATTGTAGGGTTACTCGGAGGAGCTGAAATGCTCGGTGGCTTGTTGGCCGGTGTAACCGTATCAGGAGTAATGATGGCCATTTTCCAATCCAATGCCGGAGGCGCCTGGGATAACGCCAAAAAAATGGTAGAAGAAGGCGTGGAAATCAACGGTAAAAAATACGGAAAAGGAAGTGCTGTTCATGCAGCTGCCGTAACCGGAGATACCGTAGGTGATCCTTTTAAAGACACTTCCGGACCTTCATTGAACATTTTGATTAAATTGATGTCGGTAGTAGCACTTATTCTAGCTCCATTTTTGGTAAAATAATTCACTATCAATAATTTTTATTAAAAAGGCAGTCAATTATGGCTGCCTTTTTTTTATATTTGGATAATTGAAAAAACTACTATGAAAAAAATTTTAAAAATATCTGTTTTATTATTCATAATAGCCCTCACCGGCGGTTATTTTTATGTACAAAAAATAAAAAAATCCGCTTTGCCCGACTATAATGCCACCATTCAAATGGAGGGTTTAAAAGAGGAAGTAAAAGTATATCGGGATGAATACGGGATTCCTCATGTATATGCCCAAAATGAAGAAGATCTATACAAAGTGGTAGGATATATATCCGCCCAAGATCGCTTATGGCAGATGGATTTGCTAAGAAGAGTAACCCAAGGACGCTTATCGGAACTCTTTGGAGAGAAAACAGTAAATACCGATGAGTTTCTTCGAAAATTACAAATCCCCGGAAATTCAAAAAAACTCCTACCGACACTGGATGATAAAACACGTAAACCTTTGGAATTTTTTGCCGAAGGAGTCAATCAATACATCAAAGATCATCAAGATAATCTCCCCTTTGAGTTTGAATTACTTGACTATAAACCGGAAGCTTGGAAACCCGAGCATTCTTTAAACTTAGTGGGTTTTATGGCTTGGAATCTCGAATTGGGATACAAAATGGAAGTAGTTTTGCATAAATTAAAATCTAAAATCAATGAAGACAAATACAAACTTTTATTCCCCGATTATCAACGTAATAAAACCTATGTCTATCCTTCATTCCATTATGAAGACAGTTTAAAAGTCGATTCCACCTTGGTGGCTGCCATTAATTTAATACCTGATTTCGGTCCCGATATATTCAACGGAAGTAATAATTGGGTCGTTGCAGGTAAAAAAAGCACTACCGGCAAACCGTTATTTTCCAATGATATGCATTTACATCTCGATGTTCCGGGAATTTGGAGCCGTATGCATCAAGTGATCAAAGGGAAACTGGATGTTACGGGAGTGGTTTTGCCCGGATCTCCATATATTGTCGCCGGACATAACAAAGATATTGCTTGGGGAATGACAAATGTGATGCTGGACGGCGCCGATTTTTATATGGAAACCATTTCAAAAGACACTACTCAATACAAACTAAACGGGGAATGGAAAGACCTGCGCATCAAAGAAGAAAAGATTTATGTTAAAGGAAAAGATAAACCTGTTGTCCGCAAACTCTATTTCACTCATCGAGGTCCCGTCATTACAAGATTTGATAAACTGGAAGTATCTCCTGTTTCCATGCATTGGATAGGAAATGAAGATTCACGTGAAATTGAAGCTTTGTATTATTTTAACAGGGCAAAAAATTGGGGCGATTTCAAACAAGCGGCCAAAGGATTTAATTCCGTCAGTCAAAATATCGCTTATGCCGATATCCATGGAAATATCGGATTGCAAATGAGTGGAAAAGTTCCTAAACGAATTGCTCCGGGCTATTTATTCTTCCCGGGAGATACGGATAAGTACGATTGGAAAGGTTTTATTCCTTCCGACAGTCTTCCTTTTGAGTATAATCCGGAAAGAGGTTTTGTTTCTTCGGCCAATAATAAAACCATTGATGATAAGGAGTTTCCTTATTATATCAGTGAATGGTATGATTTGCCCTATCGTATCAATCGTATACGTCAAATGCTTACCGAAAAAGAAAAATTATCCCCCGAAGACTTCCGTAAAATGCTCAACGATCATCTCTCTTTGCAAGCAGTAGAATTGAAACCTGTAATCATTCAAGAACTTGAACAAACAAAAACACTGGATCGCAATGAAAAGGCTGTGTTGGAAAGCTTGAAAGAATGGGACAACCGGTATGAAAAGGACAGCCCGCAAGCTTTGGTTTTTGACCAATTTTTGATTGTTTTCGTGAAAAATATAGCGCAAGATGAAATGGGCCAAAATATTTTTGAAACTTTTAACGGCTCGCTACTTTTTTCCAAATACCTCCTTCAAAATGTAATTTTGACAAAAGACAACAATTGGAGTGATGATGTTACCACCGAAAAAAAGGAAACTTTTCATGATATGGTAATTAAATCCTTTAAGGAATCCCTGGATATTATCAGTAGAAAATACGGCAGCCCTCTTCAAGCCAAATGGGGTGACAAACATAAACTGCTGTTGGAACATCCGCTGGGAAAAATGAAAATTATCGACTGGACTTTTCATCTGAACAGAAAATTTAAAGCCCCCGGAAATGCCAATACCGTAAATCCCTTTACCTATGACTATAATCGTCCTTTTACGGCAAATATGGGAGCCTCCGAAAAGCATATTTTTAATACAGCAGATTGGGATAAGTCATACAGCATCTTGCCTACGGGAATAAGTGGAATTCCCGCAAGTAAACATTATTTGGACCAAAGTGAAAAATATGTAAACGGAGAAGTTTTGGAAGATCCTTTTTCAGAAGAAAAGGTGATTGAAAAGAAACGATATTTAAGTATTTTCACCGGTAAGAAAAAGAAAGAATGAAAAGGTTTTTTTATCTGTTTATCGGAATTATTATCGGAATTATCTTGAGTTTGCTTTATTTTGAGAAGAAGAAAAATCAGGAAATCCAACAGCAGAGCCATGTAATTTTGGAAAACATACGAAATATGAATAAAATGATCGTTTCCGAAGCCTATTTTAATCAGGTGTATTCCTATTCGGATTCTGATAAATATTTATTTGATATGCTCAATTTCGATAAAAATGTAGTTCTTTTGGTCAATGCCAAAGCACAGGTAAGTTATGACTTGAATAAAATGAAAATAGAAGTGGATTCCCTGCATAAAATTATCAAGATTTCGCATATACCGAAAGAAGAAATCAATATCATTCCCGACATAAGATATTATAATCTGGAACAAAGCAGTTTCAATAGTTTTACCAAAGACGAATTGAATGAAATCAATCGCAATGCTATAGCGCAAATAAAAGAAAGTATCGATCTGAACGGAGTTAGAAAAAAAGCAAAAAATCAATTACTAAAAAACCTTCGTAATCTCTATGTGTTGAGTAAAAGCTACGGATGGAAGGTGGAAGAATCACCGGACTTTAAAGAATTTAAAAATGCTTTTTCTATGCAGCAGTAACTTTAAAAATTTTATTCCAGTAATTTTAAAAGGATTCTGTTTTGCTTATAAATATTTCGTAAACGTGCTTTTAGGCTAATTGCCGGGTTCTCGTAATCTTTTTTAAGATAAGAGATTTTAAGATATTGACTTTCAATCAATTTTTCAAAATCATATCCGGCTACATATTTAAGTTTAAATTCTTTTGCAAGTTCTTCCGACACTTTTTTATGACAAATCAATTTATAAGGAATATCATATTTAATGGCTGCCGAAAGTTCATTGATTTCCAGCATCTCGATAATTTTCTTTCTTCGTTTGTCATCTACCGGTTTGGATTGCTCTATTTCTTTGAGGAATTTTCTGTTTAGTTTCAGCTCCGTTTTCAAAGCTTTTTTAATAGAGCTTACTTTTCCTTTTAATTTTGAAGCATCACGGGTAACATCATATATTTCTTTGATTATACTCATATTTTATAAATTGTTAGTTTCTATACCGGTATACTTTTTCCATAAAGTTTTTAATTTTAGAAGGTTCAAGTTCATTTTTCCAATATCCCCCTTTTTTAAAATACGATCCCACAATAAAGGCATCTGCATAAGGTAAATAATCCGAAATATTGTTTTCATTTATACCTGAACCGATTATTACCGGCAAGTCCGTATTTTCTTTCACGGCTTTTACTTCTTCCAGATTTGCTTTCTCTCCCGTATGTGATCCTGTTATTATCAAGCCGTCGGATGCAAAAAATTCTGCTGCTTTTCCCATTTCCACAATATCCAAATCTGCGGTTACGGCATGGGAACTATGCTTCTTTTTTATGTCGGTAAAAACGGCAATTTCTTCGGCCTCAATATGTTTCCTGTGGCGTAAAATTTCTGCTGCTTGCGCATCGATATAACCTTCATCGGCAATATGTCCGAAAACAAATCCTTCAGCACGTATAAAATCAGCACCTGCTGCTTTGGCAACCGAAAGAGCCTGAATGTTGGCACCCGCTAAAACTTGAATTCCCAAAGGCAAGGCGGTATTTTGTTTTATTTCATAAGCAATAATAGACATCATGGCTACAATTTCGGGGGAAACTTTATTTTTTTGATAAGGAATATCATGCATATTTTCAATCATCAAGGCATCGATTCCGGCTGCTTTATATACATAAGCTTCTTGCAAAGCCGCTTCAATGATTTTTTCGGGAGCAAGCAAACCAAAAGGAGTCCCGGGGAGCGCTTTCAGATGAATCATTCCGATAATAGGAGTATCGACTTGAAAAATTTGACTGAATTTATCCATAAAGATTGGAAATTTGGAGATTATCTTGTAAATTTATGAAAATTTTATCTCTTTATGATCGAGCCAACCCAAATCATCGTTGCCGGTGCTGCAAATGTGGATATCATCGGTTTTCCCGAAGAAAAATTAATCATGAGAGATGCCAATATCGGTAGCATGGAAATAGGAACCGGTGGAGTGGGAAGAAATATTGCACAAAATTTGGTTTTATTGGGTTTTGAAGTCTATCTCGCTACATTGTTTGGCGATGACCCATTGAGTAAATATTTGGTCAAAGCTTGTAATGAAGACCGGATCAATATTTCAGATAGTTTGCTGATTAAAAACCAAAAAGTATCGAGTTTTATCGCTATACTGGATGAAACAAATGATTTGGCCGTGGGGATTTCTGCTATGGATATTTTCAATGAAGAAAACTGCCTAAGTTTAGTACAAAATATTCTTCCTACACGAGAACCCGATTATTTTGTAATGGAAACCAATTTGGAAGCCCCCGCCTTAAAAAAAATCACGGAAAAGTTCAAAGGAAACAAATTTATATTGGATACTGTTTCGGGAAGAAAAGCTCTTCGTGCCAAAAAAGTTTTGCAAGATTTATACATCTTAAAAACCAATCAACTCGAAGCGGAAATATTAAGCGGAATCAAAGTCAATGAAAAAGAAGACCTCGAAAAGATGATTAGATATTTTTTGGATAAAGGAGTGAAAAAAGTCTTTATAACCTTGGGAAAAAAAGGAGTCATTTATGGAGATGAAAATCAAATCGGCTTTAAAGATTCCATCACTTCAAAGGTTGTCAATACCATTGGAGCGGGAGATGCTTTTGTCGCCGGTTTAATCTATGCCGATAATCTTGAACTGCCGCTTGACCAAATGGCTTTATTCGGAATGGCGGCGGCAGCCATAACCGTTCAAAACAAAAAAACAGTAAATCCCGAAATGAGTATTCAAAAAATCCAACAAATTCTTGCCAATGTCCCTTCATAATTATATTGAAATTCATCCCGAAGTACAATATGCCATCGATCATCATCAAGCCGTAGTAGCTCTCGAATCTACAATTATTTCCCACGGAATGCCCTATCCAAAAAATTTGGAAACCGCACTATCTGTTGAAGAAACCGTGCGTAAAGAAGGAGCTGTTCCTGCAACCATCGCATTGATAAACGGAAAATTTAAAATCGGGTTGACTACCGAAGAAATAAAGTTTTTGGCTCAAGAAGGCACAAAAGTAATTAAAGCAAGTCGAAGGGATTTGCCGGTAATCCTCTCACAAAAAAAGACAGGAGCTACCACCGTTGCCGCCACAATGATTGGAGCCCGATTGGCAGGAATTCCGGTGTTTGCTACCGGAGGAATCGGAGGAGTACATAGAAATGCTCAACAGACTTTTGATATTTCCGCCGACTTGTTTGAACTTTCACGCACTAATGTTGCCGTCGTCTGTGCAGGAATAAAATCCATATTGGACATCGGTTTAACGTTAGAAGTGCTTGAAACTTACGGTGTACCTGTTTGGGGATATCAGACGAATGAACTCCCCGCTTTTTATACGCGTGAATCGGGATTTTCTGTCGATTATCGCATGAATACTCCCGAAGAAATCGCCGCTGCGCTTAAAGCAAAATGGGAAACAATAATAGAAGGAGGTGTGGTAATAGCCAATCCGGTTCCGGAAAAATTCTCCTTAAACAAAGAAATAATGTCGAGGGCCATCGAAAAAGCTTTAATAGAACACGACAAGAAAGGAATTAAAGGAAAAGAAAGCACTCCTTTTCTTCTTGCAAAAATAAAGGAACTCACTCAAGGAGAAAGTCTGGTTTCCAATATAGAACTCGTCCTGAACAATGCACGATTGGCAGCGCAAATTGCACGTGCTTATTTGAAGTAAAACTTTACTTGCGGCCCTTTATTTAAAACATTTTATGTACTTTTGAATACATAAACCAGCCTATATTTTTTATCATGCCTAAAACAAAAAAATTATTACAAAATTATCTCAATCGTGACAGCCGGATGCGTGATATTTACCACGATATGAGCCCTTATAAAGTAAAAGAAATCCTATTGGTATCCAATCTCTACGATGCCTTTTCCATCAACAGGGACGGAAAATTTTCCGAAATTATGCTATATGATTACGGAAAGCTAAATCTTACCTCACTCCCCCGTATCACCGGAGTTTATTCTACGGAAGAAACCTTTGAGCAACTGGCGGTGAAAAATATTGATATGGTAGTGGTTACCATTGGGTTTAACCTTCATCGACCTTTGAAAATTATCAAAAAAATAAAAGAAAAATACCCTGATTTACCTATTTTTATCCTTCTTAATAACACCAATCACCTCACCTATTTACAGGAAAAACAACAAGAAACGGGCTTTGACAAAATTTTTGTATGGGACGGGGAATCACGCATTTTCTTTGCAATGATCAAATACCTCGAAGATTTAAAAAATGCCGAAAATGACAGTCGTTTGGCCTCCGTGAGAATGATTTTGGTAGTGGAAGATAATCCGATTTTTTATTCCAATTATCTCAATATGCTTTATAAAATGGTTTTCAAACAAACCAATAAAATTATTGAAGAAATCAAAATGGATAAACTTTATAAGGTATTGAAACTCCGGGCAAGACCCAAAATTCTTTTGGCTACCAATTATGAAGAAGCCATGGAGCTTTTTAAAAAATACAAAGACAATATTTTTGTTACCATTACCGATGTTCAATTTCCCAAAGAAGGAAAAATACAACCCGATACCGGTTTCCAGCTTATTCATGAAATAAGAAAAGAAAAGCCCGGTTTACCGATTGTGATGCTCTCTTCCGATGAAAAGCAAAAAGAAAAAGCCGCTTGTGAGAATATCACTTTTATCGATAAAAACAGCGAAGATCTATACCAAAAATTAATTGAAGAAGTCAAACAGAAAATTGGTTTCGGTGATTTTATTTTTCGCGATAAAAACGGCAAACCCATCGCCAAAGCCACTACCTTGAAAGAATTTGAAGAAATACTGAAAAAGATTCCCCAGGAAAGCATTGATTATCATGCCCGCAAAGACGATTTCTCATTATGGTTAATGGCACGCTCGGAAATTCAATTGGCCAAAATTCTTGAAGCCAAAAAAGCACACCATTTCAAAGATGCCGATGATATTAGAAATTACATCTTGAACATGCTCAAAAAATACCGCGATGAAAAACCGCAAGGAAAAGTAGTGCCGTGGGAAGATGCCGATTGTAATAATGACAAGAACATTTTTCTCCTCTCCGACGGAGCCTACGGAGGAAAAGGAAGAGGACTGGCCTTTATCAATTCCTTATTATATAAAGCCGATTTGGCAAGCTCTCTCAAAGGATTAAAAATCAAAATGCCCAAAACCGCCATTATCGGAGCGGATGAATTTGTGCGTTTTATCGAAGAGAATAACCTGCAAGATATCAAAGATAAAAACCTTTCCGACGAAGAAATAAATAAAATTTTTCTCAAAGCACGTTTGTCAAATGAACTAGTAAAAAAACTAGATGAATTATTGGATTGTTTTACAAAACCTTTGGCCGTCCGCTCGTCGGGTTTATTTGAAGACAGTTTGACCCAACCTTTTGCCGGTATTTTTGAAACCTATATCATCCCGAATAATCATCCGGAAAAAGATTTTCGTTTGCAACAGCTTATCGATGCGGTAAAATTGGTCTATGCCTCCACCTTCTCCAATATTGCCGTTAACTATGCAAAAGCCTTGAATCATAAACTCGGTGATGAAAAAATGTCTATTGTAATTCAAGAACTGGTGGGGCGTGAACACAACGGCCTTTACTATCCCGATATCAGCGGGGTGGCGCAATCTTATAATTATTATCCTTTTGCCTCGATGAAACCACGTGACGGTTTTGCCGTTTTGGCCATCGGATTGGGGACTTATGTGGTGGAAGGAGAAAAAGCCTTCCGGTTTGCTCCGAAGTATCCCAAAATCCAATTGAGCTCCATGGAAGATCAGATCAAGCAAAGTCAAACTTACTTTTATGCCGTCGATCTTAAAAATCCGAATATAAATTTGCTGGAAGGACCTTATACGGCCATAAAAAAAGTGGATATATATGATGCCATCTCTCATGGGACACTGAATCATTTGGTTTCAACCTATGATTACAATAATGATATGATGTATCCCGGCGTAGATGAAAACGGAATGTTGGTGACCAATTTTGCCAGCATTTTACAAAATGATTACATTCCGTTACCCGAAATGATTCAAATGGTGCTGGATAATCTGAAACAAGCCTTTGACACCCCTGTGGAAATAGAATTTGCCGTAGATCTTGCTCCCGATGAAGACGGAGATGCCACTTTCTATATCCTTCAAGTAAAACCTCTATTAATCCCTACGGAAGATTATAGTTTTAAACCGGAACAACTCGACAAAGAACGCTTGATTCTCTATGCCGAAAAAAGTATGGGAAATGGTAAAATTAATACTATCCGGGATATTATTTTTGTAAAAAATGAAAATTTTGACAAGACCCAAACCATGGAAATGGCAGAAGAAATAAATCAAATCAATCAAAAATTTCCCGAATCAAAAAATTATATTCTTATTGGTCCCGGTCGTTGGGGAACGCGCGATCGTTTTATAGGAATCCCCGTGAATTGGACACATATATCCAAAGCAAAAGTAATCGTAGAGACCAGTTTGGACGGTTTCCCCTTGGATGCCTCTTCAGGCTCGCATTTCTTTCATAATTTAACGACTTTAAACATCGCTTATTTCTCCGTTTTTCTGGATAGAGATCCCAAAGCCATTAATTATGATATCTTGAACTCTGCGGAAGTGGTGGAAGAAACGAAGTATTTTAAGCATGTTCGTTTTGATAAACCGGTCGAAGTAATAATAGACGGAAAAAAACGACGGGGAGCCATTTTAAAAGGAAAATAAATTTATTTCCATTGAAGCGTTTCCAATAATCTTTGTACATCATGCCGGATGTATTCCACCGCCGGCATGATGGAATCATAATTGGGCTGTGCATAGAAATACAAAGAGCCGTTGAGAAAATGCCTTGTACTGTCGGTAGCATGAAATTGAATTTGCGAAGCGGCATTCCCCGTTACCAAATTGATACTCCCGAAAACTCTTTCTTTCTCATTGACAAAATCCCTTCTGATAATCTCATCGGCTTTGATGGTATGTTCAAAAGTAAATTTCTCGGCATCACGAAGCAATGAATCCAGATTGTTTTTTACGGGATAATAGGTCAAATATATTTTGGCTTTCATACTCGGGTAAAGCAAATTAAATTTCTCCGGGTTGATTTTTTCTACGGAAGCATATTTGTTTTTTTCAAAGCGCAAATGATCAAGATTTATCTTCTCATATTCCGGTTTCGGATATTCCAAACGGAGTTGTGCTTTGGGTTTGGGAATAGCTTCACCGTCCTTACATGAAAAAGCAAGTATGAAAATGGAAAAGAAGACCGATATTTTTAATTTCATTTGGGCTAACTTACAACTAAATTAACAATTTTACCCGGCACTACTATTACTTTTTTCAAGGTTTTGCCTTCAAGCAGACTTTTTACTTTTTCATCAGACAGCACCCTTTCTTCTATTTCTTCTTTGCTCATGGAAGTGCTGAGATCCAATTTATGTCTCATTTTTCCATTGAGCATAATGGGGTAGGTTTTGCTGCTTTCTTTTAAATATCTTTCGTCATAAGAAGGATAAGGCTCAAAAGCAATGCTTTTATCATGTCCCAGTTCTTCCCATAAATCTTCGGCAAGATGTGGAGCAAAAGGAGATAATAACACTACCAAAGGAGACAATATTTTTTGCTTATTGGTTTTGAGTTTGCCCAATTCGTTTATGGCAATCATAAATTGGCTGATAGCGGTATTAAAAGAAAATTTATTGATGTCTTCTTCTACTTTTTTGATGGTTTTATGCAAGATTTTCAATTCCTGTTCGGTAGGTTCTTCCAGGGAAACATTAAACACCCCGTCCTGGTGGAACATCGACCAGAATTTACGCAAGAAATTGTGCACTCCTTTGATTCCGGCTATATTCCAGGGTTTGGCATCTTCAATAGGCCCCAAGAACATTTCATACATACGCAAAGTATCCGCCCCGTATCTTTCGACAATATCATCGGGGTTCATTACATTGTATTTGGATTTTGACATTTTTTCCACTTCCCTTCCAACTTTATATTTGCCGTCTTCGAGAATAAATTCGGCTTCGGCAAAATCGGGGCGCCATTTTTTAAATTTATCGAGGTCGAGATAATCATACTCATCGACCATGTTTACATCTACATGAATGGGGTCTGTTTCATATTGATCTTTCAGTCCGAGGGAAACAAATTTATTGGTTCCTTTGATACGGTAAACAAATGCACTCGTTCCCAAAATCATTCCTTGATTGATCAATTTCACACTGTATTCCGGCTCGGGAACACGGTCTATATCATAGAGGAATTTTTGCCAGAAACGAGAATAGAGCAAATGGCCCGTGGCGTGCTCGCTTCCTCCGAGATATAAATCCACTTTTTTCCAATATTCCACCGCTTCTTTTCCAAAGGGTTCCTCGTCGTTGTGAGGATCCATATAGCGGTTAAAATACCACGAACTTCCCGCCCAGCCGGGCATGGTATTTAGCTCCATGGGGAAGACGGTTTCATTGTCTATCAAGCCGGTTGAAACTATTTTTTCGTTTTTTTCATCCCATGCCCATTCTTTGGCATTTCCCAGGGGAGGACGGCCGTCTTCGGTAGGAAGATATTTTTCCACTTCGGGAAGTTTTACCGGCAAATGTTTTTCGTCAATGGGATAAGCCACTCCGTTTTTATAATAGATGGGAAAAGGTTCTCCCCAATATCTTTGACGGGAAAAAACGGCATCGCGCAAACGGTAATTGACTTCGGCTTTTCCTATGCCGCGTTTTTCCAATTCTTCGATCATTTTGCCAATCGCTTCCTTGGCAGGTAAATCATTTAGAAAATCAGAGTTTGTCAAAACGGCTTCTTTGTCTTCGTTGGCTTTTTCGGAGATATCGGTATTTTTAAAAATGTTTTTAATGGGAATATCAAATTGCTTGGCAAATTCGTAATCACGCTGGTCTCCTGCCGGCACCGCCATAATAGCTCCTGTTCCGTATCCCGAGAGCACATAATCACTGATCCAAATAGGAATTTTTTCTCCCGTAAGCGGATGTATGGCATAGGCACCCGTAAATACCCCCGTTTTGACTTTTGCATCGGCCATGCGTTCCCTTTCTGTTTTTTTTGCGGCTTGTTCCTGGTATTTTTTTACGGCTTCCCTTTGTCCGGGAGTGGTGATTTCATCTACGAGGTCGAGTTCGGGGGCCATTACCATAAAAGTAACGCCGTATAAAGTATCGGGGCGCGTAGTGAAAACGGTAAAATCTTTGTCGGAGCCGTCAATTTTAAATTTTACTGCTGCTCCTACGGATTTGCCAATCCAGTTTCGTTGCATTTCTTTAAGCGGCTCGGGCCAATCGAGATTGTCCAAATCATTGAGTAATCTTTCTGCATAAGCGGTGATGCGCATCATCCATTGCACCATTTTTTTCTTTACTACGGGATGTCCTCCTCTTTCGGAAACTCCGTTTACCACTTCGTCATTGGCCAAAACGGTGCCCAGTGCAGGACACCAGTTCACCTCGGTTTCGTCGAGATAAGTCAAGCGGTATTTATGGAGAATGCGGTCTTTTTCTTCCGGGCTGAAATTTTTCCATTCTTCGGCGGTAAATTCCGGAGTGTCCTGTGCTTGTGCCGCTTTTACATTTTTATTTCCTTCGGTTTCAAAAATTTCAATCAATTTTTCTAACGGTTCTGCTTTGCCGGTTTCTTGATTATACCAATGTTTGTATAATTGAAGAAAAATCCACTGTGTCCATTTATAATATTTCGGGTCGGAAGTTCTTATTTCCCTGTCCCAGTCGAATGAAAAACCTATTTTATCCATCTGTTCACGGTAACGTTTGATATTTTGCTCTGTGGTTACCGCAGGATGCTGACCGGTGAGTATGGCATATTGCTCGGCGGGAAGGCCAAAGGAATCATATCCCATGGGATGCAAGACATTGAAACCTTTATGCCGTTTGTAGCGCGCATAAATATCGGAAGCTATATATCCCAGGGGATGCCCTACATGCAATCCCGCCCCCGAAGGATAGGGAAACATGTCCAATACATAGTATTTAGGCTTATCCGAATGATTTTCGGCTTTGAAAGTCTTGTTTTCCGCCCAATATTTTTGCCATTTACGGTCTATGCTGTTAAAATCGTAGGTTTTCATTCTTTATGCATTTTTGTCAAGTTGCAAAGATAAAGATTTTCAGGATTGTATATATAGAAATGGGGGGAAACTTTTGTTTGATGTTAGTTGTCTGTTAGTAGTTATCTGTTGTCTGTTGGTAGTTGTCTGTTGTCAGTTGTCAGTTGGTAGTTGTCTGTTGTTAGTTATTAGTTGTCAGTTG